>Ga0335069_10002232_pt1 | contig 30069 bp, 28 predicted proteins | sample Lox_Sample_11_FD_206714 | JGI IMG/M metagenome (GOLD analysis project Ga0335069, IMG submission 206714) | Soil microbial communities from Loxahatchee National Wildlife Refuge, Florida, United States - Lox_Sample_1.1 | ecosystem: Environmental > Terrestrial > Soil > Wetlands | place: USA...
GAGACATCAAGTCGTGGGTGCGGGCACTACGGCTTTCCTGGGTTAGTTCGCTGGGAATCAGAAGCGATACTGTAAGGCCTGATATTTCAGGCCAAAGTGCGAGTATACGGCCGCGCCGAGGACGAGAGAGCATGTCGGCAGCTTTGCAGCCGTTGCGCTGTATAACCAACGTTGCGTTACCATTTCACCCGTACCACTTCGAAAGCCTCTGCATATTCCGTGCGCACCTGCGCACCTCGTACACGGGCCAATCCCTGGATGAATTCCTTGCTGAAGTAGGGGCGTTGCAATTCAATCTGGCTTTCATATGCGCGCAGTGCCGCCCATTTGAGGTCCATATGCTGCTGAGTGAGGATCACGAACGCCTCGGCTGAAAAAGTAATGCTGTTCCATGGCAGCTCGTAGTCCCACAGGGTAATATCCTTGAAGGTGCGCACCGCCTCACTGTGCATCACCTGATGGTCCTGGTGGACGTCAGTGCTGGCGGTGACGAAGACGACCTCAGGCTGGAGGTCGCGTCTGAGTTTCACCAGCTCCTCCAGTAATTCCTGGCGGTGATCGGAAAACCTCCGCACTGGGTAGTCGTATACAAACGTCCGCTGTGCCTCCACGCCAAGCACCCGCATCGCGCTCAGGAACTCGCCATGCAGCCGGTTGGGATCTGAATTGGGAGGCAACGACTCCTTGGCCAAGGAAAATGCAGCTACGGAAACCTCGGCCCCGCTGCCAAGCAGCCGCGCGATCGTGCCGCCGCAACCCAATTCCGCATCGTCTGTGTGGGGTGACAGAACCAGCACCCGTGGAGCGCCGTTGAGCGTCATTTGTATCATGTGTCCAGGTATTTCCGAGGGGCACATTCCCAAAAGAAACGGCCAGGATCGCCGCGAGAAATCGTGCCGGTGGAATCGCCTTCACCCTGCACTGCCTAGTGGGCGAAAGATCAACCCGGAGAATACCCGCTGTCTGTTGGAGTGTCAAGAAGTGGCCGGCTGCAATCATCCTTTCAACATGTCGCACCCCCGTCAACAATTACACACTGACCTGTGATGAACCGGCCTTCGGGGTTGAGCAGAAAGCGGATTAGTGGGACGACGTCTTCCACCTGGCCCAGCCGACCGAGCGGCGTTCGCTGCACAATCTGTTCGCGCTGGCTGGCTTCAAGGCTGCTCGACATGTCCGTCACTAGGAAACCCGGGAGCACGGCGTTTACAACCACGTTAGCGGATCCCAGTTCGCGCGCGAGGCTACGGGTCAAACCGAGCAGAGCGGCCTTGGTGCTGGAGTAGACGCTTAGGCCGCGGAATCCAGCTAACCCAACGATCGAGGAGATGTTCAGAATCCACCTGGGACGGCTCCGTGGCATCCGTAAGAACTCCCGCGCTGCTTCCCGGGACAGCAGTAGAGCGGATGTGAGGTTCGTCTGTACCAACTGATGAATTGACGCTGGAGGCATGGTTGCCAACATCCCGTCAAACGCCAGCGCGGCATTGTTAATCAACGCATCTAGCCTGCCGAACGCATTCTTCGTTTGCTGCACCGCGAACGCCGGAAATTCAGGGTCGGCAAGGTCGCCAGATAAGTACAGGAAGCGGCCAGGAGCTTCAGCCGAGAGGTGGTCCATGCGGGGGGTCTTGGATCTGCTGAAAGTAGCCACGAACCATCCCTGTCGTAGACAATCCTCAACAATGGCCAGCCCCAGCCCTTTGCTCCCGCCGGAGATCAGTGCCACCCGGTTATCCAACGTGATACCGTCCTTTTAGGGTTTTCCAAAGCGCAATCAAACTAGCGAACCGCGTTGAGGAGTCAGGTTCGGAGCACAGTGGGGTCCGGCTGTGATCGTCGGCTGCGAGCATACAAATCGGCCAGTTCGCCGAGGGTCTCCGGGTATTGGCGGAGAGCTTCTTCCGGAACGGGCCCGATCTTCTCGTCAAGGCGAAGCGTTAAGGTCGCTATATCCAAAGAATCTAAACCGGTGACGGAAATCGGAGTCTGTGGCTTTAGTTCTGGCACGGGTTCTCGCCGCTCCGCGAGGATGTTGCTAACGGTTTGGGCGATGGTATCAAAAGCTGCCTGATTCATTTGTTCCTCCAGTTTCCTTGCTCACTCTAAAGGAATACTGAAACCTGGGCTGGTGATCGAGAATGTATGGGAAAATGTCTCTATGTCAGATTTCCGGGTTTCGGCTAGGCCTGCGCTACCGGCCCTTGATAGGCCAACGACAAAAGCTTGTGTTGATGACATGCGTGTTCAATGCATTGCGCGATCATTGCCACCAAGGACTCCAGTGGCTGCCTGACTCTTGGCCAGTCGCAACAGGTGGGGAACAATCTTCATTGCATCGTAGCGTCGATCACAAGCTCTTCGGTAAGACGGCGAGCGCCCCAGCCCAAGATAGTCCCACGCCAAATCCCACTAGCATTACCCGTGCCCCGGGTTTGATCATCCCCCCCCGATGCGCGTCAGCCAACGCGATCGGGATGGTGCTGCCCACCGTGTTGCCTTTGTTTTCCAGATCAACCACAAAACGCTCAGGCGGAATATTGCACTGTTTGCGCAGCACGTCCAGCATAAGCTTGTTTGCTTGATGAAACACAAACGCGTCGACGCTATCCCGGCCGATCCCGCCCTCCGAAAGCAACCTTTCGACCAATGCCGGCACAGCCGTCATAGAGAACGTTAGGATGGCGGGGCCGTTCATAAACAGGTGTTCCTTCGATCGTGTGTTACCCTTTTCGTCAGTCTGTTCCACAGCCGTCTCGCCTGAACGCGGCAGGCGGAGACCGCCTGCCGGCACGATCAAAAGGTCAGCTCCGGCGCCATCTGTGCCAAAAACAAAGGGCCCGATCAGCGGACCGCCGGAACCATCGGCCTCGACACACCGAATCAGAGTGGCTGCCGCAGCATCGCCGAAGAGTGTTCGGACACTTCGATCCATGGGATGGATGAATTTCGAGTACGTTTCCGCCGTCAACAGTAGAACGTTCCGTGCCAATCCGTTCTCGATCAGGGCACGGGCAATCGCTAACCCATAGACAAATCCTGAGCAGCCCAGATTGAAATCAAAGGCACCGCACATCTTTGGAATCCGGAGCCGGTCTTGAATGAGACAAGCTGACGTCGGCAGGAAGTGATCCGGGCTCTGGGTGCACAACATCACGAAATCAATGCAGGCCGGAGTGCAGGCGTTCCGGTCGAAGAGCTTCTGGGCCGCTTTTACGGCCATGTCAGTCGCCGTTTCATCCTCGGCTGCAATGTGGCGGGCCTTTATTCCTGTTTTTTCCTCGACGACCTTAGCGGGCCAGCCTGGGTAGAGTTGCGCTAGCTGCTCATTCGTCAGGACGGCCTCAGGCAGGTAGTACTCTATGGCGGCAATCTGTGCTCGAATCATTGGGGATTTCCCTTGCGGGCACTGAAGGAGCGCCGTCCGGCCCTGACTCGCCGAGTTGAGCACAAGCCCTCTTTTCGTAGGTCAGAACTGTGATGTTTTCGATCTAGCCGTGACCCCATACTTCGTCTCCGTTAATGCCCCAAACGGACTGCGCGCTCTCGCCAGGAAACCCATCGCAGACATTCGACTGCCGAGCGCTCTGCTTGCGTCTGGGTTGATTCGAACCCTGACAGCGCCTTTTATCCTGATTGAGCTGCTTGCAATTCGCCGTAGGTGGCGATCAGACACTCCGATTCACGCTCCCAGTTGTAGCGCTCTGCCACAGCGCGCCAACCGTTCTGACCCATCTCAGCCGCTTGCGCGGGGTGGCGAAACAACCACACCAGTACCTCAGCAATAGCAGCAGGATCTAAAGGATCAACCAGGAGGCCGCATCCCGTCGCTCCAACGATCTTCCGCATAGGCGGGAAGTCGGAGGCGACCACCGGCAGCCCCGCGGCCATATACTCAAATAACTTATGCGGCTGCGCGCTCATATAGTTCATGGTCGGGTGGTTTAGAACCAAGCCCACTCTCGCTCGCGCCAGCAGTTCTGCGACTTGGGAGCGGCTGAGCAGGCCCTTGTGTTCAATCAGCGCGCTCTTGCGGTCACGCTCGAATTCCGCCTTCGCCCCGGGACTGACCTGGCCAGCGATCACCAACCGTACGGGTGTCTCCTTCGCAGCCAGCTCGACCGCTTGCCTCATCTCCCGCAGCCCGCGGTCATCCGATAGCCCCCCGACGTACACGGCAATTGCCTCGTGCCGTTCATAGGGCAGGCTGTTGGCACAGCGGAATTCGTGAGTCCATGGAAAGTTCTGGACGAGCCGTGCCTTGTCAGCCGGAAACTTCCGAGCAATTACCGCCGTCACCGCAATTACCCTGTCAAAGACAGCGGTAAACGTAAGCTCGCAAGCGCGAACGACCGCCGAGGCCGGCCCGCGCAGCAGGGTGGGCATCCAGTGTTTAAGCGTGATGTCGTGTGCAAAATCCTCGTGGACATCGTAGATCACTCGCTTCCCGCGCGTTTTGAGAAGGACGCCGACTGGCATCAGCTCTGGGTCGTGGAAGTGATAGATTTCCCCGTTTGCCCGTACCGCTGCCCTGTAAACATTCCAGACTGTGCGAGTCATCCGCTCGACACGGTTCCGCGGTGGGGTGACGGCGCGTATCTTGACGCCGTCTCGGCTTGTGTCACCCTCCGCGCGGGGCGCAATGAGCGTGACATCGTAGCCTGCCATCGCCAGGGACTTACACTCCTTGTGGAAAATGCGGCCGTCGAAGGCGGGATGGACAGAGGTCAGATGGACGATGCGACAGCGTGTGACCACCTTTCGGCCATCGTTTGTGGTTCCCACATTTGCAGCGCCGGCTAACGGGACTTTCCGGTGCCGAAGGCCGCCGCGGGAGCCGGAGAGTGCATTATGGGCAGCATCAGGCAACATATCGAGGTCGGTCACTCCCACTTCCTGGTTCGCGTACACAATCGCCTCCTGCAACACTTTCAGGTTCCGCTCTTCTCCAAACAGGATCACCGCCATCGTGCACCACAGAATCCTCACGTCCAACCAAAACGAACGATGATAGACATACCATACGTCAAGCATGATCCGCTCAGGCCATGTGAGCTCTATGCCGCCGTTGACCTGTGCCCATCCGGTCATGCCGGGAAGAACATTGAAGCGCCGACGCTGGAGTGCATTGTATTTTTCCACGTGCTCTGGCATTGGTGGCCTTGGCCCAATCAGCGACATATCACCGCGAAGGACGTTAAGCAATTGCGGCAGCTCGTCGACCTTGAACCGGCGGATCCACTTGCCCACCGGCGTGACCAAAGGATGTCCTTCCCAAATCTCTGTGACGTCATCAATGGGCAGATTGTTGATCCGCATGCTTCGAAACTTAAGCAAGGTGAAAGGGCGACCGAGCAGGCCTATCCTCGTTTGGCGGTAAAATACGCTGTCACGGTCAGTCAGCCAGATCGCCAGGGCAGACATCAGGAAAAGCGGCGCGGTCAGGAAGAGTAGGACGCCGCTGCCGAACACGTCCACAAGCCGTCGCAACGTCATTTCTAGCCTCAAGCCCTCCACACCACAGCCCTACGCCGTGCCCAATTCCGTGGACTAGGCTGTGGATTCAACGCATACAGGCAGTGGAGAAGGAGGTTGCATTTTCTTAATACCGGCCCTGCCGCCGGCTTGAAATCCTGATTGGCCCGTGATCCGGTTGATTTCCTCGACCCTCAGCCGGTGCAGCTTCTCACTCTCACCGCACTGTAAACCAACGGAACACGGAGCTTGACTCCAGCCAGCGCGCCGGCGGGTGTGGAATCCGTATCTCCTCCTCCTCCGACTCAGATGCCTCCCCGGGCTTGGGCCAAGGCGACAGGTAGAGTACAAGGGCCGCTGCGAGTCCGCCATGCGAGATCAGCACCGTGGTAGGCGACGTGTTGCTGACCATGACTGCCGGCATGACAGCCAGCAGCACCGCCATGGTCAGGTCACGTTTCGCGGAGATGGAATCGTAGATCCAGATCAGGACAGCGACAAGAATCGTATATCCCACGATACCCGGCAGGCCGAGTTCGGCGAAGCCCTCGGCCCACAGATTGGCGTTCGCGTTTGCGTCCGCATCGCCGAAGTAAGTGAACCCGATTTCATTGGGCGGCGTAAGGAGGGCTTCGTCGTGGGCGAAATGCAGCCCAATCCCTGCGGGGGGGACGCGAGAATAGTGCTCGAAGTAGAATCCCGTGAGCTGTCCCGGGATCAGCAGCGTGCGGCGGGTGATTAAAGAAGAGCAGAACACGTTGCCGGAGATGCGGTCCACAATCGCGCAACAAAGGATCGCTGCAATCAGCCCGGAAGTGAGGGCGAAGCCGAAGCTATGCCGCCAGCGCTTCATGAACAGAGCCACCAGAGCGAGGACGACGCCGGACAAGAGGGGAGTCTTGAAACCCGTGAGGCTGAAAACAATGATCTGCCCAATGATTCCTCCCACCAAGCATATCCTCCGATGGTATACAAGCCCAAACACCATCAGAAACGGGTTGAGTGCATTGGCCAACTGGCCTACTGCGTAGGCGAGGCCACGTCCGGTTTCATTAAAGACCAGATCGTGATAATCGTGGCGAATGGTGTACTCAGTCGCCCCGTGAAACAGGGATGCGAGATTGCTTATCAGCGTGCCTACTTGCGCGGTCATGCAAACGTACCCGAGGCTTATCCCCCATACCAGCAAGAACACTGGCCAGAACACGTCAGCACTAAGGGCGAGCTGGCCCACATCGAGTAGCTTGGCGGAAAAAGAAAAGCAGAGAAAGCCCATGCACACCAACAAAGTAACTTGGAGCGGCAAAAGCCTTTCGAACGGCATGCTCAAGCTTAACGCGGGCACCAGAATCGACGGGATGTATGCCGCAAGATAGAGCCACCACAGGACGACAGCCGATGGCCGCGAGAGCGCGTACGGCAAAAGCAGAGCGGGCAACACAGCCAGCGTCACCAACCAAGCCATTGGCACGGGACCTGGCCACGTCAACGTAAGTCCGTCATATGCAAATGCCGGCGACACCACGGTCGCGTACGCCCACAGCAGCGTGACCACGTACAGGCCGACGACCACAAGTATTCTCACTCTATTCATAACATTCGTCGGACCTGCTGCGAGGCTGGCGCAGGCACGGACGTTCGTTTCAGGGCGGCGCAGGTCGCCTAAGGTCCGAAGACTTCGGATGCGACAGATGTTCGAGTGATCTGTTTATGCTCTGGTGAAAGCGACGCGCAGGACAAAACGCAGCCACTCCGGCTGCGACTTACGCAGGAGCAGAAACGCCAACCCGAGATTCACCAGTAGAACTACGAGGAATGCAGGCTTGGAGATCTGAAAACGGAATGCCCACTGAGCAGCCAGACTGGTTACTCCGAGCAATCCAGCCAGCCAGAGCGGACCGAACTCGGGCGATCGGTCCGCCAGTCCGAGCCCGCTCAACGTCCGGTGTGTAGCAAAAGCCAGTACGCAAAGGGCCACGGCGGTCGCTACAGCTACGCCCATAACGATTCTCTCCGGCGGAACGAAGCGAACGACAGTAGCCGAGAGAGCAACGAGTACCGCCAAGGTAACAAGCAAGTTGCGGGCATTATAAGCAACTTGGCTGGCCGCGTCCACCACGCTACGCATGGCCACGAAATACATGTATGCGGGGATCGCCAGCATGACCATACGGATCACCGGGACTCCCGCGGTGCACGACGGTCCGAGCCACCAGAGCACAATCGGCCGGGTGAAAATAAGACCTTGCACCACTACCACGAGCGAAAGTTGCAGCACGGCCGACCGCAGGTGGCCGACGTACTCACTCACATCTGTGTGCCGGCCCGCCCCTAGCAAGCGGCTGACCCTCGCCAACAACACGATTCCGACTGGAGCGAATGCCATTCCCCCCAAGGTCAGGCAGGTAATTCCCAACAATAGGTATGAGTTTTGCGCAATGTTCACGTAGTGGGACACCAGCAAGGGCCCCAGCGCCAGTAGTCCCCCAATCGCGATATCGCCCGGAACTCGCGCCACGCCATAGGCGAGAAGTTGGCGGGTATCACTCAAAAAGTGACGGCCAAAACCTTGGACGCCCGCGATCTTCGGTATTGCCCAGAGCATTGCGGCAACCGTCAGACCCAGACCGGTTGCACCAATCAGTAGCGGTGCCGAATGCGATTTATGCGTCACTCCCAAGGCCAGCAATGGCACGACTACCCACCCACCGAACCCCACAAGGTTTGCCCGCCGCACGCGTTCCAAGCCACGGAAATATCCAAATACCATCGCTTGCATGGCCGTGCCGAGGAGAAGCAGTACCATGGCGTAGACTAACCCGCGGCCCTCCGAGCCCAAGCACCACCGAGCCACTCGCTGCGCATTCAGGACTGCGGCTAAGCCTGTGCAGACGACGAAAACCACAACCACCGTAAAGGCAGCCAGAAAGTACTGATTAGCGCGTGTTTCCACGTCTTGGATGGTATGCGCAATCTGCCGGGGCAGCGCAATTCCCAGGCCAAGCTGGGATCCTGACAGCAGCCACGACGAAGTCCGCTTGACCAAGAGATACTCACCCAGCGCCGCCACTCCCATTTCTCTACTGACAGCTCCCACCAGGATGAGGTTCGCAGTCACGGCTGCGACCTGCGTTAACCCGGTCGTCAACACATCAAAGAGGAAAGGGTGCAGTCGCAGGCCAATGAGTTGGTTCCAGCTTTTCACTTCGATCAAGCCCCGCTCGCACTGCACACCCCGGCTGCAGCCTCGCGTACGGCTTGCACAATTCGCTGCTGGTCGTCTTCACTAAGATAGGGATGCATAGGCAGGCTGACAACTCGTTCCGCAGCGGCTTCCGCCTGCGGAAAACTCCCCTGCCCCACGTCCGGGCTGGCGAAAGCTGGCTGCAGATGCAGCGGGGTAGGATAATGCACCGCGGTAGGAATGCCGTCAGCTTTCAACTGCTCTTGCCAGGTCTTACGGTTTTCTACCTGGATCGTGTACTGGGAATAGACACAGGTATTGTGAGGCTCTACGACGGGGGTTGTAACGACTTCCCGCAGTAACTCGGTGTATCTCGCGCCGATGCGACGGCGGTCCGCAATCTCCATGTCAAAAGCTTCGAGCTTTGCCAGGAGTACGGCGGCCTGCAGCGTGTCCAGTCGGCCGTTGATGCCGATCAGCGGGTGGTGATATTTTCGATCCTGGCCGTGGACACGAATCTGGCGCATGCGTTTTGCCAAGGCCTCGTCCTGAGTGAAGCAAGCCCCGCCATCACCGAAGCAGCCGAGGGGTTTTGTGGGGAAAAAACTCGTGCAGCCGATCGTGGAGAGACTACATGAGGGCCGCCCCTTGTATGTTGCGCCGAAACTCTGCGCGCCGTCCTCGATGACAGCAAGGCCATACGCGGCAGCCACCTCGTTGATGGGATCCATCTCTGCACATTGGCCGTAGAGTGAGACGGCGATGATGGCTTTGGTACGTCTCGTGATTGCGGCGGCGAGCAGTTTCGAATCCAGGTTGTAGGTGCGCGGATCGATATCCACGAATACCGGTTTGGCGCCAAGCAATCGGATGGTCTCCGCCGTGGCGACAAACGTAAACGGGGTCGTCACCACCTCGTCGCCGCGTCCGACCCGGAGAGCCATGAGCGTCATCAGTAAGGCGTCTGTGCCGCTGGAGCATGAAATGCAGTAACGGACGCCGATACGCTCGGCCAAGCGCTGCTCGAGTTGGGCCACCTCGGGCCCCATGATGAACTGGCTGTGCTCCAAGACGGCGTGAATACGCGCATCGATATGCGATTTCAGATTCTTATACTGCGTCCTTAAATCTATGAATTCCACGTTAGACCTCGTCTATTAACCCCGAATGAAAACACGAGATGCAGCCCGAAGTTGTACAAACTGGCTGGTTCTGCCGCCATGCCTGCAACAAACATCAGCAAGTCTGACTGTCGTTGATGAAAGAGGCCTTGCCCGGAATCTACCCCGTCTTGTCACCCGTACTGTGCCGAGAAGTGTAAATTTCATCCTCCACTTTTTGCGGAGTCGTCCGTGAAGTGATCCTCAGGAATGGGTATGCGTCTCGTGCGCTGCCCCGCGCTGCCGATGAGTTATTGAATATGTCGCGAGGTCGCAATAGGTACGGCTGGCTTCGTAAATCAACCCACATGCTGGACACCGGGCATAGTGATTCCCCTGTTGCAGCCTAATACCACACTTGCAAATCCAACCGACCCTCCGCCCCGGGTTACCAACGACGATGGCGTAATCCGACACGTCTTTGGTAATCACGGCGCCCGCGCCGACCATGGCATACCTCCCGATCGTGTGACCGCAGAGGATAACGGCGTTGGCCCCAATCGTTGCGCCGCGCCTCACCAGGGTCGGCCGGTACTCCGACTTGCGAACAATATGGCTGCGCGGGTTGATCACGTTGGTGAACACCATGCTGGGTCCGCAGAACACATCGTCCTCCAGCACCACGGCATCATAGACAGAGACGTTGTTTTGAATCTTAACGTTATTGCCCACCCTGGCATTCCCAACGTACACATTCTGCCCTAGCGTGCAATTCGCGCCGATGGCAGCCTTGGAACCGATGTGAGCCCAGTGCCATATTTTGGTTCCAGGGCCGATCTCTGCGCCGGCATCGATGATTGCGGTTTCGTGAGCAAAATAGGAAAGTGCAGCTTCGGGTTCATCCATGGCTAGTGCTCCAAAGGTAGGCAGACGCGGCTGCCGTCTCTCGCTGAGAGGTACATGGCGGTCAGCAACTCCAGCGAGCGCAGCCCCTCTCGACCATCAGTTTGGGGCTCGCACCGACCGCGCATGACGTCAATTACATTCTCGAAATAGAGGACGTGACCATTACCGTAAACCGACGTAGTCGGATAACTGCATTTCTTGGCGAGATCGTCATCCGCATCGGCGGAGTCGAATTCCCAATGCAGGACTTCGTTTCCGGCAACGCCGCCAATGCGGGCCGTCCCCCGCTCACCGAGGATCGTAATCGAGCCCTCCACGTTTTTCGGGTAAGTCAACATCGTGACGTTGAGCGAGCCCAGCGCGCCGGAGCGCCAGCGTATGCCGACAACGCCGGTGTCTTCGACTTCGATCTTTCGCGCCAGGGTACCAATGTAGGCCTGGACACTCTCGACCGGCCCGACGATCCAATCGAGCAGATCCACGTAGTGGCTCGCTTGGTTCATCAGTGCGCCGCCATCAAATTCCCACTTTCCGCGCCAGGCGTCGGCATCGTAATACTCCTGTGGCCGGGTCCAAAACACATTGACCGTGGCCAGGAAGATCCGGCCGAACCTGTGTTTTTCGACGGCCCTGCGGAGCAACTGCAAGGTGGGATTTTTCCGGTTTTGCTTAACTACAAAGAGTCTCAACCCCGCACGATCGAAGACTTCCACCATGTGCCGGCCGTCTTCCCAGCGCGTAGCCATCGGTTTCTCGGTTACCACGTGGCAACCGGCCTGCGCTGCTTCGATGGCCTGGCGAGCGTGAAGCCCGCTAGGGGTTCCCAGAATGACGATATCAGGCTCCACCTGCCGCAGTAGATGGGTCAGCGTCCCATACCCAGGCGCTCGGTAGGCAGACGCTGCAGCATCCAAGCGCTCCGGGTTGGTGTCGCATACCCCGACCAAATCCATATCGCTTTCGTGAGCACAGACTGACCGGAAGTGGTTTTTAGAAATGCGGCCGCACCCTACAACTGCAACCCTAATCTTACGGTCGGTGATAGCAATCGGAGCGGATAACCCTAATGTTCGCGTCGAAATAGAAACTGACACTGAAGATACCTTCTTTCTTCCCAGGTCGTGCCGGGAAGGGTTGTTATGTCGGAAAGCTGCCTTTAAGGTAATAAGGGAGAGATAGTGGTTCCAAACGGTTCAAGGGCGCACGGCGTACACCGCTGCCAAACCTACACTTTCCTCAATGACTTCCAGACTCTTTCTTCCCATACCGTGGATTATGGTGCTCGGGACGTACACGATATCGCCTGCGATCAGGTGAGGATCGGGACTCGCGGATTTCAAAATCATTTTCAGGTTCAATGGGATTTCTTGGCGAATCTCGCCTGTTGTGCGGATCAGGAGCGCTTTGGAGAGGGAGGCCGAAGGCTTGGTCCCTTGGGCCAGCGCCACCGCCTGGACGACGCTCAGCTTGGAACGACGGTCGAGCACAAACCCGCCCGGGCGGTCGACATCTCCCAGGACGTAAACGATGCCGGCTTGGCTCACCGTGATACTGTCTCCAGGCAGGATCTCGGGGTTGCTGCGATTCTCATCCTTGTCACTCAAATCGACCTGTATGGGTGGGGCCGAGCCTTCCCCACGCACGATGGTCACCCTATTGCCCGCACGCGAGGTCAACCCGCCTGCAACCGAAACCAAATCGAGCAGACGGTGGGACCGCAACAAGGCGTAGGCGCCGGGGCGAGCAACCTCACCCGTTACGTAGGCCATCTGGCCGGCGTACTCTAGGACGAAGACCGACACCTGTGGGTCCTTCATGAAGTTTCCGTCTATCAACTTGCGCGTGATGACCTTACCCAGATTGTCCGGCGACATGCCGCGGACGGCGATTTCACCGATTAACGCCAAGGTGATCTTTCCTTCACTGTTCACGCGGACTCTCTGGGTCAGTTCGGGTGTGTCGAAAACACTGATCTCCAATTGGTCACCCGGACCTAGGACAACCCGTGCGCCCGTCATCGTGGTAGAAAACGCATCCCGGCTATATTCTCCGCCAGTGGATGGCAGGTTCTTTGTGGACGGGGTTCTACCAGGGTTACCACTGTCCTCAACTTGTGCTCCGAGCGCGACTGCGGGAGCCGGCGGTAGCTGATCGGACTCGCTCGTCTGTGCCAAGACTCCACCAGGAACCCCAACAAGAAGGATTGCGATGAAGACTGTCTTAAGACCGCTCATATTTCTTCCCTCGGCCGTTACGCTTTTCAGTTACGCCAAAGTAATTGTTATACAGCGAGGCGGGATAGTACCCAAGCCGACGCACATCAAAGTCGTTGATGATCGCGCCGCCCAAATGCGCGTCGACGTTGGCGAGTATGTCAATGGCGTGCCGGAGATCCTGCCGGCGGCTTTGTCTAGCGCGCACTACGATAATCACTGTGTCCGCCATGGTTGCTAGAATCACCGCGTCACTAAGGCCTAGCACCGGGGGAGCGTCGATGACGATCTGACTGAACTCCTGGCGCCATTGCGCTAACAGTGCGCGCATCCGCTCCGAGTCCAGCAGGTCTGGCGGCATAGGCGGCCGTCTCCCGGCCGGCAGGATGGTCAGGTTTGGCAATGTGGGATGAGGGATGTAGAACTGGCTGGGGTCTTCGCCCACCAAGGCAGCGCTCAGCCCCCCCCTGGGACGCAGGTTCAAGCTATGGTGAATGTCAGCCCGCCGCAGATCACCATCCACGAGCAGCACCGACCGTTGTTTCTGAGCGAACACGACCGCGGTATTGATACTGGTCGTCGTCTTGCCGTCGCCGGGTACCGGGCTTGTTACCAGGAGCACCTGCGGAGGTGTGCCAGCCATAGAAAGAAGCAGAGAGGTGCGCACCGACCGGTAGGCGTCGGCCATTTCGCTTTCCGGCTGGTCTAGGGAAACGATATGCCGCACACTATCGCTCCGCTCAGAAGGCTGAAGCATCCGCCTGCGCCCTGAGCCATTACCCAAGTTGGGTACCACACCAAGTGCCGGCAGCGCGCAGAAATCAGTCACATCGTTCAAAGTTGTGATCCTTGTGTCAATGTTCTCCTGCACGAAGCACAGCGCCATCCCACCCAGCAAACCTACAAACATACCCAGGGCAAGATTCAGAGTGGGACGCGGCTCGATGGGACTGGTCGGGACACTGGCAGGATCGATCACCGACACATTCGTCGCCTTCAAGCCCGCTACGATTCCGGCCTCCTTCACTTTCTTGACAAGCTGCTCATAGAGGTCGCCCCCCGCATCCACGTCACGCTTCAAGAGCCCGACCTGGATGGCCGCGTCGTTGGTATTGAGGGCTTGCTGCTTCTGCTGCTCAAAGGCATCGCTGATCATGGTCTCACTGTTCAACGCTGCCTCGTACTCAGCCTTCAGCTTGTCACGGGTGCGACCAATCTCTTGGGTGGTGGCTTCGGCAGCACTCTGTAACTGCGCCCTCGCCGCTATGACCTTCGGGTACGCCTCGCCAAACTTGGTTTGAAGCTGCGCGTATTGGTTTCTGAGAGCAACCTCTTGCGCGTGCAGGACCTGGAGCGTGCTGCCGGGAGCGACCAGGGCCAGCGCTTCCGGATCGCTGTCCGTGGAAATGCGATAGCGCGCCTCTTCCACGATGCGCTTCGCCCGTGCGACCATCAACTCCTGGTTAAGTGTAGTCAGCCTTTCAATCAGAACGTTGTGGGTCCCGTCGGTGCTGATGATCCCGGTCCGCCTCTGATATTCGATGTACTTCTGCTGCGCGGTCTGCGCAGTCCTCTTGACACCCTCCAGTTGTTCAGAGAGCCAGGCAGAGGCTCGCATGACGTTTTGGTAGTTCGACTGGAAGTTCTGCTCTATATAGACATCCGTCAACGTATTGACGATTTCGGCGGCCATCTGTCTGGACGTGCTACGATAGCGAATTTCAATCACCTCGGTCCTCGGAATGGCTTGCACGTGGAGCCGCTGGTGAAATTCGTCCAGCAGCACCCTGCGGCACTCCGGGCTGATACTGTCCACCGATTGGTTTGGCGCCGAGACGCACTCCGGTGATCCGACGATGAATCGCCGATGCGCCATGTCCGCCCGCTGGTCGAGCCGCAGGCGCTTGATGACGTTCCACGCCAGGGAGTCGGTCCACAGGACGTTTACTTCGGTCTGCAGCTTGGCTTCAGCATCACCAAGTCCTGCCAGAGTAGCGAATCCGAAGGAGTCCGACGACTCCCGGTCCACCTTCAGCCGGGCGACGCCCTCGTATCTTTTCGGCAGGACCAGTGAAAGCACAAGCGATATCGCACCTGCCAAACTCACACAGACAAGGAAAGTCCACCTGCGCCTTCGTAGAGTCTGCCAGATATCGTGCAGTGTGACCTCGTCATGCACCCCGCGGCACGCGACCCCGGGGGCAGCGAGCATTCCCGCCAAGCGCGGCCGTGCCCCTCCGTTGCCGTCCGACCTGCCTTTTTCTATGTTCACGTTCGCTCCCTCTTACCTTCTTGGCTTTTCTGTTTCCGGCCGACTGGCTGCGAGTTGCGGAGTGTCACACCAGAGAAATCTGGACTGTTTCACCGGGAAGCTCTGGCGGAGTGAACGGTCAGTAAAGTATCCGCGCCGATCACGATGGCCGGCGGGAGATACCACCAATGGCTTCCACGGTTCTTCATGACGTAGCTTAGGAATGAAACCCCGGCGGCGACCGGCAACTCGATGTTGTACATCGCAGTGCGCGATTGGAAAGCGGAGGGGATCGCGGTGCACGACCCCGCCTGAAGGCAGTTGTGAGTGGTTTCGACGCTCGCGATGATCGATCCGAGCATCAGACCCTGGATAGCCCAAAACCCAACGCGAGAGCTGTTTACGATTGGCGCAGATGGCTTTGTAACCCCCACAAAAGCGTTGGGCTTGTATCCCCGCCCCACAGCGTTGGGCTTATATGCTTGTTCTACTCCGCGCGTCCGAAACTTCCCTTCCGAGTTGGTAACCAGCGTTATGGTTCTGCCTTCAGAGTCCCTGACGGTCACTGCGGCACCAGCCACAGGAGTGCCTGTAGCATCGGTAACGATCCCTTCCAGAGTTTCATTGACGTTGGGCGGGGTTTCCGCTTCCACGCGGCGCATTAGAAACCTGCCATCCGCACCCGTGACCGCCGTTCTTGATTTGCCCCCGGAATCCTTAATCGTGACGACCGCTTGCGACACAGCGTCACCCACAGTGCCCGTAACCACCCCTTCGAGGCTTGCGGCGGTCTTCTTCTCCTGTTCAGGTGCCGTTGTGTCGGGGGCAGGCGCCGACTTCGAATCATCCTCTGTACCCGCGGCAGCCGACTCGCCGACAAGGGCGAGCAGCATCCCCCACCTTCCACCTTTAGGGAAGACCTGGAACGAATCGCAAAACGGCTGGGCATCCCTGAACGGTCCGGGCCTCTCATTGCTGGAGAATCCTATCCCGGCAGAAAGTCCGGCAGTGTCCGCCCGCCAACCCAAAAGCGACGCCCCTCCCGGCACTTTCTTTTCATCGTCCGCGACGACGCCTGAAGGTCGCCCCCCTTTCGTAGTCTGGGCTCTTGCCGCAGCGCACGCCACCAACAAAACAACTATGAATGCCCACGTTCTTCCAGTTCGCGATTTCATGGACTTGTCGCTCCCGGGACGTCACTCAGAATGATTAAAGCAACGGGATTCCATTGCTGATTCGAGGCACAGACTCACAGGGTTCCAACTCATCAGCACTCACGTGGACGGCGATGCTCTTCTTGATTAAGTCAAGACTCACAACGACCTTGAGCTGATCGTCCTTGCGGACTACTATGCCTTCAAGCCCGGTGAGGGGTCCCGCACGAATTCGTACCCGCGCGCCAACTTTGACGTAAGGGTACGGATCCACCCGCCGCAGATGCAGTCCTGACCGCAGGGTCTCGATCTCATGGTCTGGAAGCGCCAGAGCTTCGCGCCCATTGCCAACTATGAAATGTACGTTGGGAATCGCAAGAACTCGGGCGCTTTCCGTGCGCGCAATGCGGGCAAAGACGTAGCCGGCGAAAAGGGGTAGATCAAGCTTGACGGTGGTCCGGTTTTTCCACCTTCTGGTTACCGTATACAAAGGCAGGAAGGCTTCAACATCCCTCATCCGCAACTGCTCATGAATCTTCTTCTCGTGGTTTGACGCCGTATACACGGCGTACCAGTTGCGCTGTGGTCTGATGGCAAGTGGCAGACACGGGTCGCCATTATCGCAGCGAGCGAGGTTCATTCTGCATCCTCTGTTATTCAAAAAGCCCAGCGTTTCAGGAAAATCAGGAGGTTAGGATTACGGATGCCGCCGCGCTCGGTCCTTGCTCGGTGCGGCTGAATTCTTCGCCAGAAGAACCACGCCAACTGTCCGAACAAGAAGGCTGTGATCGCATTGGTCAATTGACGCCAGCACAGGCTCACTTCACCCCGGCTCTCGCACGACGCCAAAGCTCCGCCAGCCCGCGTTAGCAACGGGGTCTACTGCAACTCACAAGAATGCCACTGCAGTCGTCCGACGAATCGCCGACACACGAGGGCAGCGCACCGAGAAGCGGCGCAGTTGGGTTAAGGAGCCACACCAAACCAAGGCTCCGCCAGCCCCACTTAGCAGTAGGTTTTCTCCCGTGAAAATAAGGAGAACATCTGTTGCACAGCCACCCCGACTAGGAGGCGTGACTGATCGCAGCGCGATGTGAGCGACGGAAGCGGTGCGTGCCCACTTGCCGGTTTGCTCACCCCGGCACCCCGGCGCACACCGCAAACTACCAGTGTTTAGGTGTCTGCATAGTGTCGTACCTCAGTTGCGGGAAGATGGCTGGAAAGTGAAGGTCCCGTTAAATGTGGCGGGCAGCTACGGCCTAATCCCGCGCTTTCTGACATTTAGTCATTGAATGTTTTACGAACTACATATAACAAAAGATGTATGATGAAGAGAAAGAGCAGCAACGGAGGGCAGCTTTGAGTGAAGAAGAGACTCAAAATGATTTTCCCTCGCACGCTGTCATTGACAACTCAATTACGTTTCAATTTGTACGTGACGGCATACGAACCAGGCTGCCCGACCTTAGCCCAGGAGCAAACACCCTCTCTGCTTTGAGCCAAGTCCTGATCCGGTCACAGCATTTCCTGCCATACGCACACGTGAAGATCCTTTCGTTCGAGGATCGCCTTTCGCAGTTGGCATCGGACTCGGAGTCCGAACGATCCAGCCCTGGCTGGTGAGATGGAACGGACTCTGTCCCTTCTGTGGAACCAAGTCCAAGCGAATTTGTAACGACACGGCTTAACATAGTAATACTATGCAGAGCGACATAAGTTCTTGCGCATTGCCTTGTAGCGGCGTCTATGACCGTCGGCCAGCGCTATAGACGCCGCTACAAGTTACGTCGCTCTGTATAGTGTTGCGAAGGAAGTCCAGCAACCGTACGAAGGGTGGCAACTAAGCGATTGCGCGCCTTCCGGTGCGCCAGCAATATGCACTTACGGTGCGGGGCGCGCTGCTCTCGCGCAGGGACTGCCTTGGCAACATGTCACATCGAGACCATACGTAGATTGGAGTATCCAGAAGTGAAGCAACGCCCTGGAATGCTTTTGAAAAGAATAACTATGCCGGTCCTGTTGGTCCTGATACTTCTAGTCAATGTACCATGGTCTCACGCACAATCCAGCCCAAAGTCCAAGGTATTTGATTTGATCGAATGGAACGGCGGGAAGTTTTACTATGGTACATATTATTATCCTGATCATTGGCCGGAGAGCATGTGGGAAAACGATGCAGCGATGATACAAGCCGCTGGCCTGAATGTCATCAAGACCGGCGAAGGTGCTTGGGTCACGATGGAGCCGGCGGAAGGGCAGTTTAACTTTGGGTGGCTCGACAAGGCGGTTGCTTTGTTCGCACGTCATGGCATCAAGGTGATTCTTGGTACACCCAGCTACTCCCCACCAGCATGGCTCTACGCGAAATACCCCGACGTCGCGGCAGTGGATGAAAATGGTGTCCGCTATCGCTTTGGCAGCCGGCAGAACGCCAACGCAAGCAACGCTCATTATCGCGAGGCAGTGAAGCGTATTGTGACCGCCATGGCCGGGCGTTACAAAGATAACCCCAACGTTCTCGGTTTCTCGATCGACAACGAGATTGGCAATCCCTATTCCTACGACGCAGACACGCTCGCAGCATTTCACACTTGGTTGAAGAACAAATACCACAGCACTCAACCATGCTTGGGGCATGGCGTTCTGGGGCCTGACGCTCACTGCCTGGGGCCAAGTTCCTCTCCCGTGGAACACGGGTGGGGATCCTAACCCCAGTATGACGCTCGATTACAAGAGGTTTCACAGCGATAAGATCTCGGATTTTGTGGCCTTCCAGGCGGCCATCCTGAGGCGGATCGCGCCTGGGAAGGCTCTCACTCACAACGGAATGCCGCTTTTCGATGTTGTCGACTATGCGAATCTGAACGCCTCACTCGATTTTGCCGCCTGGGACCACTATCCCTCCTTTGACACGCCGGACCATTCGGACTACTCACCCAGCAACTGGAGTAACGATTACTTTCGCGCTACCAAGCAACAGAATTTCATTTGTATGGAAGAGACGGTAGGGATGGGTGGGGCCCCCCATAGGCGTTAAAATAATCGAGGACTGTATGTCCACTCCGCAACCATGGCGGATTTTCGGCGGCGAGGCGAATTTTCCAACCTTTCCAGATTTCCCTCGCTGGCCACTGCCCGCCAAGCTCCCTGACCCAGTACGGCTCCGCGCAGCGCCCAAAGGCTCATGCGGAAGCGCGACCATGTGCTATGGGTGTACCCGTGCTGGGCCGATCTCGTACCCCCAGGGGGAAAGGGGACCGGCCGGTTGTACTAACTTTTGCGCCAAGGCAGCCGCCAGGAACCGGGCTAGCATCCATGATTTGGCCGTCGGTCCCTGGCGGGAAGGCAGAGCGTCCAGATGCAACAACGACTTCAGCCGCTTGAAGAACAACTCGATCTGCCAGCGCAAGCGGTAAAGCTGCATCAGTTCTGAGCACGAGGCTTGCTCGGCCGACAAGGTGGTCAATAACCAAATCACCGACCCGTCCCGCGTGCGCGCCGCCACAGCCCGGGCCGGCACCCAGGCCATCGCCCGCCTCAGGCCCCATTTGTGCGTCTTCGTGCGCTTCTCCGGAGGAATAGGAACAAGGAGATTGAATTCCATACCCCCGACCGGCGGAATCTCCTTCTCCTTGCAGCGCAGGGAGAGGCGCTTCTGCTCGGCGTCGCAGACGCGGATCGTGTGCGGATTCAGGCGTGCCACGACGTAGGCGTGGGCGGAATGAACCGCCCACAAACCGCGTGCGGTGGCGTAGGCACGGTCTCCTAGAATTACCTCTTGGGGGCGGAGTGGGTAACGACCGTACCCTTCGCCCCCGTGGGCATCCGTCAACTCCACCGCGCGAAACGCCCCCGTGCCCGGATCCATTAGCACCTGCGCCCGCCATTCCGTCCCCTTGGCCCCGGGGCCATGAAGCACCGTCGCATCCACCACCCGCAACCGCAGAGAGCTGCCCGCGGCGCTCTCCACTTCGCTTTGCAAGGTCTGTGCCAGCACGTGCTGTAACCAGCCTTCGGATTCCCGCAACCGGTAAAACAACCCCGGTCCGGTGATCTCGGCCACCCCCAACGCGTGCGCCCACGCCGCCACGTCCTTCAACGAAAGATCCGACACCGCATACGCCAGCGCCAGACGCAGCAAAGCCTTGGCGTCGGGAATGTTGCGGCAGCGTAGGAGCGCAGCGCTCTGCCACGCCGAGTTCTCCAAGTCCCCCGGCAGCAAGGTGAGCACATACGGCCATTCTCGTTCCTCGTGCAAAAGCGGCGTGGGCATGTCCCAGAGCCTAATTGAACAACGACAAAAAGACAACGCTTATTTTAACGCCTATGGGAGATCCTCCTTATCCTCCAACTCTGTGGACTCGCGCCGAGTCCTTTTGCCGGCCGCAGTTCTTTGCGCACCGCGTCAGTCAAGTCCTGCCTGAAGCACGCACGGGTCTCCGGTAACACTACTGTCGGGCAGGAGGTTCGAAATTCCCGCTCTTCGCCATCTTCTCCAAGCTAAGGCTGGGGAGGAATCCCCGGTCGCGGCGATAGATGTTTTCCAGTTCCTTTTCGCTAAAGGCTTCTTTTGGCAATCGAACCTCTTTGTTACCTCCGATCTCCCAAGCAGCAGTCCACAATTTCGCCAGCAGACGAACGGAGTCAGCCAGCGATTGAATCGTACCGGCGCGTACGTACTTGTTGTCCCACAGGCGCGAGGCGCGCTCTTTGGCTGGCAAGTTCGCATCATCAGCGTCAATAATCATCTGTGGGGAAAGGTGTTTCTGGGCAGCGCACATCAGGCTGATCGTCGCCACGGCAGCGTCGTGCCCGTTTTCGACCTTCAAACCGCCGGTACGGCGCGCCAGCGCAGCGTCAACACCAGCCAGAGCTGTGGCGGGATCGATTTCGAGCATCGTTTCCTCGTAGATCCCATGTATCTTCGCCGCACGCGATTTCTTGAACGTCTTAAACTGGTCACTGTCGCGCGGCACCGGATAGTCTCTGCCACCGGAACTTTGCATCGGCGGTTTTCCATGGTGCATATAAGAACAGTGCAGCGGCTGGGAAGCATCACCGACATAGTGAGCAAGAATGCCGGCGGCGGCAACAAATCGCCGCAGGTCGCGGCCCTTGAGGTACCGCACCATCGCTTCCCATATCTGCCAGACGCGGAAGGGCAGGCAGCCATCTTCCGGGCCGACACCTTTGCTGGCAAAGCCGTCGAAATAGGCCTTCCAGACCTGGGCAAACACGTTGTTCGAATCACGAACGCAGCGCTCCAGCAGCGTGGGACCGCCATCGATATCGTATATATCAACATCGGCAAAATGCTGGATCGGCTCAAAGGGCCGGGTTCCCTTCATGCCAACCCAGACGTAATCAGGGACATCGGCGAGAGGTACAAAGGCCCCACGCCCCATGCGGAACGCCGATCCCGCGTCGAGCTTGTCATCACCAAAGCCGATCCGCACCTGGTGCATCTTCATCAACTGCCCTAATGGGCCGGATAGATAGTCGCAGGCTTTCCAACCAATGGCGAAGTGGCCGATTTTTCCCCAGTACTCGTTGTGGCCGGTACTCCAATTACGTACGACTTCGACATCCAACACGCGGCAAATACTGGACAGAAACATGCCGAGCGCAAACGAGCTGCTTCTTGCATCCGGCCGGACGACGCGCTGTCCTCCCCATTGCATCGCAATGGGCGGAAGCCGCCGCGCGCTGCGGCCGCGCTCCGGGGGCTGGACCGTAAGATCGAAGTCCGGCGTCCCGCTCGCGGCTGGCTGCCGGGCGGGCGGATCGTAGAACCAGAGGGTTCCGGAGTCACCCGGGCTGGTGAAGGGTTTTTCTTCAAGACCTTGGAGACCTGCCTTGGGGCCGATCAGAACATCCGTAACGTATTCGTATCCACCCAACGACTGGTACCGGAAAAACAAGGCGCGAATCTCACCTGCGGCGACTCCGGTACTGCCGCCGAAGGCACGGACTGGGCAGCCAATCAGATCCAAGGTGACGGACTGTTCAGTGGCGTCAAAGATCTCCCCGATTTCGCCGATGCCGAAAACCTGGGAAGTCCAGTCTCCAATGTTGTCGATGCGAATCAGGCCCGAATCCATGGTCAAGTATGTCCGGCCGTTGCCCCACTGGCTGAATACCGTGGACATGGGAACGCGGTCGACGGCAAGGTTCGAGGTCGTACCGATCGGGTGGTACTGACCGCGGATGTAGGCCTGCACTTGCTCGCCATCCCCGCCCGCAACATGGCGATTAGTCAAGGCGTAGTAAGCCCCCGCTTTTTGAACCAGGCAAGCGAAGGTCCCCAGACTCTGCTCTCCCTGGTGCTCGCGCAAACACGAATAGCCGCCCCCTAGAAGGCTGCTATTGAAAGACGGCCCCGGCGCTGGCGGAGGGACGGATTCATCAGGGGTGGCCTGCACAACACAGGTGGGAATGACCCGGCCATCCGGCAGGTACAAGGTCCGCGGAACAGCGTTGGATCCGAGTGCCCCGGCATCCGCCCATTGGCGCACAAAAATCAGGACCGCCGGCCACGACCAGGGTCGAACGACCGAGTTCGACAAGGTGCGCGGTTCGCTGACCAGCGGGTGGGACGGCGGCCGCGGTTCGACCGGTGAGTGCGTCGCATACCAATCTTTCTCGTGAATCAAATAACGGCCGATAGCCGTGGCAACAACGTTATCGAGAGTGGAAAGGTATACGTGGTAGGCATCTCGTGCATCGAGGAGGTCCTTCACGGAGAGTGAAATGTAATCTCGCCGCGGCGGGAACACTTGATACTTAATCAAGGGGTTCCCTACCCTGAGCGGCATTCGTTTGGCTTTCATCAGACTCCTCCTTGGCTGGCGGACTTACTCCAGCTTACGGCGCGCCAACCCTCGGCTAACTTCTTCGTCGTCCCCTCGTGAGTCCAGACAGGCGGACAGCCATAGGTTCCTGCCACCGCTGAGCTGGAATCAGAAACCTCCCTGTAAGAGCTTCTCATTCCGGTCGCGAATGTCTTGCGGGACAGCGTCCCGGTACGCGCGCAGGAAGTCCACCTCGTCATCGGCCGCCTCATCCGGCACCTGCAAGGCGGTAAACCAGCGATTCAAGAGGCAGAACTGCCCGATCAGCCAAGTCATCTCGACGATCTGCGAGTCGACCAGGCGCGCGTGGGCCGCGTCGTCATAAGCCGACCATTTCTGAATGAACTTGCGATCAAAGTCAGCCATCTGAGACGATGGCAAGGTACCGGTATTGTGCCGCCGGAAAATAGCTTTGATCTGCTTGAACTCGTCATCCGTCACCAGATGCGCATCCTGCGCGACCTTTACGGCGTAATCCAGGCACAAGTTCTCCCGGTCAGTGTAAATGCTCCTGTAGTTCTGGTACTCGTGAAGGTGGAGTAGTTTGCGGTGCCCCTCCTCTTCCCGGTTCAGGCTCTTAAATAGGAAATAACCGATGAAAGAATGATGGGTGACCGAATAACGGCTGCGATTGAACAGCGAGGTGCGGCTGATAAGGAGCTCTTTAAGCGGACGTTCGAGAAAACCGGCGAACTGCTTGCCATTGTTAAAGACATCCGTGTCGAAGATAAACGCGTTCGCGTAGGGCACTTCCGTAATTGCCAGCGACGGGCAGTGCCCCATCATCTTCATCAGGTTGTTCGGAAAGTGCCCCCACGTCAGTTCACCCTGCTTATAGGCCGACGCGGTGTAATCATCAACTTCGTCGATTTGTAACGGACGGATTCTTGTCCATGGTCCTTGTTTCATCGGTTTTTCCCTCCTTTCCTGGTCTTGCCATCATTTGCGTTGATACTGCAGACCTGCGCGCCGTGCTTTTCCTTCTTCAAACTCCACAAAAGCCAATCGTCATTCGTCACGAACGCCTGTTTCACGCGGTCCCATTTCTTGGGAAGTTTCCGATTCACCGCAATCAGAAATGGGAGCAAGGGCTTGCGCGGAGGGTGTGCGTCTTCTTCGTCGTCAAGGCGAATCCGCTTCCATTTGAACTGGTCGCGAAAGGCATCAAAACCGAAGCCGTCGAAGAAGTGTTCGCCGCCGATCAACGGCATGTACCAAAGGCTGGGACTGCCACCCGGGTTATCTTTGATCGGCACCTGCGTGGCCAGCAAATCGAGCAGTTCTGCACCTTTCGGGTCACACGCCAAGTGGGCCCTAAGCTCGTCCAGAGCGGGGAAACTTATCCGCGGGCTGACCATCAGGACAGGTTTTCGCTGCTGGCGTGCCAGGATGACTTCATGCGGCGTTCCCACGCTATAGACGTTGGTCGGACAGTACGCAATGATGAAGTCACTGGTGTCAACCATCCGTAAGTCAATATGCATGGCCGGCCAGAAGGATTCGGCCAGATTGGAACGTGCCTGTGCACCCCCCTTGCCGGGCGCAAAGGTCCATTGCTGGCGCTGGTCGGTGGTTGTTTCACCCTCTCGCCCATATTCATGCAGCCCCCGCACTTCCGGCTTGAACCAAGGATCGAAAACCGTCACCCCCATGGCTTTCAGGAACTGACCGACACGGTTGCGCCACCCATGCACCTTCTCGTCGGCCCGCGAGGCTACAAAATCCATCGGCCCGGAGAGGTACACCCGCGCATCTTGGAGCAAACCATCATTTCGCATCGCGTTTCCTCCATGCCTCCGCGACTCGATCTCTGACCGATACAAAGTTGTCGCGGATCAGTTTGTGGTATTCCACGTACGCAGCCCGGAAAGCCTCGAAGGACTCCGCGTACGCAGCGCCGTCCTGCGCTTGCGCAGCCATGCATGATTCCAATAGCTCCGCCAGGTGTTCCCGCTGGTGATTCAACTTGGCGCGGAGAGGAGCGGGATGTCCCGCCTCCACCAGGTAACGCAGCCATCCGTCGATCTTAGCGTGCGATTCGATACCGCGATTGATGGTGGCGAGGAACGGCGAAATCGCCGCGCTCCGTTGCGCCTGCAAGTCGTTGGACTCCTGCCCCGCCTTCATACGTAACACCCGCTCCGTCTCTGCTGTCCAGATCGCGGTGGCCGGGTTCAGCCCTTCTCGGGCGGCGTCGTACGTCGTTTCGCTGATGATCTGGAATAACTGGTCAATTTCCACGGATCCGGCCTGCCCCAGCAACACCCCAGCATGCCGGGCTTGGCGCTCGCAGTCCATGAACTGCTGCCAACTCAGCAACGGACGTGCGCTGTCCGGGGTGCGCCCGAGGATTTCCTTGCCGGGCCCGTAGACGAACTTTTCGCGCACGTGCGGTTTATCCTGCGGAGTCCGCCGTCCCAGCAGCACCCAAGTGGACTTGTGCCGCGTGTCAGTCAGCAGGGATGGAATGTGAAGGTACTCAGCCTCCTCGATCATGAACTTGATCTTCTGGTAGGGATCGAGGATCGCGCGGGGCGTATGTGCCGCGTCCCGGTTGTCACAAAATGCATTCCAGGGTTCGACGATGCCAATGGGCATCAGCAGCATCTGGGCGGGAATGTGGGGATTGTCGGTAATCTCATTCCATACCTTGCGAGCCGTCAGGGCATCCAGGCAAAGCCACATTCCCATTTTCAGGATGTCGACCGAAAGCGTTGTATACACGGACTGGATGCGCTGCGCAGCCGTGGCAGCCGTATAGACGGGATCCACCGGCCGGCCATCCGTGACGATCACTTCCATTTTGTCTGCGTAATCGGCAACATCATTCAGTTCGTCCGGATCAAGATATTCCAGAAGATTCGGGAGCCAGGAATCCTCCGCATCGTCGGCAACGGCCACATAACGCAGTCCGAGTTCAGCGGCCGCATCTACAACGGTGTTGATCCTCCCGACGCGGTCGCCGGCCGTGGGCTCAATATCGAGATAAAGCGCCGATAGTTTCCGGTTCTTTTCCAGTTCCGGATCGTAGTGGCATGCCGTGTTGATGGCGTGTACGATTTTGCGCCGCGTTAGCGCCGTAACCTCATAGACAGCCCCAATCGCCGGCAACCCGAGTCCATCCGGTCCTTCGAGCTTCGTGGGATCCCCTGGTGCTTTGTGCGCCAGTTCCTGGTTGTACCGGCTCAATTGCATACGAAGATCCGTTACCAATTCTTCCGGACTGGCCGGGCGCACCAGGGACCGCCGCAGGCCGCCGCGCATGGGCACAAGATCATCAATGGCAGCAGGGTGCGGGAAGTTGCGGATCGGAATCGATTGGACCTCTTCCGAGATGTTCGAACTGGTTGGAATAGAGGCCGCAAACAGCCGGGTCGCCATGGCGAGGAAGGGCGGGATAGGAGAAACAGCTTGCCCCGGAACGATCAACTCCCCGTCCAAGCCAAAGCTCAGGTCCATGGTGTGGAGCGCCTGGGCTTCAGGGGATTGTGCAATCCCCATGGTGTAGAAGTAACCCGCATCCCGATCGCTCGCGCTCACAAAATGTAGAGCCCCACACGGCTGTTTGCGCAGTTCCAGGAACCGCTTTGCGCCATGTGGGCGGAGAGGAAACTGGCCGCGCTTGACCATGGCATTCCAGCCGAGGGCAAGTGCCATTTTCGCGTTCGCGCTCAGATGGAAGCGCACTTCGGTAAGCGGATCGACCCTAAGGAGCTCCTGGTACAACCGGTCAATGATGGAAACTGCGAGCAGCGCCAGCCGGGAAAGCTGGCTCGCCATCTCAAGATCCGTCCGCCAGCCATCCGGCGGGGGTGGGCCAACAATATCCAGGAACTGCTGCGTAGTGCCGTCCGGATCGGCAAAAGCCAGAATTGTGACGACTTCGTCTTTGGTCAGAGCGCCTGACTGCAGCCCCGACTTCAACGCTTCGAAATCATCCCCCGCGATGTCGAGAGTGATCGTTTTGCCCGGCAATCGCACGGGGGTTCGCGCCTGTTCGTCGCCGGGTGGTGCGGGCCGAAAGGCCAGCCGGTCTCCAATCGCGTCCAGAATCAGCGTAGGGTAACGATGTCTCAGCGCCGGCCGGGCTGCACCAGGAACGTTCAAAGGAGTTTGATCTGTCTTCATTTTCCGGACCTCCTACAGAAGAGCCCTTGTTCGAATTAGGCGCCAGCCTTTGCGACGTAAACGATTTGTGTCAATGCACAAGTCTTCGCGTGTTGCCCGGCGAGCCTGTTCAGTGTGGTCAGACGCCAACCTGAATTGGCTGCTCGCCACCGGGGTGTGAGCCCAGCCACAAACGATTCGGGTTTGTGTTGGCCTGCGGACGCGACGATCCATGTATGGAAATCGTGCAAATCAGTCCGCCCGCAGTTGACCGCTTCAGGTCCTTCCTGTCGCATGGCGGCGAGATAGCCTTTGACAACTACTCCTTTTGCTTCCAGAGGAGAAACAACCGAAAGATCGTCACTTGGCCAATCGGTGCTCTGTTCGCCTCTCGAGATCCCTGACGGCTCAGGCAACTGCACCACCTCACTTACAGTCATAGGCTGGGGGGCCGAGGCTTGACTTGAACGGTTTTTCAAGTTGTTGAGGTCCGGGTCGCTACCTTTCCCGGAAGCCGGACAACCCTTGCAATCCCCTTCCCTGGGGGTTTGTGAGGCCGCTGCCATTCCGCGACCTGCCAGGAGTGCTAACCCCACGAGCACGAGTGCCCATATACGGCTCACTCGATTCCTCCCTCTTCTCTGGCCATTTTGGCGGGACTCCCTGCGTCTCGAGACATTGTGAATTCGGCGTGGACAGTTTCTGTTCGATGTAAACGGTGAGGATTTGGGAGCAGAGGCAGAGGGAGAGCGCAAACCCTAAGAACGACGGAAGGCGCAATCTGAATCCCCATGGGCGCTCCCGAGCGATTTATATACCTGGGTTATTTTTAGTATAAGAGTAGGTGACATTCTGATACTCTTATGTATTAGCGTTGTCAAGGGGAAAGTACTTAGGACGGAATCGCTGGCCCTCGTACGATTTCTGTCTTGCCCGCCCAGCTGGCCCAACCGGCAAGCATCTCCACTCCCCGCCACCCATGCGTGCCCCTGAGGTCTGCCTCGGGAGAGAAGCCGACCATGCCAAGGAGATTAAGGCGCAGAAAGAGTGGGACGGGCTGTACGCGCGAATCGCGGCTTACGGTGGGCAAAAAAGCTGAGATGGTGGGCCCATGGGGACTCAAACTCCAGACCTCTACCGTGTCAATCTCTTAGTGGCTCGTAACTTATTGAAACTGAATGGCACAGACGGCACTCTGTACCCCTGAAAATGCCCTCAAATACGCTTATTGGACCCTTATTGGACCCTCAAATTCTGGTATAAACCTCCCCCACCTTTCGCCAGTTTTTTCCTGCCTTTTTGCTTTACTCAAGATATTGAGTAATTTTGCTCAATACTCCTTCTAATGAGGAGCCCTCATGTTCTTTTCCTCCCACCCCATCCTGAGCATGCTGATTCAGCACATGGCGGAGCCGCGCCGATTCCTGCAAGTTCTCGTTGCGCGCGCTGCCAGCGATGCATGCCACTCCGCTCGATCTCACGCTGAGTGATGCAACCGTCCGCCTGCTCGAATCTCCGACCAACCCGGTGGATGCGGGGCACAAGACGTGCGGGAGATTACCTAAGGCTTTTACCTGGCCGACGACAACACCGATTAAAGCGAGTCCTTCCATTTCACCATCTTGTCCTTCAGGTCGATGGTCCGGCCATCAACCACAAAAGTGCCGTCTCCGTTGGCATGGATGGTCCGGCGTTCCTTGCGTTTCGGATCGATCCACGTCTTCACGCCCTCGAGAATGACAATGCCATATTTGTCGACGATGTCCACCAACTTGCATTCAATGTTCGCCAGACACTCGGCTATGAGCGGCGCCTTCACCTTTTGGGCGGCAACGGGCGTCAGGCCAAAGGTCTCAAACTTATCGATGTCCTCTCCCGAGCAGTTGCCGATGTCAACCACCTTCGAGGCGAGATCGACGGTGGGGATAGCGATCACGCACTCTTTCGTCGCTTCGAGCGCCTTAAAACTGTAATCCCAGGGACCGATGATGCAGCCGATCCGTGGGGGATTGAACTCCATCATCATGTGCCAGCGCATGGTCATAATATTGGCGCGGTCCTTTTGCGCGGTCGTCACCAGCACGACCGGTCCCGGCTCAATCAGATGGAAGGTCTTGGATAAAGGGAAAGTCTTCATGTGGATTGTGCCTTTCTGTGCACCGCAAGCGTCGATCACAAAGCGGTACCGGACATCATCCTTCCCGAGCCATCAATTATAAAGCCCGACGGTTGCGAGATAACAACACCGAAACCTGCACAATGGTTGTCTAATTCTGTTCTTGTCAAAAAGATTGAGGTAGGAGCGAGTGAACGCGCGCGGAAGATTCAGTAGGGGCCTCAATCCTACCAAGTTACCATGGACCTGAGCACTCGGAGCAGCATAGAAACTCCGCCAGAAGTGTCGATGCCCAGACGCAGATTCGGCGCCCAGCTACGCTATGGCCCCCATACGGTCCTTCTGATCGGCCCCGGCAACGCCGAGCCACAAGCACGGGAAGGCCGTTACACGACCAAATGGATGCTGCCTGTGCCCGTCACTTGGTCAGGAGCCGGGAACGACGGGTTCCGCGCCTGTTTGGTGCGGCGCTCCTGTGGGGAGTATCATACGAGCGTGAAGCACAACGATCAGAAGGCGAATTCGGCAGCGCTTTTGCACGGGACTGCGCGCTGCCTGCCCTGAGGTTTGGGGATGACGAAACGCTACACGGACGAAGAGTTGGTTGACATCTACCGAAGGTTCGCTCCCGAATCCTTGTGGATCCCTTTGAGACCTGAACCGCGAATGCCCAAGACAGGGCCGAACGTTCGTGTTTTCCTGCGGTATTCGG
>Ga0335069_10002234_pt1 | contig 30055 bp, 25 predicted proteins | sample Lox_Sample_11_FD_206714 | JGI IMG/M metagenome (GOLD analysis project Ga0335069, IMG submission 206714) | Soil microbial communities from Loxahatchee National Wildlife Refuge, Florida, United States - Lox_Sample_1.1 | ecosystem: Environmental > Terrestrial > Soil > Wetlands | place: USA...
GACCATCGTCCAGGCCTTTGTGATGTAGGCGCCAGGACAGCTCATGCCGGCGCCGTGCTGTCGCTCACTTGGAAATGGGCGCTGCCTGCCTGGATGCGGTTTCCTGGAGCGCCTGGGCCAACTGACGGCTGAGATCAGCGACCAGCTCGCTCAGGGTGGCGACGGCGCCACCCGTCTCTCGCGCCAGGGTCCGCCACCGGACACGAACGCATCCGGCGCCGGCCTTCAGCAGCTTTTCGCCGCCCTGTGAGAGGATGCGCCATTGGGCGATCAACACGCCCTGGCCTTTGGCCGTGCGCAGTGGGCATAGTCAGGTCAGGGCGTCTCGTTTACATGGACATTCAGGTGCCTGGACCCATTTTCCCCCAAGGTACCCCTACATGGACAAACCCCGATTTAGGCCGGCCGCGCTTACTTCTCAGGTGGACCCAAGCGCTCCCATTTGGCCCCGAATTTTTTCCGGGTGCGTATAAGCATGCGTATAAGCAAGAACGTATCCGTTCAGATGCCGCGCGACCCTCGATGCATAGACAAAGCGATAGCCGCGTTCCTGAGTCGCTACAAGAAAACACATGCGCTTGGAGAATCCCGGCCCTTTTAGTATCCTGGCGGAATTGAACAGCAAACGTGTCACCTTGCGCGACGTAGCGGAACGGGTGGGGGTTTCGCATGTGACGATTTCTTTGGCGTTGCGCGATCATCCCTCCATTCCTGTGGCGCGGCGTCAGCAGATCAGGCGGGTGGCGGAGGCGATGGGTTACAGACCGGACCCACTGTTGTCCTCGCTGGCAGTTTATCGGCACAGCCAGCGGCCGGTGGGGATCCGAAGCTCGGTGGCCTGGATTAATCACTGGGACCAGCCCGAGCGCCTGCGGAACCAACACAAGGAGTTTGACGCGTACTGGCGGGGAGGATCCGAAGCCGCAGAGCGATTCGGCTATCGGTTGGAGGAAGTCCGGTGGGCGGAAGACTGTTCAGCGCGGCGCTTCGAACAAATTCTGTTGACGCGGAACGTCCGAGGTTTGCTTATCCCGCCGCACGAATCGCCACCTGACTGGGGCGAGTTTGACTGGAGCAAGTTTTCGGTCATCCGGTTTGGGTTGTCGGTGCGCACGCCCGATTCGCACCTGGTAACCGCCGACCACTTGCGGGGGGTGTTGATGGCGCTCCAAACCATGGGTCAATACGGCTATCACCGGATTGGATTAGTGGTCTGCGCCGATTTTGACCGTCGGCTGGGAGGCAATTACACGGGGGGGTTTTACGCGGCTCAAAAGCTGTTCAAGTTCAAAGATACGATTCCGCCGCTGATGACGGATGAGAAGACCTATCGCGAACGCCCAGCGAAAGCGCGAGAGAGCCTGAAGCAATGGATGAGGAAACACGGGCCGGATGCAGTTTTGACCAGCGTGCCGCATGTGCCGGGGATGATTCGCGAGCTGGGCTACCGCGTTCCGGAGCGGGTGGGAGTGGCTGGGACGAGTGTTTACGATGTACCCGTGGAGGCGGGGATCAACCAAAATCCCGAGGCGATTGGCCGGATCGCCGTGGAGATGCTGGTGGGGCAAATCAACGTGAACGAGCGCGGCGAGCCCGCAGCGCCCTGCCGCATCCTGGTCGAGAGCCTATGGCAGGACGGCAAGTCTCTCCCAAAGCGACCGGGAAGGTGAGCCTGAACCAGGAGTAGCTGGCATGCAAACTGAGCTCCCACGCCCGGACTACCGATTGCGAACGAAGGCCGAAATCCGAATTGCTAAATCCCCACGGCGCAAGTGCGGCCAAGGCCTGCCAGGTGGTTTGAGGGCGGGGGCGGTGGTATTTGCGGTGGCGCTTGTGACCACGGGGCTCGCGCAGGCGCCGTTTCGTCACCCCGGCATGTTGCACAGCCGGGAGGACCTTGAACGGATGAAAACGATGGTCCAACAGAGGCGGGAACCCTGGGCGAGCGGGTTTGAAGAGCTAAAGTCGCACCGCGAGTCCAGCGCCACCTGGAAGGTACGTGGCCCTTTTGAGCGGGTCGTGCGGGACCCGGGTGCGGAACTGCACCGCCTCGAAATGGACGCCGATGCCAATGCGGCTTACCAAAACGCTCTGATGTGGTGCATCACAGGGAACGAGGCGCACGCGAGGAAGGCAGCCGAGATTCTGGATGCGTGGTCGCAAACGCTCAAGGCTCTCGGGGGTCACGACGTCGAGCTGCTGGCGGGTCTGGACGGTTTTAAGTTCGCCAACGCGGCGGAGCTCATCCGCTGGACGTGGGCGGGATGGGAACAGCGGAGAGTGGAGACCTTTGCGGGAATGTTGACCAATCTGTTTTTGCCCCGCGTGCGCAACTTTGCGACGTTTGCGAACGGCAACTGGGACGGGGCGTGCATCAAGACGGTGATGGGCATTGGTGTCTTTTGCGATGACCGCCCGATTTTTGAGCTTGGGGTAGATTACTTTTATCACGGCAAGGGCAACGGACGTCTGACCCATTACATCATCAATGAGACGGGGCAATGTCAGGAGAGCGGGCGTGACCAAGGGCACGCGCAGTTGGGCTTGGGCCAGTTGGCCGAGGCTTGCCAGGTAGGCTGGAGCCAAGGCCTGGATATGTTCGGGGCGCATCAGAACCGCTTGCTCAAAGGATTCGAGTACACGGCGAAGTACAACCTGGGCTACGAGGTGCCGTTTGTCCCGTACACGGACATTACGGGGGAAAGCGAAGCCGTCATGATTTCGGCCGCACGCCGGGGTGATCTGCGGCCCATTTACGAAATGGTGTTGAACCATTACCAGATTCGCCGCGGCTTGGATGCGCCATACACCCGAATGGCAGCCGAGAAGCTCCGGCCGGAAGGCGCGGCCCGCTACGCGGATCACCCCGGGTTCGGGACACTGCTTTTCAGTTTGGGGCCGCTGCTACCATCAGGGGTAACGCCGCCGGGCGGGCTGAAGACCAACTCACCGCAGTCCAAGCCATAGGCATGAGCGTTTACGACTACATCGTGCTGGCCTTCTACCTGGCGTTTATGCTGAGCATGGGCCCGGTGTTCATGCGCTTCAGCCGGACGGCCAGCGACTATTTCCGTGGCGGCGGTGGCATGCTCTGGTGGGTCGTGGGGAGTTCGATATTCATGACCTCTTTTTCGGCCTGGTCATTTACCGGCGGGGCGGCCAAGGCTTACGAGACCGGCGCGTTTTTCCTGCTGCTATTCTTTTGCAACATTGTGAGTCTGTGCTTTACCTACTTCTTCACGGCCGAACGGTTCCGCCAAATGCGGATCATCACCAAAATCGAAGGGGTGCGAAAGCGCTTCGGCAACGCCAACGAGCAGGTGTTCACATGGTTGCCGCTGCCGTTCAACGTGATCATGGGCGGATTAGCCCTCTATACGATCTCGGTGTTCATGCACAGCGTTTTCGGGTTCAATATCACGCTACTGATTTTCGTGCTGGCGGCCACGGTGACGCTCATCACGTTGTGCGGCGGGGCCTGGGCGGCGGCGGCCAGCGATTTCGTGCAGCTTCTGCTTTTGGTGGGCATCACGCTGGTGATGGCGGCGCTGAGCCTGCTGCACCCGCAGGTGGGCGGCGTCACCGGGCTGCTGGAGAAGGTGCCGCGGCATCACCTGGACTGGACGCTCTTTGAGCGCCCCTGGATTCTGTGGTTCTTCGGCGTGACACTCCTGTTCAACCAGCTCATCCAGAACAACAGCATGATGCTCGGGGCGGCCAAGTACGTGTATGTGAAGGATGGCGTGGATGCGCGGCGAGCGACGCTGGTGGCGATTGCCGGATTCCTGCTGCTTGCTCCTGTTTGGATGATCCCTGCGGTCGCCTCGACGATCCTCCACCCGAATTTGGCTGCCGAGTTTCCCAAGCTCAACAACCCCCACGAGGGCAGCTACGTGGCGATGGCGATTACGCTTTTGCCGCACGGCATTTTGGGCGTGCTGGTGAGCGCGATCTTTGCCGCCAGCGTCGCCACCATGACCAGCCTGCTCAGCATTGGCGCGGGCATCTTCGTTAGAAACTTCTATATCCGGGTAGTTGATCGTGCAGCCTCGGAGCAGCGCCAGATCTTGGTCGGCCGCTGGTTCACCGTCGTTTACGGTCTGCTGTGGATCGCCGTGGCGCTATGCTTCAGGAGCCTTAAGAGCATCTCGCTGTTTGACCTGATGCTGCTGGCGGCCGCCTCCGTGCAGATTCCCACCACCGTGCCGTTGTTCTTCGGGATGTTCATGAAGCGGACGCCGCCGTGGGCCGGTTGGAGCACAATGGCCGTTGGGTTCACGGTTTCGGTTCTGTTGCGGTTTGTGCTCACCAACCAGCTTTTGACCCACCTGTTTTCCCCGGCCACGCCGTTCAGCCCTCGCGAGCTGGGCGATCTCAACATCGCCCTCACCACCGCGGTGCTTTTTGCGGTTTGTATCTCCTGGTTCTTCCTGACCATGCTCTTCTACCGGCGGGAAGACCGCGCGTATGTGGAGCAGGTCGAACAGTTCTTCAAAGATATGAACAGGCCCATTGACCCGGCAGTGGAACACGGTCCGGCCTACGCGCGGGACAGCGTGCAATATCGTGTGGTTGGCACCCAGGCGCTGGTATATGGGGGCTTCATTTACTTGCTGTTGCTGATCCCCAATTCGATGACGGCGCGCCTGTGCATCCTGTTCTGCGGCAGCCTGCTGGCGGGGGCGGGGGCGGTGATGCGGGTCCTTGGCCGGCAGATGGAAGCACGAAAAGTCCTGGCGGATCGCGCAGCCGAATTGCAAGCGAGGATGGAGCATGGAGAATAGAGGATGGGATAGACAGGTTCCGGTAGCCCGTTCGCTCTACGCTCTTTAGCGGCTGCTGACTCGACTCGCGCTTAACAGTGAAAGTTGAATTGTCGTTGTCCCAGGCGCCACGCTGGATGCTTAGTAGCCTCGAATGATATCGCCACAGACAGCCGCCCCGGAACAGCGAGGCGCCACGGCGAGCCGGCTGCCGCAAGTCGAACCGGCGCTGGCCCTTTGCATTGAGAAGACCCGGGCCAATATCCGGCGCCTGGCCGACGAGCCCAAGGCCTGCGCCTGGGCCACCGACGGCAACTACTTCGGCTTCCCGGAAGGCTTTTACGACATCAGCAATTGGACCACCTCCTTTCTCACCGGCATGGCGCTGCTGGCCTGGCGGCAGACCGGGGAGGAGACTTTCCTCGAGCAGGTGCAACGGCTGGCGCCGCACTATCGGCGCAAAGTTTTCGAGCGCGACCGGGACACGATGCATGACTTGGGTTTTCTCTATTCGCTCTACTCGATTGCGCTTTATAAGCTGACCGGGGAGCAAGCCCACCGGGAAACAGGCCTTCGGGCCGCCGAGGTGCTGGCGGGGCGGTTTGAACCCAGGGGCCAATACATTCGGGCTTGGGGCCGGATGGAGGAGAAGGAGAGCGAGTATGCCGGTCTGGCGATCATTGATTCGATGATGAATCTTCCGCTACTCTTCTGGGCGACTGCAGAAAGCGGAAACGAGCGCTACCGGGACATCGCGGTCCAACACGCTGACACCACTCTGCGGTGCTTTGTGCGTCCGGACGGTTCGGTCTTCCACGCCTACCGGTTCGATCCGCAAACCGGCCTGCCCCTCGGCCCGGACAACTACTGCGGGTGCTCGGTGGAATCGCACTGGGCGCGCGGGGCCGCCTGGGCCATCTATGGCTTTGTGCTGAGTTACGGTTATGCCCGCGAGCCGAGGTACTTGGAGGCGTCGCTCAAGCTGGCGCGCAAGTTTGTCGCGCGCCTCGATGGTGACTCCGTGCCGCCGTGGGACTTCGACCTGCCGCCAGAGGAGAAACCGCTGCGGGATTCTTCCGCTGCCGCGATTGCCCTGTGCGGCTTCCAGGAGTTGCTCAAACACCGACCCGATGAGGCTCCCCTGGCGGCGGCGCAGCGGATGCTGGCCCGGCTCTGTAGCCAGGAATACCTGGATTCTGACCCGTCCTGCCCGGGCTTGCTGCGGAAGGCTCAAGTGGGCGACGGCTTGGGCCAAGCCCGCAATGTGTACGCGAGCTGGGGCGACTATTTCCTTATGGAAGCTCTCAGCCGGGAGAGCATCGGAGAACCCGGGTTTTGGACCGCCCGCAAGAATCCGGTCAACTTAACATGGTAAGTAGGAAAAAGGTGTGAGTGCACGGGGCGATTCCATTAAAAGGGAGACTTGATGCGACCCGGAAGCAATACGAACTGCGCCACGGTCCCCGTCGGGAGCTTGAGTGCATTCATGATCCGAAGCCTCCCGTCAGCCCTGCCGGAGAAAACATTGAGCTCAATCCAACCCTGGTGACCCATATGAAAAGCAAACGTGCCGAGGTCGAAACCAATTATGAATCCACATACAAAACTATGAAACAGTACCCCGAAAGTAATTCTTGTGCGGCGTTTTTAACACGAACTGCCATGGCCCTTCTGTGGTTTTGGGCCAGCGCTGGCCCGCTTGCTGGCGTTGAGATCATCAGCGTAAAATTCACCTCGCCGAAGAACTCCAACCAAAACTGGATGTATGCCGGCGATTACGCCGGCGCACCCGCCGTGCGAACAAACAACTGGAATAACCTGCTGGCCACGGCGGATGGCAACTCCAGCCCCATCACGCTGGCGGCGGGCACGGTGAGCAACTCGGCCGGCGCCATTCTCCCGAACTTCTGGGTTTATGCCCATCCCACCACGAGCGCAGGCGGCGGTGGTGTATTTAACCGGGTCAACGGCACCACCAACGATGGAAAGATGTTCGGCGACGTCACCGACACCTACCAGTGCAACAGCTTTGCGAATTACGGTTACATTGACTTCACCAATGTTCCTTACAGCCAGTACAGCATCTACTGCTATTTCCGTGATGACAATGGTAACGGATCAGCCAACGCACGCGGCGGTTTTTTCTGCATCACTAACACCTCGACCGGAACCAACCGCTTTTACATTAAGAATCAGAGCAATGACGTGTCCTTTACCCAGGTGCCGGTTCCGTCCAACACCGGCAGCGGTTATCTCCCGTCCTCGGTTTCTACAATTCCCGCCGGTGGTTCGACCTGGGCAGGCAGCGGCGTTGCCGGGGGCAACTATGTGGTTTTCAACAATTTGACCAATTCCTGGACCCGTGTCTGGTTCGGCGGCTTGGGCAACGGCACTGGTGGTAAGGATGATCTGGGGAATTACATAACCGACGGCTCGACGGCGGTGCGTTTCAAAGTGGCCGGTTTTCAGATTGTACAGATTCCGCCGGCGCTGCCGATAGGTCCATATTTGCAGGATACCAACTTGATTTTGCATGCCGGCAATCCAGCCGGGAAGCAGCTTGTCGTGTTGGCTGATTTGAACGATGGGGTCACCAAGGGGATTGATGAGACGGCGAATTGCACCTTTTCCGTGGATAACACCAATGTTGCCACGGTGACGTCGGGCGGCGTGGTGACGCCCGGAACAAACGGGACGGCCACTTTGACCATCGCGCTGCCAAGCGCAACGGTTTATACCACGACGAACTATCCGATTTCCGTCATTGGGCCCACCTCATTGTCCATCAGCGTGGCCAACACGAATTTGCTCGTCGGCAATGGTCAGGGAGACGGCACAGTCGCCACCTTGTATGCGAATTACAGCGATGCCAGCAACATTGTCGTGAACGCGTATAACTACGTTTCTTTCAGCAGCAGCGGCGCCGTGACGGTAATGTCCAATCGCATTCCTCAGTATGGTATCATCAAGGCGACCAACACGGGCGCGTTCAGCGTCACAGGCACCTACGATGGGCTTTCAGTGACAGCGAACAATGTCGGGCGGGTTACCTATTGGTCTGCGCCGGGCACGGTTCGGACGTTTAGCGTCAATCTCACGGATTCAACCAACAACGTTTTTGCCGGTTTGTCCCCCAACGACGGGATGACCTTCCATGATTTGTCGGGCATAACCGGCGCACGGGTGGGTTACTGGAACAACGTGGTGATGACCTTTGGCAACGTCACCAACGAGATTGACAATCCGATGGATTACCAAGGCAACATTCTGACCAACGTAGTTGTGCAGGTGCTGCCGAACGGCACGGTTCAAGAGGTCCTGACCGCAGCGGGCACGCGCACGACGAACGAAAGCATTATGTTCAATACCTATTTTGACCAAGGTGCGGGTAACGGAACCAGCGCGAATAGTTATATTGTCATCAGCAACGTTCCCTACGCCACCTATGACGCTTATTTCTACTTCTACAATGATAACAGCAACCTCGGCACGAATCGTCCGGGCCAGGTCACGATTGACAGCGTGACGCAGTATCGCATCAACAGCATGGCCTATGCGAGCATCCCGGACAACAGTGGCAACGGCTATGCGCAGGCGGTTCAACCGCTGTCCCCGCCGACTTCCGTGACGCAAGTTCCCTACGGCAACTTCATCAAGTTCTCCAGCCTCACAGACGCGGTATTAAACGTGACTTGGGGGGCAGTGGGGCAAGACGTGTTCCTCGATGCCGCGAGTACGACACGTGTGCGCCTCGCTGGTTTTCAAATCGTCGAATTCCCTTGTGGGACTGTGACAAATATGTATCTCCAATCGCCGGTTCCGAATCAACTGCCTGGCAATCCGGCAACATATAATGTGACGGTGCTCGCAGATTTCACCTGCGGCTCAAAGGGTTACCCCATTACTCCTTTCTGCACCTTCTCGTCGTCCGATACAAATATCTTCGGTGTAGACGCCAATGGCTCCATCACCCCCGGGTTGACTCCGGGAACAGCAGCCTTGACCGTGAGCTATCAGACCAATAGTTTGCTCGCAGGCGTTACCAACCTGGCGCCGATCGCAGTCCGGGTCGCAGCCGCTCCCGGAACGGTTTATCTGGATGGTTCGCTCTATAATCTGTATGGGCTGATTAGTGCGCAAGCCAGCGCGTATGCAGATTTCCCTGGCGCTGACAATGTTAACATCAGCGGCTTCAATTCAGTATCCTTTGTTGATCAAGGTTCGCCCGTTTGTTCGATGGCTGCCAACGGAGCCATCACCCCGAATCCCGTCGAAGGCTCGGCGAATCTTGGCGTGAGCTACCTGGGAACCACTTATGTAACTGCCAACGCCTTTACCGTGCGCAGTATCACCAGTGCCCCGGTCTTGGCGCACTTGTATAGTTTCACTAATGCAGCCAATTCCACCGTGGTGGTGGATACGATTGGCGGCGCAAACGGCACGGTGTATGGGCCACTCGGGGGCAACCAGCCGATCACCTTTGACGGCTCGCACGTAATCTTCCCTGGCGACGCCGGTTATACGAACGAGCCTTACATCAGTTTGCGGCCTGGTTTGATTAACCAGATGGGCGACGTAACGATTGAGATGTGGGGCGGGCAGAGCCAGCTTCGTGCTTGGGCAAGATTCCTCAGTTTTGGCAGCACGGCCAAGGGCCTCGACCCGCGTAACTACGGGGCAGAGATCTCAATCCTTGAATTGCTTGCCTCGTATGTTGGCACTGGACATGCGACTTTCTTCACTCCGTTCCACCTTGGTGACGTCCAAGCGTCCTATGCGCTGACCAACGGGGCGGAATATCACATGGTCGTGGTTTACGCGCCGAATGCCGGGACCAACGCCTTCTACATCAACGGCGTGCTCATCGGCGGCGGCACACCCACGAATGCGCCATTGAACATCAGTGTGAACGACACGGTAGATTGGCTGGGCGTTTCGCTGGCGAATGATGATCCGCCGCTGGCGGGCTGGATGAACATGCTGGCCATCTACGAGGGTGAGCTGTCGGCTTCGCAGGTGTATTCAAACTACACCAATGGCGTGCCTAAGTATCTTCCGCCGCTGCCAGTTTCCACCGAGCCGACAAATATCGTCTGGAGTCTGTCCAACAACGTGCTGACGCTCTCGTGGCCAGCGGACCACCTCGGCTGGAAGTTGCAGATGCAGACCAACAGCGCAGGTGAGGGGCTCAGCACCAACTGGGTCACGCTTCCTGGCTCGGATGCCGTGACATCCACCAACATCACCATCAATCCAGCCATAGGCTCGGTGTTCTACCGCATGAGCCTTCATTGAGAATTCGCCGGGCCGCCGCGGCCGGAACTGTGGCGGCCCGGTTCGCCGATCAAGTTTTATGCCTCATTCCGGGAAAAGTGCGACGAAGAAAGGCGTTTTGTGTAAAACCAGTTTCGGTTTTACGCTCATCGAATTGCTGGTGGTGATCGCTATCATTGCAATTCTGGCAGCGCTGCTTCTTCCGGCGCTGGCTAACGCCAAGAAGAAGGCCCAGCGCATGAAATGCAGCAGCAACCTGAAACAGTTGCAGCTCGGCTGGGTTATGTATTACGGCGACAACAACGATGCACTCATTAGCAACGACCGTTGGGCGCCTACCTATTCGCCGCCCCAGACTTATTGGGTCAGCAATTCCTCGGCCGGAGGCCCCTTTAATGCGGCGGACCTGGATCATGGCATCGAGAATGGCACGTTATATCCCTACAGCAAGAGTGTCGCGATCTATCGCTGCCCGGGGGATACCGTTCCGGTTATAGCCGGTGGGGTGCCTTACCCAAGGGCGCGGGACTATTCCATGAACGCCTTTATGAACGGGAACCCGAAGGATGCTAACGAGGCTTACCCCGGCTACCGGAACAACAAGAAATCCACCGATATCACCATGCCCGGACCAGTGCAGGCATTTGTTTTCGTAGAGGAAGATATGGCCTCGATCGACGACGGCTGTTTCGGCATCGATCCCGATCCTTCTGTCACCGCCATCAATAACAAGCCTGCCGCCTATCATGGTTCAGGATCAACTTTTGGCTTTGCCGACGGCCATGCTGAATTTATCCGCTGGAGGAACAAAAAGACTGTCAGCGATTGGGATAACGCGCCAGCTTCCGACGTGGATGTTCAAAAGTTGAAGTCCATGGAAGCAACCAAATAGTGGGGGATTGGAATTACCAAGGCTGCCACACAGCCTGCCGATTGGAACCGTGCTGCCAGTTTCCTCCCGATATGGATTAGTTTGCTCGGTGCTGGTTTGCGTTACAGGCCGGCTGTTTGCCGCTGAATGGCAGTGGTCAGTTCCTGTCAAGGCTGAAAAGCCGGAGAACGGCCAGGCGCGGGCTTGGCTGTGGATTCCGCAGAACAGCGAACACGTGCGCGGCGTGGTGGTGGCACAGCACAACATGGAGGAGATCTCCATCTTGGAGAATCCAAAGTTCCGCGCAGCGTTGGCCGAACTCGATTTGGCCGAGATCTGGATCGCGCCGTTCTTCGATCACTTGTTCCGCTTCAACGAGGGAGCAGGGAATATCTTCAATGAGTTCATGAGCCGGCTCGCCGATGAGTCGGGCTATTCCGAATTGAGATTCGTTCCGGTTGCGCCGTTGGGACATTCCGCCGCGGCTAGCTGGCCGTATTACTTTGCCGCGTGGAATCCACAACGCGCGTTGTGCGCGCTGTCAGTGAGCGGCCAGTGGCCATATTTCCGTCATAAGGATTTCGCGCCGGACATCTGGGGTGAGCGCAACATTGACTTCATTCCGTGCCTTGAGAGCATGGGCGAGTATGAAGCGGCGGACACGTGGTCGCGCGAAGGTCTGCGGGAGCGGGCCCAACATCCGCTCATGCCGCTTTCCATGCTGGCCAATCCGGGGCAGGGCCACTTTGCGAGCAGCGACATCAAGGTGGAGTATCTCGGGCTCTACTTAAAGAAGTGCGTCCAATATCGGGTGCCGAACGATTGGGACGGCAACTCAGCGCCGAATCTGGTTCCCATTGACCCGACGAGAACCGGCTGGCTCGCGGACAAGTGGCGCCGCGACCAAATGCCTGCCGCCCCCGCGGCTCCGGTCTGCAAATATACAGGTGATTCCAAGCAGGCGTTCTGGTTCTTTGATGAGGGATTGGCAAAGGCCACGGAGAAATACCAGTCGGCATTCCGTGGATTGAAGCCGCAACTCGTTGGCTATTTGCAGGATGGAAAGCTAGTGCCGCAGAAGGAAACGCACCTGCAGGTGGACTTGAAATTCCAGCCGGAGGCGGATGGCGTGACCTTCAAGCTGTCCGGTGGCTTTTACGGTGCTGTGCCGAACGTCAGTTCCCGCCTGGCGGATTGGGCGCGATTGCCGACCAATAGTCCGCTCAATCATGCCCGCACCGGACGGATTTCCATTGACCCGATCTCCGGTCCGGTCGCGAAGCTCGCCGCGGATACCTTTGCGTTTAGCCTCCAAAAGGAAACGCTGTTACGGACCAACGCCCGTGACTATGAAATCGTATTGGCGGCGACGCATCCGGGCGACGCGGAGTTCAAACCCGCCGTGCAACAAGCTCACATGTTTGTCCCGGCAAACAACAGACAGGGCACAGAACAGAAGATCCTCTTTCCTGAAATTCCAGCCCAGAAGGTCGGCCCAAAATCCCTGAAGCTGAACGCCACCTCGTCTGCAAATCTGCCGGTGAAGTATCTCGTCCGTGAAGGGCCGGCGGTAGTTTCCGGCGAGACTCTGCTGCTTTCAAAGATTCCGCCGCGTGCGAAACTCCCGATCAAGGTCACGGTTATTGCCTGGCAGTATGGCCGTTCCATCGAACCAAAAGTGAAGAGCGCCGAACCGGTCGAACGGACCTTTCTGATCACTCAATGATTTCACGATCTGCCAAATTGATTCTACTCCTGACGCTAACAGGGGGGGCAATCCTTGCCGCACGCGCGCAGACGTATCTCGACAGCATAGTTTTCGGGAACACGGCCTCGGAAACCAGCCATTCGTTTGTCGGGCCGGTTTCGTTTGTTATCACCAACACCTCCGTCTCGCCCGCGCAAACAGCGCGACGCTGCTCTACCAACAATCCGGCCACTGTCAACGGCGGCAGCCTCACCTTCACGCTGGCGGTGGATCCCAGGTGGCGGAATTACTTCACGGTGAAGTTATGGGGTGGTGACGATTTCAGCCTGGTTTATGGGCAGGATTCCGACATGGGCCGGTTGTATCTTTATGTGGCCGCATCAAACTTCGTTGCCGGTGCAAACACCAATTACCAGATTGGCTACCGGCACGAGGGCGATTACATCTGCCTGAACGCGGCAGCCTACAAGCCGCCGTTGCCAGGAAGGTTCTTCTATTCAACGACATTGCTGCCGTTCTGGATGACGCAGGGCCGGACGAATTTGACGCTGACGATTCAGCCTGCGGGGCGCATCTATGATCTGGGTTCAGGCGGGCCGCCGAGCGGCAATTACCAGTTCAACATGGTTACCAATAGTCGCGCTATCTACCAGGCATATACGCACACGGATCCGGTGCTGAACCCGACGGGCGAAACTCAAGGAACCGCGCCAGCTCCAACCGTCCGCCCCTCGCCGACGGCGAGCACGTTGAGCCCTGGCGGGACCTTTTACAACGGCATCAGCAATTACCTGAGCGGGCGAATGAGCGCGAACGTGACGAATTTCACCACGGTGGACGTCATGCAACTGGCAAAAGCATATTACCTTTCCAATTTTCCTGTGAGCTACACCAACTCCGCCCTTGTAACGAAAGTCATCGCCGCAGCCGATTATTCTGCCTCGAACTATTACGCGAATCCCAGCACCGCCAGCGCGGCCTGGGGCGGCAATTTCGGAAACATCGGCTGGGCCATCCATTTGCTGCTGCCGCAAATCCAATCGAGTCTCGATGTCACGAACAACTACGGCTCCGGCGGCAATGTCTCGCGCCGCAAGGCCTGGGGTGACATGCTGCTGGCCAGCCGCGACTACGGCCGCTTCAACCGGAATTATCTGAGCAATCAGGGGCTGATCTGCGACACGAGCATCTATTGGGCGAATCGCGGATTGCTGGATTTGGCCAATGCCAATGCATTTGCCGAGACCAACGCTCAGCGCTACCTGCTTGAAGCTCTCGGCCTTTCGCCGTGGCAGGGCAGTGATTTGTCGGGCGGCGGTTCGGCGTGCCCGCACGGCACGAATTATTTCCAAATCACCCCCAAGGGCTTGTCACGCGAGTGGGGCTACGTCGGCGTGTCTTACGGCGAAATGCAATTTTATGCGGCGGACTTCTATGCGTGGACTACCAATCCGGTCTTTCTGGCGCAAGCGGTTAAGATGGTCAAAGCGCGCGCGAATTTTCGGCGACCGGCGATTGACCTCAGTGGCGGCAGCAATTATCGCGACATGGAAGGCATCGGCTTGCTCGCGTGGCGCAGCGCGAGCGAATCTGACACTGAATTTGCCGACGAGATAGCGTATGGGGACCGCACCGGCTGGGCGCTCGGTTTACGTTGCGCCGCAGTGACGCTGGACACCAACGTCATCGGCTACGCCAAGCAGATGCTCGCGGACAATCAATACTTCAACAACCTGACTGTCGGCGGCTCTGAATACAGCACGATCGGAAATCAGGGCGACTCGCGCGACGCGCTGGAGGTGTTCAATGATTACAAGGTGGTTTCCAATGCCTCCGACAGTGGCGTGCGGCTGCCCATGACCGATGGCCAGCCGGATTTCGCCTGGGCGGATGAAGAAAATGGCATCGTCGCCATCAAACACGGCAACGAAAGGCTTTGGCTTTCGGCTTATTGGCAGGCAAAAACCGGAACGGGCGTGAACGGCGTCGGAAGATTTCACTACAGCACGACAGATTTTGACCGCTACGGCGTTTTGGAAACGTCGCCGCAGATCAACTTCAGCGGCGCGTTTTATTTGAGGCCCAATGTGATGGACAAGCCCGAAGGCAATTTGTATGTGCCGCCGGACGATCCATTGCAGGCGTATCAAGGCGAACGCTTGCCGTTGGCCGCGAGCGATCCGCTGGCGACCGACAATCAGCCGTTTCTCGGTAAGGCGCTGTTCTGGGCATGCCGCTACGGGAATTATCTCATCGGCATCAACCGCAGCACGGTGAAGGCCTATCCATTGAAAACGCCGTCAGACTTTGTCTCGGCGACGGACTTGATCACCGGCCAGAATATGAGCGGACCGATTTACGTCGCGCCGCAATCCACGGTGGTTTTGTATTTGAGCAGCGCGACCGATCCGTGTCCGCGCCCACAAGCGCCATTGAGCTTGAATGCCACCGGCGACGCGACCCCGAGAATTGTTTTGGATTGGAGCACGTCTTCCGGCGCGAGCGGTTACAACATCAAACGCGCGAGTTCCACCGGTGGGCCTTACGCGATTATCGCAAACGTCACCACAACGAATTACACCGACACCAGCGTGATGCGCGGCGTAAGTTACTTCTACGTGGTGTCGGCGACGAATGCTTGCGGCGAAAGCTATTATAATTCGATGGAGGATGTTGCGAGCGGCGGCTTGCCGTCACCGTGGTTGGACACGGACATCGGCAGTGTTGGCGTCGCCGGCAGTGGCAATTACAACAATGGCGTCTTTACAATTCAAGGTGAGGGCTACGACATTGGCAGCGCGTCTGATTCCTTGAATTTCGGTTATATGACCGTGACCAACAACGGCTTGTTCGTCGCTCACTTGGCGACGGAGCAATCCGGCGGCAAGGTGGGCATCATGTTCCGTGAAAGCACGAACTCCAATTCGAAAATGGCCGCCGTCTTGCTGGATTCCGCGCTGGGCCTTGCGAGGTTTCCAACTCGCGCGAGCACTGGCGGCGGCATGAGCTGGATTGACGGCCCGGTCGCGAGCGCTCCCGAGTGGCTCAAGCTCCAACGCAACGGCAACACGTTCACCGGCTACGTTTCCGATGACGGCGCCACCTGGGTCGGTGTCGGCACAAATACTTTCTCCATGAACAGCGTGCTGCTGGCCGGCTTTGCTGTCTGTTCGCGCAGCTCAGGCATTTTGAACGTTTCAACGTTTGACAACGTTTCAACACCAACCTGGTCGCCGCCGCCCAATGCGCCGCTGAATCTGGTCGCGACGGCGAGTAATGCGGCTGTGGTCTTGAAATGGAATGTGGCGACAAACGCGACGGGCTACAACGTGAAACGCGCGCTTATTTCCGGAGGCGGCTACAGCACCATCGCCGCAAGCAGCGCGACCAATTACACCGACACTGGCGTGGCGAACGGAGACGTTTATTACTATGTCGTCACGGCGACGAATCGGGCGGGAGAAAGCCCTAATTCAATTGAAGCCAGCGCTCAGCCGGAATCCTTGGTCCCGCCCCAACTCCAAATGCAACTGGCCGGCAATCAAATCCAGTTTGCCTGGCCTCTGGATCATCTCGGCTGGCGTTTGGAAACCCAGACCAACGCCCCCGGCACCGGCCTCAGCACCAATTGGCAGACGGTCGCAGGGTCTTCCGGCACCAACCAGCTTCTCGTACCGATTGTTCCTACCAACGGGAGTGTCTTCTTCCGGCTGGTTTATCCATGAATAGTTTAATGTCGGCAACAACAGCCGGTCCGCTCAGGCGGGCTGGCCCAAAGACGTGACGCTGGTCCCCTCTTACCTTGCCGCCACAGCTCTACAGTCTCTATTGGGATTTGCTCTCGGCCCGGCAATGGAAAGAACGCCAGGCGCCGAAGGAAGCCCGGAAAGGAACTCAATCATGATCCTTCGCAGACCTTCTGCGTATCCATCGCGCCTCTGCGGTTTAATGGGCGCCTCAACCCTGACGGCAGATCCGTTGCGCGCGCTCAGCGCGCTCAAGGTGCTGTTTGCTGCTTTGGGTTTGGCCTTCAGTGCGGCGAGCGCAACGGCTGCCACGCAGGTCAAATCTCCGGATGGCCGGGTGGTCGTAGGTTTCTACCTGCAGCCCGACGGCGCGCCGGCCTACAAGGTTGAGTACCTCGGGAAGCCGATGGTCCTGGAATCTCGGCTGGGGCTGGAGCCGGGATGGACCAACGACTTCACCGTGGCCGCAATTGCTTCGACCAGCCACGAAGACCAGTGGACGAATCTGTTCGGCGAGCGCAGAATTGTTCCGGACAACTACCGGCAGTTGGACCTTGACCTGAAACACGAATCCGGAGGCTTGCTGCGTCTGACTTTCCGCGCTTACGACGAGGGCGCCGCCTTCCACTATTCGTTCCCGGCCCAGCCGCAGAGAGAATTCAGTTTCACCGGTGAGCGAACCGAGTTCCGTTTCCCGGCCAACACCTTCGGTTACGAGGAGCACGGCACCGAAGGCGATTACCGCCGAGTCAACACCTGTGACATCCAGCCGTGGTGTGAGCGGCCTCTCACGCTCGAATACGCCAGCGGCCTTTTCGCCAGCCTCGGCGAGGCCGCCAACCAGCGCTATCCGCGCATGTTGCTCTCGCCGCTGTCTGGAGGCCCGGGGGCCCTGGTCAGCGCACTTGGTGGCACCACCGCCAACACTGCCAACTCCAATCAGCGACATAATCCTAAGGCCACCCTCCAGGCGGGTGACTCCACTCCCTGGCGCTACTTCGTTGTCGGCCAAAAACCCGGCGACCTGCTGGAACGCAACTACCTGGTCTTGAACCTCAACCCGCCCAGGCTTCTCCCTGACACTGCTTGGATCAAACCCGGCAAGGCCATGCGGGATACGACCCTCACCACCAGCAATTCCAAGGCCATTATTGATTTCGCCCAAAAGGCCGGGCTGCAATACGTCCAACTGGACTGGAAATGGTACGGCAGCGAAGACCCCGTGAAAGGCGATGCCACGACCGTGCGTGCGCCCAACCTCGACATTCCTGAGATTATCCGTTACGGCCGCGAGAAGAACGTGGGCCTGATCCTTTATGTGGATCGCCGTCAGATCAAAACCCAGCGCGATGTCCTCTTTCCCCTTTACGAACAGTGGGGCGTCAAAGGCGTCAAGATCGGCTTTGTAGATGTGGGGCCTCAATCCGAAACGGCCTGGATCACCGATACTATTCAAAAAGCGGCCGAGCACCACTTGATGCTGAATATCCACGACGGCTACCGCTCGACCGGGTTAAGTCGCACTTGGCCCAACCTCATGACTGTGGAAGGCATTCAAGGCAACGAGCACATGCCCACGCCCGAGCACAACTGCACGCTCCCCTTTACCCGCTACGTCGCCGGGCCCGGCGACTATACCGTTTGCTATTATGACCATCGCATCAAGACGACGCACGCCCATCAACTCGCCATGGCCGTTATCTCCTTCAGCCCGCTGCAATGGATTTTTTGGTACGACAAACCCTCCGAGTGGCACGGCGAGCCGGAGATCGAATTCTTCAAACACGTGCCGACGGTTTGGGACGAGACCCGGGTTATTCACGGCGCCATTGGCCAATACGCCACGATTGCACGCCGGAGTGGCGATGATTGGTTTGTGGGCACTATTAACAACGCCCAAGCCCGAGAAGTTGAACTGCCACTCTCGTTTCTGCCCCAGGGCACTGCCTACACAGCTCACATTTACGCAGACGACCCAGCCGTTGCTACTCGCACCCATGTGGCCGTGAAAACCCGTCCTGTAACCTCCAGCACCGTTCTGGAGATCTCCCTTCCATCCGCCGGTGGCCAGGCACTCTGGCTGACGCTCGCTTCCCCATGAAGACCTATAACCTACCCAGCCCAACCGAATACCCCCTCTTGAACGCAGACAAGCTGCGCGCCGCTTTCCTGGTCGAGTCGCTTTTCACTCCGGGGGCGTTGGACCTGGCGTATGCTGATGCCGACCGGGCTATCATCGGCTCGGCAGTACCGCTAGGCGGCGCGCTGAAGCTCAGTGCGAACGCCGAATTGCGCGCCGCCTACTTCTGCGAGCGGCGGGAATTGGGCGTGCTCAACATCGGCGGGGAAGGACAGGTCGCGGTTGATGGCCAGCGATTCGTAATGGGGAAGCTGGACTGCCTTTACGTCGGGCGGGGCAACCAAAACGTCTCTTTTTCAAGCCGAGATGCCGGTGCTCCCGCGGCCTTTTACCTGTTGAGCTATCCAGCCCACGTCACGCATCCCACGGTGTTGGCGCGGCGCTCGGAGGCGGCTGGAGTGGAACTCGGCTCACCGGCGGAATCTAACCGGAGGACCATCTTCAAATACATCCACCCCGCCGGGCTGCAGAGCTGCCAGTTGGTGATGGGGTTTACTCAACTCCACGAAGGCTCAGTGTGGAACACCATGCCGCCCCACACCCACGCCCGGCGCTCCGAGGTTTATCTCTACTTTGACCTTGGGCCGCAGCGGCGGGTAATGCACTTCCTGGGCACGCCGCAGGAGACCCGGCATTTGGTGGTGGCCGACCACCAGGCGGTGCTTTCGCCCAGTTGGTCCATTCACAGCGGGTGTGGCACCGGTGCTTACTGCTTCTGCTGGGGCATGGGCGGGGAAAACCAGGCTTTCGATGATATGGATGCAACGGCGCTGGAGACGTTGCGTTGAATGCATGCATGATCCTGGACACGTTTAAACTCGACGGAAAAGTCGCGATTATTACCGGTGCCAGTCGGGGCTTGGGCCAAAGCATGGCCATAGCCCTGGCTGAGGCGGGCGCGGACGTGGCCCTGGTGGCTTCGACTTCAACCGACGACACTGCCGGGGCAATTCGCCCATTGGGTCGGCGTGTATGCCAGGTCCGAGCCAACCTGCTGGAGGCCTCGGCGGTCAACACCATCCTCCAACAGACACTCGCCTCCTTGGGCCATATTGACATCCTGGTCAACAACGCTGGCACGATTCGGCGCGCACCCGTGCTCGAGTTTTGCGAGAAGGACTGGGACGAAGTCATCCAGATCAACCAGAAGAGCCTCTTCTTTCTCAGCCAAGCGGTCGCGCGGCAAATGGTGAAGCAGGGCCGCGGCGGCAAGATCATTAACATTGCTTCCATGCTCTCGTTTCAAGGCGGCATTCGCGTGCCGTCTTACACGGCGAGCAAGAGCGCCGTGATGGGATTGACTCGCATCCTGGCCAACGAACTGGCGCCACGTGGCATCAACGTCAATGCGATTGCGCCCGGGTACATGGAGACCGACAACACGGCCGGCTTGCGGGCCGATGCAAAGCGCAACGCCGAGATCCTCGCACGCATCCCCATGGGGCGCTGGGGCAAGCCTGAGGACCTCGAAGGTGCAGTCGTATTTCTTGCTTCAGCAGCCTCCGATTACCTGCAGGGCTGCGCCGTCGTCGTGGATGGAGGCTGGCTGGCGCGTTAATACGCTGGGCTTCCGCCCAAGCGCATCTTCCAGATAGCTCAGACTCTGGACTTCGACTTGCCCAGCTCTAGCTAACAGGGCGTCGAAGAACCGCCTCATTTTCTGCGCCACCTACTTGTTTCGGATGAATGCCGTAAATGTCATGAGGCTTTCCACAATGCAAAACGACGCCCACCGAGCACAGGTGCTTGGATTACCGGTTGCTACTGGGAGACGGCGCCTTTTCCCAGAACCACCCACCAAACTGATATGATCCGTGTCCTGCATGACGAGCCGCCCGGCGAGCCCGCCGCCCTCTACCGGCGCGTCTCCACCGACCACCAGGACGGCTCCCTCGAAGTCCAGGAAAAGCGCTCCCTCGATTACGCCGCCTATAAACGGCTCATCATCCGGGACGCCCTCACCTTTGCCGACCCGGACACCTCGGGCAGCATCCCCCTGGCCGACCGGCCCGGAGGTCACGCCCTGCTCGGCCGCCTCCAGCATGGCGACGTGAAGCACGTCATCGTCGCCAAGCTCGACCGCCTCGGCCGCAACACCAAGGACTTCCTCACCACCATTGACCACCTCACCAAGCTCGGCATCACCCTGCACATCGCCGACTTCGGCGGCGACTCCATGTCCACCCAGGGCCACTGGGGCCGCATGATCCTCACCATCCTCGCCGCCGTCGCCGAGGCCGAGCTGGGCGAGATCCAGGACCGCACCCGCAAACGGATGCGCCTCAAGTTCGACAAGCACGAGCTCACCGGCAACGTCCCCTTCGGCTACGATTGCCTCTACACCTTTGCCGACCGCTCCACCCTCCTCAGCCGCGAGGCCCTCAGCACCCGGCCCGCCAGCGGCCATTACTCCGCCGCGTTCGCCGCCCGCGGCCCGGTCCTCAGCAAGCTCCTCGTGCCGAACGCCGACGAGCAGCACTACATCCGCCGCATGGATACCTGGCGGCACCGGGACGGCTGGAAGCTGGAGCAGATCGCCGAAGCCCTGAACACCTGGGGCATCCAGACCAAGCTCGGCGGCACCTGGTCGGCCGGCCAGATGGATTCCGTCCTAAAGTCCCGCCACACCGCCCGCCTCTTGCAGACATCTGCAACCCCCGAGGCCCGGCAAGCCACCTGATTTATGAAACTCCCTCCCCCCAATGCCCGCTTCTGGACCCGGCTCAATGGCGGCCATGTCAAGCTCACCCTCCAGCCCGGCCAGCGCCTCGCCTGGGGCCACGTCTGGCGCGATGACGAGGGCTGGTCCTCCGAATTCTCCGCCTGGGAATGGGACGGCGCGGTCCTCACCCAGGAGAGCGGCACGGACGGCACCGATTGCGACGGCCGCCTGTCCACCTCCTATGATTCCTTCTGCCCCCTGGACAAGCTGCGCGCCCGGCAAGCCTGCGACCACGTGGACCTGGGCTGGGCGCAGCCCATCATCGAGATCCCCATCCCCGGCGTGTTCTATCCCGAGTGGACCCGGGGCTGCCAAGCCCAGCGCGAATACAGCGCAGAGGCCATGAACTACTGAAATGAAAACCCGCTACTACTATCACCACCGGCCGCCCACGGTCAGCGGCCCGTTCCTCACCGTCGTTCGCCACACCCGGGGGACGTTCACCCATGTCACGCCCCCCTGTGGCACCTTCGGCTCCTGCTACGCCGTGTTCCAGAACCGCGCCAGCGAAGTCTGGGTCCCCGTCCACGACCTGACCAAAGAGACCAAGGCCAGGCTGAGACTCTGACCGACTTATGACTGAAACCAAACGCAAGGCCCTCATCAAGCTCCTCAACCAGGCCCAGCAGACCTGCGACGAGTCGGCCCAGTGGCTCCTCGGCACCGAGTCTTGCAACCCCGCCACCGTAGCGGACGCCCTGATCCAGAGCGCCACCGATTGCCGCGAAGCGGCAAAGGAAGCCCGCCGCCGCGTCGATCGCTCCCTCCTCACGGACGCCGACCGCCGGGTCCTTGAACTCATCCCGCGCCGCGGCCTGCGCTTTGACGTGCCCGGCGCGCCGCCGCCGCCTCCGCGCAAGCACACCTTTGGCCTGCCCGTCCTGCCGTTCTCGGCCCTCAAGATCGTGGGCCAAGGATGGGCTGGCCTCACCATCCGTCGCCCCACTCGTTGAGACCATGCAAATCTATTCCGAAGATGCCGCCGCCCTCGAACGCCTGCGGCACCACTTCACCGTCGCCCTGGAGCAAGTCCAGCATGACCATCATGGCCCCCCGACTTCCTGGCCACCATCACCCAACACATCCCTGACAAAGGCGCCCAGATGGTCTGCTACTACGGCTGGTACTCCAACAAAATGCGCGGCGTGCGCCAACGCGGCCTGCCTCCAGAACGGGCCTTTCCGCGTCCCGGCGTCTCCCCGCCGCCGCCAAACTCCCCTCCAAACGCTGGCGCGACCTGATCCTCCGCGTCTGGCACATGGACCCGCTCCGTTGCCCCCTCTGCCAAAACCCACATGCGGGTCATGCCGTGAGTGATGGCCCGCGGGTGGTGGAGAAGATCCTCCGCCATCTCGGAAACTCAAGACTTTTCCGCCCCCATTTCTGCTTTCCCATCTCTGCTTTTCCGGTGGTCCGTGGTCCCTTGTTCCGTAGTCCTTTGGTCCCTCCCCCCTTTCTATTTTCTGCTTCCCAGTTTCAGTTTTGTATTGGCCCATCTGCCATTAGCGATTGGCCATTGGCTATTCGCGAGGCCTGATGCGAAGTAGTCCGTGGCCCGCTGTCCCGTAGTTTTGTGGTCCCTCTCCTACTCTGGAGCCTCGACAAGCGAGCTTGGCAGGTCGTCGCGGAGAAGCGGCGAAAACAGTTTACAAAATGCGCGCTTTCTGCTTCACCATAGTCAGGAACAAGCGGACCAGCGGATGAGAGGGACGCTTATGGCAAGAGCTGGAATGGCGGGTCAAGGCTCCAGGTGGGAGTCCTCAGGAAGGAAACGCCCTGACGCCGGCTGGACGAGCCGCAAGCCATCGCGCCGCGGTGCCCCTCCATGCGACCTCTGCGCCCGCCTGCAAAAGAGGCCTCCCGGTCGCCGTCGCCTAGGACTCGGCTCACTGCATACGTTGCGGTTGATCTTGGTGGATGACGATCCCGCTACACGAGCGGCCGTCCGCACAATGGTGCGAGACCAACGCCGCGCCTGCGCACTTGAGATCTACACCCCACTAAAGCACAGCAGTTGCTGTCGGCCCGGTGCTGTGTCCAATTCCATGGAAGATAAGCAATGGCCATCGCCGACTCCAGACTCCAGACTCCAGACTCCAGACTCGCTGGTAGTGCTCCTCGGTATGCGACACTCGGACCCATGCAGATTGAATTGTCTCCGCAAACTCAAAGCGCTCGCCCCTGACGTCCCAGTCGTGGTCCTGAGCGATCCGGGCGATGGGGCCACCGTCGCCCAGTGCTGCATTGACGGGGCTGATGGCCACGTCATAAGACCGTTCGCTTCCGAAGACCTGTCGCGGGCCGTGATTGAGGTAACGCAGGGCCAGTGGGCCTTGTGCTCCAAAGCGCAGGCCGAAGTGAAGGACTGCCTCCGCCATTTGTCTTCAGGGCCTTGGTGCGGGAAGCTGACCTGGCGCGAGCGCGAGGTGATGCAACTTGTGGCGAGAGGAGCGCCGAACAAGGACATCGCCGAGAAGTTGGGCATCGGGGAGGGCACGGTTCACCGGCACATGCACGACATCTGCCATAAACTCGGTGCGCGGAATAGAGAGGAAGCGCGCCGCAAATTCCTGGCCGTGCGCTAGATCCTGCTTTCAGCGACGCCTTTGAAGTATGTACCCTTTTTGTACCCTCGCCAATATTGCCGTCGGGCACGGACGGTAGTTTAATCCCACTGTTGTTATGATGCGCCCGGTTAAAAGCTCCAGGTAGCCTGCGGCGTTGGAAGTTCAAACAAAAAGCACTGGAGTCCATATGGATCAAGAAAACGAGAAGGGCATGCAGATCAGTCAGAAGGAGAGCGGCGCAACAGGTGCTTCCCGAAGAGAGATTCTGACTAAGACTACCAAGCTCAATATGAAACGCGTGAGCAACCGCCTGGTCTCATCAACTTATGCCGCCGCCATCCTCTTGGTTTCCGGTTGCGTCCATTCGCGAATCACAGCCGTGGACATCAGCCACCCAGATGTGAAAATCGGAATGCCGTATTATTTGCCCAAGCCCTATCTAATCGTTACCAAAAACATCCGGTATATTCCGACGCCGACCGTCGGCCTTACCCAAACCGTCCCGATTCCTAACGTGTTTGACACTTCATCATTCGGCGGCGCCCAAAATCCGAGCGGAGGTGGAGGAAGCAAGTCGAATAGAGTCTCAAGCGTCTCAGCTAACTCCTCCAACAAAAGGAATCAGAGCTCAGGTACAGCCCCACCTGAGAAGAAGCCCACGACACCCGGCACATCATCCAACCCAACCAACAAGCCGCCGCAGAACCCTGCCCCCGGAACCAGACCGCCGAGAAGCGGCACCATGACGGAAACGCCCCCGTCCGGCAGCATAAACAACCAAGTCCTGGGACCACCCTCAATCGCCGTCGTTCCGCCGGGTCCAATCCCCGATGGTCTGGCGCCGGATACATTTTATACCTATCAAATCGTCTATCTCCCCGACCGGAGCCGGACCTTTGGATTGAAGGTCAAGGGCGGTGCTGGGGAGATGCGGGCGACGCTTAACATGGTCAACGGCTGGATGTTCACCGGGCCGGGGCCCCTGTACATGCGGGACAGTTCCAGTGCGCAACAGTCCGCGGCGGTGGGCGACGCGGTCAGTTCAATCCTCACCTCCGCTGCCAACCTGGCGACGTCCATCTACGGCGGCCCGGCTGGGGCTGCCGCCAAGAGCGCCACTTCAGCCGTGGCCGGTGCCATCAAGCCCCAGGCACAGCCGGCTCCGGGTCGTTACGTCAGAGGAGAACCCATCCCCGACTACGCCGAGATTTGGGTTTTTGACCTCGACTCACCACAAGCCAAACAGGTGCTCAAGTTCTCCAGGGACTTGGTGGCATTCGAGAGGGGCACGCCGGATGTGAATGACCAAGGGGACCAGAATCCGCCCGATCCGATGAACCTGCTAAACCAGGTCAACTCCATCCTGAAGGATTTTCCTGACTTGGGGGATGTCAAGGCGGTCAAGGCTGATCAAGTCAAAGACGGATATAAGATTACCCTAGACAAAAAGCCTAATCCGCTTCCTTCTGATCAGCAGAAGCAACTGGACCAGAGATTATTCAGCCAGGGGGTTATCCCGCCGTTGCTTGCCCCGGAATAGGGGCGTTCTACGTTATGGCCACCTACGGCCAGGCTAAAGCTATACTCCGCATCTGGGCGCCGCGCCTGCTCAAGTATCCCAACGTCGTCGCCGTCGCCCTTGGCCGCAAAGACGGGCATTCAGGCTGGGCCATTCGGGTCCACGTCACTCGTAGAACGCAAAAGCGCACTCGCCGCAGCGTGCCGCGATTCCTGAAGCCGCCGCGCTCGCGGAAGTGGCTAGTGCCAGTCCCCACTGATGTCGAGCAGACGGGTGAATTCCGGCTGCACCAACAACAACAATTTATACTGCATTCCGGTACGGGTCTGGAAGTGCAAGCGGAGCAAGGGACTTGTACGGCCATTCTGACCGCTGACGGCCCCACGTTCTACGCCCTTACTTGCGGGCACGTGGTCAGCAATAATCTGACAGGCATGCACAATCTGCCTGGCGGATGGCTTACGGGCAAAGGCATCCAGTGCAGCGAATTGAACGCGCCGGAGACCCTACGCCAGTACATCGGCTCTTGCGTGCGATGCTCTTCTAGAGAAGCTCCCATTGACCTAGCTTTGATCCAACTTCAGGCGGCCTCGCGGCCCCAGCCGAGTCCCTATGTCACTGCTATCCGCGACTTGAGCGCCGACCGGCTGCGGGACAACGAGCCCCTCAGAGTGCTACGCCGCCGCACGCACAAAGGGGTATTCGACACCGTGGTTCCTCCCACGGGCGACCATTATTGCACCATGCCCTGCACATACCCTACCGACCAAGGTGATGTCACGGTAACCTATTCCGGCCTGATTTGCTACTGCTCAGCGAGCCCCAACGATGCGCTGGCCGACGGCGACAGCGGGTCCGCCGTCGTGGACGCGCAGAATCGGCTTGTAGGAATTCACATCGGGTCGGCCATCAACCAGCAATCACAAATCGGCTACGGCTATGCCGTGAGTTCCAACCAACTAGTTGCCTGGGCGCCAGCCTGCGAGGTGTTTAGGATATGAAGCCAACACATCCAAATTTAAGAAGCGGCACCTGATCTTGCGCTGAGGCAGAACAGAAAGGATGGATCCATTATGTGTGACCAAGGAAAAATGGCCTTTGTTCGTTCAGGATTTTGCTTTCGTCCACGGCTAGCTCGGATGCTCCTGGCCTTTCTAACGTGCGGTATCGCATCGGGCGAAGTTGAAGCGACTAAACCTCCGCACATGTACGTCCCTGATGGGCAGCTCAAGGGCGATTGGTTCGAGGTTTTCATCACTGAAGAAATCACGGAGAAAATGACCCCTCAGTTGTACATATATCCGGCAACTGGCGCGGCGGAACGCGATTGGACAAACAGTCCAATGTTCACGGGGAACCCGTATCCGCACCAACAATGGCAGGAGCAACGGGATGGCAAACCAATCTCGTTTGAGGGCACCCTTATTCTCTTCAATCTGAGCGATTATCGCATTCCGCCTTTTAAGTCCGCCGTGCGCTCTACACCGAGTCTTGTATGGTACCCGACAGGAACAAATGATGAATACCGCTGGGCCATATACTCCAACGCAGTCTATATCGGTGACAAGCTCCATGCCCTTCTCCTGACCGCAATCGTCGTGATGATCTCGTTGCTAATCATAGGCTTTTGGGCGAGAGCAAAGAGTACAAGGAGACTCGCCAGGATGCTGATTTCCGGCCCAGATGGTTACCTGTCACTTTGGCGGACCCAGTTAGCCGCTTGGACCGTGGCCATCGGGTCAATGGTCTTCTTTTTCGGAATCGTTAGACTGCGCGTACCAGAGCTTCCGGACTCGCTTGTCGCGCTCATGGGCATGTCCCTTCTCACAGGCGGGTTGAGTTCGGCGAAGAGCCATTCAGATGCTGCTGTGCGAACGGCAAAAAAGCAACCTCCGGTTGCGGAAAACCCCGGGAGGCCAGCGCTGCCGGACCTGATTGGGGATTACGACGAGGGAACAGGCAGAGTCCTTCTATCTCTGCAAAAGGCGCAGATGGCGTTCTGGACGATTCTGATGCTTCTGTTGTTCGTGGGAAAGACGGTGGCCGAGGGACAGTTATGGGAGGTGCCTTGGCAACTCGTCGCGTTAACCGGCTTTAGCCAAGCAGGCTACATCGGAGACAAGTTCGCGAAGGGCTCACCTTAGAGCTCACGGCGATCCTAGCGGGGCAGCCCATAGGTTGGCGCGCCCGCAAATCACGCGGCGAATAGAACAAGTTCGATCCATCAGGATGGTCAGCGACGGAAGTAGCACCTTGAAACAATGCTGCCGGCGCTTGGGTCCTGCCTGACGACCTCTGCCGCTAACTGCAACCTCACTACTATCCAACGATCCGACATGAGCCCGAGGCATGAGGCTCCAGCGAGTGGCATGCACCTTTGGCGGGTCACCATGCGGGCTGCATGGCCTGAGCCTGCCGCCGACGCTCGAATACCGCCTGAGGGAAACCATACCGGAAGCCCCGCGGCAATCGTCGCAAAGTAAGCCTTAGCCGCGACTAGGCCGGGGTCCGGGACCAAGTCGGTCTCCTCACCCAGCTTATCCGGGTCGCTCGCCAGGATTTGCGCAATCTGCGCCTCGCGTTCTGCCCCGTCGCGCACCATGCTGACGCCCCGGAAAGCCCGCCGCCGCGTCGAACGCTCCGTCCTCACGGATTCCGAACGCCGGGTCCTTAAGCTCATCCCGCGCCGCGGCCTGCGCTTCGACGTGCCCGGCGCGCCGCCGCCTCCGCGCAAGCACACCTTTGGCCTGCCCGTCCTGCCGTTCTCGGTCCTCAAGATCCTGGGGCAAGGTCAGGCCGGCGTCACCATCCGCCGCCCCACTCGTTGAAACCGTGCAAATTTATTCCCAAGATGCCGCCGCCCTCGAACGCCTGCGGCACCATTTCACCCTCGCCCTGGAGCAAGTCCAGCACGACCATCATGGCCCGCTCCTGCGCCTGATGACGCACGTCGAAGGCTTGGTCGTTTCCTGCCTTGCTGCCCCAGCCGGCTCCCCGCACGCCGAGGAATTGGAGGGCTGGGAAGCCATCCGCAACACCATCATGGGGTCTGCGAGGCCGTGGGCCTGGCCCGCGCCAACGCCGGCATCACCGTCGCCGAGGCCGTGGGGCAGTTGGCCCACGCCGGGACCGGTGAAACTGACGGACTGGGCAACCAGCTCGACCTGTGCGGCGAGCCGATAGCCTGATGAAACGCTTTGGCAGGTTCTGGCGCCGATGGTATGGTCGCCTCATGCGCCGAGACCCGCATGAGCAGCCCGAGCAGCCTGAGCGCCAGCTAACGCCCGAGGAGTGCGAACGCCTCTCCGCCGCCACCCAGGATCTGGCCTACCCCCTTTCCGTAACCGACGCCGAGCAGGTCGAGGAGGAGGTCCACGGCAAGCCCCTCAAATATGGCACTGCCGGCGCTGCCGCCGACGCCATGCGCCGCCGCCTCCGCGAGCTGCGCCAGCAAAAAGCCCAGCTCCTCAACACCCTGGACGATTGTTCCCCCTTCCTGGCTCGCGACCTGGAGCAGCAGCTCATCGAGCTGAACCAAAGCATTGCTGACACCCAGCAGCGCCTCGACGCCTACGGCTTCCAGGGCGACAAAGAGAACTGACATCCATATTCCCGGCCAAGCACCGCTTGGACGAGATAGTTGCGGGCCTCGTTGCTTTCGTTCACTTTGTTGTGCGCAGAGGTTGGCTATATACCTGCGCATATCCCACTGTGGTATTGAGTATGGGCGGTTGTAAAAGCACCGGAGCAATAAAGTCGCGCTTAGACATTTCAGTCGTTCCAATAGACATTTCAGTCGTTCCAATCATGTTAGTTCCAAGGTTGTTATATACAGCTAACACCTGTGGCTTTATCGTCACAGAACCGGAGTTGTCATAGAATTTGGACTTGATTTGGCCCAAAGCCATCAAAGCATTGGCGATTGTGGAGCCATTAATGTCGGTCGGTATAGGAATCGTGGAGGAGACGGCTTGCCCGCTGATTCCCATTGTTTGGATGACAAGTGTGCCTGAAACCATCTTTCCATCCGCCGCAGCGCCGACAGCAACGAGATTTCCCAGATTGATACTGCCGCTGTTCACTTTGACGCTTGCTGTAATCCGCAGTCCCACTCCAACATAGACGGGCAGAACATGATCTGGAATGACTTTACCTCTATTGGTATGTGGCTCGGTAGTGTAGATCCAGATGTTTGATTGCGGTCCTGTGTTCATGGAGAAAAGCGGCAATGGAAGCGTAACATACTTCATGTAGTCTAATACCACCACATAATTACTGCCCGCATATCCAATGGAGGCGGAACCGTAGCTGATGTTTCCGGAGCCGCTGATTTGTCCCACGGCAAGGCGCATCGTCTCATCAGGCAGAGCCGCCAAAGTCACCTGTGCATTTGTGATGTCAGTCATTATGGCGTTCGTAAGAATGACCGGAAGAGGATCCAACGGTGTGTACCCGTAGGGCCGACCTTCCTCCATTTCACCTAGCGTCCCGGGCAAGCGATTGCATCCTGTGAGAGCGACACAGGGCAGCAGCACGGCAAGGAAGGTACGTGAGTCCACAAATTGGGTGATCACCAGCTTAACACGAATCAATAGACCTTTCATAATATTCCTTTTTAGCTTCTTCGACGTTTGTAATGGGTATCAGCCATAGTAAGGAATCTCTAGTTTGCCTGCGACAAAGTAGAGCATGGCAATCTGATACTCGGAGGAGCGGTAGCCGCGAGCCTTGCGTTTGGTGGCGGA
>Ga0335069_10002235_pt1 | contig 30052 bp, 19 predicted proteins | sample Lox_Sample_11_FD_206714 | JGI IMG/M metagenome (GOLD analysis project Ga0335069, IMG submission 206714) | Soil microbial communities from Loxahatchee National Wildlife Refuge, Florida, United States - Lox_Sample_1.1 | ecosystem: Environmental > Terrestrial > Soil > Wetlands | place: USA...
ATGCCGCTGAGCTTCTTGTAGAGGCGGAAGTAGTTCTGGAAGGTGATGGTGGCAAGGGTCTGGTCTTCCTTGCGGATGTTCACGCCTTCCTTGGCTTCGATGGACTGGTGCAGTCCGTCGGACCAGCGGCGGCCGGGCATGAGGCGGCCGGTGAAGGTGTCGACGATGATGACTTCGCCGTCCTTGACCACGTAGTCGACGTCGCGCTTGTAGAGCGCATGCGCCTTGATGGCCGTCTCGACGTAGTGCTTGAGTTCCCAGTTCTCCGCGTCGGCGATGTTGTCGATGCCGAGAGCCTTTTCGATGCTCACCCAGCCTTCGTCAGTGACGCCGATGGTACGGTGTTTCTCATCGACGACGTAGTCGCCGGTGAAGGTCTTGCCGTGATCGAGACTTTCGGTCTCCTCGCCGAGCACGAGTTTTGGGATGATGCTCTTGACGCGCGCGTACTTGTCGGTGGTCTGGTCGGTGGGGCCGGAGATGATGAGGGGGGTACGCGCTTCGTCGATGAGGATGGAGTCGACTTCGTCGACGATGGCGTAGTAGTGCCCGCGCTGCACGCAGTCCTTGATATCGAACTTCATGTTGTCGCGCAGGTAGTCGAAGCCGAACTCGTTATTGGTGCCGTAGGTGATGTCGGCGCCGTAGGCGGCGCGGCGTTCGTCGTCCGAGAGGTCGTGGACGATGACGCCGACGGTGAGGCCGAGGAACTCGTAGATCTTGCCCATCCACTCGGCGTCGCGCTTGGCCAGGTAGTCGTTGACGGTGACCACGTGGACGCCGCGGCCGGCGAGCGCATTCAGGTAGCAGGCCAGAGTGGCGACGAGAGTCTTGCCTTCGCCGGTCTTCATTTCGGCGATCTTGCCCTGGTGGAGCACCATGCCGCCGATGAGCTGCACGTCAAAGTGGCGCATGTGCACGGAACGCCAGCCGGCCTCGCGCACCACGGCGAACGCCTCGGGAAGGATCTCGTCGAGCGCCTCGCGCTCTGCGGTCTTAATGACGTCGGGATCGGTGAGCCCTTCGAGGCGGGCGGCGATGCGTGCCTTGAACTCCGCTGTTTTGTCTCGCAACTGCTCGTCCGACAGCTCTTTCATGGCCGGTTCGAACGCATTGATAGTCCCTACAATGGGCACCAGCCGCTTGATGACGCGCTCGTTTGCCGTGCCGAAAACTTTGGTGATTGCCTTATCGAAAAACACAGGGGTCTCCGTCTACCAGTGTAAATGCCGCGTGTTGCGCGGCCGTGAGCGGTCCGGGCAGGGCAAACCCCGTGCTTGGGAGAGTTTGCGGCTCGAATGCGGAGCGGATCAGGCCAACTGGGCGGGGGGAGGACGCTGGAACGACTTTGGCAGCAGGGGCGCTGACGGCATGCCGCCGAGGCGAAGCAGGGATCCGGGCGGTTGCTGATTGAGCGGCGAAACCAGGCCGACGAAGAGCACAGGAAGCATCGTCAACCAGGTGCCTGGCAGGCGATCGTGCGACGCCGGCTTGAGCGTGTTGCGAAGGTGGGCCGGCCGCGCTGTACCGTTGATGGCGGCGGCCTGGGCGGCGTGGCTTCCCGCGAGGAACTGCAAGACAGGGCTGGCGTATTCCCGGGCGGATTGCACACCGGCTTCAGCGCGCGCAACAGACGCAAGGGCAATGGCGGCAAAAGCCACCCAGATCCAGGCGTTCGTATTGCGGCGCGTTGTCATGCGAGGCCCTGTCTCATATTGTGCCATAAACAACAGGCCCCGATCATGAATCCCGTGAGACTACGGCGCAGGCGTGCCGTAGTATGCTTGTTGGCGACCGCCGGACATCCGGTTTTTCTATCCCTGCTTCGCCCCCCACGGAGCGGGTGAGCCTTCTCTGTTCTGTCCTGCCAAAGAAATGGGAGCCCGTATGCCGATCCAAATCTCCTTGCGCCGTTCTGGCGTTGCCATCGCACTGACTCTTTGCTGCTGTCTGCCAGCGCTCGCAGCTTTGCCCTCGGCGGGAGGCGCCGAGTCCACGCATCGCGGCTACTATCGCAATCCCGCCGTGCATGGGGATACCATCGTGTTTACCTCTGAAGGCGATCTTTGGACGGTGAGCCTGAAGGGCGGCCCGGCGCAGCGCCTGACCACCGCGCCCGGCACCGAGACCATGGCGACGATCACGCCCGATGGCAAAACCGTCGCCTTCCTCGCCGACTACGAAGGCCCCAGCGAGGTTTACACCATGCCCGTCAGCGGCGGCCTGCCCGAGCGGCGGACCTGGGAGGGCGATGCGCAGCCGGCGGGATGGGCTCCCGACGGCCGCCTGATGATTGCCACCTCGCGCTATTCCACTCTGCCCGGCGACAAGCTCGTGCTCGTGGATGCGCAGGGCAAGCGCGAGATTGTTCCTCTGGCCGAGGCCGCTGAAGGCGCCTGGTCTGCCGATGGCAAGACCGTGTTCTTTACGCGCTGGGGCAAGCAGTGGAGCCAGACCAAGCGCTACAAGGGCGGGTGGGTCGAAAACCTGTGGCGCTTCGACGGCAAGAACGAGGCCGTACCGCTTACCGCCGACTACAGCGGCACCTCCGCGCACCCGATGTTCGCGAACGGCCGCATCTACTTTCTCTCCGACCGCGACGGCGTGATGAACGTGTGGTCGATGGACGAGCAGGGCAGGGACCTGAAGCAGGAGAGCCACCAGAAGCTTTTCGATGTCGAGTCCGCGTCGCTCTCTGACGGCCACATCGTCTACGCATCGGGCGCCGACCTGTGGAACCTCGATCTCACGGGCGGCCGCGAAGAGGTCATCCCGGTCACGCTGCAGTCGGACTTCGATCAGTTGCGCGAGCACTGGGTGAAGAAGCCGCTCGACTTCCTCACCGCGGTGCACATCGCGCCTGACGGCTCGAAGGCGGTGTTCACGGCGCGCGGCGAAGTGTTCACGATGCCGGTGCAGACCGGGCGCACGGTACGGGTCGCGGCCAACTCCGGGGTCCGCTTTCGCGGAGCCGCGTTCATGCCCGACGGCAAGTCGATCGTGGCGATTTCCACGGAAACCGGCGAAGCGGAGTTCTGGAGTTTTCCCGCCAACGGACAGGGCAAGCCTGAGCCGTGGACCAAAGACGCCAGGGTGCTGCGCACCGGCGGCGTGGTTTCGCCAGACGGCAAGTGGCTGGCGAACACCACCAAGGACCAGGAACTCTGGCTGTTCGACATCAAGGCCAAGCAGAACAAGCGCATCGCGCAGTCGATGAACGGTGACTTCGGCGACCTCACATGGTCACCCGACTCGAAGTGGCTGGCCTACAGCGAGACCGCCGACAATTTGTTTCAGCAGATCAAGATTCTGAATGTGGACTCGGGCAAGATCGAGACCATTACTTCCGACCGCTTCGACAGCGGCAGTCCCGCGTGGAGCTCCGACGGCAAGTGGCTGTATTTCCTCTCCGATCGCGAACTGAAGACGACCGTGCCTTCGCCGTGGGGACCCCGCGAGCCAGAGCCCAATTACGACCGGCCGGTGAAGATCTACCAGCTTGCGCTGGTCACGGGATTGCGCTCGCCTTTCCTGCCCGCCGATGAACTCCATCCCGACAAGAAGGACGAAGAGAAGCCCGGGGAAAAGAAGGACGACGAGAAGGCCGCCGACAAGAAGGGCGGGGACAAGGCCGCCGGCGACAAGAAGGACGAAAAGAAGCCGGAAGAAAAGAAGGAAGAGAAGAAGCCTGTCGAAGTCAAGATCGACTTTGACGATCTGGCTTCGCGCCTGAGCGAGGCGCCAGCACCCGCGGGCAACTACGACAATCTGCAAGCCTCTGACAAGCGTCTCTGCTGGCTCAATGCAAGCGACGCCCGTGGCGAGCACATCGCGCTGCAATGTCTTGACATTGCCAACAAGGGCGACGAGACCGACACCGTGATGAGCGACGTGAAGGGATTCGAGATCTCCGCGGACCGCAAGAAGATCGGCATCGCCAAGGCGGAGAACTTCTATATCTTCGACTCGGATGTGAAGGGATCCGCCGCGGGCGAGGCGAAGGCGCAGGCCAAGGCGTCGATCAACCTTTCCCACTGGCAGATCGACACCAATCCGCGTGAGGAGTTCCGCGGCATCTTCCTCGACGCGTGGCGGCTGGAACGCGATTACTTCTACGACAGGAACATGCACGGGGTGGACTGGCCGGCGATGCGCGACCGGTATCTGCCGCTGGTGGATCGGGTCTCCGATCGCGACGAGCTGAATGACGTGATCGCGCAGATGGTGGGCGAGCTGTCGGCATTGCATATCTTTGTGCAGGGCGGCGATGTGCGCAAGACGGCCGACCACGTAGACGCGGCCACGCTGGGCGCGCTGCTCAGGCGTGACGAGAAGGCCGGCGGCTACGTGGTCGAGCATGTTTACGCGCACGATCCTGACCTGCCCAACCTCGCTCCTCCGCTGGCGCGGCCCGACTCGCTGGTGAAGGAGGGCGAAGCGATCACGAGCATCGACGGCACGGAAACACTGAGCGTCCCGGATGAAGGCGCGCTGCTGCGCGGCAAGGCAGGCGCACAGGTGCTGCTGCACGTGAACAACGCCAAAGGCGAGGGCCGCGATGTGCTGGTCACGCCGATTAGCGCGCACGATGACGAACAGCTTCGTTACGCCGAGTGGGAGTATACGCGCCGTCTCGCCGTCGAGAAGGAGTCGAACCACACCATCGGCTACGTGCACCTGCGCGCCATGGGCTCCGGCGACATGGACCAGTGGGCGCGCGACTTCTACCCGGTATTCGATCGGCAGGGGCTCATCATCGACGTGCGCCACAACCACGGCGGGAACATCGATTCGTGGCTGTTGAGCAAGCTGCTGCGGCAGGCATGGTTTTACTTCCAGCCGCGCATCGGCAACCCCACCTGGAACATGCAGTACGCCTTCCGCGGGCATATCGTGGTGCTGTGCGATCACGAGACGGCGTCGGACGGGGAGGCATTCAGCGAAGGCTTCATGAGGCTGAAACTCGGCAAGGTGATCGGCACGCGCACGTGGGGCGGCGAAATCTGGCTGAGCTTCAATAACGCGCAGGCGGACAACGGCATCGCCACCGCAGCGCAAGTCGGTGTCTATGCCGACGGCAAGTGGCTCATCGAGGGCCATGGCGTCGATCCCGATGTGGTGGTGGACAACCTGCCGCACGCGAGCTTCGCAGGCAATGACGCACAGCTCGATGCCGCGCTGAAGGAACTCGAGCAGGAGATCAAGGCCGATCCGCGGCCGGTTCCGCGGGCGCCGCAGCATCCTGACAAGTCGTTCAAGAACAGGGATTAGGCATCAGGCATCAGGGATCAGAAGGGGCGTCCGCACGACAGCCAGCCTGGAGACCGGCGTCACTGTTCGCCGGTCCTGTTCCCTGTTCCCTGTTTTTGGGCATCTTTTTGCCGGGGCCGGGAATCTCCTAAACCGAATACGACTGAAGGAGAACGGCGTCCCCATGGATCAGATGGCAGCACTACGGCAGCAGCTGATTGAGCAGATCAAGGCCAGCAATGCCCACGTCGATTTTGCCAGGGCAATCGAGGATCTTCCCGCGGAGTTGCGCGGCAAGCGGCCCAAGGGTTCGCCGCACAGCCCATGGGAGATCCTGGAGCACATGCGCATTGCCCAACTCGACATCCTGGAGTTTTCGCGCAATCCGAGACATACCTCGCCCACCTGGCCGGAGGGCTACTGGCCGAAGACGCCGGAACCGCCCGACGACAAGGCCTGGGACCGCAGCGTGCACGGCTTCTGCGAGGATCTGTACGCGATGTGCGCGCTGGTCGCGGATGAGTCGAAGGACCTGTTTGCCCGCATTCCTCACGGCGATGGTCAGACTCTCCTGCGCGAGGCATTGCTGGTCGCCGACCACAACGCGTATCACCTGGGACAGTTGGTGATGGTGCGCCGCATGCTGGGCGGCTGGAACGTGGGCTGACGGTCTGCGGGAGTGATGCTGCATCTGCGTCAATGCATCCCACCCTCGCGCTTGAGATCGCCGGCGCCATAGCCGGGACGGGCGCGAGGATGGGGCACGGAGAGATTCGGATATCACAAAGGCGAGACCGGCTTATTGGTTGTGCGCGGCCGTCAGGCGCATGGCAACGGCATCCACAATCTGTTCGTGCACGTCGTCGATGCCCAGGTCGCCCTCGATAGCCACCACGCGATCCGCGTCGCGCTGCGCGATTTCGCGATACTTCTGCCACACCCGCTCGTGGAAGGCGTCCTGTTCACGTTCGAAGCGGCTCTCGTCGATGCCGTTGGCGGCGGTGGCGCGATCGTTGCGGCGGCGGGCGCGCTCCAGGCTGGCGGTGAGCGACGGAAGCAAGAGCAGCGTGAGGTCCGGTTGCAAGTTGCCGCAGATGAGCCGATGCAACTCCAGCACAACGTCGGAGCCAAGCTGGCGTCCGCCGCCCTGGTAGGCCTCGGTGGAGTCGGTGAAGCGGTCGCAAAGCACGGTCCTGCCGGTGGCGAGTGCCGGATTGATGACTTCGGCAATTGCCTGGGCGCGATCGGCGAACATCAACGCCATCTCAGCCATGGGTGCCAGGCCCGCGGAGCGCGAGCCCAGCAGCAGTTCGCGGATATGATCTCCGGTCACCGTGCCGCCGGGCTGCCGCGTGACCAACGGCGTAATGCCGCGCTTCAGCATCCAAGCGGCAAGGCGCTTGATTTGCGTGGATTTCCCTGAGCCGTCCAGCCCTTCGAGCGTGATGAAAAGACCGCGTGGCATGGCGTGAGTCTACCATCGCCGGGGGGTCGCGCGACGGCGTCAGGCGTGTGCCGCCGTCGTTTCGCATTCTGCTGAATTCAGAAGTTTTTACCGCATCTTGCAACTTCTATTCCCCGCCTGGGTTCCAATGGAATAGCCCGGCACGGTCGCACCAGCCAGGCGCAGGTCATACCAGATTGAGGTATTCGCAACGGCGCGTCATTGAGGAGGACGCGAAGCGAAGGCAGCCCGGGAAGTGAACTTCTCGCCGGCTCCAGCCTCTGGAACTTCACGGGATACACGCGACGTGCCCGGTCATTGGAGACGAACTGCAGAGCGGGCACGAATCGACTCAGGAGGATATTTCTATGCGATTGTTACGATCCGCACGCTGGCTCATGCTGGCGTTGCTGCTTCCATTGATTCCCGCTTCCCTTGCTAGGGCGGGAGTGTTCGTCAGCATCAATGTCGCGCCCCCGGTCATGCCAGTCTATGTGCAGCCACCGTGCCCCCAACCGGGCCTGATGTGGACGCCGGGCTACTGGGCCTATGACTACGACGCCGGCGACTATTACTGGGTTCCCGGCGCCTGGGTGCCGGCACCCTATGAGGGCGCGCTCTGGACCCCGCCCTATTGGGGCTGGCAAGGCGGCGTCTACGCCTTCCATGCCGGCTACTGGGGCGACCATGTCGGCTACTACGGCGGCGTGAATTACGGCTTTGGCTACATGGGTATCGGGTTCGCGGGCGGCGAATGGCACGGCCACGACTTTGCCTACAACACCGCCGTGGTCAACGTAAACCGCACCGTCATTCACAACACCTATATCAACAAGACGGTGGTGGTGCAGAACACAGTCGTCAACGAAAGGCACGTAGCCTACGCCGGCGGCCCGGGTGGAGTCCGCCACGACCCCACTCCGCAGGAACGGGTGGCGATGAACGAACACCACGTGCCTCCAACGCAGTATCAGCAGCAGCACTTCCAGTCGGCGCGCGCGGATCGCTCCAACTTTGCCAAGGCGAACGGCGGGCATCCGCAGAAGGTCGCCCTGGAAAAGCCGCTGCCGGCCCAGCACGTGGCTCCGCCGTCTGCCGCACGCGAAGGCGCGGGCAACAATGAACGCCCCAATGGAAACGACCGCAATGCGCGTCCCGGCGCGGTTGGCGCCAACGGGGGAGCGAACGCACGCCCCGGCAACGCGAACGGCAACGCCGGTGTGAATGCGCGTTCGAATAACGAACGGCCGAATAATGAACGGCCGAACGGGATGAACGGCAACGCTGGTGTGAATGCGCATCCGAACAACGCGTATCCGAATAATGAGCGGCCGAACAACGAGCGCCCAAATGGCATCAACGGCAACGCCGGTGTGAACGCGCATCCGAACGGCATGAACGGCAATGCCGGCGTGAATGCGCGTCCCAACAATGCGCATCCGAACAACGAACGGCCAAACGGCATGAACGGCAATGCCGGCGGGAACTCTCGTCCTGCGCCGCAGTCTCGCCCCGAGTCGCGGCCTATGCCGGAATCGCGTCCTGCGCCGCAGCCTCGTCCCGAAACTCGTCCGCAACCTCGCCCCGAGCAGTCTCGTCCCGCGCCGCAGGCCCGTCCGGAATCGCATCCGGCACCCCATCCGGAGTCGCGGCCGGCACAGCGTCCGGAATCGCAGCATCCGGATTCGAGGCCGAAGGAGCGGCCGCAGTAAAGCGGTTTTCTTCACCAGCAAGGTCAACCAGGAGGCTCACGGCTTGCCGTGAGCCTCTTGCTGTTAAGCTTCTGCGGGACGGATGCCCGCCAATTCGATTTCGATGCCGCCGTAGGAGGGGTGATCGTTTTCGCGGATGCGGTAGGCGACGTCCACCGCGCATCCTGTGGTGAGCTTCAGGTTGAGGCAGCGCTCGGCCCAGTCCCACCCCACGCAGCGCATGGGGGCGCCGCCGGAGCCCAGGCTGTTCTGTTCGAGTTCCAGGCGAATGTGCCGTTCCTTCATCGCGCGCGGCGACGAAGCCAGGCGCGCGCCGCGGGCCACAAAGATCGGTTCGGGATTGCCGTGGCCCAGCGGCTCCAGTTTCTTGAGCCAGCCGGCGAGCACCGGTGTAATGCGATCGAGCGGTAGCTCGGCGTGGATGCGCAACAGGTGCTCGGCCTCGCGTGCGGCGAGGCGCTCTTCCGCATGCTCGTTCAGGCGGCGTTTAAGTTCCGGCAATGCCCGGGCGGGCATGGCAAACCCCACGGCAAACGCATGTCCGCCGAAGCGCGTGAAGAGGTCGCCGCAGGTTTCAATGGCTTCGAGAAGAGGGAATCCGTCGACGGAGCGGCCCGAGCCGTGCGCGACATCATCTTCCACGCTGACCACGATGGCGGGCTTGGCGGTGCGCTCCACGACGCGCGAGGCCAGGATGCCGATGACGCCGCGGTGCCAACCCTCGCCATCAACGACCAGCAGGCGGCAGGCGGCGAACTCCGGGTCAGAGGCAAGGCGCGATTCAATGCTGGTGAGAGCCGCGGCCTCGGCGTCTCGCCGCTGGCGGTTCAACAACTCCAGGTTCGTGGCAAGTTGATGGGCCCGCGCCGCATCGCGCGTACAGAACAGCTCGATGACCTGCGAGGCCACATCCATGCGTCCTGCCGCATTGATGCGCGGAGCCAGTCGAAACGCGACATCGAAGCCCGTCAGCGGCCTGGTTGCGGGGTCGAGCGCCGCGGCGGCGAAGAGCGCGCGCAGTCCCGCCCCCACGGGCCGGCGAAGTTCGCGCAGGCCCAGCGCGGCAATGGTGCGGTTTTCGCCCCGCAGCGGCACCGCATCGGCGATGGTGGCAATCGCGGCCATCTTGAGGAAACTCGGCAGCGTCTTCTCGCGTGCCCGTGCCGCGTCGCGACGCTCCAGCAGGGCCTGCGCCAGCTTGAGCGCGATGGCCGCGCCGCACAGCGATTTTTCAGGATACGAACAGCCGGGCTGGTTGGGATTGAGGATGGCGAGCGCATCGGGCGGCGCGTCCGTGGCGCTGGGCAGGTGATGATCGGTGACGATCAGGTCGAGGCCCAGCCGGCGCGCGGTCTCGGCTTCGGCAACGGCGCGCATGCCGGTATCGACGGTGATGACCAGGCGCACGCCGTCGGCATACGCGGATTCGAGCACGCCGGACTGCAGGCCGTAGCCCTCGCGGATCCGATGCGGCACATGGAAGCGCACCGCGCCGCCGAGCATCTCGATCGCGGTCTTGAGCAGGACCACCGCCGTGGTGCCGTCCACGTCATAGTCGCCATAGAGCAGGATGAGCTCACGCTCCGCAATGGCGCGCTCCAGGCGCTCGACAGCCACGGCCATGCCCAGCATCTGCATGGGATCGTGGAGATGGCCGAAATCAGGATTGAGGAATACGTGCGCCTGGTGGGCGTCGCTGACGCCGCGCGCCAGCAGCAGCTCGGCAAGCACAAGAGGCAGATGGGCAGCCCTGGCAAGCTCCGTCGCTTCGTCCGGGTGAGAGGGAGCCATCACCCACTGCTGGCGCGGAAAGGTGCGGGTCCCCGCACTCACCGTGGTGCTCATCCCTGTTATTCGTCCTCTTCGTCGCCTTCGTGCGTATCGTCGATCACGATGTCGTGAAAGCTCTCTATATCCTCAAGGAGCGACTGAAAGCGCTCGTACCATTCGGTCGTGGTCTCGTGCAGAAACACGATGCCCTGGTGGACAAAGCCAAGCTGGATATAGCCGAGCATCCCGACGTATTTGCGAAGCCATTGCGCTTCGACCAGCTCGGTGGCTTCCTCATCGGGGAAATTCATTTCCCCTGCCTCTTCAATCAGCGCATCGAGCTCGTCGCGCTCGAGGACTACCTCGCTGAAGGTCACAAAAGGAGCGCCCACGTGCTTGGCCATCTCCACGAAGTCTTTCCAGGCATCCGGATTGCTCTTGCCGTCCCATAGTACGGAAGAGATGTCTTCGGTGACGAATCCGGGGAGGCGGCGCATGCCATGGCCCTCGATAAAGGCCACCATGTCGTCTTTCAGCGCGAGTAGATTGTCTTTGTTCATAACCAAGGTCTCATTTTCGCAGATGGACCCCCGGTGCAAGCCCCGCTTGTGGAAAGTTCTTCCCCTGACCCGCCGTTTACTCTGAAAGCAGGAGGATCACCCGATTGCCGCTGTTCGAGCATCATGTCTTTGTTTGTCATAACGTTCGCCCCGAGGGCGCGCCCCGCCCCTCCTGCACCAGCGACGGAAAGAGCGAAGTTTTCACCCAGTTGCAACAGCTCACCAAAGCCGCGGGCATCGCCGGCGGCGTACGCATCAACAAGTCCCTCTGTCTTGACCAATGCGAACACGGGCCCACGGTCGTGGTCTATCCGGACGCGGTCTGGTACGGGGGCGTGAAGCCCGAAGATGCGGCGGAGATCGTAGAAGAGCACCTGGTGAACGGCCGGCCGGTGGAGCGGTTGCGCATCGCCGATGCATGCGTCAACTCCAAGGTCTGCCCGCATCGCAGCTAGCTCTGTGACCGGGCGCGGAGGTCTCAGTGCCCGGCCACGCCCTGCGCAGATGCAGCGGGTGTGACAGAGCCCGCCCCGATGCGCTATCCTGACCCTTAGTCCATGATCTTTTCCCGCGAATACATTGGTTACCTGGGCCGCCGCACGGTCAAGCACCTGGTCGACGCCAAGTTCATCACCACCAGTGACTTGAAAGCCACCGAGGAGCGCGTCACCGCGGCCCTGACTGAAGAGCTAGCGCTCGAGGACCGCATCAACGAAGAGGTGCGCCTGATCCTCGAGGCCTACTCCGAGGAGATGCGCAAGTCCGGCGCGCAATATGCCGAGATGTTCAAAAAGGTGAAGACCGAACTGGCCAAGAAGTACAAGGCGGTGCTATGAGGATCAGCCCCGACAAGCTGAACAAGCTGGCCCACACGGTCGCCGACACTTTGGCGGACCTCAACGAGGTTGGATTCAACGAGGATCGCAACACCATCCGCCAGGAGGCGCGCAAGGCTCTTGGGGCGCTGCTCGCCGAGGAGGCGCGCATCGACGCCGCCGCCCGCGCCAAGATCGCCAGCCAGCGCAAGATCATCCTCGAAGGCTCGCAGGAGTGGGAGATCCTCTACCGCAAGTACTACAACGAGGAAGTGCGCAAGCTGGGCATCTGAGCGGGCTGTGAGGCTGCAAATCCCGGAGCTGCACAATCGCCGGTGGGCACCTGTAGCCGGGTGATCGCATCGCGGGAAAGTCGAGGTTGCGGGGGTGGTCCGCGCCACGACAACCGATTGTGAACGACAGATGCCGGCCGGCGTTGCGGACCAGGGACTGCGGAGAGTCAATCCGGCGCAGGCGACCCAGGCTCCGATCAGGCTGTCGATTGTAACAATCATGTAAAAGCAGCGCATTAGACTCACCTGTTCCGCACCTGTGAGATTGCCCCCAATTCAGATTCAAGGGAATCCAACTTGCATGGGAACCATGAAGCACAGTTTCCTGAAGGTAGTTTGCGCCGTTTCGATTGTTCTTGGGTCGCGCTGCCTGCTTGATGCGCAGCAGGCGGGAGACACGCTGACCATGGACGAGGCGGTCAACGAGGCGATTGCGCACAATCTCGACTACCTGGCGCAGAAATACGACCTGAGCATTGCCGAAGCCCAGATCGTGACCGCCAGGCTTCGGCCCAACCCGATTCTCACGCTCGATGCCGACCATCTTGATTTTCTGGGGACAGGGTTTTCCACGGTTTCGACGAACGGCAAGATGCCGAACAATGGCGGTCCGACCGAGTACAGCATTCGCACGGACTATCTTCACGAGCGGGGAGGGAAGCGGCAGGCGCGGACGGAGCTGGCGGTGGGGAATCGCGATGTTACCCGGCTGGGGCTGGCGGATTCCGTTCGGGGTTTGATCCAGACTGTCCAGAACGCCTATGTGGATGTCGTAGCCGCGAGGGACACCCTGAAGCTCGCTCAGGAGAATCTGACGACGTTTGACGACATTGCCTCGATCAACCAGGTGCGCTTCAAGGATGGGGATATCGCGGAAGTCGAGCTGATGCGCTCACAGGTGGCCGAACTGCAGTTTGCAAACTCCGTGCGGCAAGCCGAGCTGCAGGTCAGTTCATCGATGTCGAAGCTGCAGCTTCTGCTTGGCCGTTCGAAACTGCAGCGGTTCGATGTCGCCGATGACCTTCGCCATGACATGCCCGATCTCACGCGCGATGCGCTGGTCGGCGAGGCGATGCAGCAGCGCCCCGATCTGCAGGCGCTGGTGCGGGATGAAGGGAGGGCCGCGGCAGATCTGCGGCTGCAGAAGGCCAACGCCAGAGTCGACTGGCAGTTTGGCACCGAATACCGCAAGCAGGACGCCACCGCGCACGCAGACACGCTGGGGTTCTTTCTGCAGAGCCCGGTTCCCCTGTTCAATCGCAATCAGGGGGAGATTGCGCGCGCGCAGCAGGCGGAGTCGCAGGCGGAGGCGCGCACGCGCGCGCAGCGGGCCACCGTGGAAAACGATGTGGATCTCGCGCTGCTGGAGTATCAGACAGCGCGAACGTCGCTCGAGAAGATAGAAGGCTCGATGCTCGGCAAGGCGCGCGACGTGCGCAGCATCTCTGAGTATTCCTACAAGCGGGGCGACATCAGCTTCGTGGACTTTCTTGATGCGGTGCGTGCGTATAACGACACGATGCAGAGCTATAACGATGCGCGGGCTGAATATGCGCGCAGTCTCTATGGATTGGATGCCGCGACCGGCTCGACGACGGCGGCAGGAAAGGTGCCGCTTCCATGAAAGCTCATTGGATGATTGCTCTGGTGATACTTGGCGGATTAGCAGGGTGTTCCGGGATGCGATCGGGAAAGACCGGCTCCGCCAGTGCCGCGGCTGTTACGGCGCAGGACGGTCATATCAGGTTTCCTGAGAATTCTCCGCAACTGGCGCACATTCAATCCGTGGTGGTCGAAACCGCCAAGGTGCCGCAGGTGGAGATCATAGCGCCCGGCAAGATCGAGGCCAATCCCACCCGGGTCTCGAAGATCGTGATGCCGGTGACGGGGCGCGTGGGACAGGTGCTCGTCAACCTGGGCGACGCAGTCAAGCAGGGTCAGCCTGTGCTCACCGTGGACAGTCCCGACGGGGCGTCGGCCATGAGCGCCTATCGGCAGGCCGAGGCGAATGTGGCGCAATCCAAGGCCGGTGTTGCCAAGGCCGATGCCGATCTGCAGCGCACCCGCGATCTCTACGCCAATCGTGCCGCGGCGCAAAAGGATGTGCTGGCGGCCGAGACGGTGCTGGTGCAGTCGAATGCTGCGTTGACGCAAGCGCAGTCGTCGCGGGACGAGGCGCTGCGGCGGCTTGAAGTACTCGGACTCACCAAGGACAGCTTGATCAGCCAGCAGGTCACCATCCGCTCCTCGGTGAGCGGCAAGGTGATCGACATCAGTGCGGTTTCAGGCGAGTATCACACCGATACCAGCACTCCCGTCGTGACGGTTGCGGACCTGAGCACGGTGTGGGTTGCCGCGGACGTCCCGGAGGACCAGGTGCGTTTCGCGAAGGTCGGGAGTCCGGTGCAAATCACCATGAATGCCTATCCCGGCGAGACCTTTGACGCCCGGGTGATGCGCATCGGCGATGTGGTCGATCCCCAGACAAGAACGGTGAAGGTCCGGGCCCAGCTGATGAACCCCAGCGGGCGATTCCGGCCGGAGATGTTTGCGCAGCTTCGCGAGGAGCAGGGCACGGCTGAACTTCCCGTCATTCCGCGCACGGCGATGATTGAGAACCAGGGTAGGACGGTTGTCTACATCGAGCGCAGCGGTGGCGACTTTGAAGAAGTTCCGGTGCAGATCGCCTGGCAGGGAGCCGATCGTATTGCGATTCGCTCGGGGGTGCGGGCCGGAGATCGCGTGGTTGTGACCGGGGGCATGCTCCTCCGCGGCTATTGAGGGGGCCTCGGCATGATCTCCCAGATACTTCGCTTTGCACTGCGGCAACGCTTCATTGTCCTTGTTCTGAGCCTTGCCCTCATCGGCATCGGCGTCTGGGCGTTCAAGCAGCTCAAAATCGAAGCTTATCCCGACATCTCCGACACCCAGGTGGAGATCATCACCACCGCTCCCGGTCTTGCGGCCGAGGAGATGGAACAGCAGATCACGATCCCGATCGAGCGCGGGACCAACAATGCTCCGAAGCTGATGGAGCGCCGCTCCCGCACCATCTATGGGCTGTCGATCGTCGATCTTACGTTTGCATACGGGACCGACGACTACTTCGCTCGCCAGGCTGTGCTCGAGAAGCTCCGCGATGTCACGCTTCCTGACGGGGTGACTCCGACTCTCGCGCCGCTTTCCACACCCATCGGTGAAATGTACCGCTTCACGCTGGAAGGCCCTCCGGGGATGGACACGATGGCGTTGCGTGAACTCGAGGACTGGGTCATCGCGCCGCGCCTTCTGCAGATCTCCGGGGTAGCGGATGTCACTCCGTTTGGCGGGCTGGTGAAGCAGTACCAGATCGTCCTCGATCCCGCGCTGCTCGAAAAGTACGGGCAGACCATCGCCAACGTGGTCGCCGCGGTGAAGGCCAATAACCGCAATGCCGGCGGCGCGATCATCGACAACACGCAGCAGTCGATGGTGGTGCGTGGAGCAGGACTTCTGCGCACCGTCGATGACATCGGCAACATCGTGGTGACTGCCGCGCATGGAACTCCGGTGCTGGTCAAGAATCTCGGGACGGTTCAGATTGGCGCCGCGCAGCAGACCGGCATCTTCGGTCTGAACGAAAAGACCGGCGGGATAGAAGGCATTGCGCTTATGCGGCGCGGCGAGAATCCCAGCGAAGTGCTCGCCGAACTCAAAACCGCCATCGACGAACTGAATCAGACGCGCCTGCCTCGCGGCGTGCGCATCGTACCCATTTATGATCGCACCGACCTGGTCGATAACACCCTGCGCACGGTCTCGCACACGCTGCTGGAAGGTTTCATCATCGTGGTGCTGGTGCTCATCTTCTTTCTGGGGAGCCCCAGGGCGGCACTTCTCACCGCAATCACCATCCCTCTTTCGCTCCTGTTTGCATTCATCGCCATGCACTTCAACGGTGTGCCGGCCAACCTGCTTTCGCTGGGCGCGCTGGACTTCGGCATCATCGTCGATGGCACGCTGGTGATGGTCGAACACATCATCCGCAACCTCTCCGCAAGACAGCCCGAACCGGGCGAGGGCGTCATCGCTGTGATCCGCGGCGCCGCACTCGAGGTCGAGCGGCCGATCTTTTTCTCGCTGCTGATCCTGGTGTCTGCGTACATTCCCCTGTTCACCCTGGAGCGCGTCGAGCGGCGGCTGTTTACCCCCATGGCGTTCACGGTCTGCGCCGCGCTGCTTGGCTCCTTGCTCGTGAGCCTCACGCTGGTTCCGGTACTGGCAACCTACCTGTTTCGCCGCAACTTTCCCAAGTGGGAGAATCCCCTGCTGAAGTGGCTCACCGAGCGCTATGAGGAGACCCTCAACGCGCTGATGCCTCGCCCTCGCGCGGTGCTGGCCGGCGCTTCGTTGATCGTGATTGCCGCCTTCGCGCTGGCGACCACGCTGGGAAGCGAATTCCTGCCCACACTGGATGAAGGCGTGATCTGGATACGCGCCAATCTTCCGCCCGGAATCTCGTTAACCGAGTCTTCCCAGCTGGCCGCGGAGATGCGACGCATCGTGCTTCAGTTTCCCGAGGTAAAGCTCATCGGTTCGCAGACCGGACGCAACGACTCCGGCACCGATCCCTTCGGTCCCAATCGCAACGAGTTCCTCATCGGGTTGAAACCCTACGACACCTGGCCCTCGGGGGTCTCCAAGGCAGACCTGATCGACCAACTGCGCAAGAAGCTGTCCGAACAGATTCCCGGGGTGGCGTTGAATTTCACCCAGCCCATTATCGACACGGTGACGGAGTCGGTGACGGGCTCGTCGGCGGACCTGGCGGTCATCATCCGGGGTTCCGATCTCGGAGTTCTGCGCGAACTTGCCGACAGGACTCTCGCGATGGTCAAGGATGTTCCCGGTTCAACCGACGTCTCCATCGAACAGGAAGCTGACCAGCCGGGGCTGCGCATAAGAATCGATCGCGCCAGGATCGCGCGTTACGGCCTCAATGTCGAAGATGTGAATGCCATCATCGAGTCGGCCGTCGGGGGTCTCGCCGTGAGCACGCTCTACGACGCGGACCGGCAGTTCGACATCACGGCGCGGTACATTCCCGGCGCACGCAGCGATGGGAACGATATCGGCAACTTGCTTTTGCATACCGCGGATGGGGGACGGGTTCCGCTTCGCGATGTTGCCGATATCCAGGTGGTGGCCGGGGCCAGCATCATCGCGCGGCGTGAGAATGAGCGCCAGATCAGCGTGCGCACCAACATCCACGGGCGCGACCAGGGCGGCTTTGTTGCCGAGGCACAGCAGCGGTTTGCCGACCAGGTGAAGCTTCCTCCGGGCTATTCGGTGGAGTGGGGCGGACAGTTTGAGAACCTTGAACGGGCGCGGAAGCGGCTCACTGTCATTCTCCCTATTACAATTGCCATTATCTTCGCGCTGCTGTTTTTCGCTTTCGGATCGACGTCGAATGCGTTCCTGGTGCTGGTCAATGTTCCGTTCTCGGCGGTCGGCGGAATCGTGCTGCTGTGGCTGCGCGGAATGCACTTCAGCGTTTCTGCCGCGGTGGGTTTCATCAGTCTGTTTGGCGTGGCCGTGATGAGCGGCGTTCTCTACATCTCTGAGATCAACCGCCGCAGAAACGAAGACGGAGAGTCGCTTCATGACGCGGTGATTCACGGCGCGAAGTCGCAGTTGCGTCCGAGGCTGATTCTCATCCTGGTGGCTCTACTCGGCATGGTGCCCGCGGCCACCGCGGTAGGCATCGGTTCTGACGTGCAGCGGCCGTTGGCCACGGTAGTCGTCGGCGGCCTCTTGTCCACCCTATTATTGACACTGCTCGCTCTGCCCAGCCTTTATTATCTGGTCGAGCATCGGAGGGAACAGAAATGAGCATGAAGATGCTGATGGCGTTCTGCGATGTAACCGACCTTTGGAAGAACGACGAACGCCTCTATGAGGCCGTGGTGCGCAAGCTGCACAAGGAAGGAATTCTGGGCGCAACCGTGCTTCAGGGAGTCATGGGATACGGCGTCCATCGGCGGATTCACAAGAAGGGTCTGCTTGGCGTGTCAGACGAGCGGCCCATCATGATTGTCGCCATCGATGAAGAGGACAAACTGCGCGCCGTTCTCCCCATCATTGTTCCGATGATCAAAGAAGGCATGATCAACCTGGTCGACACGGATGTCATTTCGACCGGGACATCCCGGCCTGCGATCGAGAAGGAACAGTCGCAAGGCAAGGTCTGAGCCTGGGGATTGGCCCGGCAAGGTCGTTCCGCCTGCGCTGAAACAATCTGATCTGGAACTCGACGGCGGTCACTCCGCATCCTGCTGCCAGGCGATGCGGCGCTTGTCTTCGAACAGGCGGGCGGTGGCGGCACCGAAGATGAAGCCGGCGATGTGCGCCAGGTACGCCACCCCGCCGGTCTGCACATTGGTCACTGAACCGGCGTCGAAGAGCTGGATAAGGAACCAGAAGCCGATCAACAGCGCCGCCGGAATCAACGTGATCCGCACAAACACCAGGATGATCAGAGCCGAGCGAATCCGGTCACGAGGATAGGTGACCAGAAACGCGCCCATGACCGCGGCAATCGCCCCGCTGGCCCCGAGGATTGGGATCGCGGAATGCGTGTTGACAACAACCTGGGCGATCATCGCTGCCAGGCCGCCGGCGAAGTAGAAGACAAGATACCTCCATCGGCCCATCGCATCTTCGATCTCCGGGCCAAAGGCCCACAGGAAGACCATGTTCCCGATGATGTGCGACCAACTGCCGTGCATGAACATCGCAGTCATCAGCGTGACCCATTGATGGCCGGAAACAATCTGGGCGGGGATCGCCCACCATGCGGTCACAAAGGAGTCGCCGCGCATCAATTCCATAACGAAGACGACGGCATTCGCGAGGATGATCAGCGATGTAGCAAGGGGAAAGCGCGAAGGGCGCCGCGATGCATCTCCTAATGGGATCAAGCCTCCCATGCAGTTCTCCTCCGTTTATGGGAACAAAAAGCCCAATCTGTTGAGTGAGGCTGCGCTAAGTGTACGCCGGTCTCCATCACCGGTGACTGCAGTCACTTATGAAGTGCGGGTCGGAATCATAGGATGGGAGGGAGAAAGAAATCGGCCACGATTGACCAAGGAGGAATTCCTGTGAATCTAGGGTTCATTGAGAGCAAGACCTACGACGAGATTGCAGTAGGCGACACCGCCGGGACAGAACACGTGCTGACCATGGACGATGCGATGGCCTTTGCCTCGATTTCCGGATTCAACTCCGTCCTCGACTCCAAAGAACTCATTGATCGTGCCGGGGGAGTCCCTCCGACGGGGCCGAACATGTGGTGCGCCTCGCTTGTATCCGGCCTTTTCAGCATGAATACTCCCGGACCTGGATGCACGCTGACAAACATATCGCTGTCGTTTCATAATCGCATTCGCGTCGGAGACCGCATTCTTGTCAAGGTGCAGGTCAGGGCCAAGGACGACGCCACGAAGATCGTTGCATTTGATTGCGAGGCAAGCAGCGACGCCGGTGTGCCGATCTTTTCGGGTACCGCCCAGCTTCTTGCACCGGCTGCAAAGCTGCGCTGGTCCACCCTCCCCGTGCCCCAGCTCATTGTGAACAATCCCTATCGTCACTATCTTGGCTTGATCGCACGTGCAACATCCAGACCGCCCGTCAGGACTGCGGTTGCGTGGCCGTGCGACGAAGTATCGCTCGGAGGAGCCATCCAGGCTTCTAAAGACAAGTTGATCGCTCCGGTCCTGGTGGGTTCCGAGACGAAGATCCGCGACCTTGCGGACGCTATGCAGCTTGACCTGGGAACGGGTCAGATCGTCGATGCCGACAATAGCCGCATCGCCGCCCTTCGGGCTGTAGAAATGGCACGCAAAGGCGAGGTCCAGATGCTCATGAAGGGCTCCCTGCACACGGACGAACTCATGAGCGCCGTAGTCTCACGGGAAGGCGGGATGCGCACCGGGCGGCGCATCAGCCATGTATTCGCGCTGGATGTGCCGTCCTATCACAAGCCGCTCTTCGTTACCGATGCGGCTGTCAATATCCAACCGGACCTGGAAACCAAGATCGACATTCTGCAAAACGCAATCGACATGATGCTGAAGCTCGAGATGGTGAGCCCGAAGGTGGCAATTCTCTCCGCGGTCGAGTCGATCAACCCGGCCATACCTTCTACGCTCGATGCCGCCGCCCTTTGTAAAATGGCCGACCGCGGGCAGATTACCGGAGCCATCGTCGACGGCCCGCTCGCATTCGACAACGCCATCTCAAGCGATGCCGCGCGGATCAAGAAGATCAAATCGCCGGTCGCGGGAGACCCGGATCTTCTCATGGTTCCCAATCTTGAAGCGGGAAACATCCTCTTCAAGCAGCTTCAATACCTGGCCGGAGCCCTGGCTGCGGGAGTTGTGGTGGGAGCCAAGGTTCCGGTGGTCCTCACCAGTCGCGCCGACGGAGAACTTGCTCGCATGGCAAGCTGCGCGCTCGGAGTCCTGCTCGCAAAACCGGCGATCAACCTGGGATGATACAGGACTTCCGACCTCCAGTGCCTGACGCGACTTGGCGCCCGTAATGCCGGACTTCCGTTGGCCGCGTTCATGCCATCCTGGGTTCCGCCCATTGATGCTGAGCGGCCTGCTGCGGGCGATACTACGTCGCACGGGTACACAATCGCAGTTCTGAACGGCGATCTGGAGCAATCCAGGCTTCCAAAGAGAGAGTGATCGTTGCGGTCTTTTTTCCCAGTCGCTCGAGCAGGAATGTGCGAGCGCAGATTGAAGGGCTACAGCGCAATCGGCTACACAATCGAGCAGGCCACTGTCTTCCCAGTACTTCAGTTGCTTGATCGTTCGCGCGGTCGCGGTGGTCCATTTGGGGATGCTCGGCCCAGGGGGAGACAACTCACTCAGACTCATCGATGACTTCAATTGCAGAGATCGTCGCGTAGTTTGCGATCGGCTCAAAAGTCAGGTCAAGTTTTCCTTCCGGAGAAGGTCGCAGGTGATAAAACGTCTTGATCAAAGCGTGCAAACTGCCGGCTTCCTTGGAGATTTCGAAGTTGTCGAGCAGCGTTGAGCCATTGCAATAGACGTTGAAAACCCGCCTCCCTGCGACTCTTGGGCCGGAAGCCAGTGGAACCCAGTACAACTCGGCGAAATGGAGCACCAGTGTATACCGGCCGCGCGTGTCGACCGGAATCGAATAGGTGAAATGGCCGTATCGCTCCAGCGCATAGAGGTTTGGATCAGGGGTGCCACTGACCTGTCGAGGTGAATCGGAAATCGTGCCATTCAGGAAGAAATTGTCGGGATGCCACAGGTTACCATCGTGGTCTGTGACCGCGGTTTGTTGCATGACGATGCGGAGCGGAAGTTGTCGATGTGATAGACCCGGCAGAATCTCAATGGCGTTCAGGGACGGTGCGGACCGCTCCATCAAGAAGGCAAGATGAAGAAAACCGTCTTTATCCGGATAGATGTCCTTGAAAACTCGTTCGTCAGCGATGTTCGGGCCAAGAGCATCGGAACTGATATTGAATGACCTCAAGAGAGGTTGGCCGTTAACATTTACATTGAAGAATGATGTTTTGAAATCCTCCAGCGGAGAAGCCACGAAGTACAGGTGGAGCTCATAGGGCCCCGGCGCGAGGGGAATATCGTACGTGAAGTCGCCCGTTCGCCAATGTTCGAAGATCATTGGGTCGCTGGATCGCGCCACTGGGACATCTGGACGTCGGAATGCGGCGCCGCCACGAAAATAGCGATCGGACTCCCAGTACGCACCCGCACTGTCTATCTTCGGAGTTCCATCGTACCCTGCGAGCAAACGCAGAGGAACCTGCGCTGCATTCTGCGGGGAAGGTTGAGCGGCGTCGAGCGGATATGACGTTGAGGTACCCGCCGGATGAACAGGTTTGCTTCGCGAAAAGTATCGGGCCGTGGCGAAGCTTACCACGAGCAGCGCCGCAATTCCCGCGATGAAGTACAAAGTCCGGTTGCGAAGCGGGGCTGGTTCCCGTGGCGTTGTCTCGACCAGGTCCTTTACGGAAAAAACCAGTGTCTCTTCCGTACCCACAACAAGCGAGGAGGCCAGATTTCGGACTTCATCGCCATGAGCCTGAGGTTCGGCTATCGACGCCCTTTGCGGGGACGGGACACGGCGGGTGAACGTCGGAACATAACTCCCCGGCGGAAGGGAGATCTGGATCTCGTGTTCTTTGCCTTCCGCTTCGTAGTACTCTTTCAGCTTCTTTCGCAGGCGATATGCCTCGACCCGCGCGATCGAATCCTGCGAGGCGTCGAATGTGGTTCTCGATCGGTCGAAGACTACCGTGGCAATGTTGTACTCGGAAATCTCATCGGGTTTTCCGGCGAAATACCTCTCCGAGACAAAGCGCAGGAGCTTCGCAAGCCGTGGCGTACGCGCCATAGCCGCCAAAACGTTTTCGAGCTCTGCGCGTTCAGAATTCACTGGATGCGAGGGAGATGCCTGCACCATAAATCCACTCCCGGGGAGTGTTTCAATAGTACGAATGAGTATCCTCCCGTGACAAGCGCCGTTAAACGCTCGCTTGTACCTGCCTGAGCGAGCGATCCTCGATGTTAAATCATGTTAAACGAGCTGAAAGCAAATGGGTTAACACCATTTCTTGCGGCTGCAACTCCCCGCATCTTTTAACCGTTCCCGCCATTTGTTGAATGCCTGTCGTTCAAACTCGTGACATCGGGCGCCGCGAATCCAGCATAACGGGGTGCGCGATGCCGGACGAATGAAAGAGGAAGATGCGCGCCCAAGCACCTTCGAATCGATCGATCGACAAAAACGCGAAGGAGCGGCACGTATATGCCCAAACTGTCTCATTCGCAATTCGACGGGAAAGCGCTTCGAGGAAGTTGCCGCCTCCTCCTGAGTGGCTGTATAACCCGAACGGCAACCCCGTCTCCGCCATGGGCGTCGATTGTCGTGACGTCAACGATGGCCGCGGTCCCGGCATCTGGTCTTCCGCGAACTGCGCTGGTTGCAGGGCTGTTTCCGCTTCTCCTCAATCGTGGACGAGTCGCCGGCGTTGGCGCCATCGCGCCAGGGGGCTGGAACCCTGTCCAACAGGAACCATAATGCTTCGACTCTTCTCCGTCGGTGTTTAACGTCACATATTGATCCCATGTAACAAGCACCATGTTTTTCCTATTCTCCCTGCTTTCAGTGCGCCGCGAGCAGTTTAACGTTTCGTGCAAGTTTGTACAGGATTGAACTTCACAAGAGTCCTCTGTTGTCTCCAGGATTTGTGTCGGTTCGATTCAAGGGAATGATGCTGCACGAAGCGCCTCGAAGGGAAAACACCGAATCCAGCGGCAAGCGTATTACGTCAACTGCGGTCGTGGAGTAGCGGTTCTATCGGGAAAAGTCGCGACCGGGCGGATGAAAGCACAGACGGAACTCTCGTTTGCGGAGCAGCGCGATGGCAGCGTCTTTCAGAACCCCCACGCAAGTGGGAATTCCTCCTCGCAGTTGGTCTGCGGGAGGTTCTGGAGGCAGTAAATGCTCAGATCTATCTTGAGGCCGGTTTTGATGGCGACCATTCTTGTCGCACTTTCAACATTGCTACTTGGCCAGCAATCGGGGAGTGTTGTTGGAACGGTGGCAGACCCATCCGGAGCGGTCGTTCCCAACGCGAAAGTTACTCTCACGAACACGCAAACAAAAGACGTTCGCGCCACCGTCAGCAATGCCGAAGGATTCTTTGCCTTTAGCGGCGCAGAGTCGGGCGACTATTCGGTAAAAGTTGAAGCCAACGGGTTCAGGTCGGTGCAACAGTTCGGCCTTCACGTGGGCCCCGGCGACCGCCGCAATCTGAATGTATCCCTGTTGGTCGCCACGCAAAGCACTTCAGTCACAGTCATGGCCGGGGGATCTTCCATCGTAGTGGATTCCGGCGATCTTTCCAGTGAGCTGAATGCCGACAACATCAAGAAGCTCTCTCTCCAGGGTCGCGACGTCACCGAACTGCTCAAGACGCTACCCGGCTTCAACGTCAACACCAGCTATAACGGGGTCCAGAACAAACCCGGTTATGACACCCAAATCACCAGCATCGCTTCGGCGGTGGGCAGGGGAATCAGCGCCAACGGCGCCCCGGAACGCGCCGGCGGCGCGGACCTGGTCTCTGACGGCGCGCACATTCTGGATATGGGGTGCAACTGCAACTCCACCCAAACGATCAACCCGGACATGGTGGCGGAAGTCAAAGTCACGAAATCGGCGTACGGGGGCGACAGCTCGACCGGCCCCATCGTAGTTTCCGCGGTCGGCAAGTCCGGCTCCGCCGATCTTCACGGCGGCGCCTATTTGCACTTCCGCGATCACTCCATGAATTCCAACGACTGGATTTACAAGTACAACGACCAGGGACGGCCCAATGATCGCTACTGGTATCCGGGGGGGCAGGTGGGCGGACCGGTTCCGTTTACGCACAAAAAGCTGGTCTTTTTTACTGGTTACGAGTATTACAATCAAAGCTTCCCGGAGCAGACCAGCGGTGGCCTTCTCAAGTCGATGCTGCCCACGGTGAGCGAACGGGCCGGCCATTTTGACCCCACATTGTCAGACAATGCCGCCATATGCAGCGCCATTGCCAGTTGGGTTTCCGGTCAGTACCGCTGCCAGCCGATTACCTCCATCGATACGGCCAACGGCTACGTTGCCGACGTTGCGAACAACGATGTTTCGGCTTACATTTCTCCGGGATCGCAGGCGATGCTGAAGCTGATTCCGCAGCCCAATCATGTTCCGACAACATCACAGGATTACAACTGGGTGCTGCCGCTGATCAACACCAACAACGGGTATATGTTCCATGCCAAGGTGGACTACAACCTGAATGACAGGAACAAACTGTACGTCAGCTTCAACCAGCAGCACGAGCTCTACGGCTCTCCTGTGATGCGCTGGTGGCTACCTGGCAATGCGATTGAAACACCCGGCGATCCTTCGTCTTCCGACACCTCCCGGACAGTCTCCGGCAGCTTCATTCGAGTGTTTAACCCCACGACAACAAATGAATTCCTTGCCGGCTTAAGCTACCTGGACGCTCCCATCACATTCGGAGACGAGAAGGCGATTGATCGGCAGACCCTGGGGTATCCGTATGTCTACCCCAACGCATCCGCCAAGATCATGCCCAACATCATGAACTCCTGGTGGAACAATGACATGGGCATCCCCATGTTGCTCGATAATGGCCGGGGCAGCTACTTTGCGCGCAAAATGTATCCGTCGATCAGCGACAATTTCACCAAGGTCCTGAAAACCCATACCCTGAAGGTTGGCGTCAGCTGGCTGCGGGGAGGGGACCGGGGTTCTAACGTGGGCCAAACCGACGGACCCACCGGCACCGCCCAGTACGGGCCGGTTTGGGATTACAACGGACCGCCGGACGCGAACGGGAATCCGACTCAGATCACATCGGCATACAATCCGGTCCTTGATTTCCTGATGGATTTGCCCTCCGGCTTCACCTACTTACCGGTTACGATTTCCGACCTGAAAGGCGACCAGTGGGGCTTCTACGGCCAGGACGAATGGAAGGCCACCAAGCGGCTCTCGGTGAACTTCGCACTGCGCCTTGCACATGACACTCCCTTTGAGGACGCCACCGGCAAGTATGGCGCGTCGGCGTGGACGCAGGCCTGGTACGACTCCGATCTTGCCAGTGGCATTACCACGTTGCCAGGCATGCGCTGGCATGCCATGGACAAGTCCGTTCCGCTGGCGGGTCGCACAACGAATGCGGTGTTCTACGCTCCCCGTTTCGGCTTAGCCTACGATTTCTTCGGTAACGGCAAGACCTTCTTTCGCGGTGGCTTTGGCACCTACTACTATTCCGACGGAGTGGGCGGCTCCTCGGGTGTCAGCATCGCGCAGGGCGGCACTTCGTGCAGCCTGACCGGCGCCACTTTCCTGTCGCAGATCGATATGGGCAAGAATGTTCAATGCGCCAACACGCTGAGCAGCCTGACCGGCGGAACCGCGGTCGATCCAAACGATCATGTCGAGCCACGCACCCTGACCTACAACTTCACCCTCTCTCAGCAAACCATAGGCAACTCGCTGATCGAACTTACCTACTCAGGCAGTCAGACCTCCGATCTGATCAACCCGCTGGGGAATGTCAACAACATCCCCATCGGTGCCTTCACGAAGCCGGACCCGAACCCTGCGTCCTCCAGCTATGGCCAGCTCATCCCGATCACCACGATCAGCAAGGGTGGCACCATTCTTCAGGACTTTTACCCACTCACCCACTACACCTCAATGAACCTGATCCGCCATGGCGCATGGTCGAACTACAACGCTCTTCAGGCTTCCTGGATCAAGCAGCAGGGCTCTCTCTCCTACAACCTGAACTACACTTGGTCCAAGACGCTGGGCATCACCGGGGGAAGCGATCCCATCAACATGCACAACGATTACGGCCCTCTGGCACAGGATCGCACGCATGTCTTCAACGCCTCGTATTCGTACGAGGTTGGCCATCGCTTCACGAACAACAAGCTTGAGTCCGCGGTCCTGAACGGATGGATGATCTCCGGCATATCCAGCTTGCAGAGCGGCGCTCCGCTTCAGCAGAGCTATTCCTCCAACCTCAATCTGAGCGGCAAGAACAGCATTCCGGATCCTGCCAACGCCGGCTTTAACACTGTAAGCAGCACCTATTACCTCGGCACCAACAGCTACAAACTGCAGCCCAAGCTCATCTGCAGTCCGGCCGCTGGTCTCGCGAGCGGACAATACATCAACCCCGCTTGCTTTGCACTTCCGGCGTCCCCTCAGTTCGATAGCAAAGGCGTGCTGACCGTACTGGGAGGTCAGGGACCGTACCAGATGCCCTACCTGCGGGGGCCGATCTACTTTACCAATGATCTGTCGCTCTCCAGAACCATCAAGGTCGCCGAGCGGCAAAATGCGGAGGTCAAGTTTACGGGGATGAATTTTCTCAACCATGCTCTGACCTCCTTCGACCAGAACAATCCGAACAACATCAACCTGAACTTCACGAACAGCGTCCTCAAAACTTCTGACACGAATTGGACCTACGGCGTTCCGAACGAGAAGTTCGGAAGGCGCGTGCTTGAACTAAGCGTGCGGTACAACTTCTAGCCACGTGAGCAGCCGCTCACAACCCGTCGTTTAAGACAGACGGGCTACAGGGCATCTCCGGGATGGCTGGCCGCCATCCCGGGCTTTGTTGAACGCGAAGCGGGGCTCACGGAATTCTCTCAGGGATACTTCGGACATGACCCTTGTACGTCCTTCTCTCATTGGCTTGTTATGCGTTGTCTCTCTGTTCGATGGCTGTAGCAGCGGCAGCGGCTCATCTTCGACACCAGCCACACCTGCGATCAACTGGCCTGCACCAGCAGCGATCACCTACGGAACGGCATTGAGTTCTACACAGCTCAATGCCACGGCCAATTATGCAGGGACGTTTTCCTATTCGCCAGCCGCGGGAATGGTACTCGGAGCCGGAATCCAGACCCTTCACGCGACATTTATGCCCAGCGACGCCTCGAAAGTAGCGTCAGCAACCGCCGCAAATTCAATTACGGTCAATAAGGCGACGCCGGTAATCACATGGGCTGCTCCCGCGCCGGTTTCAGTGGGAGCCGCTCTGAGCGCCACGCAATTGAACGCAACTGCGAATGTTGCCGGCACGTTTGCTTATTCTCCGGCCGCCGGCACGGTGATGAGTACAGCCGGAGCGCAGACGCTGTCCGTGGCGTTCACACCGACAGACACCGCAAACTACAATTCGGCTACTGCTACGGTGTCGCTTACCGTGAACGCCGTGCCTGCTGCTCCGTCTTACGCGTGGACCAATGTGAGGATCGTTGCCGGCGGCTATGTCACGGGCGTCTATTTTCATCCCACGCAGCAGAACCTGGCGTACATACGGACGGATGTCGGCGGGGCGTATCGCCGCGGACCGAACGACTCGCAATGGGTGCCGCTGCTTGACTCTTTATCGAAGAACCAGAACAACTGGACCGGCGTCGAAGCGCTCGGCCTGGACCCCACCGACCCGAACAAGCTCTACATGGCCGTGGGCCTATATGACGCCAGTTGGGCCGGAGATGGGGCGATGCTGATCTCCAGTGACCAGGGCGCCACCTTCAAGACGGTTCCACTGAGCTTCAAGTGCGGCGCGAACGAGCCTGGCCGCGGCACGGGCGACCGCATTGCGGTGGACCCCAATTATCCCGGCACCCTTTACTTCGGCACCCGCGATAATGGCGTGCAAATCTCCACCGACTCGGGCAGCACGTGGACCAACATGAGTGGGCTCGCGGTGACGACCTCGAATATAGATGGCAGCTGGACGGAGTCGGACGGCGTTGTTTCGGTGCTCCCCGTCAAATCGAGCGGCTCCTCGGGATCTGCCACTCCAGTGGTCTACGCCGTTGTGGCGGGCACGGGTACCGGAGGAACTTCGCAAGGGTTTTATGTGACCACCAACGGCGGGTCTAAGGCGAGCACGTGGACTGCTGTTGCGGGGCAGCCTTCCTTCACGGCTGCAGCCACTCCTCTGGCGCCGCTGCAGGGCAAGCTCGGGCCCGGCGGATCCATCTACATCCTCTACGGCGACCAGGCAGGCCCCGACAGAATGACCGCCAGTCAACTTTGGAAGTTCGTTCCGGGCTCGAACTGGACCTCAGGGACCTGGACCCAGATCACACTTCCAGTCAATCTCTACTATGGTTCACCGGTTACCGGTTCCCAGGGCTTCGGGGGACTCGCAGTTGATCCGAGCCATGCCGGACATCTGTTGCTGGGGACGATGGATCAGTATTGGCCTACGGGCGACGTCATATACCGTTCGACCGATGACGGCGCAACCTGGCGCGACGTTTCCTCCGTTAACACGGGAGGACAATCTCAATCTCCAAACCTGGCCACGCACGATAATTCGATAGCGCCCTACTTTGGTGCGCCCGGGACTGTTTCCACCGGAAACTGGCCTGCCGGCATTTCGATCGATCCGTTCAATGCCGATCACGCGATGTACGGGTTTGGCGGGGGACTCTGGATGACGAGCGATCTGACCAAGGCCGACCCCAGCGCGAGTTCGAATGGAATTGTCGATTGGAAGCTCGATGACCTGGGCATCGAAGAAACAGCAATCGAAGGGCTCTGGGCGCCTCCCTCGGGGAAGACGATCCTGCTCAGCGCGATCGGAGACGTCTTCGGTTTTGCGCATCAGGATCTGACCGTATCTCCGGCCCGGGGGAACTTCAGCAACCCGTCAGCCACTCCCAGTTCGATGGACTTCGAGCAGATGGCGCCGGCCACTGTGGTGCGGGTCGTCGATGGAGAATGGGGAGCCAAACCGCCGGGCTCGATTTCCACCGATGGCGGACTGACGTGGACCGGGTTTGCCTCCCATCCGCCCGGCACCACCAACGGCGGGGGCGCCATCGCGATTGCCCCGGATGGCTCCTCGATGGTCTGGGCCACCATGGACTCATCGTCGGTCTGGTATTCGAAGGACCTGGGCAAGACCTGGGCTGCCTCGACCGGAATTGCCGCCCAGGCGCAGGTGGTGAGCGACCGCGTGAAAGCCGGGTTCTTCTACGGGCTGTCAAATGGCACGCTCACCATCAGCACGGATGGCGGCGCCACCTTCACGACTCTGCAGACGGGCCTGCCCACGGTCGCCTCCTGGCAAGCGGCCCCGGTTCTCTCTATCCTGCCCGATGCTCAGGGAGATATTTGGCTCACCGGGGGCGATGCGGGAAGCCTCTACTCCAACAGCGGATCAAAAACGTCTCCCCATCTATCTGCCGTCTCCGACGTCCAGTACGCGTACCATTTGGGATTCGGAAAAGCCGCGGCAGGCACTTCAAAGCTCACTCTTTTTCTCGATGGTACGATTGGCGGGACGTGGGGATTGTACCGATCCACGGATGGCGCTGCATCGTGGATAAGGATCAACGACGATGCCCATCAGTGGGGAGGAATCGGTCCGGTTTGCGGAGACATGCGCACGTTTGGCACCGTCTACCTGGGAGCAAGGGGAATCATCTGGGGGACGAGCGCCCAATAGCCGGTTCTGCCGTTCCCATGGTCTTCTGCGGCGAATTGCCGAGTGGCCCGTTCTTGAGGAGCAGGTCACTCAGCAGCAGTGACTCCGGATACAGCGGCT
>Ga0335069_10002236_pt1 | contig 30050 bp, 26 predicted proteins | sample Lox_Sample_11_FD_206714 | JGI IMG/M metagenome (GOLD analysis project Ga0335069, IMG submission 206714) | Soil microbial communities from Loxahatchee National Wildlife Refuge, Florida, United States - Lox_Sample_1.1 | ecosystem: Environmental > Terrestrial > Soil > Wetlands | place: USA...
GGTTCTGGCGCGCTGCCGCCTGCCCCGAGAGAAGTGCGAGAGGGGGGACTCGAACCCCCACGGTTGCCCACTAGATCCTAAGTCTAGCGCGTCTGCCAGTTCCGCCACTCTCGCAAGAACGCCGTCGAGTCTGTACCGGACGCCGGTGCCTGCCGCAAGGCGAATGGTTCAGCCGCCATCGTCGAGGACGTCGATGTGCAGCCGACCGATCACCGACAGCATGGCGAGGTGCTTTTCCGGACCGCCGACGACGAACTTGATATGAGTCGCGTCAGCCGGGAATTGATGGAACGCAGGGTCGATCGGCACCCATTGGCCAAGCCACACTTCACACCAGGCGTGATACAAGAACGCGGCGTCGAGGTAGACCGCTCCCGCCACCACGCGCGTCGGAATACCGGCGGCACGTGCGAGTGCGGCCAGCAGCACGGCGTGCTCGTTGCAGTCGCCTTCGCCCATGTCGAGGGTTTGGAGGGCGTTGGGGATGCTGATCGTGGGCACCTTGCGCAACCGCTGGTAGACCCAATCGTTCAAGCGCACGGCCGCACGCAGCGCATCGTGTTCCGCTCCGATGGCGGCACGTGCGGTGCTCCGAATGCGCGGATGGTCGCTCTGCAGAAAAGGTGTCGCGGCAAGGTCGTCAGCGTAGTCGTTGCCGGCGTACGGGAGCGCGTAGGATTGCAGCGTCGACAGTGGCGGGCGCGTCAGGGTGACCACTGCCCCGTCACGCTTCTGTTGGCCGTCGCTCGGTACATCGTCCACGTTGACCCCGGAGAGACGGACCCTCAACGTCGTTCGGTTACGTGCATCGGCAATCGGCCGGGCCACGGGGACGGCGGCACTGGCCACTACGTCGAGCGCGGTCTGCGTCGCCCAGTCCTGCGCCGTCGCCTGTTCGGCATTCTGTCGCACCAGCACGAAGCCCATCGGCCCCTCTTCCCGCAAGACGGCACCGCTCGCATCGATCCAGGCAGTGGTCTGCAACCCGCGGAACTCCTCGGTGACGCGCCAGGCATCGACAGCGGGGTCCGTCTCCGGCACGGGCTCGCGTGCAATGACGGTGATCCGCATGCGATCGTTTCGCAAGGCCGTAGGGTCGAAGACGAGGGCCTCCAATTCACGGCCGGCTTGCATCGTGCCGGCACTCAGCGACGCTCGCAAGGGAGCTGGCAGGTACAGCGGCTGATCGAGCGGCAACACCTGCTCGGTCACGTCTTTCCCCGTGCGCAGCGTGAGCCGCAATTGCTTCCCGTCGACGCGCGCGTTGGCCTGCAGATTGCCCACGCCGCTGCTGAGCTCAAAGTCGACATCGTGAAGCGCGAAGTCACCACCCAGGTGGCCGCGCATGCTCGTGCGCACCGTCTGCGGCACGTCGAGCACTGTGAGCCGCAGCAGCGATGTCTCCGAGAACACAAACTGCTCGCCGGCGGGAGCCAGGCTGGAGTACGTGTACCCAACCTTTTGCTTTTCGTGGTACACACCCATCCATTGCTCCCCAGGCTCGGCGGCGTGCGCCGCCACTGGGGGTGTCGTGCGCGGGGCGGGGACCCACGTGCGGCGAACGAGTATCCCCAGCATCAGCACCCAGAAGCACACGATTCCGAGCGAAACTACTCGGCGCACACCTTGCCCCTTTCCCTATGTCCCACGTATCTTGTGAGTGGCGACCAGATGACCACCACACGATTCGCTGTAGACACAATGCTCGGTCGCCTCGCCACGTGGTTGCGGCTGATTGGGCAAGATGCGATCTATGGTTCGCACCTGGGCGGGCGCAGCTTGATCCGACAGGCGCGTGCCGAGAACCGGACGATTCTGACCCGAGACCACCGCGTGCGGCGCACGGCCACGGGGCTCTCCGTCATCTTCGTCACGAGCGACGACTTCCGTGCACAGTTGCGCCAAGTCACCCATGCCTGTGGTCTCGATCCGTTTGCGGCGCTCTTCACCCGCTGTATAGCCTGTAACACACTGGTGGTCCCTGTGCTCAAGGCCGCGGTCGCGAACCAGGTGCCCCCGTATGTCCTGGCCACCCAGGAGCACTTCGCCCGCTGCCCGCATTGTTCGCGGATCTACTGGGCCGGGACCCACAACGACCGCGTGCGGGAGGAACTTGAGCGCATGGGCTATCAGCCGCCGCGCAACTGAACGCGCCGGCGGCGGTTGTCTGGGCGCATGCGGTGTGCCTGGCCACGACACGCCGTCGTGCTCGCGCATCGTTGCATGTTGGCAGGCCCAGGTTCTGGCGACTTTGCAAGCGCTCGCGATTTCGCCAGAACGTGACGGCGTCCTGGAAGCCGCAGGGCTCTTGAGCAGGAAACTGGATTCGCGGCATATAGCTTGCTCGCGCGGAGTGCGTGCCGGAGAACGCAATGGGTTTCGCGGGGGAGTACAGTACCGGAGGTAGTATGCCAAGCTTGAACAAGCGCTCTGTTGCCCAGGGCGTCAGCTTTCACGCGGACGATGAGGACTTACATACGCTCCTCATCAACCCAGTCACGGGCGGCGAGCCGCGCAGCGGGCAACTGACTGGCACGAAGGCACTGATGCTCGCGGTCCTGGAGGACGGGATTCGCAGCTACCTGGGAAGCTCACGGGTAGTCGCCCATGAGGCCGAGTTCTGGATACACTCCCCGCGTCGCCACTCCCCATTTTCGTTCGTGGTGGTGTGCGAAATGCTGGGACTCGATCCGGATGCGGTACGCAAGACGCTCAAGCGGATGAAGAGCGAGAACGTATCTCCGCGCAAGGCTCTACCGAGGGCCCGGCACAACGTCCGCATCCCCGGGCGCGTGTACGCCCGCAAGACGCCCTGAACTAGGCGTGAACGCGTTTCTCACGGTGGCGAAACGTTCCCTTAGGAATCAGGACGGAGAGGGGGGGATTCGAACCCCCGGACCCACAAGGGGTCACACGATTTCGAGTCGGTTACAGCACGAAAAAGCCCTTGTCCCACAAGGGCTTTTTCTTTGCTCTGCCTGACTATTTTGGTTGCCCGATGGTGGGTCATAGGGGCAAGTATGGAGCGTCGCGGGCACAGTTTTGGCCACAGCACCAGGCACGACGCAGGAGTGGCCATTCGCCGAGACGGCCGGCGAGCATCGTGATGGTGGCCTTAGGGCAACCGAGCGGCGATACCCATCGCAGCTAGGCTGCCAAGCTGGCAGGCAAGGTGACGGACGACCACGAATGTCCGTAGTCTCCGGGTCATACGCTCTCCCTAACGCACGAAGCGCCAACCGCTCAGCCGCCGCTGCAGCCCTTCAGGGCGTTGTTCACCGCCACGAGAATCTCATCGACAGTGATCTCGCCATCCTTGTCGGCGTCGCCAACCTCGCACTCCGACATTTCCGCGTTGCCGAGGGCGATGTTCACGATCGTGAGGATTTCGTCCACGGTGACGTGGCCATCGTCGTGGCAGTCGCCGATGCAGGCCGGTGGGCCAGATTGCACGTACCCGCTCTTGGCGACGACAGCCTGACCGTCCGGAGAGAGGAGCCATTGACGCATCTGGTATGCGAGACTGTTAGGGTCGAGATTCTCCCTGATGACCACAAGGACCGGCGCGGTAAACGGGTAGACTCGCGTGCCGATTGTCTCTGCCGTCGGCATCACACCGTCGACTGCGATTATCTTGGCGCCTTGCGTCGGTCGCTGGTAGGTGACGTAGTAGTACACCGAGTAGCCGATCGAATTGCTGTCAAAGGCGACCGCATCGAGGAGCCCACCCATCATGGTGGGCGTCTGGTCGGGCGGCCAGGTGGGCATCGTGAGCCCGGCCATGACTACAGCGTTGAAGAGCTGCTGACTGCCAGAATTGATCGGCCGGACGTACGGATCGATCTGGCCGGCGCCTCCACCGACCGCATTCCAGCTCGTGATCTGGGCCATGAAGATTCCTCTGATCTGGTCCTTCGTCAGCGTGGCCACCGGATTCGACGAGTTGACGAGCATGACCAGTGCGTCGAGTGCGACCGGGTCCCACTTCAGCGTGACCCCGGCCGTCTGCGCGTACGCGGTTTCGTCCGCGGACGGAGGGTTAGCCACCAGGATGAGATCGGCCGTCGCGTCTACAAGGTTCAGGTACGCCTGGTGCGTCTGGTTGTGAACGATCTTCTGGTTCACGGCGTCGGCGAGTTGCCCCTGATCGACCGTCTTGGGAACGGCCACGATCTCCGCGGCCCCTTCGGCGCCGATTCCCGGCACCCACTCAAAGTTGAGCCCGAGGAGTTCGCAGGCGATGACGCGTGCGAGCGGGAGCGTCGAGGTCGAGCCGTCAATTTTCGGGTAGTCGTCAATGGTGACCTGCGGTGGGCCCGTCGTCGCAGCGCCAGCAGCCTCGACCTTGCGGATGCGACTGTTTCCACTGTCCACGATGAACAGGTTGCCGGCCACGTCCACGGCTATCCCCGACGGCCCGTTGAGTTGCGCACTGGTAGCCAGCCCGCCGTCACCGCTAAAGCCGGTGGTGCCGTTGCCCGCGACGGTGGTGATCGTGCCTGTGGCATCGACCTTGCGGATGCGATTGTTGCCTGAGTCGACAATGAACAGGTTGCCGGCCGCGTCGATCGCCACCCCAGAAGGACCGCTGAGTTGCGCGCTGATGGCCAGCCCGTTGTCGCCGCCGAAGCCGACGCTGCCGGTACCCGCGACGGTGGTGATCGTTCCTGTGGTGTCGACCTTGCGGATGCGCTGGTTCCAAAGGTCCGCGATGAACAGGTCGCCCGCCAGATCGACCGCCACGCCAGATGGATTGTCGAGTTGCGCGCTGGTAGCCAGCCCGCCGTCGCCGCCGAAGCCAGCAATGCCGTTGCCCGCGACGGTGGTGATCGTACCCGCGAGGTCGACCCGGCGGATGCGATTGTTGCCTGAGTCGGCAATCAGCAGGTTGCCGGCCGCGTCGATCGCCACCCCAGAAGGACCGCTGAGTTGCGCGCTGGTGGCCGGCCCGCCGTCGCCGCTAGAGCCGACGCTGCCGTTGCCCGCGACGGTGGTGATCGTGCCCGTGGTGTCGACTTTGTGGATGCGATTGTCGTAACTATCCGCAATGAACAGGTTGCCACTCGCGTCGACCGCCACGCCGCTAGGAGTGAGCCACACGCTGGTGAGCGATCCCACGAAGGTGGTGATCGTGCCCGCGGGGTCGACCTTGCGGATGCGCCTGTTGCCACTGTCCACGATGAACAGGTTGCCGCTCGCGTCCACCGCCACGCGAGACGGATTACTGAGTTGCGCGCCGGTGGCCGGCCCGCCGTCACCACCGAAGCTGCAGCAGCCGCCGTTGCCGGCCAGGGTCGTGATCGTGCCCGCAGTGTCGACCTTGCGGACGCGATTGTTGTGTTGGTCCGCGATGAAGAGGTTGCCGCTCGCATCGGCCGCCACATCGATTGGGCCATTGATCTGTGCGCCGATTGCCCGACCGCCGTCCCCGCTAAACCCGGAGGTGCCGTTGCCGGCGACGGTGGTGATCGTGCCCGCCGGGTCCACGCTCCGAATGCGCTGGTTCGCTGAATCGGCGATGTAGAGGTTCCCGGTCACATCGACCGCCACGCCCGACGGGCCATTGAGTTGCGCGTCGGTGGCCGGCCCCCCGTCCCCACCGAAGCCCGGGTCGCCGCTGCCGGCTAGTGTAGTGATCGTGCCGATGCTGTCGACCCTGCGAATGCGCTGGCTGTCGGCAATGAAGAGGTTGCCAGTCGCATCCACCGCTACACCCGACGGACCGTCGAGCGGTGCGCTGGTGGCCGGCCCACCGTCGCCCAAGAATCCGGAGCCGTACCCAGGGTAACCGTACCCCGCGATGGTGGTGATGGTGCCCGCGACGTCGACCTTGCGGATGCGACCGTTCCAAACATCCGCGATAAAGACGTTGCCGGCCGCATCCGCTGCCACACCGAACGGATGTACTTCTGCATCGGTGGCGGGTCCGCCATCACCCACACCGTCGACGGGGGAGCCGCCACCCGCAACTGTCGAGATCGTACCTGCAGTGTCGACCCTGCGAATTCGCAGGTTGTTGCCGTCGGCAATGAACAGATCGCCAGCCGCGTCTACCGTCACGCCGAGCGGATAGTTGAGTTGTGCGCTGGTGGCGGCTCCGCCGTCGCCGCCGAAGCCGCCGGAGCACTCGCCAGAAACAGGGATGCAGTTGCCCGCTACCGTTCTCATCGTACCCGCGGCATCGACCTTGCGGATGCGCTGGTTCCAAACGTCCGCGATGAACAGGTTGCCGGCCGCGTCCACCGCCACGCCCAGCGGATAGCTGAGTTCAGCATCGGTCGCCGGTCCACCGTCGCCACTAAAGCCAAAGGACCCGTTGCCCGCAACCGTGGTGATCGTTCCCGCGGGGTCGACCTTGCGAACGCGGGCCATCATGCTGTCTGCGATGAATAGGTTGCCGGCCGCATCTACCGCCACGCCGAGCGGATTGCCGAGTTCGGCATCGGTCGCCGGTCCACCGTCGCCACTAAAGCCGGGGGTGCCGTTCCCGGCGACGGTCGTGACAATTCCCGCAGCATCCACCTTGCGGATGCGATAGTTCAGGGTGTCGGCGATGAAGAGGTTACCGGCGCTATCGGCCACGACGCCCGGCGGAGTCCCGTATAGCGCCTCCCCAAAGTTGAATTGCGCGTTGGTCGCCGGTCCGCCGTCGCCACTAAAGCCGGAAAACCCGTTCCCGGCGACGACGATCTCGTTTCCGGTTCTCGTGTCGATGCGCCGCACACCGCCGATCTCACCATCTGCGACGTAGACGAAGTACCCCGAGATGGCGACGCTGAGGGGCACCTGCGGTATAGAGCGCGCGGAGCCTTGTGCCAGGCCGCCAGCGACAGTGGTGATCGTTCCGGCGGGGTCGACCTTGCGGACACGCTTATTTCCCGTGTCGGCGATGAACAGATTGCCGGCCGTGTCCACCGTTACCCGCTGAGGGCGACTGAGTTGCGCCTTCGTGGCGGGTCCGCCATCGCCGCCGAAGCCGGGGGTGCACTGAGGCCCCCAGGGTGTGCATACAGGTCCGGTTCCTGCAATCGTCGTGATCGTGCCGCTGGTATCAACCTTACGGATGCGGTTGTTGTCGACTTCGGCGATGAACAGGTTGCCAGCCGCGTCCATCGCCACGCCCTGCGGGTTGTTGAGTTGCGCATTCGTGGCCGGCCCCCCGTCGCCGCTGAAGCCAGGCAATCCGTTGCCGGCGACGACGATCTCCTGCCCCGTCCTGGTGTCGAGGCGCCGCACCACCAGGCTACCGGAATCCGCGACATAGACGTAGGGGCCAGACGTAACGACGGCTGCTGGTCCCTGCGCGACGGAGAGTGCGGCGCCCTGTCCCGGGCCGCCGGCGACCGTGGTGATATCGCCGGGAGCGGCCAGCAGGGGCGAGGGTGCATTCACCGCCAGCAGGGGGACCAATAGCCACAGGGTACGCACAGCCCACCACCTCGATTCCGGGCGCGCACGGCCCACCCGCCTTGGCCGGAATGCCGACGTTCCAATTTCGTGTGTCATGGGTGATCTCCTTGCAGCGCTGCACACTCCCGGTTGACGTACACCGCCACCTGCGCGCTGGATGTCGCCTGTCTGGGGAGTGACGTCCGGGCAGATTCGCCTCGTGGCACGATCTCCCCGCTGCTCGTTGTGACTTGTTGGGCGTGACGTGCGCCCGGCAGGATATCCGGCAAGGTCCATGACCTGCCTCGGGGTCGACAGCTAAACAAGTCGCAAAGAGCATGCCCTGTGCGAGCGGCAGCCGCGTCGCCCATGGCCGGCAGTCACCGCCAGCGCGGTCGACGCACTCGTGGGAATTTTCCAACTAAATGGAAAACGAAAAGGACCCCCCTGCCAGTGTGGCTTTTTGCCTCGCCCCCGGTTACGCGGCGGCTTCGGCGGCCGAGTCCTGCCGCAGCCGCTTTGACTCTCGCGGAGTCAGTTGCAAGACCAGGGGCGCCATGTGCGTCGAGACGCGCTCGATGACGTCGCGCAGATACATAAACGGATTGAGCCCCAGGAGCACCGCCCCATGAGTTGCGAATCCCGGGCACAGTACGGGCACAGACGCGCGGGAAACCCGCATGGATCGCGGGCGCCAGCGGGGCGCACCCGATACGCAATCGTGTGGCCTGGTTGGCTACAGCACGCTCGATGTGGTCATCCCGGCGGCGATTCCCGAAGCGCTTGAAGAAGTCGCCGACGGGCTAGTGTACGCAGCAGCGGCACTGGTGCGCGCAGATAGGGGGTGGCGGTGCCGTTTTCGACCTCGATCCCTTCGCCAACCACCGCGCTCTATTTTTTGCAAAAGTTTTTGCAAATCATCACGGCGCCACGGACCGGAGGGTAGTGCTCCAGACGGCAGGCCGGGCTAACAACGGTGGGCATGTGCCGCGCGCGTCTTTGCAGCGCGTCGTCACCACGCTCTGGATCGGCATTCGCTTTTGCTAACCGCCGCGGTCTGGACATGGTACTGGGGACTGAGAGAAGTAAACTCCGAGCTGTGGAGCAAGAAATGGTGGCGTCGCGTCGATTCGGGAGGGTCGCCTGCTGCATCTACGTCCTCCGCTCAATTCGCGGACGACAAGGCCTTTCTCCTTGCCAATGCTCTTATCGAGAAGCCAGTGATCTGGACCCGATCGGTCCCTGCCACGTCCGACAGCCCGGTCTTCGGTGTCGTTAGATTCCGTGCCTTTTATCGAGCCACCAAGGCCTATCAGTCCGTCATAGAACTACTCAAGTCAGGCCAATGGGAGGATGCGCTCATCCTGACCCGCTCGCTCTACGAACTCGACCTAAACCTCTCAGAAATTTCCCGCTGCCTCGATCCCGAACAAGCGGCAAAGAAGTTCATCCGTTTCGGGAAATTCCAACAGCTCCGACTTGACCGCCAACGCCTCCAAGACCAGATTGCCGATGAGCGATCGCAACCGCAGCCATCTACGCAGGCCATCACTGAGCTTGAGCAGCAGACCGCAGCCATCACTTCTACGCTGGACCGAAACTTCACCGAGTTCCGCAAGGGCAACGGCAACTGGCAGGACTCCTGGTCGGGTGTGAGCGCCGAGACTCTCGCTCAACGTCTCGCACAAGACGCCGGAGCGCAGCATGGCCAAACCGACTACTTCATTTTCAGGCTCGCATCGATGTTCACCCATAATACTCCTGGTGCTCTATTCCTTCCGTTACCGCTGGACCGGGAAATGATGGACTGGAATGAGTTTCGCGGAGCGCTGAACAACAGGGGCCAGGCCGGATTGCGGCGGTTCCTTCACCAAGCCTCTGTGTGCCTCGTAGATATCGTCGGAATGGCCGGCGATGCTATCGTCGGCTACGAGCGTCAGTGGTTCGATGATATTGCGCTTCCGCTTCTCAGGCAGATGGCCACGGCAAGTGACCCCCAAGTCCCGCTCGTGATGTCGGCTCCCGAAAAACGGGGTCTCACGTGAGCATACTCGTTTGCAGATTTAGAGCGCAAACCGTGGCCGCAAAAGTGGGAGGGTACGTCGACACACTTGTACTGCACCCAAGCCGATCGGCTTTCGTTGCCGGCGCCGATAGTACCGCGCCCCCGCTGTTGGAGACGGTGTTGGCCACACAAGCTTACTGTTACAATGACGCCGAGAAACTGCGCGGCTAGGCTGATCACCCAACACCCGGACCACGCCGGGCCGCCGCGCAGCGTTCTCTTCTCGTGGAGCACTGATGTGGAGGTGCACGTTGTCTTCAAAGAAAAGGCTGGGCGACCCGGAGATAGCGAAGCGGTTTGACGCTATTGCGGTGCGCATGGAGAAGCTCCCCGGGGCGCCGGTTGCTCTCGCTGCGGCGCTGCGTGCCGCGATCCAGGAGGAACTCGACTCGATCAAGGCAGGCGTTTTCCACAAGGCGTGGCGCAATGCCTGTAAGGCTGCAGGCGTGCCCGGTCGGATACTGCACGACTTCCGCCGGACCGCGGTCCGCAACTTGGTCCGCTCGGGCATCGCGGAGCGGGTGGCGATGCAGATGACCGGGCACAAGACACGATCGGTCTTCGAGCGCTACAACATCGTGAGCGAGGGCGATCTGACCGACGCCGCCGCCAAGCTCGACGCCGCCGCCAAGCTCGCTGCTGCCACAAAGTTGACGGGCACAATCACGGGCACAGTGGACACCAGCGGCACTCCCGCCAGCAAGACCCGCGATGCTAAGTAGTTGAAAAGGAACGGAGAGGGGGGGATTCGAACCCCCGGAGCCACAAGGGCTCACACGATTTCGAGTCGTGCCGTTTCAACCGGGCTCACGCACCTCTCCGCGCTCGAAAAAACTCCTGCAGTAGCGTACGCGCCTCCTCGGCGCAGACGCCCTCATTGAACGTAAAGCGATGGTTTGCCGGAGCGCTCCACCCCGGAGAGGACCAGCAGATCAGTGCACCGCTTTTCGGCTCGCGGCACCCGAACACCACATGTCGGACACGGGCCTGGATGAGTGCGCCGACGCACATCACACAAGGTTCCGCGGTGACGTAGAGCGTGGTCCCTGGCAACCGATAATCCTGCAGCGTCCGTGCTGCGTCTCTCAGCGCAAGAATCTCCGCGTGCGCCGTCGGATCATGTAGGCGGATGGGAGCGTTGTGGGCGACGCCGAGAATCTCGCCATCGCGCGCTAGCACCGCTCCGATCGGCACCTCACCAGCCGCCGCGCCGAGGCGCGCCGCCGCCAGCGCCATGCGCATGAAACGGATGTCGTCCTCGATGCTCGGTGCTGTTGAAAGTTGCAGAGACATTTGGCGACGCTACCACACCCTATCCGGGCCGACAACGCCTCCCGCTGGCGTGTTGGCAGGCCGTCGCAAGGCTTTGCTCAAGCCGGAAGGACTCGCTAGGATCGCCCCGCAAGGAGGAACGATGCTGCAGATTGGCGACGACGTTGTCATCATGAGCGCCCCAGGCATATTCAAGGTAATTGCGATAGACGGCCCGGCAGTGACGATCGAAAATGCCGAGGGTGTTCGAAAGCTCGTTCTCGAAGGCAGTCTGCGCACGCTTCAGAAGCCCTCTCCTCACTGAGGTGAAGCTCCAGAGGCCTTCCCTCTCAGCACACCGCAAGCTCACTCATGCTGCACCGAAAACGGGGCAGCACGACCAATGGCGCTGCCACCAAGTGGCGATGACGCCGGTCAGGTGCATCGGCCCCGGGGTGACCTTTCGGGGCGCCAGGACGAACACAAAGGCAGAGCAACGACGCAAGCAGGATCGCTACCGATCTACCGACGGTTGCGCGCCTGATCGAGCTTGATGAGGTAGAGTCGGAGTGCCTCCAGCCCGTCCGGACAGAACGGGTCGTGCTGTGTCCGATCCAGCAGCACGTCAAGGTCCATCCACCGTCCCTCGGCGATCTCGGACGCCTGCAGATGAAAGGGGCCGTCGCTCGTGCAACTATAGACGACGCCTGCAACCCGGTTGTGTGCATCCTCGAAGCGCAATGGGAACAGGCGTCTCAGGGTCAGACCGGTGACGCCCAGCTCTTCATGCAGTTCGCGGCGGGCGCCCTCGTCGTAGCCTTCGCCAGCGTTCAGAACCCCACCCACAGCTACGTCCCAGTGGCCGGGAAAGACATCCTTCGACAGCGTGCGGCGGTGGACGAAGAGCTGTCCCGCGGAGTTGAAGACGAGCACGTAGACACTGCGGTGGCGCAAGTTGTTGCGCCGCACCTCGTGTCGTACGGCCTGTCCGATGACGCGATCAGATTCGTCGACGACATCCACGAGTTCGTCGCTGCTCATGCGGCGCCGGAATCTCGCTGTATCTCGGTCGTCAGTTCGTCGATCCAACCGCTCAGGGCCTCGAGAAACTGCTTGCGAAGGGCACGCTGCCGGGGTGTGAGCTTGGAGAGCAACTCTTCCTTCAGCCGCTCCGGGTCACGCTCGGCGACGGCGTAATCTTCCGGCACGACGCTCACGACCATCGGACTTGTCCCGTCCCACTCTTCGTTCACCGGGAAGCCGAACTCACGCAACCCGCGTTCCCAGGTCGCATCGATATCGATCCATCCATCCTTCACTCGGATCTGCAGGTAATCGTGGAGGTCGACGATCTCGTTCCGGCGCAGCATTTCCTGCATGGGCGCTGGAAAGGGCAACGGCGACTCGTTGAAACGGTGCGTGCAGATCATATGACGGACCTGCAGGTCCAGCAGGCGAAACATTTCACCGAGGAGATAGTGCTTGCCCGAGCACGATCCGCGTCCCTGTTGAAGGACTGTGCACGGATCACGACTGGCGGGGTAGGCGTACGGCAAATCTCGCACCCGCTCAAACAAGACCACGCGCGCACGCAGGGCATCGGAGCCGCGCACCCACTCATCAAACGTCTGGCGGATGATATCGATTGCCATCGGGCTTAGGGGGAGACGACGATGTTCACATCAAAGGACGCGTGTCGACTCTGTGAACGATCCTCACTTCTCTTGCGAGCGGCGCTTGTCGTGCCTGCTGCCGGGCACTGTACTGCGCGCTGCGCTTGGCGTCAATGAGTGCGATGCACCCTCCTCGGCGCTCAGGTCTGTACCTGAACCGAGAATCGTGCTGCTTCTTCGGGGGTGTTCACGTTGCGAAAGGATTCCTCCGCCCCGGTTACCGCGCACATGACCTCTTCGGAAATGTACTCGACATCGATACTGGGAAGAAATTCTCGAATCGCGCGTGCACCGCGCTGCAGTGCTCGCCCCATCGGTACTCGCAAGCGCGAGGCATACACAGCATGCAACGGCTCGATGTCTCCGTCCCAGGAGGGCACGATGGCATCTTGCTGAGCGATCCGCTGCACGAGAAAAGCGATCGGTTCGACTCGCAAGAACGGCATGTCACAGGCAGTCACGAAGGCGTATGGTAACCTTACCAAACTGAACGCCGCGTGGATGCCGGCCAGCGGGCCTTGGCCGACGAACTCATCACAGGTCACCTGCACATCGAAGGATACGTACTTCTGCGGCCGATTGCTGACCACGATGACTTGCGGAAAGCAGGCATGCAGCAGTCGCAACGTGCGCTCGAAAACCGTCTGTCCGTTGACCGTCAGGAAGGCCTTGTCGGTCCCGCCCATGCGGCGATTCTGGCCACCGGCAAGGATAACCCCACTGACCCGGTCACTCAGCTTGCCGTGCCCGTTTCGTCCCGTCGAAGCAGCCCACATCGCCTTTTGGTGCCGGTCGAAACAACCAGACCACCCCCTGGATCAGGTCGCCGCAAGCATAGAAACGGCCCGCCGCAGAGTCAAGAATCTGGCCCCATCTCCATGGGGCGCGGGGCGAGAAGATGAAAGGTGCCGCGGCGACTCAGGGGGAGCCTTCGGCCGTCGGTGGCGTGACGTCCTGACGCTTTCGCACCCATTTTCAGTTCGCATTTCCGCACTTTGACGGTAAAGGCGAGGGAGCGACGCCTCAGGCATGCACCTTGCGTAAGCTCCCGATGCCATCGGACTGTAACGTGCAAGACTGCAGGCTTTTTGGGCACACCGGATCGATCGGTGGGTATTCGCTCGTCGAGATCGTTGTCGCCATAGCGATCTTCGGGATCATCGCCCGGACCGCAATTCCCCACTTAGATGCCCGTCGTATGCGAGTGCTGGCGGCGCAACAAGCGGTCGCCGCCAATCTCCGCCTCGCACGCGCCAAGGCAATCACCAAGAGTATGCACTACCGGGTCGATTTCACCTCGGCCAACCAGATGACGATCGCGCCGATGGTGCAGAACGCGCTCGACGGGACGTGGAGTCCGGACACTGCAAACGCCGAAGCGGTCTTGCTGCCTGGCAATACGCAGTTCGCCTCAGGAAGCCAATGCACTGCGCCGTGCACGCCGGTCATCGGCACCAACATAGAGTTCAACAGTCGCGGTGTCGCTCTCAACCTGGCGGCGAAGGAGCAAATCACTCTCATCGATGACTTCGGCAAGTCGAAGGCTCTCGAGGCCTGGCCATCTGGACAGATTAATGAGCTCTAGACCGAACAGATGGAATCAACGCGGCGCCACCCTCATCGAATCGCTCGTGGCACTTGGGGTATTTGGCATGGTAGCCGCCGCCGTCAGCACCCTGCTCACGCAACATATCGGGGTTGAGCGAACCAACGGCACAACGACAGCTGCAATCACGATTGCCGAGGCGGAACTGGAGTCGCTCCGGTCGCTCGCCTATCCCAACATCGCCACGCGGACCTTTGATGCCACCCCGGCGGCCGGCAGTCCCACATACCATGTGGAGACGACTGTCTTAACGGATTCTCCCGCTCCTAGTCTGAAGTCGATCACGACCCAAGTCACCTGGATCGAACCCGCAGGGTCAAAGAGTGTAGCGCTGTATGCGGTCTACACCGACGTTACTCGGTGAGCAGGGCTTCTCGCTCGTCGAGATGCTTGTGGCCACCGCCATCGTGTCGACGGTGCTGGCGGCGGTCGGAACGCTCTTCGCAGTCAGTCGCGGGTTCATGCAGGATCAAATTCTGTTGGTCGAGACACAGCAAGGCTTGCGCTCGACACTCGAAAGCATGGCGCGTGACTTGCGCCTCGGCGGCGCCTGCCTGCCCATCACCGGCGATTTCGTCGTGCTCGATGGGACGGACTCGGCGACCACAGACAGCATAACGACACGGACCGGGCTGGTACGTCCCAATCTCAGTTGCATAAGCACGACGCTGACAGCAGCGATGTCGAAGACCACGACCACCCTTACCGTCGGCACGACGGACGGGTTCAGCCCCGGCATGCGCGCGTTGATTCGTCACGCCGGCAATGGCACCGGCGAGTCATTCACGATTCTGACGGTAACGCCACCAAACACGCTCACGAAGGCGGGAGGATGGGCGCAGGACTACCCCAAAGACAGTGGGGTCTACGCCGCAGACGAACGCACGTACAGTGTCGATACCACAACCGACCCCTTGCTGCCGATGCTCACCGTCACGGCAAACGGCAATGCCCCCTCCGCCTTTGCCTACGGCATTGAGAACCTCACCATCAAGTACCTGTTGAATCGCAATTGCCCGCCTTGCGACATCGTCGACGCCCCCGCCCCAGCCGACAATCAATGGCGAATGGTCAACGAGATCTTGATCACGGCTACGGCACGCTCCCGCAGTGCGGCGCGCAACGGCCAGTATATTCGGCTGACGGGGAGCATCAGCGCGAAGCCGCGTAACCTCCTACCGTAGCGAGGGGGGGCATGCACAGTCGTCGGCACCACGACGAAGCGGGGGTTGCTCTCATAGCAGTGGTCTTGATTCTGGCCCTTCTCCTGGGGTTGGCGGCAAGCCTGACCCGTTCGGTCACTATGGACACGGGCCTGCGTGGGGCATTCCAGCGCTCGACTACCGGCTTCTACGCGGCCGAATCCGGCTTGAACAAGGGCATGGGTGAGACCCGCAACGTCTTTCTCAGCTTGAACAAGCCGACCGGGCCGTACGGGAACCGCCCGTCCTTCACAGTTGGCAACCGCACTGTCACCTACAACCTGAACCCGGTAAATCCCGGGGCGGATGGGAACGCGGTCGGTCAGCAGATCGTCATCCCCGCGGGGCAGCTGTTCGCCGGCTTGAGCTCCACCGAATATGCCTACACGGAGAGTTCGTGGGCAGTATCACCGAGTGGCGACAAGGAAGCCACGGTTTCGGCCGAGTTCAAAGTCGGAAACATCCCGCTCTTCCAGTTCATTGCCTTCTACGCCGGTGATCTGGAGATTCTGCCGGGGCCGACTATGATACTGAACGGCCGTGTCCACACCAACGGCGATCTCTACCTCAATGCCGGCAATGCCCTCTCGATCGCCGACAATCCCGCCGTCGGAATCAACACCGTGCAAGTCTCCGCCAAAGGGGATATCTACCGCGGCCGCAAGGACACCAGTCAAACCCCAACGTGTGGGGGAACGGTCAGCGTCGACATGCTCCAGGACATCGTGGCGCCGCCCGGTGACCTCGATCCGCAGACGCTGCCCTGCCAGAACGGCGCCAGCGCCAATTGGAAGGTCCCGTCCGCCACACTGCAGACGTGGAAGGGAAGCATGGTGAGTAACATCCAGACCATCACCGTTCCCCAACCAGACATCATCAAACGTGGGACAGGCGAGTTCTGGGCGAAGGCCGATCTGCGCATTGCACTGAAGCTCAACGTACGTGCCGCGGCCGACGGTCCCCCCCCTGTGCTGCCGCACGACTTCGAGGTCCAGAACGCCGACGGCACACGCGACGTGGCCAAGACGACGCAGTTGCAAATCTTCATGGGAGATGGCGGTTGGAACCAGACAGCCGGAAACAGCCTGTTCCCCCGGACCGCACCCATCTTCTATACGGACGTCCCCACGTCCAGTTGTACGAATGCTGCTCCGGTCGGGTGCAACAACGCCAAGCGGGATTCTTACACGCCAAGATTCACGAGTGACAACCGGGTCTATGCCAGTGATATGAGAGTCAACAACAATGCTGGTACGACAGCCTTTGACGGGGATTTCCGTCGCGGCGGCTTTTTCAATTGGCGTGAACGCAAGTGGGTGCTTCTCCTCAACATCAACGTCAGCGATCTCCTGCGCTGGAACCACGCAAAGGGTGACCCGCTGTTCAACTCGGCTGACACGACGGACGGCGGGCCGATCATCTTCGTAACCATCGACGATTCCAACCTGGGCACGCCGATATCAGGAGGGATCAACAACTATGGAGTCCGCATCTTCGGCTCACGCAACCTGCCGGACTATTCGCCCAATGCCGGCGATCCGACGGGACTGACGTTCGTCACGGATCAAGCCCTGTACGTGCTGGGCGACTACAACCGTGGGAATGCAGGCGCCGGTGATCTCAAGTGGGAACCGGCCGCGCTGATGGGTGACAGCATCAACGTCATGTCCAACAACCTGTGGCAGCAAGCCGGCTCAACCGGAAGCCCAACCGGGCAGTGTGACTTCGGCGCTACCTGTCCCCGCAATGACGCGCAATGGTGGCAAGACATCAACAACGCCACGGCCACTGTCCGAGCGGGGACCGACACCACCATCAACGCGGCGTTCCTGGGAGGCGTGGACGTTACCACCGGCGGGTCGTACAACGGCGGACTGGAAAACTACCCTCGCTTCCACGAAGCATGGAACGGCACCCTGACCTACGCCGGATCGTTCGTCAGCCTTGGCACACCGGTGCACGTCAACGGCTCCTGGTGCGGCACCGGCGGTACGGCTAGCAATACCCCAAACACGGGCTCCGGAACCGGCGCCAACTGCAACATCTACAACCCACCCGTGCGTGCCTGGAACTACGACGCCCGCTTCAACGACGTCAGCAACCTGCCGCCGAACACTCCGGTCTTCGTCTACGTGCAACAGGTCTTGTTCACCGAATCCTTCCTGTAAGAACGCCGGGCGTCGTTCCTGGTCTCCCACTCGCGACGTCCCTGTGATACGAATGGCCGCCGAGAGTGGACGCTCGTGAGCAACAAACGCATCTACCTACGACTGGGCGACAAGGTCACCCACCGTAGCTACGAAGAATGGGGGACAGGGGTGGTGGTGGAGGAGATGACCTCGTCCGTCCCCGGGGGGACATGCCTGGTGCGCATCAAGTTCGATGATGGACGCCAGCGCACGTTCAACAACGACATGGAAAACGAGCTGTGCTGCTACTTCTTCGGCGTCCGCCGGCTGCTGGAGTTCGACTTCGGGTCCGTATCCGAACGGATGCGGCCGTCACGCCGCACGCGGCCCCGCCTCACCCGCCGCTGATTGGCCAGGATCAGGCGCGCGCCGCAATCGATTCTGCGTGCGCTATGCCCTCGGGAGACAAATATTCCCTGATGAACTCGCGCAGGGCGCGGAGCGCCTTGTCTGCATCCTCGAACACCGCTTCCCGCACCCACTCGTGGTGCACCCAGCAGTCAAAGGACGGCGCTTCGCCCAGCGCCAACTCCAGCAACCGCTCGCCCGGCGGGGTTGCCGTGATCAGCAAGCGCACCGAGCGACCGCAGTCGACAATCACTGCACGCGCGTACGCCGGCAGCGCCACCAAGCGCTTGACGCGTTCCAGCTCTCGTTCCGGGTAGCTCGTCTCCGCCAGGCGCACGTACCCCCATCCACCCTCGGGCGGATCAGCCGCACGCAACAGCCTCAAGTTGTTGTCGGTCAGTCGCTCGCGGGCGCGCTCTTGCTCGAAGTCGTGTGCCACCTGGAAGAACTGACTGCCGGCTGGCCCCGATGGGCGCCGCACCTTGACCTTCTCGGTACCACCCAGATCAACCCACCACCGGTTCGCCACGGTAGGCTCTTGAACCGTCTTCTCGCCGCCGTTTGTCTTCGGCATACTCACACTCACGCACGCGTCCGCGCCCGCCGGCCATTGCGGTGCTGACCGCCGTTGCTCACGCCGCGGGCCATGCGAAACGCAAACGTATCCGCCTTGCGCTCCGCGTCGGCCCAGAAGATGTAGTGCCCCATTTCGTGATAAACGGCGTTGATCCACTGCCGCTCAGAGTTGTACTTCCGCCCGTTCTTCCAGTTCTCCGGATGCACCAAGTGGATCTTCCCATCTTCGTAGGTCTTGCCGACGCTCTTGCCCCAATCGATGTACTCGAACCACTCCACTTGCGGACGCTTGAGGTTGTAGAAGCGACAGATCGCACTGACGGCGCGATTGAAGTCGGCCACCTTGTGCTCGCGGAAAAACATTTCGAGATATCGTTGGACAACCCGCCGCTCACGCAGCGGCGGCAGCATCATACGCATGGGAAGAAGCTCTCCGGACAACCGTACGGCGACATATAGTGAGCTGCCCCACCGAAGTCAACGCACTCTTCCTGAGCCGGGGAAACCACCGGCGCGCGTTGTGTTTCTCTCTTTGTTCTAATGGGTTACATTACGTATTTCACCAAGTGCGCAAGCTCCTGAAGCGCTCGCTCCCGATTGTCCCTGAATGACTGGCTTGTGTGCAGAGGGTCGGCTATCATCCGCGCGCATGTATCCGATTGTGTTCCGGATTGGCCCGCTCACCATCTACAGTTACGGACTCATGATGGCGATCGCCTTTCTGACGGCGGGCTATCTGACTGGCAAGGAACTGGCGCGCAAAGGACTCGACGCCGAACTTGCGTCGAGCATGGTTCTGTGGGCAGCCATCGGTGGCTTGGTCGGAGCGCGCCTCCTTGCGATCATCGACGATTGGAACGGCTTCGTTACCGATCCCCTGCACTCCATCTTCAGCGGATCCGGCTTCGTGTTTTACGGCGGCCTCATTGGCGGTCTCGTTGCCGTAAGCTGGACAATCCACCGACACGGCCTGCCGTGGCTGGTGACCGTCGATTGCATCGCGCCGGGATTGGTTCTCGCCCAAGGTATCGGCCGGATCGGCTGCCAACTCGCGGGCGACGGCGACTGGGGCACCGAGACCACCCTCCCGTGGGGGATGGCCTACCCGAACGCCATCGTCGGCTGGCCCTACCCTCCGGGGGTACGCGTGCACCCGGCGCCGCTGTATGAGTTCGCCGCGTACACGCTGATCTTTGCCGTGTTGTGGTCGGTTCGAACGCGCAGCCATCGCGACGGCATGCTCTTCTGGCTGTATCTCGTGCTGGCGCCAACGGCGCGCTTCGTGATCGAGTTCGTGCGGGTCAACCCGCGCGTATTCCTCGGACTCACACAGTCGCAGTTCATCAGCCTGGGCCTCATCCTGATCGGCGCGTGGAAGCTGCTGGCCACACGCACGCTCCCCGTCCGTCCCGCCGCATCGTTGAGCACGCACAAGCGATGAAGCGTTGGGGCGTGCCATTTAGCCTCCTGCTCATCGCGCTTTGCGCCGCGTTCTACTATCAGCAACGCCACGCGGCCGGACGCGCCGGGTTCCCGGCGCCCGACTTCTCCTTGCGCGACCTCGATGGACACGTTCGCCACCTCTCGGATTTTCGCGGCAAGGTGGTGTTCTTGAATCTCTGGGCCACGTGGTGTCCGCCCTGCCGGATGGAGATGCCGTCGATGGAGCGTCTGCACCAACGCCTGCGCGGCAAGGATTTCGTGATGCTCGCCGTCAGCGAGGACGAAACCGGCGCCGCCGCTGTCCAACCGTTCATCCAGGAAATGGGGCTGACGTTTCCGGTGCTCCTCGACACCGAGGGGACACTGCCCTCACGCTATGGGGTCACCGGCTACCCCGAAACCTTTCTCATCGACCGCGGCGGGCGCGTTGTGCATCACACCATCGGCCCGGAAGACTGGGACAGCGAGTCGGTCTACCGGTTCCTCCTCCAGTTGCTGCAGCAGCAGCCTGATACAACCGGCGGGTCGCAGCAGGCAGACAACTGAACGCGCACCGCATGCACCTCTTTGCGCAGTTCGCCACAAACCGGCAGCGCGCGACACTCGCCGCCGCCATCCTCGTTAGTCTTCTCCTCGCCCTCCGCGCGTCTGCGGCACGCGCCAAGGAAACGTTCTCGATCGACTACATTGTCACTATCTCCGCTCAGCACCCGCACATTGTTAGTGTCCGCTGGGAACTCTCCGGCATCGAAGAAGTGAAGCATCTGCGCCTGCACTTCGCAGCCGAGCGCCTCGACCGCTTTCAGGGCACCGGAACACTGGAACCCATCTCCGGGGGCCTACGCTGGGTGCCGGGCGGACCGTACGCGCACTTGACGTATCGCGCCCACATCGACCATGGCCGCGGCCCGCACCAGCGCTACGACAGTTACGCGGGCGCCGATTGGGTCGTCACACGCGCCCGCGACTTGTTTCCGCGGATTGCCATCAACTGTGAGCCGGGCCGGGAGGCCGGCGTCAAGTCCCGCGCCCGTTTGATCTTCCGGCTTCCCAGCGGATGGCACAGCGCCGCACCCTTGGCGCGCCTCGCCGCCGACACGTATCAGCTCAACGAGCCGGGTAGAATGCTCGACCGGCCACGCGGCTGGTTTGCGCTAGGCAAGGTGACCATCGACCACCAGGAGATCGCCGGCACCATGGTACAGGTGGCGCGTGCACCCGGATCGAGCCTGCCGCCGCAAGAGATCTTCCACTTCCTCGACAGCACCCTTCCGGCGCTCAAGAAGCTTCTCAATGCCGCCCCCGAGACCATCCTGATGGTCAGTGCCCCCGATCCCATGTGGCACGGTGGCATCAGCGGCTATCAGTCCTTTTTCATCCACGCCGCGCGTCCGCTGCGCACGCCAGACAAGACATCCCCCTATCTGCACGAGCTGTTTCACGTGCTGCAGCCCTATAAGCCGGCAGCCGACGCCGATTGGATCGAGGAAGGATTGGCGGAGTTCTACTCGCTCGAGCTGCAGCGCCGTGCGGGCTTGATCGACGCCGCCGCCTACACGCGGGCCCTGGGCTACTTCGCACGCTACGGCTTGTGGAATGTCGATCTGACGCAGCAGCAAGACAACGCCGCTACCAACAACAGCGCACCGTTGGTGATGTATGCGCTCGACCAGCGCATTCAGCATGCCACGGCAGGCAAGGCACGGCTCGACGATGTCGTCACCCGTCTGGCAACGCGTGGCGGCGAGGTCGACACGGGCCGTTTCCTGCGAACAGTCAATGCCGTCTCCGGCAAGAAGTTCACCAAGTTCTTCGACCGTCACGTCGTTCAGGGGATCCCGCCGAGCATTGGGGCTGGACCCTCGTAGCGTCACCGGCGCGGCGGCTGGCCCGCTTGCGCCGCGCCCGCTATGCTTGCCGCGCCGGAGGGCGGCCACCCATGCACCTTGACACTGCATCGCTCGAACTGCTTGCCATCGTGGTGCTCATCCTCGCCAACGGGTTCTTCTCCGCGGCAGAGATCTCCATCGTCGTCGTGCGCAAGAGCCGACTGGCGCAGCTGATCAGCGACGGCCGCGCCGTGGCCAGTGTGGTGGTCGCCCTCAAGGACGATCCAACCCGGTTCCTGGCGACCGTGCAGGTGGGCGTGACGGTGGTCAGCTCCATGGCGTCGGTCATCGGCGGCGCCGCCACCGTGCGCTATCTCGAACCGCTGGTGCACGCCCTATTGCCCGAGATGCTGTCGCAGTGGGCGGAATTTGTGGCCCTGAGCATCACCGTCGTGCTGATCTCGTACTTCATGCTGGTGGTGGGTGAACTGGTGCCCAAGTCGCTCGCCCTGGCACACAGCGAACGGCTCGCCTGCCTGGCGGCGCGCCCGATCAACCGCGTCTCGCTGCTGGCGCATCCGCTGGTCAAGGCGCTGACCCTGTCCACGGACGCCGTGCTCTGGCTCTTTGGCCAGCACGCCAAAGCCGAGGAAGCCTTCGTGTCGGAAGAAGAGGTGAAGCACATGGTACGCGAAGGGGCGCGCCACGGCATCTTCGACGAGGCCGAACGGCAGCTGATCCACAGCGTCTTCGAGTTCACCGACACCTCCGTGCGCGAGGTCATGGTGCCGCGCTCCGAGGTGCACGCCGTCGAAGCCGGTGTGCCGCCCGCCGATATTCTCAAGGAGTTGGTCGAAACCGGCTTCTCGCGCCTGCCCGTGTTCCAGGGCGACCTCGACCACATCGTCGGCATCGTGCATATCAAAGACCTGCTGCGCGAGGTGCAACGGCCGCAACCGGTGCCGCTTCCGGCCGTGATGCATCCGGCCTTCTTCGTGCCCGACTCGATGCAGATCAGCGACCTCCTGCGCGAACTCCAAAGCCGGCGCACGCACATGGCGATCGTCGTCAACGAGTTCGGCACGGTCATCGGCTTGGTGACCATCGAAGACCTGCTCGAAGAGATCGTCGGCGAGATCCGCGACGAGTTCGATTACGACGAAGAGCAGGCGATCCAGGAACTCCCCGATGGTTCGCTGCTGGTCCAAGGCTCGTTGCCGCTTGCTGATCTGAAGGGCCAGTACGCCATCCCCTTTGATGAGACGCCAGACTACCGCACCGTGGCAGGGTTGGTCCTCGCGCGCCTCAAACGCTTCCCAAAGGGCGGCGAAGCCATCTCCGAGGCCGGATACAAGATGACCGTCGTCGTGCTCGACGGTCGCCGGCTGCGCAAGATCCGCATCGAAGGACCTGTCAAGCGCCGTCCGGCGCATCCGCCAGCGACGCCCTAACAGCCTGTTGAAAAAGTCCGCCGATGCCCTGGACCGTCATTCCCGCGAACGCGGGAATCCAGATCTTCCGCATGCTGCTGGACCCCCGCTTTCGCGGGGGTGACGATGGCGACCAGTTTTTCAACGGGGCTAAACGTGGCCCGCCAACAGTCGGATGAAATCGGCACGTGGCATGGCGCTCGCCATGAAGCAAACCAGGTCACCCTCGAGGTGCACGCAAATAGTAATGCCGCCGACGCTGTAGAAACGGTCCCCGCCGACAAACTCACCGCCCGGGGGCAGCACGAAACCCCTGGCCTCGATCCGGTGGCAGAGTACCATGCCAGCTTTGCCCTGATACAAGCTCAACGTGCTCGCCTGCCCATTCAGTTGTGTCACCGTTCCGCCGACCAGCGGCAATCCCAACGGCTCCAGGTCGACCACAGTGTTTCTGAACGTGAAGGCGCCGGTTTGCAGATAATAGGCACGCAACTCCATGGGATCGTCGGTATGGACACTCAGCTCGATCTGCCCAGCTTCCACTGCACGATAGTGTGCCACGATCGTGTCGAACAGCACGGAGTCCGTGCCTTGTGGTGCTGACCGCAGCAGCGATACTGCACCCACTAGAACAAGCAGGGTCGCCACAGCAGCCAGCGCCCAGCGGGATGCGCGGGGCGGCCACCATGCCGTGCGCCACGTCCCTAACCCTTGTGCGGCCGCTTCAGCGTCGATGCGCCCGAGTACCGCTTCCCGCACCGCAGGCGGTGTACGACGGAGCAGGCCGCCGCTGCGCAGCGCCTGCTTGAGCGCGCGCTGCGCCGCCAGCAGGGCCGCACAGCGCGCACATCCGGCAACGTGCGCCGTCGCCTGCGCCTCCTGCTCACGAGCCAGCTGCGCATCCACATGGGCCGCCACCAGGTCGCGATACTCTGCGCATTCCATCTTGTTTCCCCCCGCGATGAGCCCCACTGCTGCGCTTAGCACGGACTCCGCGTTAAGCCATAACAACCCGCGCGCGGGCCTGGTTCCCGCCCCTGACTCACCGGGCTGCAGGAAGAACCAATGCCCCCCACGCCCCTGGCGGGCCCACCCTCAACGACGCGGCACCCGCAGGGCGTGGCCTTTCCGCTCACTCGACTCGGCAACGAGCCAGGTGTCGCACAGCGCCAATGTCTCGTGGGAACGACCCGCTGCGATGCTCAACGGGGAACTGCCCGGACGCAGGGTGCGCGTACCCAGGCCGATGGTCACGCGCAGGGTGCCACGCAGAACACGCAGACGCTGGCGATGCGCGTGGGCATGCACAGCCTCGCGGTGTCCGCGCCGCTTGAACACCAGCAGCAGGCCCGGAGCCAAACGAAAGACCCGATGCCGACCGGTTGAAAGCTGCACAATACCCTTCATCGTCCTCGCCTCCGATTTTCAATCGGCCCTCAGCCACAGCCCTTCCCTAGAAGATGTTCCCGATGCTGAAATGGACCTCACCGACGGACTCCCCGCTGCGACGATCGAGCTTGAAGCCATACTCCAAGGTGATGGGTCCCACCGGGGTCACGTAGCGCAACCCGAGGCCGGCGGAACGACGGAAGTTCTCGAAGTTGATGGCACAGCCCGTAATGCCCTGGCCGCTCGGACAGTGCTCCACGTAGGCGCCGCCGCCATCGGCAAAAACCTCGCCGCCTAGTCCGAAGATCAGTGGAAACGTCACCTGCGAGTTGACGTTTATCGCCCAGTCACCGCCGATCGGGTTCCCCAAGTTCCCCTGCGGCCCGACCGAGTTCTCGCTAAAGCCTCGCACCGTCGTGCGGCCACCAAGGTAGAAGCGCTCGCGAATCGGCACCTGATTGCCACTAGTGTATGCGCGTGCCCAACCGCCGCGCAGCGCATAGGCGAAGATGACGTCATCAGCGATCGGCACGTACTGACTGTGCTGGCCGATGATCCTCACGAAGGGAATTTCGGAGCCCAGCTGTTCTGGGGCAAACTTTACGCGCATCGACTCGAAGACACCGCGGTGCGGTACGAAGGCATCGTCACGCCCGTCGTACAGAACGAAGGGTGTAAGACTCAAGGTTCGAAGGTGACCCTGGTCCTGCGGATTGAACGCCAGGACGTCCGGCTCCACATCGAAGACCCGGGTCTCCTCGGCCTGATACTCCAGGCCGACCTGCAAGCCGGGGCGCAGAAAGCGCTCGATGGCGGGGATGGCAGCCAAACGGTCGAAGTTGTACGGGTTGATCAGCACTGTCGACCGTTGCGCGATAAAATTCGTGCGGAAGGTCCATGGCGTGTCCCCCAGACGGGGCTCGCGAAACCCCAGGTTGCCGAGGTATTCGCTCGGGCTGCCCTTGTTGGGCTCGATCGCAAACTCACCGCGCAGGCTGATGCGCCGCGCCAAGCCTTGCAAGTTGTTGTACCCCACTTCCGTGAAGCCGCGAAACCCGTCGCGCGTGTTGTAACCGGCGCCCCACTGAAATGTTCCCGGCGGCCTCTCGGATACGCTCACGCCCACATCACGCGTCGTGCCTTCCGGCTTTTCTTCCAATGGCTGTACCTGGACGCTGCGGAAGAGGCCGAGGCGCGAGATCGCACTCTGCCCTTGCAGCAGCGCCTCCGGATCCAGCGGGTCGCCCGATTTGAACGGCAGTTCGCGGGTGATCACCCGCCAGCGCGTGTCGATGTCATCCTGCACGATGATGGTGCCGACCTGCCGCTGTTCGCCAGGAACCGCCGCGAAGCGCACGGTGGCAGCATCGGTGGCGCCGTCCGCCCGGGTGCTGACGTCAGCGGTCACCGCCGCGGCCGCGTACCCCAAGCGCCCGAACGCAGTGGAAAGCGCGCGTCGATCCGCGTCGACTCGCTCGGGATCGAGCGGCTGGTTCGCCGCCGTCTGCAGCTCCGGCGGCTTCGCCGCGAGCAACTCGGTGCCGCTCTGGACGATCTCACGAACGATGGTCTGGCGTCCCTCGTCGATGACCACTTCGATGTAGATCTTGCCGTGCTCGGCATCGAAGCGCGTGTGCGTATCCACGATCTGAGCGTCCTCAAGGCCGTGGCGGCGGTAGAGAAACCACAGGCGCTTCAGGTCGTCGTCGAAGACATCGTCGAGGAGGACGCCGCGCCGCCACGGAATCCAGCTCGGCGGACGCGTTGCCATCGGGGCCAGCAACGTGCCCGCTGACAGGCTGTGATTCCCCTGAAAGGTCACCGCACCGATGCGGTACGACTTGCCTTCCCTGATGTCAAAGCGGACCGTCTTCGGCGGTCCCGGCTCGATGCGCACGTCGACTTGGGCAAAGTAGTAGCCGGCTTCCTGATATGCGCGCCGTGCACGCCGAGCCAGCTCACGCCACGTCCCGTCAGTGACGATGGGCCGAGTCTCGAGATCCATCAATCTGAGAAGATCCTTGTCGCTGAAGTACTCGTTACCAACGAAGCCGACTTCACAGAGCGGGCCGGGGGCGATGGTGAAGTGCAGGATGCCGCGGTACGCTCCGGTGAGTTCCCATTTGCCGTTCGCCTCGGCCTCGTAATAGTGCCGCTCGCGCAGAAAGCGCACGGCGTTGGCCTCGGCTTTCCGCCGCTTGCCGCGCACGTAGCGATCGCCCACTTTGAGACCGAGCGCTGCACGCAGCTCCTCGATCGGCACCGGCAGGGCTCCCGCAATGTCGATGGCGCTGATCACCAATGGCGGGCCTTCCACGATGCGGAACGTCACGTCCACCTCACCGGGACTCAACACGCGCTGCTCGACCGTCACGACCGCTGCCTCAAATCCCTCGGTCGCGTAGCGCTCGCGCAGACGAGATGCGGCGGCGCGCTGCTGCTCCTCGGTAACCACCGTGCCTTCGCGCAAGCGTGCGACGCGCGTCAGGTCATCGGTGCTGAGCGTGTCGTTGCCCCGGAAACGCAGCGCGTTGAGGATCGTCTGACGGACCAGACGGGCGACGATCGCGACACCCTCCGGCCGTGATTCCGCGGTGACCTCGACCGCGCTGAAGATTCCGGTCAGCGTGAGACGCTCGCGCGCCCGCGCGAGATCTCCCGGCTGCAGCACGTCGCCGACTTTGAACGGCATGATCTGCAGCAGGCCGCGTCGATCGATCGGCGCCGGACAATCGAAGTCGATGGAGAGAATCGCTTGGCGGCTGGCCTCGGGGGCTTGCGCAGATGCCGGCACAGGCGCCGGCGCGATGGCCAGGGCGGCGTAGCCGATCGCCGGGATCACAACCATGAGCCATGTCGTGAGCCTGTACAGACGACCCGTTTGGAACAACCTGCTACGGCGCATCGATCTGCTGCGGCTGGCCCGCGGCACCATTCAGCAACGAGAAGCGCACTCGCCGGAACTCGTAGCGGAACTTGATGTCGCCGCCGACCGCGTCGGACTGCGTCTGCGAGGCGCTTTCCCAGGTCGCCAGCAGCGAGATGCGCCCGGTGATGCGGTATTCGAGCTGCGCCGTGTTGCGCGCATCCGCGCCGAAGCTCGACGACGCCAACGCCCGGATGCGGTCCGTGAGGTCCTTGCCGATCGTAATGCGCGGCTCGACCGTGCCGGTGGTGCGCACATATGCCGGATCGACCTCGAAGCGGTCGATGCGGAGAAAGGTGCGGACCTGCTGGGACACCTCGCCCCCGTATTCGCTCGGCAGCAGCGACAACACGTTGCCGACGCTCATGCTGCTGGTGTCGCGCGGTTGCTCGTGCGTCGTCCGGCCGAGGGCAACCAGGCTCAGCACATCATTCTGCGAGAGGGCGGGATCATCTGAGGTAAACTCCACGCGGGGATTCTCGAGCGTGCCGTTGACCGCAACACGCACCGTGTAGTCGGCGTCGATGCCGCTAATTCGGCTCTCGGCGTTGAAGTTGAGGACGGGATTGATGCGCTCGCTGGGTTGGAACACCGCCGAGCCGCCGCTGATCGTGAAAACGCGCGAATTGATCGTGGCTTCGCCAGAGAGGATCTCGACCGTGCCGTTCAACAGCGGGTTGGTCGCGGTCCCCGAGATCCGCAGATCCGCCGACAACTCCGCCTTGGCGATGTTGTTGTCGACAAACAACCCGTCGGGCGCGTGGATGTGCAGATCGAGCCGCACCACGGGCGCCGGGGGTCCCGTACGTGGCGCGGGGGTGATCTGCTCCTTGAACCACGGGATCAGCGCGTTCAGCTCGATTTTCTTGTCATAGACCGCATTGAGCACCTCGACGTCACCGCTGACGGTCAGATCCTGCCAGGTCCCTTGCACCTGCCCCTCACCGGAGACGCGCTCCTCCAACCACTCCGGGAACGTCAGCCCCACATCGCGCAGCGACCATGACAGCTCCGGCCCCTGCGGCAGGCGAATGATACCGGTGACCCGAAAACGACCACCGCCGGCTCGTCCGGCAAGATGCTGCACCAGCACGTTGGAGCCGAGAAGGAGAAACTCACCGTTGGTGTCGGTGAACGAGACCGGCAGGCCGAGATCCAAGCCGGCATTACGCAAGTTTGCCTCGCCGCGCACCTTCCAGCCGTCGGCGACACTGTGCTCGATGTGCGCCGTGATGCCGAACTGGCCGCGCGCCGAGTAGAAGGGTTGGCCAATCACTTCCAACAGTACGAGGTCACCCTCGCCCCGTATCTCGATGTTTAGCTGATCGGGCAAACGCCCCTCCCCCGCCACACTCAACCGACTGCCCGCCGCCGTCACCTCGAACGAGTCGATGTGGAAGTGCCCCTTGTCGAAGCGGACCTGAACAGGCTCTGCCAGCTCGACGTGCCCTGCATCGCGTCTCACGTCGAAGCGCGTCATGCGCAACGATCCGTTGAGATCCTGCGGCGCCCGCAGCGCTCCGCTCACGTTCAGGCTGCCGCTCGTTACCACGCTGAGCGACCGGTCCACTGACACGAACTGCGACAGATCGGAATCGTTCCACACCACCGCCACGGAGAGCGGCAGCGCTCCAACCATGCGCAGCGTGGCGTCGAGCGTCAGTGTCTCCGCGAACGCCGTACCCTTGAGCGACCATGCACCGGCCGTTCCGTCGGCGTGAAGCGACAGATCACCGAGCTGGTGGCCGCCCGCCCCGAGGCCGGTGGCACTCAGCTGCAGAGCGCCGCTTGGTTGCCGCAAGGCGCCGGACACGCGCCCCTGCAGCGTGACAACGCCGGTTAGCCGCCGGCGCTCGGCCCCCCGCACCGTAGCGAGACTCAACGGCGTCGAGTCGATGGAGAGCTGCACGTTGGCATCACCCTCCCCTGCCCCTTCGATGGTCAGCGTTTCCGACGGCGTGCGCACCGCATTCATGAAGAGGGTCCATCGCGGCAGTGTCGTGGTGGCCTTCATCTCGACATGCTCCAGCGGCTCCTCCATGATACGCAATCCTGTGGCGACCAAGTTCGTGCTGGTCTCGGCACGCCGCCACGAGCCTTTGCAGTCGAGCGTGCCATTGAGCATGCCGCCATCAATCGGCAGTTTGGCCGTGCCGACACTGTACGCCAGACCGAGCAACACAGCGTTGCTCAGGTCATGGATACGCACGCGCCAATCGTTCGTCGCTTGTTCATCCAACGCCAAGACACCGTTCAGCTCGGCGCTCCCCGATCCCGTCTCGAGCCGGCCGCTGTCGACCGACAGCATCCCCGCAGCGATGCGGAAGTCGGTAGCCAGGCGACCGGCGGCGGCACCCAGGAGGGTGAAGTTGCGCAACGCCAACGTGCCGCTGACGACCGGATGCTCGGTGGTTCCGGAAAACGAAGCGCTCGCCTCGCCCTGGCCGGTCAACGCCAGCGCCGGCACCGGACGCGGCAGCAGCGCATTCAAGGCCGCCAGATCCGCCGCCTTCATACTGGCCGTCCCAGCGAACTGCGTTCCCGTGATCTTCACCTCTGCGTCGATCCGGTTGTGCTGGGCTTGCGTCAGCTGCAGCATCGCATCCAGGTCGTGTGGCAGGATATGCGCGGCAATGTCGAACCCTCCCACCTCCGCCGGCGCCGCAGCGGCAGTCTGCAAGGTACCCGTTCCTTTGACGTCCAGGTCGAGTGGATCGAGCGCGCCGTGCACTGC
>Ga0335069_10002237_pt1 | contig 30040 bp, 21 predicted proteins | sample Lox_Sample_11_FD_206714 | JGI IMG/M metagenome (GOLD analysis project Ga0335069, IMG submission 206714) | Soil microbial communities from Loxahatchee National Wildlife Refuge, Florida, United States - Lox_Sample_1.1 | ecosystem: Environmental > Terrestrial > Soil > Wetlands | place: USA...
CGCCGCGCTCCGGCGAAACGCTCCCAGCGTATATCATTATGGTAAATATGTCAAGAATAATAATGTGTACCGTAAAGGCACGAGCGCCCCGGCTTTTCAAGTCCATTCACCAGCGCGTGTACCAGCGAGCCCTTCTCCCGGCGGTAGGGGCGAATCGCATTCGCCCCAGGGCGCACGGCCGTGCGCCCCTACACGCCGGCAGGCCAGACTGTTCCCTGTTCCCTATTCCCTGTTTTCTGTTCCCTGCATTTCGCCCAACCTCCCCGGCAGCGACCGGTCCGTTACCGGCGGATCAGGGGAATTACCTTGACCCACCTGAGGCTTGCTTCTAGATTTAGGTTACGAGGTGAGATGCGAACGCGAAACGTATCAGCAACAAAAGTGCTTGTGCGGTGCCTGCTGGGCTTGAGCCTGTGGGTAGTTTGTGCCCAGGTCCCGCTGCTCGCCGGGCAGTCCACGGCGAAGCCGTCCGAGGACAAAGCGAAGACGGCAGACCCGGATGCTGTCGAGCAGGAGGCTCTCCGGAAGGCTTTGCAGTCAACCGGAGCCAATCCGCTGGTTCTCATCAAGAATCTGGAGACTTTTCTGGAGCGCTTTCCCGAAACGCACCGGCGCGAGATCATTCTGCGCACGATTTGCCAGGAAGCCTCCGAGGCCAACGCGCCGGCCGTCACGATCAAATACGGCCAGATGCTGATCGCGATGGCGCCCGAAGACTCAACGCTGCTTTCCTTGCTCCTGGACGCGCTAGACCAGGAAAAGGACGCTGCCCATCGCACGTTAGCCATCGACTATTCGACACGCCTGATCGCCATGACCGAGAAGCGCCGCAGCCAGGCTGTCCAGCCGGACGGGGAGGATCACGCTGAACAAGAGAAAGTGACGCGGCGCTTGGCCACTGCGTATGCGCGCAGGGGCAGTTACTATGAAGACGCCGGGACACTGGACAAGGCCAAAGCGGATTTTGAAAAGAGCTACGAAGTCCGCCCCAGCGCCCGCGCTGCGGAATGCCTGGGGGACGTCGCCTCTGCCCAGGGTGATATCGCCCGCGCCGCGGACTACTACTCGTCGGCTTTCACCTTCCCGGAAAAGGAGCCTGACCTCGCCCACCGGTGGGAAGTGCGCCGCAAGCTCGGCAACGCCTATGCGGCCCTGCACCATTCAGACGCCGGGCTTGGGGATCTGGTGCTCGCGCGGTCCGACGAGCTGATGCGGCAATTCGCGGCGGGTCCCTCCCTCGGCCGCGCGCGCAATGCCGACCGGCACAATCCCTTTGATTACGTTCTGGAGCGGCCCAACGGAGCCCCGCTGTCCTTGGCCGACTATCACGGCAAGGTTGTGGTCCTGGATTTCTGGGCGACCTGGTGCGGCCCTTGCCGACTGGAAGGCCGGCTTCTCGAACAGGTGATCGAGCGTTTCCGCAATGAACCGGCGGCGTTCCTGGCCGTCAACGTTGACGAAGACGCCAGTCGCGTGGCCGCGTTCCTCAAGGAGGAGAAGTGGACGGTGCCCGTCGCCTATGCGCAGGGATTGGATCGGCTACTCGGTGTAAACGGGCTTCCTACCATAATGATTTTCGATCGTCAGGGCCAAGTTGTGTATCGGCAGGAAGGCGTCGATCCCGAAGGCTTTGTTGAGGAACTCGGCAAGCACTTGCGCGAGGCCCTCCAGCAACCCACGTCAGCCACTGCCAGTTCTCGCTAACCACATGGCGGCTGCCCTACCCGCACCATCTCCTCCCGAAGCCGCTGCTGCTCGTCCCGACCGAGGAAAGACACGTTCACGGCGTTCACACAGAGCGCCGTGATGGTCTCCCGGCTGAGGTGAAAACAGCTTGCGGCTTCCAGGAATTCGTTCTCGAGGCTTGTCCCGAACATCGCAGGGTCGTCGGAATTGAGCGTCACGGACAGTCCTGCCTCGAGGAACTTTGGCAGCGGATGGTCACGGAAGTCCGCAAGCAAGCCGGTGGCAACGTTGCTGGTGGGGCAAACCTCCAGCGGGACCTGGCGCTCGCGCAGTAACGCCATGACCTGGGGATCGCGAATCGCCGTGAGTCCGTGGCCGATGCGCTCGGCGCCGAGCAATTCGACGGCATCGCGAATGCTCTCCGGGCCGCACGCCTCGCCGGCATGAGCCACACCGTGCAACCCCAGGTCACGTGCCTCCCGGAAAATGTCAGCGAAAAGTCGCGCCGGCCCGCGCTCCTCGTCGCCGCCGATTCCGAAAGCCACGACACCTCGCGACCGGTAACGCGCCGCGTAGCGCAACACTTCACGGACGTGATCGAGCCCGAAGTGCCGCACCGCGTCGAAAATCCATTGGACGCGAACGCCGGTGCGCTCCGCAGCTTCTTCTGCCGCGCCCGCCACCGCCTCAAAAACTTCCTCAACGGATTGCTTCTTCCACAGCACGACACCTGCGGAGAAGATGATCTCCGCATATCGCACGTTCTGGGCAGCAAGCCATTCCAGCAGGCGCGTGGTCGCCAGTGCGTAGTCCTCGGGCTTATCCAGCAGCAACGTCACGATTCCGAAAGCCACCAGGAACTCGCGGAAATCCCCGTAGCGATAACGCCGGGCACGCTGCTTGCTGACCCATTCGCCCACCTGGTGGCGCAGTCCTGACTTATGCTGAGAAAGCTCGTAGAGAGTCTCCGGGCGGACAGCGCCCTCGAGATGCAAATGCAACTCGACCTTGGGCAATTGTGCGATGAAGGATGTAAGGGAAGTTTCGGGTTCCGCCATGAGCTCAGGGTTTGGGGCGAGGGATTCGGAGCTGCAACTTCAGTCCACGGTTCCTAGCCCCGAGCCTCAGCGCGCGGGAAGCTGGGGCTGCCCGGCATTCAGCCACGCGGTATACCAGTAGGACCCTGCGTCGTGCGCGGCGGCGTTGATTTCCCGCACCAAGGTCGCGCCCACGCGGCCGTAAAACCGGTCGAAATACTCATCCGTGTAGTCCGGCAAGTCCTCTCGCGCACGCAGATCAGACCACACGACCAGGTCAACCCAAATGTGGGACTCCAGACAAGCTTGGAAGGCATACTCCGTCGGGTCATCGATCTTCGTGGCGCCTTCGGGGCGCATGATGAACAGTTTCGAATACCGGTCGGGAACACGGATTTCGAACCGCCCTGCCAAACCGGTTTGCTTGCTCAACTGGCCATCAAAATTCTGCGTCGTGTGCAAAGGGTCGTGAGCATCAGCCACATAATGCGCCAGGACGGCAGCGGACAACTTCACTTCCTCCCAGTTCGAGGCCTTCATGGCCTTGGTCAGGCGCAGGCTGGATTCTCCAATCTGCCAGGGCAGTACGCCGTCCCGGTTGATGCGTCCCGAACTGAGCTGTTCGGTGGCGAGCCGGTAAGCATGCGGCAGCAACGGGTAAGGGAAAACCCCGTACTTGTCGAGATAGATATAGTGCCGCTTCCGCTCGTAGCGGTCCTTCTTAATCCAAAGGTCGGGGTCGTTCGCGTGCTCGACCAGAAACTGGCGGTTGTTCTCAAAGAAGGGACGAATTTCCTGCGGCAGGGTATAGATAGCCCAGGTATTCACGATGTCGTGCGCGTTGGGACCCCAAGCCACCACGGACCCTGTGCAGGTCAGCCACAGCATCAGCGTCATGACCAGGAACACATGCAGCCTAGGCAATGCAACCACCTTTTGAAATACGTCTTGAAATACGTCTTGGCAACTCGCGCTTATTCTACAATATTTCCACATCTGTGTCTGTCCCGCAAGCCTGCCGGCTAATGTCCTAATTTGACCAGCGCCCCCCTTGAGGGCGGCATTTGCCGGGGTGAGGAGGCTGCGGAAAAACTCGGAATCAGGGCTGCCCTGAAAGGGCGCAAGTCAGTAGCCGGGGGCAACGCCCCCGGAAGGCGCCGAGGTTCGAAGGTTGACCCTGAAAGGGTCACATGCTTGTAGGCGGCTGCAAACAAAGAGGCATCGACCCCTTCAGGGTCGGCTGTGCCGGGGGACGATCTTCCGGGGGCGTTGCCCCCGGCTACTTTATGCGTCCCCTGCGGGGACAAAGGCTGCGGCTTTTGTCGGGTTTTCCCGCAGCCTCTGAAGCCCGGCGCTACACGCCGGATTAGGACACCACCAGCCTCTCGATATGCTTGTCTGCCAGGAGCCCCCCCGCAACTGGCGTTTTGACTTCCGCAAATGTCACCAAGCCTCTTGCACCAAGCGGCAGGCCCACCTCGCGAGGCCGGCACGAAGCGGCGCAGGCTCAGTACGCGGCATTCCATTCTCCCCCGGTCCTCCGCTCTTCCGGTATCGCCGCGATTCCGGCAGGTATCCAGACACAGTAACCGTCCGGCACTGATTTGCAGGCCGCCGGATCAGCCTCAACCTGGCGCGTGAGCGATTCCAGAGTATCGCGCCGGGCGGCCGCGAGGATGGCGGAATCATACTCCTGTCTTCCCCGTGCGAGATGGAGAATTCGAACCCAACGGGCCTCGCTGGGCAGCGTAAACAGAGGCTGGATGGGCCGGCGGGAGCGGAGCACACTTTCATGCCGGTGAACCTCGGCAGAGTCGAAGGCTACACGCACTCCGCCGCCCTGCCGCGGCGACACACGATAAAACGAAACCTCATAGCCAATCAGCCCCGGCGCCGAGAGGGTTATCTCCGGCACTGCGTCACGCGGGGTGCCACGGCCGGCGTGATCACCTTCCGCACCGGCCGCCTGGGGTGGTTCCGTCTTGACCAGGTATCCCCCGGACGCCAGCACCGGCGTGACGACTCGCACGCGCCAATGCGGCTGCAGGTCTATCCAATCCGGCGTGGCAACCCGGGCCGGGGCACTCGGGGAAGACACTCTCGGCCGCGCGCATCCACAAATGATCAGGGCTATCACGAATAGCCCCATCACAATCGCAGGTGTTCTCATCCACGCCTCAGGGTTGCAGAAAAAGCGGAGCGGCAGGCAAGCGACGCTACCCCCTAAGAGTCTATGTGGCAACACACCTGCGCACACTGTAGCGGCGCTCCATGAGCACCGAGACGGCGGTCATAGATCGCCGCTACAATTTGCCGTGGCCACACAGACTCACTAGGGAAGATGCACCGCGCGCTTAACGCGTTGGTTGGATATTCAGGGGATCGGGTTGAGCCACCGGGTGTGCGGGAGTTCCGAACTCCGAATGATGGCGGCTGTAGACAATGTAGATGCACAGGCCCACGACCAGCCACACCACAAATCGCACCCAGGTTTCGACGGGCAGGCTGGCCATCAAAACAATGCAAGAGAGGACCGCCAGAATCGGGACAACAGGCACCCACGGTGTACGGAAGGCGCGCCGGCGCTCAGGCTGCGTCCGGCGCAGAGCCAAAACGCCAAAGGCCACCAGCATGAACGCGAACAGCGTGCCAATGTTTGAAAGGTCCGCCAGCGTGCCGATGTCGAAGATGCCCGCCGGGACTGCTACAAAGAAGCCCGCCACCCAGGTACTGATGTGCGGGGTGCGGAAGCGGGGATGGACTCGCGAAAAGACTTTCGGCAGCAGCCCGTCGCGCGACATGGCGAACCACACGCGGGCCTGCCCCAACTGAAAGACCAGCAACGAGCTGATCATGCCCGTCAGCGCGCCGAGTGAGACCCACTTCATGACGTTCGGCAGGCCGATCGCCATCAGAGCGTTGGCCACCGGAGCGGCGTTGCGCAACTGCGGCCAATACTGGATTCCGGTCAGAACCAGCGCCACGGTGACGTAGAGCGTAGCGCAGATGATCAGCGAAGCGATGATCCCAAAGGGGACATCCGTCTGCGGGTGCTTGCACTCTTCTGCGGCCGTCGAAACGGAATCGAATCCGATGTAAGTGAAGAAGACAATCGCGCCGCCCGTCAGCACACCCTGCCAGCCGTTCGGCATGAAGGGCTTCCAGTTGGAGACATGAATGAATCGTGAAGAAGCAACGATGAAGATGAGGATGGCGGCAACCTTGATGCACACCATCAGGTTATTGGCGCCGGCGCTCTCGCGGATGCCAATCACCAGGATCACCGTGAGGATCATCACGATGAGAAAGCCGGGAACGTTGAAGTAGGCGCCGGTGTACTGTCCACCGGCGAAGATGGGCCCCATCAACCGGCGCGGCAGTTCGATTCCGAATCCGCGCAACAAGCTGTCAACGTAAGCGGAAAAGCCCACGGCCACGGCCATATTGCTGACCGCGTATTCCAGGATCAGGTCCCAACCGATGATCCAAGCGAAGATCTCTCCCAGTGTGGCGTACGCGTAAGTGTACGCGCTGCCCGCAATGGGGATCATAGAGGCGAGTTCGGCGTAGCACAAACCGGCCAGCGCGCAGGAGATCGCCACCAGCAGGAACGATAAGGCGATGCCCGGGCCGGCGCCCGGCCTCCCCGCCATCCCCAAGGCTTTCGTGCCGTGCAGCACCACGTCCATCAGTGGCGCCTTGAGGATGGAATGCACGTCCAGCACTTCGCCCGCCGCGGCCGTGCCGGTCAAGATGAAGATGCCGGTGCCGATGATCGCGCCGATGCCCAAAGCGGTGAGCGACCACGGGCCTAATGACTTTCGGAGTCGGTGCCCCGGAGCTTCGGCGTCGGCAATCAGCTTGTCGATGCTCTTCTTCTTGAAAAGTTGGCTTGCCAAGGCACCCCTCTGAAAAACAGTGACAAGTGGCTAGTGACGAGCGGCAAGCGAGCTTGGTTGCTTAGCGTCGGGGCGTAAACTCTTAGCCTTCGGAATTAGCTCACACGCGCCGTTGCATGCTGGTCACTCGCCACTGTTCACTTGTCACTGTCCTTGGGCTACCGCCGCGGCGGTGCGCCTGGGCCGCGCTTTTTCACTTTAGGCTTGCGAGAGCCGCGAGGCTCCGTGCGCTTGGGCTTGGGCGCCTGCTTTGCCCGCGCCGCGCGCTTGAGCTTTTTACGTTCTGCTTTGTCTTTGATTTTCTTTGTGTCCATAGTCTCAATTTCCAGGTGCTGTCCGGGTTTGAGCTGTAGCGCCGGGCTTCCGCCCGGCAAATGCCCCCTAAAGGGCGGCGCTACGGTCAAACTGGGACTGCACCAATTTTCAGTGGATTCGCGTTCGAGTGATCCACAAGTGGCCTGTCGAACAGGCGCAACGTATGGACGGCAGGGGCGGAAGATAGACCTTCAGGGTCGCAAACCGCGGCGCCCGAATCCCCAATTCCCGCCTTTACGCCTTCTCCAACGCGGCGTAACGCTCAACCAACTTCTTGCGTCCGAAACCCGGGAAGCTGACGGTCAGCTTCGTGTCTTCGCCGTCCCCTTCACAATCGAGAACGGTTCCGATCCCGTATTTCGAATGGCGCACCTTGCTGCCCAGTTTCCAGCGCGAAGATGAACTTCGGCCCGTCTTCGGAGATGACCCCAGCGGGTTTCCCTGAAGGCGTCCACGCGCTCGCAGGAATTCTCGTGCGCCCGACACAGAGTTTACGGCATTTTCCCAGGTCGTGCGAGTTTTTGTGTTCCCGCTCAGAGGTTCCAGTAGTTCGCTCGGCACCTCATCCAGAAAGCGCGAGCGCCGGCTCGGTTCCAGTGAATCGCGGCCGTAAGCACGCCGTTGCCGCGCCCAGGACAGCACCAGGCGATCCCGCGCCCGCGTCATCCCCACGTAGCACAGGCGCCGTTCCTCTTCGATCCCTGCGTCATCATCCAGGGAGAGTTTGTGCGGGAACAGGCCCTCCTCCATCCCCACCAGGAAGACGACATTGAATTCCAAGCCCTTGGCGCTATGCAGCGTCATCAAGGTGACGCGCGCCCGCTCATCATAATCGTCGGAATCTGACACCAAGGCCGCGTGGTCCAAAAACTCCGCCAGGGTGATTTCCTGCTCTTCGGCTTCCGTGGCGGCGGTCACCAGCTCCTGCAAGTTTTCGATGCGGTCTTGCGACTCCGGCAAGCCCTCCTGCCTCAGGACTTCCACATAGCGGGTCCGGTCCAGGATGCTCTTGAAGAACTGCCCCATCAGCAGGCGCTCGTGGTCGGCGATCAAATCCTTCATGATCGCGTGGAAGCTCTCGAGGGCCTTAAGTGCACGCAAGGGTAATCGCCGGCTGGCAAGCTCCCGTTCGAGGGTTTCCCAGAGGGTGATCTTTTCCTGTCGTGCGGTGGCCTCAAGCGCATGGAGCGTCGTGTCACCGATGCCGCGCGCCGGAGTATTCACCACGCGCAGGAAAGCGGCAGTGTCGCCCGGATTAGTCGCCAGGCGCGCATATGCCAGGGCATCACGGATTTCCGCCCGCGCGTAAAAGCTGAACCCTCCCACCAGCCGGTAGGGAATGTTGCTGCGGCGCAGAGCTTCCTCCATCACTCGCGATTGCATATTGGTCCGGTAGAGCACCGCCACGCTCGCGTCCGAATCTTGGGGAAGAGTGCGCTCGATTTCGCCCGCCACGAACAGGGCTTCCTGCTCGCTGTCCCAAGCCTCGTAGAGACCAATGGCGTCGCCGCCCTTCCGGTCCGTCCACAGCGTTTTTCCTTTGCGCGCCAGGTTGCGGCTGACCACCGCTGTGGCCCCGTCGAGAATCTTCTGGGTAGAACGGTAGTTCTGTTCCAGGCGAATGATGACTGCTTTGGGATAGTCCTTCTCAAAACTCAGGATGTTCTGAATGTCCGCTCCGCGCCAGCGGTAGATGGATTGGTCCTCGTCCCCCACCACGCACAGATTCTGGTGCAGCACGGTGAGTTGCCGGACCAGTTCGTACTGAGTCCGGTTGGTGTCCTGGTACTCATCCACCAGGATGTACCGGAAGCGGCGGCTGTAGGCTTCCACGACATCCGACGCCTTGTAAAACAGCTCCACGGTTTTGAGTAACAGATCGTCGAAGTCGAGCGCATTCGCCTGCCGCAGCTTAGCTTCGTAGCGCGCGAAGAGTTGCGCAATCCTTTCCAAAGACTCATCCGGCGCTTGCTGGTACAGGGCCTCAGCGGTCAAACCGCGATTCTTTGCGTAGCTGATCCGCGAGAGCACGCTGCGCGGCGAGGTGACCTGTTCCCCCAGGCCCAACTCCTGAATGCAGACCTTCATCAACCGCTGTTGGTCGTCCTCGTCGTAAATGGAGAAATCACGGCTATAGCCGAGCCGGTCAATGTGCCGCCGCAAAACGCTGACGCAGAACGAATGGAAAGTGGAAACATGCGGCGCGCCGGAGCGCAACTCGGCCCGCCCGCCGAGGAGCTTGGCCACGCGCTCCTTCATCTGCTCGGCGGCCTTATTGGTGAAGGTGACCGCCAGGATGTTCTCGGGCGGGACGCCCTGGGTTTCGATCAGGTGGGCAATGCGATAGGTGATGACGCGCGTCTTGCCGCTCCCCGCTCCGGCGAGAATCAGCAAGGGCCCGTCGGTCTGTTCGACAGCGGCGCGCTGTTGAGAATTAAGTTGTTCAAGTAGATTCGTCATGCGGATTTATGAAGGCGGAAAATCCCCTCGCGGGCAGAACTTCCTGATGAGCCCGAAAAGTCATTGTACACGATGGGGAAAGTTCTCGACAAAACACGGCCAGATTACAGAGTCGTGAACTGGGGAGCCCCATGCTAAAATCGGCCCTGCCGAAGGCCGGCGGACTCCCATGCCTGCGAACCTCACTCCCATATACCTCGAGGCGGAGCAGCGTTTCAAAAGCGCCAAGACCACTGAGGAGAAGGTTGCTGCGCTGGAAGAAATGCTGGCGACAATCCCCCGGCACAAGGGTACGGAGAAGATGCAGGCGGACCTGAAGCGCCGCCTGTCCAAGCTGCGGGCCGAGCAGGCTCGCCGCCCCACCGGCCGTGCCGGCGTTATCCACCGTGTCGAGAAAGAAGGCGCCGGGCAGGTGGTTCTGGTGGGGCCGCCCAATAGCGGCAAATCGCGTTTGGTGCGAAGCGTCACGCGCGCCACGCCCGAAGTGGCTGACTACCCCTTTACCACGCGGGTGCCCTTACCGGGCATGATGCTATACGAGGACGTGCAGATTCAGCTTGTGGATCTGCCTCCCGTGCATCCCGACTTTCCGGAGTCCTGGCTCTACCAAATCATCCGGAATGCGGACGCGGCACTGTTGGTTGTGGATCTCGGTGACCCTGACTTGCTCGAGGATCTCGAAACCACACTGGTGCAGGTCGCGAATGCCAAGGTACACTTGGGACATGGTGAAATGCCCGGCGTGCCCGGCTGGTTGCGCAAGAAGACGGTGCTGGCTGCAAACAAGGCTGACGCCGCCGGCTCTGCGGATGCCTTTGCAATCCTGAGGGAGCTTTACGGCGCGCGCTTCCCCATGTTGCAGGTTTCCGCGGAAACGGGTGAGGGACTTCCGCAGCTCTGCCAGGCCGCGTTCGACTTGCTGGAGGTCATTCGGGTTTACACAAAGGCTCCCGGCAAGAAACTGGAACGCACGGCGCCCTATATCCTGAAGCGCGGATCGCGCCTCGTCGATCTGGCAGCGCACGTCCACCAGGATTTCCTGGCTCAACTCAAGTACGCGCGCCTGTGGGGCCGGGGGACTTACGAGGGGCAGATGATAAACCGGGATCATGTCCTGGAGGACAAGGACGTCGTGGAATTGCATCGATGAAAAGGAGAACCCATGGAGCGGATTGAGTATTACTACAAGCTGGTGCCCGGAGGAACTTCCGAATGGCTGGCACTCTACAAGAAGAACCACAACCCGATTCTGAAGCAGCTCGTTAAGGAAGGGCTGCTCAAGAGCGAAGTGCTTTATGAGCGCCGCTTCCACTCGGAGACTCCGGCGTGGGACTACAAGGTGGTGATGGAGTGGCGCGACTGGGCAGCGCTCGAGGAAGCCCGCCAGCGCGAGCCCCAAATCATCCGCGCACTTTACCCCGACAAAGAGGATCACGACCGGCAGGAAAAACGGCGCTGGGAATTGACGGTCGCGCACTGGGACGACGTGCTGAAAGAGGTGCCAGCCGAGTAGGGACACACCATGGCGTGCGCCTACTCGTGGACGCGACGTACAGTTCAACGGCGGGGAAGAACCGGCCCGAGGTCGAGAGCCATCACCCAAGCATCTTCATCGGGATCCTGGTAATACCCCTTCCGGGTTGTGAGCAGTTTGAAACCCACCGTGGCGTAGAGCGAGAGGGCGGGGCCGTTGCTGGCGCGGACCTCCAAGAACACGCGGCCCGTTCCGAGTTGGCGCAGGCGGCGGACTCCCTCCTCCAGCAAGGCGCGCGCGACCCCGCGCCGCTGGTACTCCGAGCTAACCGCCAGGTTGCGCAATTCGGCTTCGTCGGCGACGCGGTGAAAAGCGGCGAACCCGACGACTTCGGGCTGCTGAGCCGTGTCTGCTTCAGCCACCAGGACCATCCCGCCAGGAAGTGCCGCAAGCAGCGAATAGTCCTCCGGCCGCCATTGTGCCGCACGAGGGCATTTCACTTGCACGGCGTGTGTGGCGGCGAGATCCTTGGTGTGGAAGGGTCGAATCTTCACGTGGGTCTGCGTTGAACTGAAGGCCTTAGCCTTTCCAGCCGATCTCGGCGTCGGGCCGGCGAATATAGCAGGCGTCGAGGCTCGCAGCAGCACGCTCATTGCCCGCTTGCTCTGCCCGGAGGGCAAGGGAGGCGATCGTTTTCACCAAGGTGCCCTCGACTTGCTTCAGGCCGAGAGTTCCCGGCAATCCTTTTACGAGGGCCAGCGCGGCTTCGTCGCGGGCGCGCACGACGCAGGTGGCGGCAGCTCCTCCCGGAAGCTGCTCCGTAAGGAACCGGGCAATCTCCGCCGGTTTCAGAACCCAGCCACCATCTTCCGGTTCATAGCAGACCGGTTGGCTGTCGCCGCCCTCCCGTGATCCCCGGCGGTAACCTTGCAGGAAGAACTCGCCCCGGCGGGCATCCAAGATGGGCACAGCCCAATCGGATGTGACACCCGCTGCGGTCACCAGAGATTCCAGAGTCGAGACCCCGCGTACGGGTTTGGAGAAAGCCTGGCCCCAGGCGCGCGCCGCCGCAAGCCCGACGCGGATGCCGGTGAACGATCCCGGTCCGTTGGCAACCGCATACAGGTCAATCTCGCGCAATTCTAATTGGGCCTCGGATAAGGCTTGGTCCGCCATCTGGAACAGGCTCACCGAGTAAAGATTAGCGGGGCCGCTGTTGGGAACCAGAACTCGGCACTCCGCGTCCTGGAAGATTCCCACGCCGCCCTTCTCACTGGTTGTGTCAAACGCCAAAACAAACATTTCAACCCATTATATCGAACGCACGGCAGGACGATGCGGTGAAAAGGGTAGCCCCTCGCAAGAACCTGCGATAGCGTACACAATGTCAATCGCTCCTTGCGCCGTTGGCGAAATGGGCGTATGTGACGACTGACATAATCCGCTCACCCCACAATGGAGGGTCACATGCTCAAGCGCCCCTCTTGCTTCCCATTCTCTTCTCAATCTTGTTTTCAGCGGTGGGTGCACTTGCACAGGAAGTCGTCACTGCGAAAGACGGCCGGTTGATACTTCTCAAACCTGATAGGACCTGGACTTACATCGCGGCTTTTGCCGCCGCGCCGCTGCGCGGGCGGTGCCCCCGGCGCGGGTCGTAGGGGCAGGGCTTGCCCTGCCCGACGGCGGACGCCGTCCGCCCCTACATCCGCCGGCACCCCGGGCGCAGCCGGCGCAATACTACGGCAGCATCCCACCTCGACGGCTGGTGCTTGCGGGGCATCTCGGTAAGACTTGGGTATTCATCACAATGCGAATAATCCACTTGACAATTTATCTGAATTGTGATACATCCCTGTCTCGGACGACGGCGACGAAGGTGCCCCCGGTCCGGGGGCGACCCTCCGCAGAGCGCGTGGAACCCGAGAAGTTAGAGAAAACAATGACGTTAACGGCAGATAGGAGATTTTTCGGCAACTCGCGGGATAATTATCGTATTGAAAACACACGACTTATTCTTCAAGCCTGCGGAGAGGTTGACACGGGAAAAAGGGGGCCCCAAAATGCAGGATGAACCCCAGAAGATGTTGAAAAAAAGCCAGTTAAAAATACAAATTTTGGAAACAGGCCTCGAACCCAAGAAGTATATGAAAAATAAGCTGGTTATCGCTGCTAACCCGAGAAGTTGTTGAAAAGAAATGGCTAACTTAAAGCTGACGGCTCCAACCGGAGCGGATTTGAAGATGGCAGTGCGGCAGCCGGAAGCGCTTGCCGGCGAGCGTTACTGTAGCGGCGCTCTATGAGCGCCGAAAGGACGGCGGTCATAGAGCGCCGTTACAGCACCGGGCGCGGGCGAATGCCCGCCCCACGGCGGGCGGGACGCGCTGCTGGTGAAACCGCGGCGGCTCCAACTTCTATGTCGCGCACTCCCGTGGTGGTAGTTTCCTAATTTGACCGTAGCGCCGCTCGTTAGGGTGGCACATTCCGAGCGGAAACCCGGCGCCAGTCATCAAATCAGGACAGCACCCGCCGACCCACGGCTTGCGGAAGGCAGAGGGGGGTTGTACACTGAAACTTCCAGGTCATTTCATCGTGAAGGTGAGGTTGTCCTATGCTGTCTCCAATTCGTGCTGAATGGGCCAAGAAACGCACGGGTCCTGTCGTGACGCAAATGCATTACGCCCGCCAGGGCATCATTACGGAAGAGATGGAGTACGTTGCAAAACGTGAGAGTCTGACGGCGGAGACAGTCCGGGACGAAGTGGCGCGCGGCCGCATGATCATACCCGCCAACATCCGGCATGTGGAACTGGAACCCATGGCCATCGGCGTGGCGGCACGGTGCAAGATCAACGCCAACATCGGCAATTCCGCCAGCGCTTCCAGCACCTGCCAGGAGTTGGAGAAACTGCATACCTCCGTGCACTTCGGCGCGGACACGGTGATGGACCTTTCGACGGGCGGCAACATCCACGACATCCGCGAGGCGATTCTGCGGGCGAGCCCGGTGCCGGTGGGCACGGTGCCGATCTATGAAGGTCTGGCACGCGTGGCGCGGGTGCGCGACCTTACGCCCGCGATCATGCTGGAAGTGATCGAAGAGCAGGCGGCGCAGGGCGTCGATTACATGACCATTCACGCGGGTGTGCTGCGCGAGCACATTCCGCTCACGCGCAAGCGCATTACGGGCATCGTCAGCCGCGGCGGCGCCATCATGGCACAGTGGTCCGTCGAGAACCAGCAGGAGAACTTCCTCTACACGCACTTCGAAGACATCTGCAAGATCTTCCAGAAATACGACGTCTGTTTTTCGCTGGGCGACGGCCTGCGTCCGGGCTCTTTGGCCGATGCCAGCGACGAAGCGCAGTTTGCGGAACTCAAAACCCTGGGCGAGCTCACCCGCAAGGCCTGGGAATACGACGTGCAAGTGATGATCGAAGGTCCCGGGCACATTCCGCTCGACCAGATCAAGCTGCAAGTGGATAAAGAAAAGGAGATGTGCTCCGAAGCGCCCTTCTACACGTTGGGACCGCTGGTCACCGACATCGCACCCGGGTACGATCACATCACTTCCGCCATCGGCGCGGCCATGATCGGCTGGCACGGCGCCGCCATGCTCTGCTACGTCACCCCCAAGGAGCACCTGGGCCTGCCGAACAAGGATGATGTCCGCCAGGGCATCATCGCTTATAAGATTGCTGCCCACGCCGCCGATGTGGCCCGGCACCGTCCCGGAGCGCGCGACCGCGACGACGCGCTGAGCTACGCGCGCTTCCTCTTCGACTGGAACCGGCAGTTCGAGCTCTCCCTGGACCCCGAAGCGGCACGCGCCATGCACGACGAGACTCTGCAGGATGAGTATTACAAGGAAGCCGCGTTCTGCTCGATGTGCGGCCCGAAGTTCTGCTCCATGAACACCACCCAGGTGATGGAAAAACACCTGGGCATGAACCAGAAAGATCGCGAGCAGAAGTTCGTGGAGCTGCTGACGAAAGTGCAGAGTTGAAACCGGTCTGGTGTTGCACTTGGAAATTGCGTTTACCGTAGCGCCACCCTTTAGGGCGGCACGTGCCGGGGGCGAAGCCCGGCGCTACGTGGCATTAGCGTGAGCCGCATAAGTAAACCTATTTCTCAGGCACAACGCCAAACCTGACAATACAACCGGCGTTCGGTTGGTGCCCAAGTTGAAACACCAGGAAAACGCAACGGAAGAGCTTCGCGAAACCTTCAACCGCTGGGCGGAGGAGGGGCGCGGCGAGGGGATGGAGGCGCATCACCTGCCCATCGTCGAGCCCATGCTGGCGCTCATCGATTTTGCTCCCAGTGATGCAGTTCTTGACGTGGGTTGCGGCACCGGTTGGCTGGTGCGAAGGCTGGCTCGCCGCCTGCCCGCCGGGCGAGTGACGGGCATTGATGTGTCCGATGAGATGATTCGGCGGGCGCGCCTGGCGAGCTCGGAACTCAGCAACGTCCATTTTGAAACCGGAACGGCCGAGGTGATTCCCGCTGCGGCTGAGTCCTTTAACAAGATCCTTTCGGTTGAATCCGCTTACTACTGGCCTGACCCGGCGCAAGGTCTCGGGGAGTGCTTCCGCGTGCTGCGGGCCGGTGGTTCGGCGTGGATTCTGATCAACTACTACCGGGATAATCCTCACTGCCACCGGTGGGGTCCGCTTTTCGGCATTCCCTCGCACCTGCTTTCGAGTACGGAATGGGCGGAGCTTTTCACTGCCGCCGGATTCGCGGAAGTCACCCATCGCTGCATCCCTGACACGTCTGCCACGCGCGTGGCTCCCACCGGCCCGTGGTTCCGTGACGTCGACGAGTTGCAGCGATTCAAAGCGGTTGGCGCCTTGCTGGTCAGCGGCGTCAAACCAGTACGAAAGTAATCAGCCTCCTTTCTCATGTGCCGCCCGCCTCCTGCTGGTTATAATCCCACCAGCAGAATGCCGGCTGGGTTTTGCTGAGGCGGATGAGGGCTTTGCCGGCTGGGAGATCGAATTGCTTGCGCGCTGGAACGCCTGGCTCGAGGAACACTCCGGATGGGCCGCGGCGCTTCCCATACTCGTAACGTTCGTGGTCTTTGCGGGCACGCTGGCGTGTCAGTTTGTTTTTGATGATATCCCCCAGATACTTGAAAACCCCTTCATCGCGAACGCGCATTTCTGGCACAAAATATTCTCGGGATCTGTGTGGTCGTTTCGCGGCGCGGCCGAGCATGACAACTTCTACCGCCCGCTGCAATTTCTCGTGTATTGGCTCTTGTATCGTACCGGGGGACCGAACCCGGCGGTCTTTCACCTTTTCCAGTTGCTCCTTTGCGCAGTGACAGCCGGGCTGGTTTACAGCTTGGGGCGAGAGCTCTTCTCGGACCGGCTCGCCGCTTTGGCCGGAGCACTGCTGTGGGCCTTGCACCCGCAGCACATTGAAACGGTCGCGTGGGTTTCGGCTTTGCCGGATGCGGGCGCGGCTGCCTTCAGCGTCTGGGGATTCCTGCTGTTTCTGCGTGCCGAGCGGGCGTCCAAATCACGCATGACGGCATACGCCCTGGCCGCTCTGGCTTATCTTCCCGCACTCTTCTTTAAGGAATCGGCGCTGAGCTTCCCGTTGCTGCTTCTGGCCTATTGGTTCTTCTTGCCGGGTGATTCGACCTGGAGGCAGAAGGCCGTGCGTGGGTTCCCCTTTTGTGGCGTTGTGGCCATCTACGCTGTCGTTCGCATTCGAGTTCTAGGCAGTTTTTCGCAGGCTGCTCAAGGGCTTGCCGTGTCGCGGCAGACGTTCGCGGCCGTGTTGGGACTGGCAGGCCAACACGCGAAGCTCTTTTTCTGGCCGGTGCATATCAGCGCCTTCCGTGTTTTCGATTTGGGCGCCAGCCTGCACTCCGTCTGGCCGTGGTTCATGTGCGTGGGACTTGTCGTTGCCCTGCTGGCGCGCCGTCGCGAACCCCTTGCGGGCTTCCTGGTTTTCTGGTGGTTCGTGACGCTGCTGCCGTGCTTGGACGTGCAGTTGGTCGGCTTTCCGGTAGCTGACCGTTTCTCCTACTTGCCGTCGGTGGGGTTGGCCCTGGCGCTCGCGTATACCGCCGTCGTGAAGGCTCGGCGCCTGGTGAAGTTCCCGAAGCTCGCCTCCGCCTTGGCAGGAGTGCTGGGTTTGGTCACTCTGGCATACGCGGCCGACGACGTCCGGCTGGTTCCCACTTGGGATAATAACGAAGCACTGTGGGCTTACTCCTTCCACGCGTCCCCGGACGCTCCCTTGGTACATGTGTTCCAAGCGACGCTGCTGAGGTTGCGCGACGGTGACCTGGACGGCGCCGAGCGGGAATACCGGACTGCCCTGCGCCTGAATGAAAAGAGTCCGCGGCCGCTTGTCGGCATCGCTTACGAATGTTATTTGGGATTGGGCCAGGTCGCCTTGAGCCGTGGGCGTCCGGCGGAGGCCGCTCGCGACTACGAAACGGCCGTGCGCGTGGCGCCAAGTCACAGTCCGGCCTACAAAGCTCTCGGCACACTCTACTTTCCCCAGGGCGATTACCGCCGTGCGGCGGAGTATTTCTCAACGGCGGTCCGCCTGAATCCCCAGGATGTGGAAACCCGCTTCTTCCTGGCAACCTGTGCCTTGAAACTCGGTGACCCGCGTCAAGCTGCGACACAGTTTCGGGCCGCGCGGGAAGTCGATCCAACCTATTGGCAAGCATTTGAGGCCGAAGCGCGCGCCTGGGACGCGGCCGGCGACAAGGCAGAGGCGGCGCGAGTCCGCGCGCTGGGTGCTGCCCAACACTAGCGATGCCCCGCAGTGAGTTGATTAGGGATCTGAGGCGAACCCGTTGATGACTCGTTGGAACGAACTGCTCAAGAACCATCGTGGAGTGGCGAACTGGCTGCTCACGCTCGTTGTGGTCGCGACCTTTCGCGGCATGCTGGTGAACGGGTTCGTCTATGACGACGGCAAACAAGTTTTGGACAACCCCTTCGTTCGTAACCCGCACTTGTGGACACGCATTTTCACAGGGTCCGTCTGGTCGTTTCAGGGAGCGGCGGCGGAGACGAACTTCTATCGGCCCCTTCACATTTTTTCTCATTGGCTGGTGTGGCGGGTCGCGGGGCCCAACCCGGGAGCGTTCCACCTTTACCAACTGGTCTTCTACGTGTTTGCCGCACTGCTGGTTTACCGCCTGGGCCGCGAACTCTGCCAGAATGACGTGGCGGCTTTCACGGGTGCGCTGCTGTGGGCTGTGCATCCTTTGCATGTGGAGCCAGTCTGCTGGATTGCCGCCATACCTGATGTGGGCTGCGGATTGTTCTACATGCTGGCATTCGTGCTTTTCCTGCGCGCGGCGAGTGCGTCAAGCCGCCGCTGGATGTGGCACGCGCTGGCGGCAACTGCTTTTGCCGTGGCGCTCCTTTTCAAGGAAGCGGCCGTCAGCTTCCCGTTGCTCCTTCTGGTGTATTGGTTTGTGGCGGCCAAGCCGGGAAGCCGGAAACAGCGAGCCGCTCAGTGGATACCGTATGGAGCGGTAGCCGGGATGTATCTCGAGCTTCGCGTCATGGTGCTGGGGCACATTTCTCATGCCCCCCACCTTTGGCGGGTGACACCGCGTGTTCTGACCGCGGCAGTAGGCCTGCTGGGACAACATGCCAAGTTATTCTTGTGGCCGATTCAGCTCAACGACTTCCGCACCTTCGATCCGGCCTCCAGCCTGCACACGGTTTGGCCGTGGGCCACGCTTGCGATGATCGGGCTGGCTGTTGTGCTGCGGCGGCGTGACCCGGTCGTGCGCTTCCTGATTCTGTGGTGGGCTGTCACCCTGCTTCCCTGCTTGGACATCCGCCAGCTCAGCTTTCCCCTCTTGGCAGAGCGTTTCTCCTTCCTGCCTTCCGTGGGGGCGTGCCTCGCGGTGGCCTGGGTTCTGACCGGCGTCGCACCGCAACGGCTCCTGGGCCAGCGGCGTGCTTACGTTCTGGCTCCCGCGCTGGGCGTGGCCCTCGTCCTGTTTGTGGGAGAAGACCTCAGGGCTATTCCACGTTGGCGCGACAACGATTCCCTGTGGAACTACTCCTACAATGTCTCCCCGCAGTCCGCTCTGGTACATGTCCATCGCGCGCTGGACCTGTACTACCGGAACAGCGATATGGCGGGCGCCCAGCGCGAATACGAATTGGCGATGCAACTGAACCGGACAAGCATCGTCAGCTTTTCCGGAGTCACGCAGGACTGTTTGGTGGGACTTGGCCAGATTGCTCATTCGCGAGGCCATACTGACGAAGCCCTCGCCTATTTCCACGAAGCCGCCCGGCGCGTGCCCTATTCCAGTGTTGCGTACGATGCGCTGGGGTCTGTCTATTTTCCCCGCGGCGACTACGCGCAAGCGGCCGAGTACTTCCAACAGGCGGCCTCGGCAAACCCGCTGGATTTGGGCGCCCGCTTCTTTCTCGGAACCTGTTGGATGAAGCTCGGGAAACCTGTGCAAGCCGCAGACCAGTTCCGAGCAGCACGCGAAGCAGACCCTGACTACGTGCAGGCCTATGAGGCTGAGGCACAGGCTCTGGAGATGGCTGGTGATCGTGCCGGCGCGGGCAAGGTCCGGCGGCTGATGTCCGCCGCGCAACCCTGAGGGAAGAACCGGCGAGGCAAGTTGGAATCCCTGTTGAATCACTGAACAGCGGGCTCGCCTGATTTTGTCGCAAGCCAGGTCAAATCGACGCTGGAGTTTTGGTCTCTGGGGTGAGAAGGAAATTGTCGCTCAGTTGCGCCCAGCCGTTTCAGCGTGGGTCGAGGCCCACACTGAAACGGCCGAGCTGATCGGCATGCTTGAGTCGTGCCCTGCTGTTTACTTCCCCAAGGTGGGAGCAGAGCCCGGCAGGGTGTAGCGCAAGTTAAAGAACACCATGTTCAGGCTGGCATTGGAAGGGTTCCCAGTCGTCGTGGCCCAGGGATCCCGTGCCAGGTACGAATACTGGCCCATGAAGTTCACAGCGCCCCACTTCGCATCCTTCCAGATGGTTTGGTTGAAGCCGAACGTGGCTTCCTGGATTGCGCGGTTCTGCGAAGTTGATGCCCCCTTGTAACCGTATCCGAAGGGGGTCAGCGTTGTCGTGGTCACGCCACCCGAAGTCGTGGTGATCGGGACAATTCCCGTGTTCCGCTGTGCATAGATCCCGCCGTAGTAGGCGTAAACCATCGAGTTCTTGTGCGTGTACTCGAGACCCGTGACCGTGGAATTGGCGTGAATGAGGGACAGGCTGCCGTCGGCCTTGACAATGGTGTCGGGGACTTGGCCGAAGATGTAGCGGCCACCGCCGTCGCTGACGTAGTTATTGGTCAGGATGCGGAAGCCTTTGAACAGGTCAAACCCCAGGTTCGCGAAGCCGCCGCCGCCCGCTGAGGTGAAGGTCTTTGCAGTGCTGGGATTGTAGACCTTGAAGTTGCGCTCCACTCCGCCAATTTCAAAGTGAAACCGTTTGACCGGATCAAAGGCCAGTTTCGCGATGATGTCGGGAGCGAGGTTCGGGGCGTTCAAGCCATTCTGGTTGTAATCCAGTTCGCCCTGGTAGGCGGTGGTAGTGGAGCTGGCGAATGAGGGAGGCAGGGCGATTAACGGGCCGCCCGAAGAGCCTCCGGCATACTGGTCAGGGCTGTCGAGAGCTACGGCGAAGGCGACCTTCTTGCTGGGGTGGTAGACGAAGCGCAGTTCGGGAATACGTCCCCAGAAGAGGCCCGCCTGGTAGTTGACGTCGATATCTTGTGTGTAGAAGAGGTTGCTCGGCAAAGGAGAGATGCCGCTGCGGCCTGGCGTGATCAAGCTCCAGGTTTGGCCACCCAAGATTTCCCATTTGCCGCGCTGAACATCGACCCAGTACAACCGGGAGCGCATGGTATTGCTGTTGCTGCTGACGGCGACGTTGGCAGGGTTGTTGCCCAGGAAGTCAGCTTCCATGTAGCCGATTACATGTGCCCCTTTGACGTCGGCATCCACACGAAAACCGATGCGGGAGTTCTGCATGCTCAGGCGCATTTCCGTCAGATTGTTCTGATAGGCGCTGGTGCCGTAGGGGATGCTCCCGAAACTCGTCCCGATGCTTCCACCGGCGGCGTGGGTACGAAATACGCTCGTAAAATCCATGAACCCGACGGGGGTAATTGCGGCGTCGCCGATACGGAACTGCAGGGGTGATGTCTCACTCCCTTCGGCCTTTGCTGGCGTAGCGACGCGCGCCGCCGGAATTGCCGAGAGGGGAACCGAAGAGTTGTCCGGCTTCGCCAGCCCCTTGGGAATTATCGGCGTGATGCTGGCAATCTGCGGAGAGGCCACTTGCTGAGCTGCGGGTGCCGGTGCAACCATCGTCTGCGAGCTTGAGGCCGTTTTCTCGACCCGCTCCAAAAGCTGCTTCTGCTCCTCCAGAGCTTTCTGCAACTGCTCGATCTGCTTCTGCTGAAGAGCCATCTGTTGTTTGAGACCGGAGACTTGGTCGTTGGCGTCCGTGGTGGATCTTGCAGCCGTCTCTGCGGACGTAGCTTTCTGATCCTTCGCAGACGACGGCGGGTCGCTGGCACGAACGAACGTAGGCGACATGCTGCCCAAAAGAAGCGCCGCCATGCCCACAACCGTATATGTAACGCGCTTGCGTTTCTGCATTATTCGCTCCTTAACTTGTTAGATAGAGCTTCCGACTCTGCACCGTGCGATTCGCGCCGCCGGCACAGCTTAACCTTCAACTGTCATAGGAACTCAGAGATAGGTTGAAGGGACGTCGTTACTCTAGTGTGAGATCAATGTGACAGGAAGGTTACAACAGAGGGCTTGGCCCGTCCTCTGCACGTTAACGGGATAAAATGCCCCTTCGGCTGCTCACAGAACCGGGCATTGAGTTGGTTGGGAGCGAGTCCTGCAAATGGAAGACATCCCGGCCGGGAACATCCCCTCCACTGGAATTGTTACCAAACGGAATTAGCGGTGGTCCTGGCATATTGAGCTCCAGGGCGTTCAGCGGGTGTTGACTCCTACCTCGCCGACGCGACACTACGTGCCCCTTCATGAGCCGGACGCAAGATCTGCCCATTGGAGCGGCGGTCCTTGACCACGATGTTTGGGAATCAGGGGCTCCGGCGTTCAGAGAGTGCCGTAGTAGCGCGCGAGGGTGCAGTTTTCCCACAAACACGACATGGCCCGGAGATGCCAAAGTGCTGTTGACAGCGTTCTCTGACAATTATAATCTACTAGCTTGATAGACATACTTCTGAAAGGGTTGGCCCACGATGACCGGCCTTGGCGTACGGGAAGCCGGGATGGAGTTGGGAGGCGTTGACTCGCATCGCTATCGAATGGCCTCCTTCTGGGGCAGAACTCTCGGCGCCTGATTTTTTTCGCGAGACAAGAACCAGCCCTCGGGACTGCCTGGCCGTGCCATTTGTGTCGGGGCCGGCCATGTTCCTGGGCTTTGGACGCAGCACTCAGCGGTTGCGTACTCCGAATTCCTCAACGAGCTTGGACAAACCGACCCTCCTAATCTGAAGGAGAACATATGGAGCTAGAACGTTCCTCACATCGCCGGAGTCAAACCCTCGGAGTCTGGTTGGGCACTGTGACGTTACTTTTGGTGCCTTCTTATTTCCAAAACGCCCAGGCAGCAGACAACGCCAGCCTGGCGGCGCGAACCAAGGTAGCAACTGCGGCAGTCAAGTCCCAACCGGCACACACAGCGCGCGGAATTCGGGCCGCCAATGCGTCTGCACCGAACGCCCAGGCCGAGCACCCGCAGCCGCTCGCGTCGCTTGGCGATGAGGTCGCGAAGCTGAAGAGTAGATTGTCCAAGCAGGACGAAATCCTCTCGAAGCAGCAGAAACAGATTGAGCGGCTGACGGCGCTGCTTGAGCAACAGATGAAACTCCTGGGGGCGAAAGTTGACCACATGGAACCTGCGCCAGCATCAGCGCCGGAATCCGCCCCCGAGCTGGCCTCCCTTCCGACGGCCGGCGTCTCGGCAAGTCTCGCGCCCGTGGTGGTCATGCGCGCGGCGCCGCCCGCGCCGGTCAGTGCTCCGCTTTCTGCTCCTGCTCCCGCGCCCGCGGCATTTGTCCCGGTGGCTTCGTCGCAGGAGTTCCAGGGCCTCAGCCAAAAGGTCGACGGGCTCAGCAAGTCCGTGGATGCCCTTTCAAAGGGGCTGGCCGGATTCAAGCTCAGCGGCACTTTCTTGGTGCGCGGCGACGGCATCTTCCGCTCTGCCAACGAGGTTTCCAGCGCGCAGCAGAACGCCCGCGGGCGCTACCAGTTGCGGTTGAACGTCGATCGCCAGATGAACGACAAACTGGGATTCCACGTGCAACTGGGATCCGGCACCTTTAACAATCCGCTGACAGCCTATTCGGACTTCACGGGCGTGGACGCGCACGGTCCTTTCCTGCTGCTCGAGGCGTGGGGCGATTATCATCCCAACTCAAACTGGGATTTCAAGCTCGGTAAGCTGCCGGAGAGTTTCTTTGACGACTCCCGCTACCTGTTTGACGAGGACGCCCGCTTCAACGGAGGAAATGAATCCTACCGGGTTTCGGTTGGTGACAATCCGCTCGGCATTACCTCGTTCGAAGCGCGCGCCGGGCAATACGTGCTGACGAACCCCAACCTGCAATTACCTTCGCTGGCGGCGTGCAAAGGAAGCAACCCGCCGGCGAGTTGCGTCTTCATCGACACTACCGACCCGAGCAACGGATTCACACCCGGTAGCCGGGCGCGCGACGCTGATCTGTTTGATGAGGGCGTAGTGTTGACGGGGAAACTCGCGGCAGGATGGACGCATCATCTGTTGGCCAACTACGAGTACTACCGCAATGCGCAGGAGATGCAGATCGCGCTCACGACCAACGGCTCAGCCCTGTTGATCGGGTCGGGGCTGGGGGTAACGCTTTCTGGAGTTCCACCTGCTACCGGCAACGCCACCACCACCAAGGGTGGCGCTTTCCTGAACGCCGGCGGCTTCCAAATAGCCCATCTCGGCTATGGGCTGGACTACCGCGGCTGGACGTTGATGGGGCGGCAGATGCCGCTGCATCTGGATTTTCACGGTTCGCGAAATACGGTCACCAGCCTCGAGCCTTGGGGCTTTGCGGGGATCCTAACTCTCGGGCAAACCGAGCGGTACGGCGACACGACTTTCCAATATGGTTTCTACTATAAGGCTGCGAACTCCATGCCGGCAGGTGTCACCGACGACCAGGTGGGAACCAATACCAACGTGAACGTCCGCACGCACATGTTCCGTTTCGGCTATACGCTGAACAAGTACCTGGTATGGCAGAACCGTCTCTATATTCAAAATGAGATCAGCGGCAACGATCCCAGCTTGAACTTCTACGTGCCGGTGCCCAAGGGCACCGCCACGCAATATCGCGCGCAGACCGACCTGCTCTTCAGGTTCTAGAACTGCGCCTCAGCGCAGGACTGGCAGCGACGGTGGACGAATGATCATTACTTCTGTGGCTTTGATCAACGCCGCCACCGTCGCGCCGGTCTTTAGCTTCAGATCGCGCGCGGCTCGGCTGGTGATGATCGACGTGATGGTCTGCCCGCCGACGTCAATGCGAACCTCTGCCAGCAGGCCCTCCTTGCGAAGGGCAATAACCCTCCCGATGAGCTGGTTCCGCCCGCTGATGAAATGCTCGAGGCCCGTGCCCGTGGCGTTGTCCTGCTTCGTCCCGCGCCGCGGCTTCGCACGCGTGCGGAAGACCAGCCGGTCGATTTCCGCTCGCGTGACGCGGTGGTGCCCTCCGGCCGTCTTCACCGACTTGATCTTACCTTTGTAAATCCACTGCTTCAGCGTCGGATAGCTGACGCCCAGTTGGCGCGCCGCCTCCGGCAACCGGACCAGTTCCATAAGGACCTCTCACCGCAGCTTGGTTTTCCGCTTTCCGTGACCTGATTCTACTCAATGGCAATTGCCGCCTCAAGCCTGTGCGACCGGCGCCTGGGAATAGGTGTAGGGGCGCACGGCCGCGCGCCCTGCCGCGCGCCAGACAGAGCGGTGTCCGGCGAAGAACCGCCACTTCCCTTCGGGCGGAGTAGTGGGCGTTCTTGGCCTGCCCCTCGCCCCCTTGCGGGGGAAGGTGCCCGACAAGGGACGGCCGGTGAGGGGGTGTCGCCATCCAGCGGGGACTTTGACGCGACTCTGGTATTCGTATAGTACGCGTTGCGATACGAGCGCCAATCGTATATTCTGTTCTGGGCGATTCACATCTTATCGTTATACGGTTTGCGGGGCTGCAGCGCCAGCACGCGACAATCAGAATGTTACGGAGGCTTGCTTTGAATCTGAACCTTCGAGGGAGCAAGGTGTGGTTTGTATTGGTCTTCGCCGCCTTTTGGCCTACTGCCACCGGGTTGTGCCAGGCGTCGGGTTCGTTATCGGGCGTCGCGCGAGATCCCTCCGGGGCCGTTCTGCCGAGTGTCACGTTGACGCTGCGCAACCTTGAGACCGGAGCGAGCCGGCATGCGGTATCCGACGACGATGGACGATACCAGTTCCTGGCTCTTCCGGTGGGTCATTACGAAGTGACCGCCGCTGCCGAGGGGTTTGAGTCGGTTGTGCGGACCGGGATCAGTTTGGATCTCGGCCAGCAGGCGACCGTTGATTTTGTGCTGCCGGTGGGCACCGTTCGTGAACACCTGACGATTACCGGTGAGGCGCCCGTGGTCAGCACCGCCCCCGAACGTATTTCGGGCCTGGTCGGCGAGCGGCAGGTCAAGGAGCTTCCTCTCAACGGCCGCAGCTACGACGAACTTCTCACACTCAACCCCGGCATTGTGAATTTCACCTGGGAAAAGACCGGGGGCATCGGAATATCCAACAGCACCACAGGCAACAACTTCTCCGTGTCCGGAAATCGGCCTCAGCAGAACCTGTTCCTGTTGAACGGCGTCGAATACACGGGCGCCGCCGAGAACAACATGCAGCCGGGCGGGAGCAGCCAGCAACTCCTGGGTGTGGATGCGGTGCGCGAATTCGAAGTCCTGCGTGATTCCTACGGAGCAGAGTTCGGCAAGCATCCTGGGGGGCAGGTGATCATCGCGACGCAATCGGGAACGAACCAGTGGCACGGCTCGGCCTTCGAGTTCCTACGGAACAACGCGCTCGACGCCGCGAACTTCTTCGACCAGGGTTCTGCTCCGCCCTTCCAGCGCAACCAGTTCGGCGGTTCCCTCGGCGGCCCGATCGAGAAAGAGAAGACCTTTGTCTTTGCGAACTACGAAGGTTATCGTCAGGCGCTGCACCAGACCTCGGCAGCCTTCGTGCCGGACGCAACTTCACGGGCGGCCGCAGTCACAGCCGTACAGCCGCTATTGAATCTCTGGCCCGTGCCTGCCGCGAGTTCGCCCGACTACAACGGCATTGCTGAAGTCTTCAGCAGTCCCCAACAAACGGTCCGCGAGGATTTCGGAACCATTCGTCTCGACCACAACTTCTCGCCGCGTGACACATTGAGTTCGGTATACACATTTGATGACGGCCGGGACCTCACGGCCACCCCGCTTGATCCTTACAGCACCGACATCGTAACGCTGCGTGAGCAGGTGCTGAGCCTGGAGGAGACACACGTTTTCTCTCCAGCCTTGCTCAACACCGCACGTATCGGATTCTCGCGGGCGGGCTACTACTTCACGGGTGAACCGGCGCCGGGGACGCCCGCAGCGACAGTGCCCGGATTTCTGGTGGGGCGTCCGGTAGGAGCCGTGGTGGTGGGTGGCAGTGCAGCCTCGAATCCGCAAGCTCAGATTGGTTTGGCAGGCAGCAATAACGGCAGCAACCTGCACGTGGCGCGGAACCTCTTCACGTACGAGGACACCGTTTCCTGGACGCGCGGCCGCCACCAGCTCAAGTTCGGGGCCTGGTTCCAGAGCTTCCAATCCAACGAGACCCTGGCTCTCAGCCAGTACGGACAGGCGACGTTTGCGAGTCTTGCCACGTTCTTACAGGGAGTCACTTCCTCATTTCTCTATGACCCCGCGCCCACGGCGATGAACTGGCGCTCGTTTTTTGGGGCTTGGTACGCGGAGGACGATTTCCGCCTGAGCCCGCGCCTGACACTCTCCCTGGGGTTCCGGGACGAATTCACGAGCGGCTGGAATGAAGCACATGACCGCGCTGCCACCTACACCTTCACGGACGGCGTGATCTCAACCGAGCCGCATGTGGGACACTCCGTCTTCACCACAAACCGTGGGCGCTTCCTCCCACAGCCGCGCGTGGGTTTGGCCTGGAGTCCTTTCCGAGGGAAAACCGTAGTTCGCGCCGGTTTTGGGATGTACAACGATTTGCAGGATGCCTTAGGCTACCGCACCGATCAGAACGCACCTTTCAATCCGGCGTATAGCATCGCGTCGTTGCCTGTGTCACGGCTGCCGCTCGATCCCGCCGCCGCGGTGCCGACCAATGCCAGGCTCGTTCCCGGAGGCGTGCAGCCCGACTTGCGCACGCCCACCTTGATTTCCTGGTCGCTGCGGGTGGCGCAGGAACTAACACCCAACACGGCCCTGACCGTGGGATACGTGGGCTCGCACGGCTATCACGAACTGATCGGGATCGACGCGAACGAGCCGTTTCCCACAATTTGCCCGGCGTCACCGTGTCCCGCTGTCTACCTGACGATTGACCCGACGGCCGAGCCTCCCGTGACTGCGGCACAAGGGTTCCCGGTCGGCTCACCCTTCGCGGGAGCGCCGGTCCCTGCGGGCAGCTACTACATTCCCGCCGGCAGCGCCCGCGCCAATCCGGCGCTTGCGAATACCTGGACGTGGTTCTCGCTCGGCGTCAGTTCCTACCATGCTCTCCAAGTGGATGTGAGCCGCCGCATGAGCCACGGACTTTCACTCCGTGGCGCCTACACGTGGTCGAAGGCTATCGACGATGGAGACTCCCTGAATCAGACCACCGCCGGGAACGCGCCCGGGCTGGTCTCAAACCCTTACAACTTGCGTGCGGATTCCGGCCTTGCCACGTATGACGTCCGCAACATCGGTGTGGCCACGCTGCTCTATGCGTTGCCCTTCGGGCAAGGCAAGCCCTTTGGAAGCGGTGTCGCGGGATGGGGCCGGAACGGTTTGCCGAGCACCTTGGTGAGCGGCTGGTCGGTGGGCAGTATCGTCACGATGCAGTCAGGTTTTCCCTTTACTCCGCAGCTTAGCTACAACCCGTCGAATAACGGCGACACTCGCAATCCCGTGCGGCCGTTCCGCAATCCGGATTTCTCAGGACCCGTGATCCTGGGCAAGCCGGACCAGTGGTTCAATCCCGCGGCCTTCATCGCGCCGCCCTCCACCAGCGGATTCTACGGAAACCTCGGAAGGAACACGTTCATCGGACCGGGCCTTGCCACCTGGGATTTCTCCGTGCTGAAGAACACCACGCTGCGCGAGGGCCTGAGCTTGCAGTTTCGGGCGGAGTTCTTCAATCTGCTCGACCGCGCCAATTTCAATACACCGAACCTCATTGTCTTCACGCCGCCGACGGTTGCGAATCCCACGGGCGTCTCCGGGACGGCAGGAGCGATTACCAGTACCTCGACAACTGCACGGCAAATACAGTTCGGGCTGAAACTGATTTGGTAACGTGCGAGGTGAGCCGGCCGGCAAATCGGTTGTCTCCCCCGAGCTTTCGCAGAGTCTCGATATGGTGCGCCCGGCATCGCAGGGGCGCATGGCCGCGCGCCCTGCCGCCACACAGTTGCCGTCTGCAGGTAAGCCCTTAGTACTTGCGCAGCACACCCACCACGCGGCCCTGGATCTTCACGTCACGTGCGGGGACGAGGATCGGATCCATTTGCGCGTTGGCGGGCTGCAAACGGATGGTGCCGTTGGTTTCGCGGAAGAAACGCTTCAGCGTGGCGTCGGTTCCTTCAATCAGGGCCACGACAATGTCGCCGTTCTCGGCGGTCTGCGCGCCTTCCACCAGAATGTAGTCGCCGTTGCAGATGTGATCGTCCACCATCGAGTCGCCCTTCACTCGCAGGACGAACAGGTTCCCTCGACCCCGGGTGAAGTCACCGAAAGAAAAAGTTTCGGCATGAGGAATCGCTTCCACGGGCTGCCCTGCGGCGATGCGGCCCAGCAGAGGGAACTCCATGTTTCCGAGCAACGAGATGGGCGTCGCGATGGAAGCCAGCTTGTTTTGTGGACGGCTGCCACCAGTGGCCTCAGGAGGCTTGCGCCGCCCGAACGGCTGGACGGCGGTCTTCGCAAATGGCACGGAAGCCGGAACCGCCACGACTTCCACGGAACGGCTTTGATTGTAGCCGCGGCGGATGAAGCCTTTCTTTTCGAGCGTCTCAAGATGCTTGTGCACGGTCGCGAGCGACGAAAGTCCCAGGCCCGCGCCAATCTCTTCGAAGCTCGGCGAATAGCCGTTGCCGTTGATGAACCTGACCAGGAAATCGAAAACCTGTTTTTGCCGGCGCGTCAGTGCCATAAGCTCAATCCTCGCCAGGGCTCGGCTGAACCAAGCCTGAGATACCACTCCACGAAGCGCGGGCCCATTCTAGGCGAATAAAAGGCGAATAGCAAGTGAAAAAGCAGGTCGCGCCGAATCCCCTGGGCTTGAGACTCGGCGGCTCTTCCTGGCTTCGAACGGCGAACGCTCTCCCCGAAACGTCAGTAAGGAATAGCTGTTTATCAACTAACGAACCCCAGAGCTTGGAAGGTACAAACACTGCGCTGTCGGTCTTGTCATCCTGACCGCTTTATGGGCCTCCCGCTCGCCCAAGGAAGTGGAAAAGCCCGCCCCCGCGAAGGCGGGGGCCCAGTTTCGGGCAACGGGATTCCCCGCCTTCGCGGGAATAACTGGGAACGGTGGTTTTCGAGAGAGCGCTAGCGAAGGACGTCACGACTATCTTTTCCACCCCGCGGTACCCGAAGCATCGGCGCACCCAAGTATCCTACCGTGGCCACCCGCGAGGACCCGCACCTGGTTGAGCGGCTTCTTCGCGCTGGCGGAATCGGGTGCGGCCGTTGTAACGCTGACTGTTGTAGCGCTGACCTTCAGGTCAGCATGTGCTGACCTGAAGGTCAGCGCTACATCCGGTGCCAGCCCGAGCGGCAGTCGGTATGTATGCGCCACCCGCCGTCCACTGCCAACCGCTCCCACTGCACCGGGCGGCTGCCCACCCACTTCCCTGAGAGCTGGGAACAC
>Ga0335069_10002238_pt1 | contig 30037 bp, 28 predicted proteins | sample Lox_Sample_11_FD_206714 | JGI IMG/M metagenome (GOLD analysis project Ga0335069, IMG submission 206714) | Soil microbial communities from Loxahatchee National Wildlife Refuge, Florida, United States - Lox_Sample_1.1 | ecosystem: Environmental > Terrestrial > Soil > Wetlands | place: USA...
GTGGCGGCTTTGAGGGTAAGATTGCGCGAGACCTGACCATAGGGAGATGGCCGTATCAGACCGGTAATCCTCGACATGTCCTTTCCGGTCCGAAAGATACTGTCGCAGAACGGCCGCAGGCTCCTCTGGATCCGGCAGGTCGTCGCCGTGGCCGAAATAGGAATTCTTGATGAGCTCCTGAACTTCGGGCGCGTATTGGTTGAGCAGAAGTTGGGTCGCGATGGCTGCGTCGTTCAGAGAAGGGCTTGGAGCGGCGCTAGGCAGCGCCGAACTTGGTGGCGCGGGGGGGGGAGTACCCCCGGCGGTGGAGTCGTCGGTGACGAAATCCCCGGCGGCAGGCTCGGAACCGGCGGCAGATTCTGTGCGTACGCCATATCCAGGCCGATTGTGAATGTAGAGAGTGCGAAAATCAACGATGCGAAGGCGGGCACCGCGGGGTCTGGGAAGCCATAACGAATCTCCTCCCTGTGCTCGGAAATGAACTCGCGGCTATCAGACTCCGAACCCCACCATTTGTCAAGTCCACAGTGTTGACAATTGATTATATCGGAGTGACTTACGGATGCCGACATTTGGTCAGAAGCGCGGGCGGACCTTTTTGTGCCCCGGCTTGGGATTGAGTCGCGAGAGGCGGGCCCGATGTTTTCGCGGTCCGCGAGTTGCCGGGAATCATGTACCACGGGGCGACCGATCGCCGACAATCGGCGCTTTTCGCTCCATCCATTCTTTGCAATGATGTCCACGCGCTTCTGAAGCGCGCGAACCATCTGAATCGCAGTCGAGGTGAATCATGGGAGTCTTGTCCGGATACCGCGTAATCGAACTCGCCGGAATCGGCCCGGGACCGATGTGCGCGATGCTCCTTTCCGATATGGGTGCCGACGTCGTCCGAATCGATCGTCTTGCCGACGCAGGGCTCGGAATCTCCGCCGGAACCAAGTTCAACACGCTCAATCGCGGCCGCCGCTCCGTCGCGCTCGATTTGAAACGTCCCGAGGCGATCGAGGCCGTGCTCAAGATGGTCGAAAAGGCCGACGCTCTGATCGAGGGGTTCCGTCCCGGCGTCACGGAACGACTTGGCCTCGGCCCCGACGACTGCTCCAAGCGCAATCCGAAATTGATCTACGGGCGGATGACCGGATGGGGTCAGGAAGGTCCGATGGCGCACGCCGCCGGACACGATATCAACTACATCTCGCTCTCCGGCGCGCTCGCGTCGATCGGAAGGCGCGGCGAAGGCCCTGTTCCTCCCCTGAATCTGGTCGGCGATTTCGGCGGCGGCGCGCTCTACCTCGCACTTGGAATCGTCGCGGGACTTCTCGAAGCGCACAAATCCGGCAAAGGCCAGGTGGTGGATTGCGCGATGGTCGACGGGTCGGCGTCGCTGATGACCGCGATCTATGGAATGCGCGCGTCGGGACTGTGGACCGATAAGCGCGGCGACAACATCCTCGATACGGGCGCGCACTACTACGACACTTACGAAACCAAGGACGGACAGTACATCTCCGTCGGATCGATCGAAGCGAAATTCTACGCGGAGCTGCTCGAACTGTCGGGCCTCAAGGGCGTCGAGCTTCCTCATCAGCAGGACCGCACCCAGTGGCCGAAGATGAAGGAGCGTATCGCTGCCGTCTTCAAGACCAAGACGCGCGAGGAGTGGCGCAAGATCATGGAGGGCAGCGATGTATGCTTCGCGCCCGTGCTCTCGATGGACGAAGCGCCGCATCATCCGCACAACCGCCATCGTGGGACGTTCGTCGAGGTCGACGGCGTCGTGCAGCCGGGTCCTGCGCCTCGATTCTCGCGCACCCCCAGCAAGATCCAGCGTCCGCCTGCGAATCCGGGCGAGCATACCGACGAAGCGCTGCGCGATTGGGGATTCAGCGCTTCGGATCTGGAGCAGCTTCGCGGATGCGGCGCGATCGCGCGCGCGAAGTAGATCGAATCCGCCGATGCTGCGCTGGATGCGTCGGCCGTTGAGGAATTGGGGTTAGCCGCGCGAGCGATCGAATCATACGACGCGGTGATCCTCGGCGCAGGCGCTGCGGGCCTGATGTGCGCGATCGCCGCGGGACAGCGCGGACGTCGCGTCGTCGTGCTCGAGCATCTCGATCGCCCCGGCGCGAAGATTCTCATCTCGGGCGGCGGTCGATGCAATTTCACGAATCTTGAAGTCGCGCCCGAGCGCTTCATCTCGGACAATCCGGATTTCTGCCGCTCCGCGCTGAGCCGCTACACGCAGTGGGACTTCATCGCGATGGTCGAGCGCCATCGCATCAGGTACCACGAGAAGACTCCCGGCCAGCTTTTCTGCGACGGCTCCGCGCGCGAGATCGTCGCGATGCTGCTTCGCGAATGCGCGGCCGCGGGCGTCGATGTTTGCCTCGGCCATCGCGTGACCGAGATCGAGCGCGTCGATCGATTTCGAATCGTGACCGAGCGCGGGACATTCGAAGCTCCGGCACTTGTGACCGCGACCGGCGGCCTCTCGATTCCGAAAATGGGCGCGACCGGGTTCGCCTACGATCTCGCGCGTCGATTCGGACTGCCGGTCGTCGAGCCGCGACCGGGTCTCGTTCCGTTCACGTTCACGGGCGGGATGCGCGAACTTTGCGAATCGATGACGGGCGTGTCCGCCGCCGCAATCGTATCGTGCCGAGGCGCGAGCTTTCGCGAGAACATCCTCTTCACGCATCGCGGATTGTCCGGCCCGGCGATCCTTCAGATTTCGTCGTACTGGCGCGACGGCGATGCGATATCGATCAATCTCACGCCCGAGGCCGATAGCGCAGCGTTCCTCAAGGACCGCAAACGCTCGCGACCAAAAGCTGCGTTGCGCACCGTCATCGGGGAACTCGTTCCGGCGAAGCTTGCCACTGCGATCGCGGGAGCGTCAGCCGATACGACAATCGCGAACGTATCGGACCGAGCCCTGGCGGACTGCGCAGAGATGCTTCGCAACTGGCGGCTCGTTCCGAGCGGGACGGAGGGATACGGGAAGGCGGAGGTGACGGTCGGCGGAATCGATACGCGTGCGTTGTCGTCGCGAACGATGGAGGCGCGCGGCGTGCCGGGATTGTTCGTGATCGGCGAAGCGGTGGATGTCACAGGATGGCTGGGCGGATACAACTTTCAGTGGGCATGGTCGAGCGGATGGTGCGCCGGCCAGGCTCTGTAGATGTGGCATCGCGCGACTGCTGCGGGGTTCGCCGGCATCAGGAGGCGTTCTTGGCCATCCTCGCGCAGTCTGTTAAGGATGAATATCGAGCGGGCGTAATTCAGCGGTAGAATGCCAGCTTCCCAAGCTGGACGCCACGGGTTCGATCCCCGTCGCCCGCTCCAGAGCTATCCTAAGCGGTTTGCCGTTTGGCGGCTTACTTCATGACGACATGCGAAAGCGCCTGTGATAGTGTGCCGCTTATGGAAGTTTTCCCCGGCATTTCGATGGACCCAAAGATCCGTTTCGGGAAGCCGTGTGTCGCGGGCACTCGTATCGATGTCGCCACGATTCTTGGCGGACTTGCTTCCGGAGCTTCCGTGGATGATCTCGCATCAGAGTACCAACTTTCGCGTGAACAGATTTCCGCCGCTCTCCGGTACGCCGCTCACGTAGCGGAGCATCTCCCTCCGGCGGTCGGAACTTCGAGTGAAAATCCTTCTCGATGAGAACTTTCCGCTGGCCTTGGTTCGCGAGTTGGAAAAGACCGGGCGGGAAGTCGATCACGTAATCACGCTCGGGTTACGTGGAGCGCCCGATTCCGCGATTATCGAGAGGCTCAAGTCCGAGGAAATTCTCTTTCTGACGCAGGATCAAGAATTTCTCGAACTATCGCTGACGCGCTCCGTTGTGATTGTTTCGCACGTCAACCAGAGTTTACCAATTGGTATCCGCGTGCAGATTTGGGCGGATGCAGTCCACGAATATTTCACTCGCAAGCAGCGCGCGAGGATATTCGAACTTTACGACGACGGGAATTTGCGTCCGCTATCGGCGAAACGTTCCGCACACTGAACGAGAGTCCGAGAGCCAATCTTCACCCTTGCGCAAGCAAGGACGTCGCCGGTTCGACCTCGCTCGCCTGGCCCAGTTCCGCACGCTTGGACAAATCTCGTCGGCGCTGTAGTCTCAAGTCGGAGTACCCAATGTCAGGCGAATTCACTGCGATTATCGAACGCGACGGCGATTGGTACATCGCGTATTGCGCGGAAATCCCGGGTGCAAATGGTCAGGGGCGGACCAAGGACGAGGCGCGCGAAAGTCTCGCCCAGGCCATCAAGCTGATCTTGGAAGACCGGCGCCACGATGCGCTCCGCGGAGTTCCTTCAGAGGCGCTCACAGAAACAGTGACCGTAAAGTGAAGCGGGGAGATCTGCTTCGACATCTTCGCCGCCACGGGTGCTATCTCAAACGCGAAGGCGGCGCACACTCTCTATGGTGCAATCCCGCGACTGGCGCGGTCGAAGCGGTTCCACGACACAACGAGATTGCAAACCGGCTCGCCGCCAAGATTTGCCGAGGCTTGTCGGTTCCTGAACTCGGCGTAGTACAGCGGTAAATTCGGCTGGCCAAGCTGGACGGTCGCCGGTTCGCCCCTGGTCGCCCGCTCCAAATCAGCGCGTCTCGCGTCGCCCGATCGCAATTTCCAGAGCTTGGCGGATATAGCGCTGGTAGGGGATCCCGCGCCGATGCGCAGCAGCGCGAACCGCTTTCAGCAGTTCGTCGGAGATTCTCAGGTTCACAGATTTTGCCTTGGGCTTGTACTCGAACGGAAATCGTTCGAGATGCTCCGCGTCGATATATTCCGACAAATCCCGATCGAGCAGTTCCTCGGCTTGCTTGTCACTCTTCAGTGCGGGAAGTCGCTTGCTCATATTTCCTGATCTCCCTTTTGTGCATATAACGCGCGCTGATCGGGCGCAGGCGAACACCGCCGTGGTAGGACCTGGGCGTGAAGACAACAAATGTATAACGTCCACGGTCGGTCCGCCCGATAGCGAGGAAGCGCGATTCACTGCGCCTGTTTTTCGGATCGGGCGTTACGAGGGTCTCAGCGTGGGCAAGCACGTACTCGATTTCACCAACCGAGACGCCGTGCTTCTGACATTTCTGACGGTTGCCCTCGTTCCACTCGAATCCGGAGAAGGCGATCCTTTGCATTCCTAACCGAAGTGTAGGCGAATGCCTATACAAATGTCAACACGGGATCGGGCTTGAGCGTAGCCGGTTCGCCCGCTCCAAGACGCGCGTCAACTCTTCGGTAAGCCCAACACTCTCTCTCCGATGATGTTGTGCTGGATCTGATTGGTTCCCGCGTAGATCGTGGGGCCGCGCGAGGCGAGCATCTTGAACGACCACTTGCCCTGATCGATCGCGTGTTGCGCGTTGGATTCGAGCTGACTGTATGCGCCCAGCAGTTCCGTCGCATACATCGCGATCTTGAGATTCAGCTCCGTGCCGCACAGCTTCATCATCGAGCCCTCCGGCCCCGGAGGCATCCCCTTGAGCTGGCGCGTGAGCTGCCGATACCCGGTGTACTTGAGCGCCTGCGCCTCGCACGCGAACTCTGCGATCTTCTGACGCACGCTGGAATCGTCCCACGCCCGATGGCCGTTGCGATTCACGCGCCTGGCGAGATCGATCAGTTCGGTCACGTCGTCCATGTAGCCTTCGCCGGTTGACGATCGCTCGAACATCAGCGTCGTCATCGCGACCGCCCATCCCTCGTTCTGGCGTCCGACGATATTCTTCTTCGGCACGCGCACGTCTTCGAAGAAAACCTCGTTGAAGCCGCGTCCGCCCGTGATCTGGACGAGAGGGCGCACTGTGATGCCGGGGCTTTTCATGTCGACCAGCAGGTAGCTGATGCCCTTATGCTTGGGCGCGTCTGGATCGGTGCGCACGAGCAGGAAGATCCAGTCGGCGTGCTGCGCTATCGACGTCCATACCTTCTGACCGTTGACGACGTAGTCGTCGCCGTCTTCTACGGCTCGCGTCTGGAGCGATCCGAGGTCGGAGCCGGCGTTGGGCTCGGAATATCCCTGGCACCAGATTTCCTTGCCGGCGAGGATGTTGGGCAGATGGCGTTTCTTCTGCTCCTCGGTTCCCCAGTGGATAAGCGTCGGGCCGAGCAGCGTGATGCCCATCCCGGTAAACGGCACGCCGCTGCCGACGCGCGCGAGTTCCTGCTGATAGATGATGTTCTGAAGGACGCTGGCTCCCCGGCCGCCGTATTCTTTGGGCCAACTTACGCCCATCCATCGGCCCTCGCTCAACTTCTGATGCCATTTGACGGCTTGGGCCCAATCGCCGGCTTCTTCCGCCGCGAGCAGCTCGCGCACCGGCATCGCGGACGCCTTGTTCTTTTCGAGCCAGGCGCGAAATTCCGCGCGAAACGCTTCATCCTCGGGGCTGAAGTTGAAATCCATCGGGGAATCGATCTCCTTTTGGTGGTTGAATATCACCACGAAGCCGGGTTTGGTGCAATTTCAGCGGTCGCCGATCGAAGCGTCTCGGATCCGGGATTCCTCGCGCGCGCCAGACACGCGCGCGGGAATGACAGAGGGGGAAAGCCGGGTTTGGTGCAATTTGAATGAAGGCTGCGCTACCCGACGCAGCTTGTGTAAGAATACCGTGATGGGCCTTTGCGCCGGCGCGGTCCGAGTGGAGATTTGAGAATCGAAAATTACGAAACGAACCCAAATGAGCAGCGGCTAAGTGGTTGATTTTACAGCGATTTCGTCGTTTGTTCTCCTGAACAGCCCCCCGCCAAACCCATCTCAAAATGGAGAGTCTTCGCTCGATGCGCTTACTCCTTGATTTCGCCGGCGGGGAAGACGTTGCCACCGACGATTGTTCCCCATACCGGAATCTTCGCCAGCGCGAGCGCGTCGACCTGGTAGGGATCCTGCTCCAGCACCGTGAAATCGGCGAACTTGCCCGGTTCGATGCTGCCGACGATATGGTCGAGTCCGAGCACGTAGGCGGCGTCGATCGTGGCCATCCGCATCGCCTGATCGATCGTCAGGCGCTCCTCCGGTCCGAGAGTCGTCGTATCGGCATGAGTGTAACGCGCGACTGCGACCGACATCCCGAGCAGCGGCTTCGGCGGCGCGACGGGAGTATCGGAGTGGAACGTCGTCGGCACTCCCGCCCTGAGAAGAGTCGCGACGGGCGACAGGCGATGCGCGCGGTCGCGTCCGATCACGTCCGGATACATCCCGGCCCGCAGCCATACGTAATAGACGTTGACGCTCGCTGACGCACCCATCGCTTTGATCTTGCGCACCTGGTCGTAGCGCGCCATCCCGAAGTGCTCGAACGTAAACCGATGGTCGAAGCGCGGGTACTTGTCGAGCAGGCGCCGCAGCGTATCGATTGTGACCTCCTGCGCTTCCTCGCCGATAGAGTGGACGAAAATCTGATGGCCGTCGCGCCACCAGGGCTCGATCGCGTCGTAAAGCTTCGCGGGAGGCGTTATCCAGATGCCTTCCGTTCCGTCGATATAGCCGGGCATCCCCGGCTTGAACGTGAGGCCGTTGAAGGAATCGTCGGTGAAGAACTTGACGCCGCGGAACATCAGACGGTCGGTGCTCTTTGCCTGCAACTCGCGAAGAGCAGCCGTCGCCTTCTCGACGCCTCCATAGCGCGCGACAATAGCCTCCGCCGACACGATCGACATCAGCCGCTCGGGAGTCTCGGGCTTGTTGAAGATCGAATCGAGCAGGTGGATTTCGAGGTCGTAGCTCAGCGAACCGGTCGAATGGTCGGTTGTCGTAGTGATGCCGTTGCGGCGGTTGAGGTCGATCAGAAACCGCATCAGACGGGTGCTGTTTTCAACCGACAGATACTTCGGAACCTCGCTGCCCAGCGCGTACGTGGCAGCCGGGACCCCGAGGAACTGTCCGTTGAGTTCTCCGTCTGCGTCGTGTCCCACACCGAGGATTCCCAAATCGCGTGGCACTTTGCGATTCCTGATGAAGGCAGTGTTGACGTATGCGTGATGCTCTGAGGCGTCCCATACCGCGATTGGGCGAGTCGTCGACAAGCGGTCCAGATCGTGGCGCGTCAGGTGGCGTCCCATCGCGGGCACGTCCCATCCCCACGCGAGCAGAGTCTCAGCGGGATCGGCGAGGTCGGCGTCGTACTTCTTAAGACGCGCGAAAACCTCAGCCTCTGATGTGACGCCCGCGATGTCAGGACCGTATGCCTGCGGCGTATCGAGATAGGCGACGTTTGGAAGATTCGGAAGTAAAGCGCCAAGCAGCGGGTGCTGATGAGGGTCAATAAATCCGGGCGTCAGGATCTTGTCTTCGAAGGTGCGGTCGATCTCGAACGGATGGCGATCGGTCCAGGGTTTCAGATCATCGAGAGTGTCACCGACCGAAAGGATACGTCCGCCGCGGGTCGCGACGACTTTCGCGGTCGGCCATCCCGGCGACATCGTGATGATGCGCCGCGCGGTGAAAATTCGGATCGGATCGTTTGATGGTGCTGACATATTGTTCTGATCGGTCGCGCGGGCCTCTTCAACTTGGCCTGCGGCCTATCCTTTCGGCAATCCGAGAACGCGTTCGCCGATGATGTTGTGCTGGATCTGATTCGTTCCAGCGGCAATCGTGCCGCCGCGCGACGCGAGCATCGCGTAAAGCCAGCGCCCGTCGTCGATCGCCATCGGAGCCTTGTATTCGAGCTGGCTGTAAGCGCCGAGCAACTCCATCGCGAAGATTCCGATCCGCCAGTTAAGCTCCGTGCTGACCAGTTTCATCATTGAGCCTTCGGGCCCCGGCGGCAGTCCCTTAAGCCGGCGCGTCAACTGACGAAAGCCGGTGTACTTGAGCGCCTCGCCCTCGCAATAGAATTCCGCGATCTTCTGACGGACGCTGCTGTCTTCCCACGCGGTGCGACCGTTGCGCTGAATCCGCTTTGCGAGGTGCGCGAGTCCGCGAATCATGCCGGTCCCCGCGCCGCCCGAACCGCGACGCTCGAACATCAGCGTCGTGATCGCGACCTGCCATCCCTGATTCTTTTCGCCGACGAGATTTTTCTTCGGCACGCGAACGTCGTCGAAAAAGACCTCATTGAAGCCGCTCGCTCCGGTCATCTGCACCAGCGGGCGCACCGTGATGCCGGGCGATTTCATATCGACGAGCAGGTAGCTGATTCCTTTGTGCTTGGGTGCTTCAGGATCGGTGCGCACGAGGAGGAAAATCCAATCCGCGTGATGCGCGGTCGAGGTCCAGATTTTCTGTCCGTTGACGACGAAGTCGTCGCCGTCTTCAACCGCGCGCGTCTGGAGCGATGCGAGATCGGAGCCCGAGTTAGGCTCGGAATATCCCTGACACCAGATTTCCTCGCCCGAAAGAATCTTGGAAATGAAGCGTCGCTTTTGTTCCTCGTTTCCCCAATGAATCAGCGTCGGACCGATCAGGCTGAGTCCTGACCCGATATAGGGCAGGGGAGCTTTCGCGCGCGCGAGTTCCTGATTGTAGACGATAGTCTGCAGAATACTTGCGCCGCGTCCGCCGTATTCTCTGGGCCAATCGATTCCAACCCATCTTCCCTCGCACAGCTTGCGATACCACGCGACGCGGCGATTCCAATCCTCGTCGTCGTCCTCGGCGATCGAATCCGCGTTCTCGAATCCCTGCTTGGGCGCATTCTTCTCGAGCCACGCGCGAAATTCCGTACGAAACGCCTCGTCTTCGGGGGTGAAATTGAAATCCATCGTTCGCGCCTCCGGGATAGGTCTCTCTACGCCGGCTAAATTCGCATATGATAGGTGCCGATTTCCAGCCGCGAAGGGGGGAAACAATGGCTCTCATCCGCACGCAAGTCGCCGATCAAATCGGAACAATCGCCCTGGACAATTACGCCAAGCGCAACGCGCTCAATGCGGACATGATCGCCGAGATCATCGCTGCACTCGATCGTTTCAAAAGCGAGAGCGTGCGCGTCGCGGTGCTTCGCTCGGCAGCAAGCGAGAAGGTATGGTCGGCGGGGCACGATATCGAGGAACTTCCGCAAGCCGATCGCGATCCGCTGCCGTACAACGATCCGCTTGAGCAGGTGATTCGCGCGGTCAAGACGTTTCCGGCGCCGGTGATCGCGATGGTTCACGGATCGGCGTGGGGAGGCGCTTGCGATCTCGTGATGGCGTGCGACCTCGTTGTTGGCGACGAGACCTGCGCCTTCGCGATCACGCCCGCCAAGCTGGGATTGCCGTACAATCTCGAGGGATTTGTAGATTTCACGAGTCGGCTCCCGCTGACGATCGTCAAGGAGATGTTTTTCACAGCCGAGCCGATAGACGCAACCCGGGCGCAGTGGGTCGGCATCGTCAACATGATCGTGCCCGCGGCGGAACTCGAGGCCCGGACTTATGCGATGGCGCGCACGATAGCGTCGCGGTCGCCTGCTGCGATTGCAGCTTGTAAGGAAGCGCTACGGGTTCTGAGCGAAGCCGTATCGATCAATCCGCAGACTTACGAGTACATCCAGCAGTTGCGACGCAACGTTTACATCGGCCGCGACTATCACGAAGGAATCCAGGCGTTTTTTGAAAAGCGCGCACCGAGGTTCTGACCTGAGTGCTTTCGCAGCTCGCTCGAGTTGATAAAAAACGCGCGAGGCGTGGGTATCACGCCTCGCGCGCCATCTAATGTCGGTTATGGCCGCCCTGATACGGTCAGGCTTCGATCTGCCAAACTTTGCGCGCGGCTTCCGCCGAGCGCTTAACGAACTTGCGGCCGAGATCGTTCTGCGCCTCGAAAATCGGAGCGAGCGGCGTCTCCTTGGCCCATCCCGTCGCGGTGGCCTGCATATCGAGAAATTCGTTGGCGAGCCGTTCGGCAGTGTCGACATACCATGCGGCGAATTTCTTGGTGCTTTCGCCGCTGAAGAACGCCTTGCTTGCCTTGCTCATGTTTTCGTAGATGCCTTCGGTTGCTGACTTTTCCATTTTCTTCGGTCCCTCCGTGTGGGCGGCCAGATGGGGCTCGCCGACATCTCTTGTTGGTCGGTCTTCTGTTTGCGTCGAGTGCGTCTCGGCTGACGCCGCCGCGGCGGCGGCGATTGCGTTTGCGATCCTGCGCGAGGCCTCCGTTTCAGGAGTCGATCCCGTCGGCGCGCTCGGCGCGGCATTCTTTCGTGGTCTCGCACCGGGCGAGCGCTGGCGCGGCTTCCTGCCGCGACCGCGCTCGCGATCCTGTTCGTCCATCAATCATGCTCCGCAAGCCATTTGGTAACTTCGGGCCACAGCTTCTTTAGCGCGGAATCGCCGACCCCTACGCCGATATGACCGGCAGGAAAGGCGATCGTGCGTTTGTCCGTGGAACCCACCGCGTCGAGAACGCCGTAACTCTGGCTCGGATGCACGACGTCGTCGTATTCGCCGATGATGTTGAGCAACGGCATCGTGATCGAGGTAAGATCTACACGTCGACCGCCGATTTCGAACAGATTGCGGCACAGCTTGTTTTCGCCGGCAAGCTCGCTCGCCATTTCCTTGAATACGCCGCCCGCCAGCGGCACGTCGGACGCCATCCATCGCTCGAACAGCGTAAACATCTCGTCGTAACCTTCGCGATCGAGATTGCGATAGCGCCCGACGAATTTGTTGAGCAGATGATGCGGGGGCGACATCGCGTTAAACATCAGGTTGATCGCCCATGCCGGAGCATTGCCGTGAATCGAGGTGACCAGCTCGGCGGTGTGCGGCGACAGATGCTCCATCAAGTGTGAGATCGGCAGCTCCCGCTTGCTCATGTCGAACGGCGTCGTGAGCACGATCAGGTTTTTGACAATATCGGGATTGAACGCCGTGTATGAAAGGGCCAGCAGCGCGCCGAAGCAGTAGCCCAGGATGTTCACTTGATCGGTGTCATGCTCGATCTGAATCGCACGGACCGAATTGGCGACGTCTCCGTTGACGTAAGCGTTGAAGTCGCGCCACGTGTCGTCGTCGTTGGGCGGAATCCAGTCGGTCAGATATACATCGAAGCCCGCTTTCGTAAGCTTTTCGACGACGCTTTTCCCCGGCATCAGATCCAGGATGAACGGCCGTTTGATAAGTGCGTAGATCAGCAGCAGCGGCGTGCGATGTCGGACGGGGCCCCTCGCATGATAGTGACGGAGCCGAACCTTGCCGCCCTCGTAAACTATATCGGAAGGCGTTGCCGGAGGCGGATCGTTCTCTGCGCAACCGTATCCTCGGCGAAAGGAATCGATCGCGTCCAGCGCGCCTTCAGCCCAAAAGCTTGCCACCTGACTAAAGACTGACACGGCTCTTGACCTCCCCGGCGGTCGTATTTGCCCATCCGGCCCAAAGAGGATTGAGAAAAAGCGGAAGACCGTTGTTGCGCTCGACTGGAGCGGGAGCAGGAGCAGCTTTTGCCGCCTGTTTTTCGCGCAGCTTCTGCTCCATTCGCGCCGAGCGGAGTTCTTCGCGAATCGCGCGGACTTCCGAGCGAAGCATTTTCACTTCAGAGTTGGTTGGAAGCCCGATCGACGGCCACAGCGATCCGAAGAATGCCCCTGCGACCGCATCGACCGTCCGCTGCACGACAAGCGAGCGTTCGATGACCGTTGCGGCGGCACGTCCCACGCGAGGGCTCGTGTAGAGCGAGTCGGTGAGAGCGATCGCCGCGCCCATCGCAGCGTCGTAGACTTTCCATCCGGCCTGATGAAGCTCTTTGTCCGCGTCCTCGGAAAAGATGCGTGAAACCGCGGCGACCGGGAGATCTATAGTGGCAGCCTCGACGAAGGCGACCATGCTTTCCGTGAACGATGAATTTTTTTCCTTCATAGGGGCGGCTCCTTTGGTGTGCGTCGATGCTCTGCTAATTGACCGACGTTTGACCCGAACTCCGACCGAGCCTTGCAAACATCAGACGTTGCGGGCGCGATTGCGGGGTGATCTCACCGAGGTAGTTGCAGGTCGCGCTATGCTGCACGGCGGCCGGCAATGTCGCGCTGCTTGGTGCAGGGGTCATGCCATCCGTGGTCGGCTGATTGCGGCTATGTCGAATAGTTCGGTGCATTTCAAGTAGGCGTAAGTATAGCTTATGGGCGCCGGCTGGAAAGAATTAGTGTTGCTAAACTTTGTCGCGGGTGTGACAAAAACACGAACTTCTTATCGCCAGCGGGAAAAATCCATGTAAAAGCTCGATTTATCGTTCAATTGGATTACGCGCGTTTGCATTGCCGCGGGCTGCTTTGGACTGATTTGTCACATCTGTGACAAATCGGGTATGAATCAGTTATCAACGCGGAAAACTGAACGTGCGACCGCTATCGCAAGAGGAGATTTTTTCCAGGCTCAAGGCGTTTTCGTGGGCTTCAAAGGAAAACCTCGAGCGACTGATGGCGCTCGGCCGTACGCATCGCGTTGCGCGCCGGCGCGCGATTTTCCAGCTCGGCGACGAATCGAATCGCGTTTATGTCCTCCACTCCGGCATTGCCAAGCTTTGCATCCTGAATCGCGGCGAGCCCGTGCTCGTCGGTCTGATCGCGCCGGGTGAGGTTTTCGGCGCCTCCGCGCTGCTCGGGCACGATCGGAGACAGTTTCGATGCGACGCGCTCACCGAGTGCACCGTATCCTCCTTCACTCCGGCAGAGTTCGTCGAAACGCTGCTCGGGATGGAACTCGCGGATCTGAGTCAGTTCCTCGAAGCGACAGTGGGCAAGTGGTGGGCGATGCTCCTGCGCTATGCGAACTCGGTCGGAACGGGTTTGCGCGAACGGCTTGCCGCAGCATTGATCGAGCTTGGCGGGAAATTCGGCGCCGTTGACGATCGCGGAATAATCATCACGGTCAAACTTACTCATGCAGACCTTGCCGCTTTGGTCGGCGCATCGCGCCAGCGCACAACTTCGCAGCTCGCGGAGTTCGAGCGTGAGGGAGCGTTGATCCGCGACGGTCGGCGATTGATTATCGTTGCGGATAGACTGCGGCGCCTGACCGAGCCGCAAACGCGTCGCGCCAAAGCGCCGACAGGGGAGAACAAGTTAAATGGCCGCGAGCAGGTTCATCACGGTAAACGGTCTCAAGCTCCACTACCTGGATCACGGCGGGCGCGATAACAACTGGCTCGTCTGCATCCATGGCCTGACCGGTAACGCACACAACTTCGACGCGCTCGCGTCCCATCTGACGCCCGCCTATCACGTTCTCTCGATCGACGTTCGCGGACGCGGCGACAGCGAATGGGGGCCCGGCATGGAGTACACGCCGCAAAACTACGTCGCCGATTTGGCGGCATTTCTCGATACGCTCGGAATCGAGCGCACGACGCTTATAGGCACCTCGATGGGTGGGATGATCTCGATTCTTTTCGCGGGAGGATATCCAGAGCGCGTCGAGCGCGTGGTGCTCAACGATATCGGTCCGGATATCGACGCGACCGGGCTCGCGCGCATCACGAGTTACGTCGGCGATGCGCCGTCGGAATTTGACGACCTTGAGGCAGTCGCCGCCTACTATCGCAGGATTTATCCGCCCGCGGCGAAGATGACCTCCGAGGCCGTTCGCGAGATGGCGCGATGGTCGGTGAAGCCGGCTCCGAACGGAAAGCTCGGATGGAAAATGGATCCGCAGATTCGCCGTCCGGTGCGCGGCGGGGCCGCGTCGCGTCCGCTCGATCTATGGGTTCCGTTCGCGAGGATCGCGGCGCCGATTCTGGTTGTGCGCGGCGGCGAAAGCGACATCCTCTCCGCAGCGACAGTCTCGCGGATGAAATCGACGCTGCGCGCCGCCAAGTCCGTTGAAGTTCCGGGCGTCGGCCACGCCCCCTCGCTGGTTGAGCCCGAAGCGCTGGCCGCGATCAAAGAGTTTCTCCCGGTCTGAAAACACCCGCCACGCGCCGTTCACGCGCGATTGACAGCATCGGCCGGCCCGGCTCCGTTTATCACGCGGCTTGATTTTGTGTTTGACTCTGAGCCGCGGCGTCAATGTGTTTCCACAGCCAGACAGTGCCTGCGATGTTGGGGATAAGTATGAACCATGTGCCAAACGGGGCCAGCACAAACCCTGCGTACGGCGCAGGAAGAAGGACCCCCAGGAGCACGACGCCGATGAGTACGCCGAGCGGCGTTGCAGCTACGAACCAGCGCGGGTAGATCGTTTTCCCGCTCAGAACGCCAGCAGCAAGCAAGACGGCGCCCATATTCAAGGCCACAGCTGCTGTGAGGTCTCCCATCACGAAGTGTTCGACGATGTAGCGGTTCGCCAAGGCAAGAAAAGTCGGATCAGTGCTTCCCACCACGGCTTTGGCTTGTTCGAGGACGCTCAAAAACGCCCAGCCCGCGTGTTGGATGCCGCCGATCATGATGACGGCGTAAACCAGTAGGAAGATGGGAAGCCAGCCGAGCCAAAATCCGGCGCGGCGCACGCCGATCCACCACGGGTAGTAGGTGAACGCGTAGATCGGATACAGCCATCCGGCGGTTTGCGCGACGAGCAGCATCCAGTGGGGACGACCGTTCGCGGTAATGATCGTGTGGAAGACGGCGGGCGAGAAATAACCAAATCCGCTTAGACTGGGAGAATATCCGTAAATGCAATCGCACACCCCATTCCAGAGCATGAGAATCGACCCGCCGACCCCGATGAGACGGAGACGAGAGCGCAATCGCTCGAAGTAAATAATCTCTGTCATATCGAATCTCGCGACCCGCGACGGCGATCGCGATCGATGCTCGCGTGAGAGATTTGAGCGGTTTTCGCGCGCTTCACTATGATTGCGTCCGGCAATTATCAGTCACTTGAACTACGCTATAGAACTGGCTGAACCACCCTGTCGCCGGGTCTTTCCCCCGCTCATGGTCTGCCGTCGAATCGAAAGCCTGAAGTTGTTCCATTTCAATAACGGCATGCGTACCGTCGGCAACGCTTTGTCACGCACGAGGAACCGCAGAGCCCTGGTATATGAAAGCCAAAAACTTCGGCCCCTTCAGGTAGCCGGTGTGGATTTCGTCGATGCTGAAGCCGCCCGCAGCTATCAGATCGTCCATTTTGCGGTTGAGATGACAACCGCCGCTGATTCGCTGCCAGCACGGACCAAGCCGGTTCTGCCAACCCTGGACCTTTCGTTCAGGGGCAAGCCCGTGCTCGACAAAGAGGAGGCGGCCGCCCGGCTTGAGCACGCGGCGCATCTCGCGCAGCGCTTTGATCGGATCGCGAATGGAGCAAAGCGTCCAGGTGATCACGACGGTGTCCGCGCAGTGGCTGCCGATTGGCAGCTCTTCCGCGGATGCTCTGACCAATTCGACCGGAAGCGAAGCGTGCTTGAGGCGCTTCTTAACCATGAGCAGGAACTGCGGCGAAGGATCGATGCCATAGAGGTGGGTGGCCGACGAACCGTACAGCGGCAGATTAAGCCCCGAACCGATTCCAATCTCGATCACGGTTCCGCGCGCCGCCGAGATGGTCACCTGCCGATAAGCGGCAAGGTTGCCGCTGCGCATCGACAGATCGATGATCCAGGGAAGTACGCGGCGCGCATAAAAGCCCGTATTCAACATCGAGTGGTTTTCCCGCGCCTGAACATGATTGCGTCCGGAGATTATCACTAAATGGGTTCGCTCGAACTGGATCCAGCTAGTGTCGTGTCCCGTAAATTCCTTATAGCGAGCGCAGGTGGTATGAGATTCTTCGCTCCGCAGACTGCGCTCAGAATGACAAACAAAAGCGAGCACTTTCTGTCATTCTGAGCGAAGCGAAGAATCTCGTTCCACGACATATGATTTGTTAACTTACTTGCGGGACAGCACACTAGCTTTCGTTTCCCAAACGCGAGCGCAGTCGCGCGAGGAAGTTTAGCGCGTCGATCGGCATCATCCGATCGACATCTGCGAGCTTGAGTTCTTGAAGAACGCGGCTCTCCGAAGGTGTGAACAATCCCAATTGCCCTGCAGGCGCGGGTTTGCCGGCGGGTCGTGCGAGTCGCGGGCGGCCCGACTCGTCGAGTTCGCCCTGTTCGAGATTGGTGAGAATCTGACGCGCGCGCGTGATGATGGTGTCGGGTAGGCCTGCCAGTTTCGCAACCTCGATTCCGTAACTGCGCGAAGCGGGCTCTTCGATTACGCGGCGCAGAAACAGCACTTCGCCCGCCCATTCACGCACTGCCATGCTCAGATTTCTCACTCGCGGGCGCTCGCGCGCGAGGTCCGTCAGTTCGTGAAAGTGCGTCGCGAACAGCACGCGCGCGCGTGTTGAATCGTGCAGGTACTCTGCGACCGCCCACGCTATCGCAAGGCCGTCGAAGGTGCTGGTTCCGCGTCCGACCTCGTCGAGCAGAAGCAGGCTTCGCTCCGTCAAGCCTTCGAGCAGGCGGGCCGTCTCGCGCATCTCGACCATGAACGTCGACTCTCCGCGCCGCAGCTCATCGCGCGCCCCGATTCGCGTCTGAACGCGATCTGTTATTCCCAGATGCGCCTCGGTCGCGGGAACGAAACTGCCCATCTGCGCCATGATCACAATCAGCGCGACCTGGCGAAGATAGGTCGATTTGCCCGCCATGTTGGGGCCGGTAATGAGCAGGAGTTGGCGCTCGCCGGGATCGGTATCGAGATCGTTGGGCACGAATTCGCCCGGTTTCATTCCGGCTTCGAGCACGGGATGGCGTCCGTCGCGCACGAGCAGGCGCAGGCTCGTATCGATTTGCGGCCGGATGTACCCGCGTCGGCGCGCGACCTTCGCGAGCGACATCATTGCGTCGAACTCACCGATCGCCCGGGCGCTGGCGAGTATCGACGCGCTCCGGGCGGCGAGGTCGCGCTGAAGCCGCGAAAATATCTGAAGCTCCAGCTCCTTCAAGCCCGACTCCGCGCTCAGGATCTTGCGTTCGAGTTCCTTCAGCGCAGGCGTCGTGAAGCGTTCGGCGCCGACCAGCGTTTGCTTGCGTTCGTAATCGGAAGGCGCGCGATCGAGATGCGCCTTGGTGATTTCGACGTAAAATCCGAAAACCTGATTGTAGCGGACCTTGAGCGAAGCAATGCCGGTGCGCTCGCGCTCGGAGATTTCCATCTGCGCGATCACCCCGCGCGCTCCAGACGCGAGCGAACGGAGCTCGTCGACTTCTGCGCTGAATCCCGCCCGTATGATTCCGCCTTCGCGAGCGCTTACAGGAGCGTCCGGCGAGAGAGTATCGGCGATCTGCGTGACGACGTCAGGCGCCGGCTCGATTCGATCGGCGATACGGCGAATCAATTCCGAACGATACGCCGAGAGGCCTGATTTGAGCGCGCCGGCTGCATTGAGGGCCTCGCCGAGTCGGACGCAATCGCGGGGAGAGGCGCGCAGACTCCCGACGCGTCCGCCGAGCCGTTCGAGGTCGCCGATGTGCTTGAGCGATTCGGCGACGGGGCCGCCGAGGTCTGAATCGAACAGCTCCTCCACTGCGTCAAGGCGCGCGCTAATCGCGTCGAGATCGAGCAGCGGATATGTGATCCAATTTGCGAGCGTGCGCGCGCCGGTCGCGGTTAGTGTCTCGTCGAGGATTGCCAGCAGCGATCCGGTGCGTGCGCCGTCGGACGACGCGACAAGCTCGAGATGAGCGCGCGTCGTCTCGTCGACGGTCATATATTCGGCGGCTCGATACGATCGCGGCGCATTCAGATGCGCAAGGTTGCTTCCGAAGGTTTCCTCGACGTATCCGAGGGCCGCGCCTGCCGCGATCGCGCTTGCGTCCGAAATATGCGCCGCCGTTTCGCCGAAGCGCCCGGCGAGGGCGGCGCGACATCGAGTGAGATCGAACCGCACCGCATCGATTTCCGTGATCGGACATCCGAGGCCGGAGACGATCGGTCCGATCTCCGCGACCCCGCGCGGGGCGATCAATTCGCGCGGGGCAATTCGCGCGATCTCGTCGCGCAGCGTGGCGGGCTTCGCGCTCTCCGTGCAGATGAATTCGCCGGTGGAGACGTCGAGTGCCGAAATCGCACACGTCCCGGCGATCGCAATCGAGACGAGGAAGTTTTTCTCCGACGCCGTCAGAACCATCTCCTCGCCGACCGTGCCCGGTGTGATCACCCGAACTATCTGACGTGGCATCAGACCGCGTCCCCCTCCGTCCTGCGAAGCTTGTTCACAAATTGCGACTTTGTGGCCCGCCCTGACCAGTTTGGCGATATACGGTTCGGCGGCGTGGAAGGGAACGCCGCACAGCGGGACGCCATCTTTCGATCGCGAGGTGAGCTGGATATCGAGCACGCGCGCGCCGATCTCTGCGTCCTCGAAAAACATTTCGTAAAAGTCGCCGAGGCGGAAAAAAAGAATCGCGTCCGGGACCTGGCGCTTCACGCTCAGGTACTGCGCGATCATCGGTGTCTGCTTTACGGCCACAAGTGCGGATGAGAATAGCGAGGGCGGACTCGGAGGCAAAGGCATGCCTTTCCGAGGCGACACTCCGCCTTCACCAACGAGCCGCGAGAAAAACAAGCACGCGAAAACGTCTGAAAGCAAGTTTCAAGTGTGGAGCCATTCCGCCGCCAACGAATCGCGCAAGAACCGAGCGGCCGAAAATCTGTGACAACCGTTTCACGTGAAACATTTGTACGCTGTAGGCCACGAGGAGTCCGAAAGAAAAGCGAAACCTTATGTTGGGAAGAGGCGCATTTTTCTACATAAAGTAGATGACATAGTGTGTATAAACATACCACTGCGTCCATTAGCGACTGCTTTCATTCTATACGAGATAAGGCTATAACGAGGAGCCAAGAGTTCGAAATTGGCGATCGAAGCACGTCTTCAATGCCCGACGAAAAAGATATCGACATCCTCGATTTAATTGCTCCGCCGCGTCCTCGTGCGCGAGCCAGGGCCAATCGCGAGCCGCTCGATCTCGAGGATGCCACGCCCGAGGCTTTGGCCGAAGCTGTCGAAGAGCGCCCGCGCCGGGCGCATCCGGCTGCGAGTCGAACCCCGGTCAGCTTCGAAGCTCCGACGACGTCCGAACGCCTCGAAGTCCGGCCGATCGGAACGACCCTGGGACTCAAGGAGCTCGCCGCGCTTCATCGCAAGACCTGGAGCAATCTGAACGTGCAGGAGAAGCGAGTTCACATGCTGCTTTGGCCGCTGGCGCTGCACTTCGGGCTTTATCAGATCAAACCGGGGCAGGAGCGCAGACGGCCGCCGCTGATCGGAGCGTTCTGGGCGCGATGTCTGGCCGACGCGCCGCTCACTCTGGGTCATCTTTACCCCGCACAAATTTTCAAGGGGATGATGGCGTCCGACGTATGGGAATTCGGCGGGATGGTTATCGATGTCACTTACCAGGGCAAGGGCCTGGTGAAGAAGCTGTCCGACACCGCGCGCATCTTCCTGTTCTCGCGCCGTCCCAAGTTGCTGATCACGAATCCGATTGAACCGCTCGTCGAGATGTACAAGCAGTTCGGGATGAAAACGATCGGCAACGCGCCCGTCGAGCATCCGCACGCCTACAACGTCAAAGTATGGCTGATGTACGGCCGCTTCGACGAATTGTCGCGCCCGTACTACATGTAGAGCACGACAGTGCTGATAAGGTGCTTGTATACTGCTAGCATCGCTGGGCAGAGTTGTTTATGGATGGCCGGTTCACTCGAATTCGACTCGAAAACTGGAAGAACTTCGCGTCAGCAGAAGTCCCTCTCAGCCAACGCGTTTTTTTGGTTGGTCCCAACGCTTCCGGAAAGTCGAACTTTCTGGATGCACTTCGCTTTCTTCGCGATCTAGCGTCCGACGGCGGGGGCTTTCAAGAAGCAGTGCGGAGGCGCGGCGGCGTGTCGTCGATTCGCTGTTACGCTGCCAGGCGCCACCCCGAAGTGAAAGTCTCGGTGCAGGTCGGCACTGACGAGGACCCCGGGGCCTGGTCTTACGAGATTCATTTTTCGCAAGACAATAACCAGCGAGCGGAAATCAAGAAGGAGTGCGTAAAGAGGGGTGGCGAATCGCTTCTTGAGAGACCCGAGGACAAAGACAAAAAGGATCCCGAACGACTCCGCCAAACGCATCTCGAGCAGCTGTATGCGAACGAAAAGTTTCGTGAACTTGCCGATTTCTTTCGCGTGCTTCGCTACTATCACATTGTTCCTCACCTGGTGAGAGATCGCGACCGAGCGCGGGGCAAACGTCAAGATCCTTTTGGCGGCGATTTTCTCGAGCAGATCGCCAGGACTCCCGAAAAAACGCGAAACTCTCGGCTTCGACGAATTGGAGAAGCGCTGCGAGTCGCTGTTCCGCAATTGAAGGAATTGAGACTGGATCACGATGCTCGCGGGTTGCCGCATCTTAAGGCCAAGTACATGCACTGGCGCGCCCAAGGCGCATGGCAAACGGAGGAACAGTTCTCCGACGGAACGTTGCGACTCATGGGCTTGCTATGGGCTGTCCTTAGCGGTTCTGGACCTCTGTTGCTTGAAGAACCGGAACTCTCGTTGCATTCCGAAGTCGTGCGGTACATCCCTGCGATGCTTTCGCGTATCCAGCGGCGCTATCGTTCACAGATAATCATCAGCACGCATTCCGCAGACCTGCTTGGCGACCCCGGGATAGGTGTGGACGAGGTCCTCTTGCTGACTCCTGAAAAGGAGGGCACGCAAGTGGCCGTTGCGTCTTCGCTGAAAGATCTTCAACCACTCCTCGGGGGCGAGTTTCGCCTTTCCGAATTTGTTATTCCCCGAACGCGGCCCAAGAATGTGAATCAGTTGGCCCTGTTTGAAGGATGATTCGTGGCGCGTTGGATCACGGCTGCAGTGGAAGGTGAAGTCGATGCTGCGGTTGTCGAGCGGTTGGCCGACCATTCTGGTGTTTCCGTGTCAGAAATCTACGGGAAGAACGGCAAAGCTGCGCTAAAGCAGAGGTTGAGCAACTACAACAACGCGGCGCAGTTTGCGCCATGGTTGGTGTTGGTGGATCTGGATAACGACTTTAGCTGCGCACCGGACTTGGTTGTGAGCTGGCTGCCGAATCCAGCGCGGCAGATGCGATTTCGCGTCGCAGTCAGGCAAGTGGAAGCTTGGCTGCTGGCTGACCGCGAGCGCATCGCGGGCTTTCTCGGCGTACGAAAATCACAGGTCCCGAGCTCTCCCGAAGACCTCACGGATGCCAAGCGTGCGTTGATTGACCTTGCACGTCGCTCGCGTCGCAGAGACATTCGTGTGGATATGGTTCCTCGTCCCAGCAGCGGGCGAAAGGTCGGCCCTGCCTACGTATCTCGAATAATCGAATACGTTTACGAAGCTTGGAGGCCTAGAGTCGCCGCGTCGAATGCCGCCAGTCTTGCAAAGTGCCTTAGACGCCTACGCGCTATTTGAATCATCCGCTGCTGCAAATGGGCAAGCGGCGACGCACGTCGCAGTGTTGCCCGGTGAGTCGGCGATGATTAATTTCGTCACATGCTGTCGGGAGTGACGAGACGATGGCTGCGCTGACGCGCACTGGAATCGCGCGCGAGATTGCGGCGGCGGGGCTGCTGATCGCATCGTACCCGCTCGATGAAATTGCGCGTCGCACGGAGAGGTTCTTTGACTGGGGTGACGAAACGGTCGTCCTCGCGCACGGATTGGGCGGCAGCCGTGCCAACTTCCTCGCTTTCGCCGCCTACGTGAGAATGGCCGGATTCGGGCGAATCGAGTTCTTCGAGTATCCGCGATGGCAATCGGTTGCGGATTCCGCGTCGATGCTTGGCGAGATGGTCGAGCGCATTTCGTCGAATCGCGCAGTTCACATCGTTGGACACAGCCTCGGCGGAACTATCGCGCGGCGGTTTGCTGCAATTGCGCCGCACAAGGTCCGTTCGCTGGTGACGATCGGGTCGCCGTACTCGATCAACCATTCGAATCTGCGCGAGCTGGCGATTTTCGGCGACGAGGACGCTGTCGTTCCGCCGCCGCCCGAGCAGTTGCGTGACAATATGTTCAAACGCGCGGAGGTGCTGCCCGCAACCGGCCACCTTGCGATTCTCTACCATCCCCAGACCCTGCGTCTGACCGCCACCGAGCTGCGGCTTAATCGGTACTGATTGGCCGCTCGCGCGGTCGCGACGAGAATCGGATGGAGATCGGCGGCGAGGGGCATTCGGCGATAATCCTCGCGGGCGGTCGCGGCGCACGAATGGGCGCGCCGAAGGCAACGGTCGCATTTGCCGGAACCCCGATGCTCCTGCGCGTGATCCAACGCCTCGCCGATGACTTCGACGAGATCATCGTGGTCGCCGCGCCGCCGGAGCTTCAGCCGCTGACCGATCTTTCAGATCGCGTCAGCGTGCTGCGCGATCCCGTCGCGTACGAGGGACCTGTCCCCGCTCTGCAGCGCGGACTTGCGGCGGCCTCGAGCGAAATCGCCTTCGTATGTTCGTGCGATCTTCCGCTGATCGATCCCGACATCGCGGCGACCATTTGCGAATTGGTCGGCGAGAGCGACGCTGCGATTCCGGAAATACGCGGCGAGCTTCAGCCGCTTCATGCGGCGTACAGAACGGTGCGATGTGCCGGGGCGCTCGCGACGATGATGACGATCGGTGAGAAGCGGCTGTGCGGGATCGTCAACTATATCGATGCCGCGATCATCCCGGACGAAGCGTTTCGCGATGTCGACCCCGACTTGCGATCGTTTCTCAACGTCAACACGCCCGAGGACCTCGCACGCGCACTGAAGCTCGCCACCCGCGAGGAGTAGGGCGCGGAAATTATTTCTTAGGCTCCCACCTCAGGATGGGGTGGCGGGCGGCTTCGGCTTCGTCCACTCGCTTCAGGCGCAACGTCTGCGGCGCGTTCTTGACGATCTCGGGATTCGAGAGTGCGTCGGCGTGGATCGCTTCCATCGCGTCGACGAATCGATCCATCGTTTCGAGGCTCTCGGTCTCGGTCGGCTCGATCATCAGCGCGCCCGGCACTACCAGCGGGAAATAGATCGTCGGGGGATGTACTCCGTAATCGAGCAGCCGCTTTGCAATTTCCAGCGTGCTGACGCCCGCGCGCTTTTCAAGGTCGTGCGTGAGAACGCATTCATGCATGGAAGGCTCAGCCGTCGCGCTCGGAAAATGGCGCTCCAGGCGGCGTCGCAGATAGTTCGCGCTCAGGATCGCGAGCCTGCTCGCCTCGGCCAATCCGTTGCCACCGAGCGCGAGGATATAGGCATACGCGCGCACGATCATCCCGAAATTTCCGTAAAACGATCGCAGACGTCCGACAGAGTCGGGGCGGTCGTAGTCGAAGTCCCATCCACGATCGCCTTTTCGCAGACGCGGAACGGGAAGGAACGGCTCGAGATGCTTCTTCACGCCGACCGGCCCCGCGCCCGGACCGCCTCCGCCGTGCGGAGTCGAAAACGTTTTGTGAAGGTTGAGCTGGACGATGTCCGCGCCCATATGCCCCGGCTTCGCGATGCCCATCAGCGCGTTCATGTTCGCGCCGTCCATGTAGAGCATCGCGCCGCGCTCGTGCAGCGCATCCGCGATCGCCTGGATTTCCGGCTCGAATATTCCGAGCGTATTCGGATTCGTCACCATCATCGCGGCGACGTCGTCATCGACGAGGCGGCGAACTTCAGACGCTTCGATAAAGCCGCGCTTGCTCGACCGCGCGACGACGACATCAAATCCGGCCAGAGTGCAGCTCGCGGGATTGGTGCCGTGCGCCGTATCGGGAATGATGACCTTATGACGCCGCGCGCCCTGTTTGGCGTGATACGCGCGAATCATCATCAGGCCCGTCAGCTCGCCCTGCGCTCCCGCCGCAGGATGGAGCGATACGGCATCCATGCCGGTGATTTCGGCGAGTGCGGCTTCCATCCGCGCCATCAGCTCGAACGCGCCCTGCGCAAGATGAGCGGGCGTGCGCGGATGCAGATCGGCGATACCGCGCATCGATGCCGCCTCGTCGTTGAGGGCGGGGTTGTATTTCATCGTGCACGACCCCAGCGGATAGAACTGGAGCGCCTGCGCGAAGTTGAGGCGCGAAAGATTCAGGAAATGACGCATCACGCCGGGCTCGTCGAGTTCGGGAAATCCTTCGATATCGCTGCGGCACAAGTCGCCGAGAATTTCCGCGCCGGGCGGGAATCCGGATTCGCGCGGAGCAACATCGACGCCGCGGCGTCCGGGCGATGAAAGCTCGAAGATAAGCGGATGCGAATCCGCGGCCGCCGGCGTGCTCAGGCGCTGCTTCTCGACTCGCTCCGGCAGCTTTCTGATCTTGCCCATCGTCGCCATCACCGCGCCTCCGCCATCACTGCGCACAAGCGATCGATGTCGCCGGGCGCATTCATTTCCGTAACCGAGATGAGAAGCCCGTCGCCGAGTTCGGACCAGTCGCGAGCCGTCGCGACGCCCGCGAACACACCTTTACTTTCACCGAGAGCGAGGGTCGCCTCGGGATTTCGAACGCTGACGGCGAATTCGTTGAAGAAGGGCCCCGAAAAGCGCCGCGCGATTCCGATTCGATCCAAAACGTCCGCTGCGCGATGCGCGATTTCGACGTTGCGCTCCGCCAATTCGCGCAATCCGCGACGTCCCATCAGCGACAGGTAAGCGGTCGCGGCCAGCGCGCACAGCGAATGATTCGTGCAGATGTTCGAGGTCGCGCGCTCGCGCCGGATATGCTGCTCGCGCGTCGCGAGCGTCAGGCAGAAAGCGCGACGACCTTCGCGATCGACCGTTTGACCGACCAGCCGGCCCGGCATCTGACGCATATGCGCGCTGCGCGCCGCCATGAATCCGACTCCGGGACCGCCGAACTGAAGCGGCAACCCGAAGCTCTGTCCCTCGCCGACAGCTATATCGGCGGCGCACTCTCCGGGCGATTTGAGCAGCCCAAGCGCGAGAGCCTCGGCGGTGACGGAAATTGCGAGCGCGCCCGCGCTCCGGGTGATCGAGGTGATTTGCGCGAGCGGCTCGACCACGCCGAATCCGTTCGGGTAGCCGACGACGGCGCATAGCAGGCGATCGTTTGCGATACGTGCGAGCGCTTCGAGATCGATCGCTCCAGTCGCGGCGAAGGGAATCTCGACGATTTCGATTTCATCCTGCGCGGCGAGGTAGGTCCGAATCGTCCCGCGATAGTCGGACCACAACGCCCGCGAAAGCGCCACGACATTGCGCTTAGGCATCAGCCGGCGCGCCATCAGAACGGCCTCCGCAGCCGCGGATGCGCCGTCGTACATGCTGGCGTTGGCGACGTCGAGTCCGGTCAACTGCGTGATTAACGTCTGAAACTCAAAGATGGCCTGCGTCGTGCCCTGGCTGGCTTCGGCCTGATAGGGCGTGTAGCTGGTGGCGAACTCGGCGCGCGACGTGATCGCGCGAACCGCGGCGGGCACGTAGTGGCGGTAGTAGCCCGCGCCGAGGAAGCTCGCGAAAGTCGGCGAAGCGCCGTTGCGACGCGCGAGATCGGCGATTTCGCCCGCTACCTCCTGCTCGCTGGCGCCGGGCGCCAGCGCGATTGACGCGGTTTGCCGAAGCGATTCGGGCACCTGCGCGATCAGATCGTTAATCGAGCGGACGCCGACAACCTCGAGCATCCGCCGCACTTCGGCATCGGTATGGGGCATGAATCTCATTTAGGACATGAAACTCCAGTTGTTCTCGTAAATGCGTGCATCAGATGACCATCCGGCCCGCGCGATAGAACGGAAGCGCCGTGATCCGCGCTGCGACCCTGCGATTTCGAACTTCGACCTGTGCCTCCGCGCCGGGACTCAGGTTTGTGTCGAACGCGACGTAAGCCATCGCGATGGGCCGGTTGGCGGTTGGCGCGAAAGTCCCGCTGGTTACGACTCCAATTTCCTTTTCGCCGCTGAAAACTCGATAACCCTGACGCGCGATAGTGCGGGCGTCCTGGGTGATGAGACCGACGAGGCGTTTGCGAACGCCTGCGTCGCGCTGGCGGGCGAGGGCGGTTTCGCCGACAAAATCGTGACCGGATTTCACGAATGAAGCCAGCCCCGCCTCGAGCGGCGAAGTCCGGCGATCGAGCTCGTGTCCGTAAAGCGGCAGCGCAGCCTCGAGGCGCAGGGTATCGCGTGCTCCAAGTCCGCACGGCTTGGCGTTCGCATCGAGGAGGGCATGAAACAGTTGCTCCGCACGCGCGGGGCCGACGAATATCTCGAAGCCGTCTTCGCCCGTGTATCCCGTGCGAGCGGCGACGCATCGCACGCCCGCGATACCGCCGCATTGCACGCCGAATCGCGGGACTTTGCCGATCGCGAAATCAGCCATCCTCGAAACGGTCGCGACGCTGGCGGGTCCCTGGATCGCCACCAGCGCAGTTTCGTCGCTAAGATCGCGGAAATCAGCGCCGATCGCGCGATTCAAATCGATCAGCCATTCGCGATCGGTATCGACGTTCGAAGCGTTGACGCACAGGAGGTATTTCTCCGCCCCGAGCCGATAGATGATCAGGTCATCGACGACGCCGCCATCTTCGGCGCACATAATCGTGTATTGCGCGCGGCCTTCGCGAATCGCAGTCGCAAGATTGGTAAACGCGCGATTCAGCAGATTCAGTGCGCGAGGACCTGAGACTTCGAATTCGCCCATGTGGCTGAGATCGAAGACGCCCGCGTTGGAGCGCACTGCCCGATGCTCCTCGATAATGCCGGAGTACTGCACCGGCATCTCGAAGCCGCCGAAAACGGTCATCCGCGCGCCGAGTTTGAGATGCGATTCGAAAAGGACAGTGCGCTTTGGCGCATTCATCGGTAAGTTCCACCCTCACTTTATCAGCGCCGAAGGCGCGCAAACGAGACGGTTCGCCGCGTGTTACACACAAACAAGCGAGGTCAGCCCACAACGCGGCGCGTTCCTGTGGATTGGTGTGGATAACGACGCGCGCGCATTTCGCCCGCGCCTTCGTTCGCCTCGTGCGCGTGCGTGCTATATTGCGAGATTGATTCATATGCCCGCAGTAATCATGGACGGCCGCGCCGTCAGCGCCCACCTGATGCCCGAACTTCGCCATCATGCGGCGGAACTGCGCGATCGCCACGGAGTCGCGCCGTCGCTCACCGCTATCCTGGTCGGCGACGATCCCGCATCGCGTCAATACGTCAAGAACAAACGGCGCTTCACGATCGAGCTCGGATGCGAGAGCCAGGTGATCCATCTGGACGCCGCGCAGGCGACTACGGACTCGATGCTCGAGCTGATCGCCAGGCTCAACGCGGATCCCAAAACCACCGGAATCCTGATTCAGCTTCCGCTTCCGGAACTCATCGATCGTTTCCGACTCTTCGATGCGATCGCGGCATTGAAGGACGTCGACGCGGTCGGCGCATACGCGGTCAGTGGATTCTATCGCGGGCAATGGGGCACGTTTCTCCCGTGTACCCCGCGTGGGATTCTGACGCTTCTCGATTATTACAAGGTTCCTGTAGATGGGGCGCGCGCAGCGGTGATCGGACGCAGCGATATCGCCGGCAAGCCGACCGCGTTCATCCTGGGCGGTCGATTGCGCAACGCGACCGTGACCTGGTGCCATCGGCACACGCGCAATCTCGAAGATATCTGCCGCTCGTCCGAGTTGATCGTATCGTGCGTCGGCGCGAATGTGGGGCGCGAGTTCCTTATCACCGCAGACATGGTCAAGCCGGGAGCATGCGTTATCGATGTCGGCTTTCGCCGCACGCCGGAGGGCAAATTCGCCGGTGACGTTGATTTCGAGGCGGTGCAGAAGGTCGCAGGATGGGTCACGCTCAATCCGGGCGGCACGGGTCCGATGACAGTGGTCGGCCTGATGCAGAATCTGATCGACGCGGCCCGATATCAGATCGGACTTCCTCGCGCGCAGTATTCGATTTAGCCGCGGTTCACTCGCTCCCGCTGCGCCGGAGCGTTCACGGCTCGAATCGGTACAAGGCGCAGTCCGCAGTGCGCAGCTTCTCGACCGCGTGGAAGCCGGGAACCTCAGGGATTTCATTTCGGACAGCGTCGCGGTCCTTCCACGTAATCAGCCATCCGCCGCCTGCGCCGCGTACTGCGCCAGCTATCGTCTCGCGTGCGGCGCTGGAATCCCACGCCGGCACTGCGAGGCGGGTGTTCGTGCCTTTGAAATAGAAATCAAACGGGACGCGATAGTAGCCGCGCGGGAAACCGTCGTTCGCAACCGGCGGGGTCTCCTCGAACACGAAACCGGATTCGAAAAAAATCGGCGCGCCCTGCGGACTCTGGCTCGCCACGATCGACGCGATCTCTCTCCAAGGTTCCGGTTTGGGCGAGACCAGGACAGCGATTGCCAGCATCAAGAGCGCCCACCCGAACGAGCCAAGCCTGAGCGCCCGTGCGTTGATACGGCCGAGCGTCGCAGCCGCGACGACTGACACCATTGCCAAACACGGCGTCAGATATCGCACGTGGAGAATCGGCCGAATCGCGATCGAACCAGCGATAAACGCGACGAACGGAAGTGCGCTCCATGCGATAGCCCACCGCAGAGGCTCGTCTCCATCGTCGCCGTTCAGCGGCGAGCCGAAGACGAACCATGCTGCGATCGCACCGGCCATACCGACAGCAATTGCTCGTATCACCGAAGGGTACTCGTGCGCCGGTCCGATCCAATCGAGCCAATGGCCCGAGACCAGCGTATGCGATTGCACCGTCAGAACCGGCAGGTACGGGACGAGCAGCAAAATCGAGATCGCAAGCGCAATCCAGGGTTCGAGTCGGGGAAAATGCGGTGGCGTGCGCGACCGGCCTTCGAATAAATCCCGTGCGAGCATCCCGGCTTCGACCACGATCAACGTCATAGCCGCAAGATGCGTGTAGATCGCAGCCGCACCGAGGACGCCGGAGACAGTTGCGAGAGCGTATCCGCCGCGACGGCGCGCCTGCCACAGAGTCAGCAGATGGGCGAGCGCGAGCGCAGCCAGCATCGGATACATCCTCGCGCGATGCGCTGAGAGGACAGCCAGCGGGTTGAACGCCCATATCAATGCGGCGGCGGTTCCGACCCGCGCGTCGAACATCGTGCGTCCCAGACCATTCAGGACAAGGATCGCTGCGAGCGCGCACAGGACGGAGAGCGATCGCAGGGCAGTCTCGCCGAATCCGAAAATCGACGCCC
>Ga0335069_10002239_pt1 | contig 30019 bp, 28 predicted proteins | sample Lox_Sample_11_FD_206714 | JGI IMG/M metagenome (GOLD analysis project Ga0335069, IMG submission 206714) | Soil microbial communities from Loxahatchee National Wildlife Refuge, Florida, United States - Lox_Sample_1.1 | ecosystem: Environmental > Terrestrial > Soil > Wetlands | place: USA...
CCCTCAGACTCCCCTAGGACCGCTGCGCGCTTCGCGCGCGCGGGCGAGGGGAACGCCAAGGGAAGGCTGGACGACCTGGCCTTGAAGCTCGGACCCGTCCAGCGAGACCGCTTCACGGCCGAGCGGAAGCGCTTGGAGCAGAAGCGCCGGGATGCCAGGCCAACTGGCATCAGCGACCACAAGTGGCGACCGATGCGCGAGAACCGCATGGCCGCTCAGAGAGACGCCCGGTGGTTGGAGGAGCGCTGGGGTCCGTTCCTCGGCACCGACGACCTGCCGCCTCCGATCCTGGAGGTGGCCGCCTCGTGAGCAACCCACGCCGGCCTAGGCCGGAAGGAGAAGTGAACGTGCCGAACCCGAGTGAAGCAGACCTCACCAGAACCCTCATGGCCGCGATGTTTGCTCGCGACGCCTGGGCGGCGACCGACCCTCCCCCTGACGCCCCGCCCCGGAGGCCCGAGCAGCGCGCCCTGCTCTTGGAGGGCGAGCTCGCCGGGATGATCGCGAAGTTGTCCGCCCTTGGTCCGATCGTCGAGAAAGCCCTGGCCGAGTCCACGCCCGCCGCTATTCGCGCTCGCCGCCTCGCCGCCGACGAACTCAAGACGACGCTCATCGGACCGGCTCAGGTGGGGCAGAACCCCGGGCACATCGCAACGATCGTCGACAACGCCGCCCGGCGGGAACGAGCGCAGCAGCATTCCCGGTTCGAGAGGGACGTCGCCGAGACGGCGGCGAAGCTGCGCCAGGTCGAGCTCGAGATCGCCGTCGCCCGAAGCTCGACCGGACAGGTCGACCTGGGGCCCCTGGTGGAGCGGCTCACATTCGCGACGAACGAGAACCGCCGCGCCCAGGCGGCGCTCGCCGAGTTCGAATTGGGAAGGGCTCACTCGTAGTGCAGGACTGGCCGCCCGCCCTCATCGGAGCGGGCGTCTGGGGCGGGGAATCGAGCACCACTGCGTGAATCTCCCGTGTCCCGCCGGGCAGGAAGGGTAACCCCCGGCGCTTCGGCTGCGGGGCCGGGCGCCGGGGGGGACCTGACTGGAGGTGAGGCTATGGACGACCGGATCGTGCTCACGCGGCGAGAGGCCGCCCGGCGCCTGGGCGTGTGCCGGAACCGGACCCTCCCCGCCCTCATCCGCGCCGGCCTGATCCGGGTCGTGCCGTGGGGGAAGGGGACCCGGATCCCGCTCGCCGAGATCGAGCGCCTGGCGCGTGAGGGGTACGAGGGCGACCCGACCACGCCGCGGGCCCCGCGGGCAGCCCGCTCCCGCCCCGGCCGGTGCGATCCCGATGCCCTGCGCTCCCTCGACGTGAGCAAGCTGTGAGGCCCGATCGCGACATGCCCGAGCCGACCGACCCCTCCGACCCGACTGCCGTTTCGGCAACCCCCCCGGCCCCGGGGCCGTGCGGCCCCTACCTGCGCCGTCGCGGTCGCTCCTACCAGACCGTCGAGGGGGTCCGCCGGGGCCTCGTCGCCGTGATCCAGGCCGTCGAGCGAAACACCCTGGACGTGGCGAGGGCGCGAGTGCTGATCTACGGCCTGTCGACCCTGGCGAACCTGATCGAGTCGTCCGACCTGGAGCGGCGGATCGAGGCGCTGGAGCAGGCCGCCGCCGGGAGGGTTCAGTGAACCCCCTGGAGCGCCGGCTCCGCGTCATCGAGCGCGGCTCTCGCAGGCCAGCACCCGCCGCCGCACTCGGCGGATGGCCCGCGCTGCTCGCCGAGATGACCACCCCGACGCTGCGGGACCTGGCCTCGGCCCTGACCGACGCCCGGGACCACGGGCTACCCGAGTCCGAGGTCTCCCGCGCGGTCCTGTCGGTCGTCGCCGGGCGCGGCGAGCCGGACGAGCTGCTCGTGCGCTCGTGGGCGCTCCTGGGCGGCGAGGGCGATCCGAGCGCCGACGAGATTCGCCTCATCCTGAGCGAAAGGAGCACCGCATGACGGTCCGAGTTTTCCCACCAAGCAACCCCAACCGCAGCCCGCACGTGATCAACGGTCGCACGTACACCTGCCCGACCGGCAGCTACCTCGACGTCCCCGACGACGACGCCTACGCGCTCAACGCCAACGGCTGGATCCTGGCCGCCGGCCGCCCCGGCCAGGTCGGCACGAACGCCCAACGGCCGACGAGCTACGTGGGCGACGGGACGAAGCCCGCGCCGGGCACGACGTTCCTCGACACGACGCTCGGGTTCATCATCGTGTACGACGGCCTAGTGTGGCGGAACCCGAGCTCCGGCGCCGCGGTATGAAGCTGGCCGTCCTTGTCCTTGTCCTTCAAGGGCGGCCGAGGCGGGAGGTCACCACGGCGAACGCTGACGCCGTGGCCCGCCGGAGGGAACAGCTTGCGGAGCTCTTCGTGCTAAGGTTAGTCAGTGCTGGGTAGGTTTCCACTTCCCCCCTGGCGAGTGGCGCGTACGGACTGTGCTCTGGGAAAGATCCGGATCACGACGGCGCCCAAGAAAACCTGGATCGCTTGGGCCGCTTTCGTCGGCGCCACTACTCTGTGGGTAGCAGGGGGTTCCGCGGCCTACCAGGATTACTTCGGCGCGCGGAACGCGAACCGGCGGGGATGGGTAGCGACCTGGTTGCTCGCTTGGACACTGTGGGGCTTCTGGGCGTTGAGTTGGGCGGTCGTTCATGTCCTCGGGCAAGAGATTGTGGAGGTCGATGGCCACGCGCTGACTCTTCGACGCGAAGTCGCGGGAGTCGGGCGGACGCGGCGCTTTGACCTCGGCGACGTAAGGAATCTTCATCTCGCGGCCCCGCCTCCAGTAGGAAACGTGCCACCACCGTCACGAGGATGGCCGCAGCCCCCGATCCCGCTCTTGGCCGGGAGCATACGCTTTGAGTATCGGGGTCGCGCGCACGAGTTCGCGATGGGTATCGGCTGGCCCGATATGACGGACGTGCTGCGAGGCCTTCGCGAGTGGGTGCCGGTCGCGAGTAGCTAAGTTTGAGCGTGTCAGGTTCAAGCGACCACCCGAACGCCCGCGCGGGTAGTCTGCGGGACCGTTGTCGGTTTCCTCTTCCTCCGTCCTATGGGGGCGCTTGCCCTCGCCGCGAGGCCAGCCACAGTGTTCCAGCAAGTGCCCGCCGAGGGTGAGCCCCGGCGCCCGAGTCCAGCGGGGATCGCGGGCGTCGGGGCACCCTGTTTGACCGCGTGGGCGCCCCGCTGGCGCGTTTGGCGCACGGGGGTGATGGGCAATTGGCGGGTCGCCCTCCTCGATGCGTCCTGAGCCAATCTCGTTCGTCTGGCGCGATCCGGTTCGCGGCCGGTGAAATTCGCCGTGCCCCACTTGTACCCCACCTCCGTCAGCCGCAAGCATCCACGAGCATCACGAAAACGGCTGGGGGCATCGGGAAACGCTCTCGTCACTGTCCGTTTAGGGCACCGTTAGGCGCCTGCAAAACCCTCACCGGCGGTTCGAATCCGCCCGGTGCCTCTCCAACAGCAATCCCGCTTGGGCCGGACGCGGGGAACACGGCGCCACTTTCCAGGGAGCCGCCGTGCTCCGGCGTTCCGCTATCAAACACAGCCTGAAACAGCCTGCTACCGCGCCGCTCCGCCGCGATGCATGGGCAGGGTGGTCAGCCCAACTGGAGAGACTCGCCCCTTGTCGAGGAGCCGGAGCTCGGGCAGCGGGGCGAGGGTCCTCAAGGTGCCTGGTGAGTGCCGACCCCAGGCTAGGCGCGCCCAGGTCATAGAGGAAGGTGAGAGCGAGGGGTTGTCGGTCCACCTGACCAGGGGCCGTACGCCACCTGGGAGTAGGACAACCGCGTAGAGTGGGGCGGCCAAACCCGGCCGCAACCGTCAAGGCGCGATCCCGTATTTGGGTCGGAGTTTCGAAGCGCGGGCCCCTGCGGGAGGGCTCCTAGCAACGAACCGTTGGCGGGACCGGTGCGGCCTCCGGGACGGGCGCGGCCTCCGGGACCGGTGCGGCCTCCGGGACGGGCGCGGCCTCCGGAACCGGTGCGGCCTCCGGGACCGGTGCGGCCTCCGGGACCGGTGTGGCCTCCGGGACCGGTGCGGCCTCCGGAACCGGTGCGGCCTCCGGAACCGGTGCGGCCTCCGGAACCGGTGCGGCCTCCGGAACCGGTGCGGCCTCCGGAACCGGTGTGGCCTCCGGGACCGGTGCGGCCTCCGGGACCGGGGCGGCCTCTGGGGCTGGGGTGGTCAGCCCTTGCCTTCGAGCTGGCCTAGCGATGTCCATAAGCTCCATCAGCTCAGCTCTCGTGTCTGCACACCGGCCATTCTACCGGGGCGGGGACGCTGTTCTCGGACTAACTGGTCGAGCGAGACCAGGGCGCCAGCGAGTTGATGCCTGCGAGTTCAGAACGGTCGGTGGGAACGCCAGACTCCGGCTCTGGCAGCCGAGCCAGACGTGGCTCCTGCAGGAAGCGGTACATTCTCGTCTGTTCCTCATTGCTGCGGTCTGGCTTGGGCCCAGCTGGATGACCATCGGGCTGACGGTCCCACCCCGTTGTCGTCGCGCGGCTGCCATAATGGCGAGGTGACCCGACCCAGCCTGGACCAGGAGCTGCGGTACCGAATCTACTCGGGGCTGGCTCAGGGTGCTCGCGCTTCTGAAGCCTCGTCCCTGGCAACGACACTCGGAGTCGGCGTGGCCAAGGTCCGCGAGGGCCTCGAACGGCTACATGCCGCTCACGCCCTCTTCCTTGATGCGGAGACCCGAGAGATCCGGATGGCTCTGCCGTTCTCCAGCATCCGCACCGCCTACCGCGTTGAGGCGGGGGGCGGTCCTGGAACGCCAACTGTGCCTGGGATTCCCTCGCCATCGTGCGGCTACTTGGTCTCCAGGGGGCGCGTATCATCGATGAGGGAGCCCCAGGTCGCGAAGGCAGGGAGCTGGCCGTGGCCGGCGGGAGCCTGGTTGAGAGGGATGGGGTCATTTCGCTGCCGCGGCCAGCGTGGCGGTGGTGGGATGACATCGTCTTCACCTGAAGCCGCATCCTGCTCTTCCGGTCGGCAGAGGCGGCCCGTTCCTGGACGAAAGAAGCCGGCGAACAGTTGGCGGCTTCCATGACGCTGAACCAGTGCTGGGCCCTCAGCGAGACGTGGTACGCAGGGCGCTTCGACATCGGCTACCAGCGTCCGCCGGTCGACCACTTTCAGCGCCTTTTGCAGGGGGTTGGCCTGGTCGGCGATGCTTGGGCGTTATCGCCCCCGCGTCTGGCATAGTGTCGAGGGCCGCTCCAGCCACGCCGTGCCCATAACCCTCCGGTGCGAGCGAGAGGAGCCCGGGCAGGGGGGAGGAGGCTAGAGACCCGTTCAGCGGTTGCCCAGAAACGGCTCCTTTCGGGCCAGTCGCTCGTCCCGTCGTTGCCAACCCGAACCTGCCGGCCTTCTCGCCGCGATGGCCGGGGGAGCTGAAGATGGTGAGGAGTTGTGATCAGCCGAGCGGATCTGCGCCGCTCGAGAGCGGCAGGAGCAGGAGAAGGCTGGGCCCACCACCAAGGGATCCTTTGAGCGCGGGCGCCCGAGCTCGGCGGTCGCCAGCTTGGGGAGTCGCACACCTACATTCGTTCCTAGCGCACCTGCTGACGACCTTCGCATTCTGTGATTTGCTTTGACCGTTGCGCCGGGCCCGCTCGGCTGAATCCCGCGGCCACGTCGCCCACCTGGACCCAGAGCGGAGGGTTCGATGAAGCCCTTCATCGACCGTGAGGTCGAGCGCGTCAATCGCAACCTGCTCCTCGGCAACCTAGTCGTCCTGGCCCTCCTCATGGTCACAGGGGTGCTTGCCAGCGGCTATTACCACAACTACTTCGGCGGTCCCTACTCGGCGACGCTCGACCAGATCGCCCAGGCGCAGGGCAAGCCCGCACACACCTTTGTGAAGGTCCAGGGCGAGCTTTCAGACACCGGTTACGCGTACATCTTGAAGACTATCGATCAGTACACCAATCGTGAAAAGAGCCGTAGGGTGACCGCCACCTACCTCTCCCTTCACGAGGGGATGCACACACTGCTCGTCAAGGCGCCGGTGGGCACGCACAGCTCGGAGATCGTCGGCTGGCTCGGCGCCCCCAAGCGAGTGGACGAGGATGTCCTAGCCGCGGTCCGTCGCAAGGGCCCCAACCTCGCGGCCACCTTGATGCCGGTGGTGCTCGACGCCACCGAAACCCGCACCGGGGGGACCGTTGGACTCGTAGCCTTCGGAATCCTCCTCGCCGTTGTACTGCGCAACCTGCGTGTTTGGTCCTCCCGCCGCTCCCGGCCCGAGACTCATCCCGTCTGGAAGCGGCTGAGGCAGTTCGGTGAGCCGCGCGAGCTCGCGTCGCAGCTCGACATGGAGACTCGCACCGGAGACGTCCAGAGGTTCAAGGGCGGCGCAACGGTCACCCCCTCCTGGCTCGTTCACAAACGGACCTACGGGCTCGGCCTCGTCCCCCTGGACCGCCTCGCCTGGATCCACAAGAAGGTGACCAAGCGGAAGACGGCCTTCGTCATTACGCTGAGCAAGTCCTTCGACGCCGTCCTGCGCGATCGCGATGGCGGCCAGATCACCGTCCGTGCTCCCGAGCGGGAGGTCGATCGCCTGTTGGGCGAGCTCACTCGTCGTGAACCGTGGGTCCTCGCTGGCTTCAGCCGCGAGCTGGAGAAGGCCTGGAGGTCGAAGCGTGCAGAGGTGATCGCCCTGGTCGACGCTCGGCGGCAGCAGCAGAAGGCGGGAGACGGCCTGGGCGGCTCGTAGTCGCCCGTAACGCCGTTGGGACACGCCGGCAGCCTCGGCCACCGACAGTGTTCGGGTTAAGGCAGCGAACATCTCGAGCTACACGGTCCCGGGGTCCGGCGAATAGGCCGCTGGGGATCGCGTCTGGCATGACCCCGCGGTGGCCCCCACCCGAAGCCACCAATACGTTGGGGCCTTCCTCGACACGACTCATCGGCCCGGGAGGTCTCTCCCTCCGTTGAAGCGCTGTCGCGCGACCAGAGTCGACCGGCCGTGGGTTCATCGTGGGAAACCGTCTTCGCACGGTTCTCCGTGAAGGGGGCCGTTCGTGCCCCGTGGTATCGAGAAGGGGTGGCGATCGATCCCAGCCCTCAGTTCGTGCCTCGGCCGCTTCCCACCCGATCGATGGCGTCGCCCCAATCGACCCTCGCCGTCTCAGTCGCTCGACCGAGCGGCGGACGCGTTGAGATCCGTCGAGCCCGCCGCTTTGGCGAGATCAGAACGACACGCCGGCGGAGACCTGCGGCGTCCAGATGTCGCAATTGCGATCGCAGTTGAGCGCGTGGTCGTACGTGACCGCTAGCGAGAGCACGCGCCCGAGTGAGAACCCGCCGCGCGCTCCGATGCCGTTCTGATCCGGAAAGTTGCCACTCACGAACCAGTGCGTGTAGTACCCGCCGATGTACGGATGGAACCTCGCGACCGGCAAGTACCAGGTGACGCCGGGGCGCAAGGTCCAGAGGGTGGGAGACGACCCAAAATTGTAGGACAGCTCGACGTTGGGCGCGAGCCCCTTCTGCATGAGTAGCCCGGCGCCCACGCTCAGGTTTCCGTAGGTCTGGCCGTACGCGAAGGTCGTGCCGACGCTCCCCCAGGTGTAGAGGCGATTGCGAGGCGGCGCCGCTGGCTGCTGAGCCTGGGCCGGCGCCTGTGTGGGGGCGGTGGCCCCCGCAGCCGGCTCTGATGCGGCGGGCGGGGAGGCCTCCGTCGGCTCGGGGTTCGGAGCCGGGGAGGGAGCGGACTCTGTCTCTTGGGCGACCGCGTGTGTCAGGGCGAGGAGCATGATGGCGAAGGCGAACGAGCGGCGCACGGATCCTCCCGGGAAGGGGTCGTGAGCGTAGTGTATCGGACGCGCTCGCGGAGAGAACAAGATTCATAGAGCCCCAGACGCGGCCCAAAGCCATGCCGCCGTGGTCAGGGCTCAACCGCTTCAAGGGCCCAGGCGCTCTGGCCCAATCCTTCGTCCCGGGGACAGCCGGCTTGGCTCAACTTGATGGAGTCGAGGCCTGCACCATTACTCGGCTCCCTCGTCGCACCAACGCAAGCTTCGCTCGACGATTGGGGCAGGCGGATTAGGGGACCCCTGAGGTCTGGGCGTGAGCCAGTCGCGACGGCGCAGCTGCCTTCGCCTTCACGATGATGCCTTTGTCCCGCATTCGGTCGACGATGTCGCCGGCAGCAACGACCATCAGGATCCCGAAGGAGCGTCCGCTGGCTCTTGTGCTTCCAACCCAGGCTACTGCGTTCCCCTCCGCAGCAGACAGGCAGAGGTCAACGCGCATGACCGTCTCGGTGAACTTGTATCGGGTGGTTTCGCGCTCTTCGCCCACAGTGATCGTGAGGACGGAGTCGAAGCCGGAGGCCCTGGCCGCTCGTTCCTTCTCTTCAGGCGTGTACTCCCGGTTCGGAGCCCAGATCGAGGTCGATGGGACTGCGTCCACCCCCTTGTCACGAAGCGCCTCTACAAACGCGCGCTCGGTGATCTTTCGGTGGTCGAGGTCCACCATGAGTGCAGCCACAAGGACGCGTCGGAACTCTGCCGCAGAAGAAGAGGGTCGAAGGACCGCGGGCCCCTGGGCGCACGCTGCAGACCCGACCGCGAGAGCAACTAACGCCAGTGCTGATCTGGCCAAGAGGGGTCCCTCCTGGCCAGGATCGTACTACCAAGGGTTGGAGTTGGGACATTCGGCAAGTCGCGATGGGGTGGCGGACCTCGCCGTGCGCGTTCGGTGAGTGGACTCGGGCGAGGTGTGGGTCTTCGGCTCCGCGTCGGCGAACACCTCACGTGACGAGGGAGCCAGTACGAATCGACGGGAGTGAGCTTCCTCAAGGAAGGTGTCCCCGGGGGCCTGGGCGTTCGGCTGTTCGACGACCGAGCTGCCACCCCAGGTGAGCAGTGGGGGCCGGCTGCAGCCGAGGCGCGGTGAGGCCGACGGGCGAAGACGCTCCGGTGGGACCTGAACCAGGACCTCTTTCGCCAGGGCGACGAGGACCGCCAGGGGCTTAGAGCCGCAGCGCCTCCGCGCGCTGCCCGCTCATCCCTTCGACGAAACGGTCCGAAATGTCGGCGCGCGCGTCTCCGGACGGGCGCCGTAGGACCCAAGAGGCCTCGGAAGGAGGGAAAGGCGGACCGCTCCTTCGGATGCGGGACCGAACGGCCGGGTCCGGGGGAGATCGAGCGACGCAGCAACGCCGCAAAGGCCCCCCGACCGCACGAATCGGGTATCGTGGCAGGCATCGTCGGACCCGAGGGAGGGGGGCGCGATTTCCCGGGCTCTCTCTTTATGTCCGGCACAGGTGAAGGTGAGCCATGCCGATCCGCGAGGTCGTCCTGGTCCTGGCCGCCGTTGGGCTCGTGCTGGTCTTCCTCGGCTGGCGGCGCGGGCGCCGCCTGCGGGTGCTCTTCGACACGGTCCGCGAGCTCGATCTGGCCGCGCTGGCCGGCTACCGCCACGGCCGCGTCGAGGAGGTCGGCCTTTCGGACCGAGCGGTCTCCCAGCAGGACGGTGGCGTCGCCGTGCGGGTGGCCGTGTTGAGCGCCACGGAGTCTCGCGCGCTGTTCGGTACCCCCCTCGCCCGCAGCGGGATCCAGCCGGTGTGGCTCGAGGTGAGGAACAGCGAGGACTTGCCCTACTGGCTCCTCGTGGCCGGGCTCGACCCGGACTACTTCTCCGCCCGCGAGGCCGCGTACGTGCAGCATGGCCTCTTCTCCCGAACGGCCAACCGCCAGATGGACCAGTTCTTCGAGGAGGTCCAGTTCAAGAGCCCGGTCCGGCCGGGGGCGACCGTGGCCGGGTTCGTCTTCGTGAACCTCGACGAGGGCACGAAGCCCGTGGCGGTCGACCTCATCGCCCCCCGAGGCGGCAGGGTGAGGAGCTTCACGTTCTTCGTACCGGTCCCGGGGCTCAAGACCGACAGCAGCCGGATCGACCTCGACCGCATGTACCCCCCGGAGGCGATGGTCCGGCTCGAGACCGAGGCGGAGCTGCGCGCGGCCCTGGAGCGGTTACCGGCCTTTACCACCGACAAGGGGGGGAAGGCCCGTGGCGACCCGCTGAACCTGGTGCTGATCGGCAAGCGAGACGACCTCTTCCCCTCCTTCCTGCGCCGGGGTTGGCACCCGACCGAGACGGTCTACCTGGGATCCTTGTGGAAGACGACCAAGTCCTTCCTGCTCGGGTCGAAATATCGGTACTCGCCGGTGAGCCCGCTCTACGCCCTGGGGCGGTGTCAGGACCTCGCGGGCCAGAAGGCGCGAGAGTCGATCCACCAGCGGAACCACCTCCGGCTCTGGCTCACCCCCCTCCTGTACCAGGGGAGGCCGGTCTGGTTGGGTCAGATCAGCCGCGACATCGGAGTGCGCTTCACGCTCAAGACCTGGAACCTGACCACGCACAAGATCGACCCGGACGTCGACGAGGCGCGCATGGGGCTCATCCAGGATCTGGTCTACTCGCAGTCCTTGCTCGAGTTCGGGTTCGTGAAGGGGCCCGCGCCGGCGCCGCCCGACCGCCCGCACAGGAACCTCACCGGCGATCCCTACTTCACCGACGGTCTGCGGGCAGTGCTCCTGTTCGAGCGCCGACCGGTGGCGCTCGAGGAAGTCCGGGTCTACGAGTGGGAGCTCCCGGGAGGGGCGGTCCCCGCCGAGCCCGCCGGGACGGCCCCCGAGAGGAGCTGATGAGTCCCGATTCGCTCGCGAACGCGGCCAAGCTCATCGCCGGGGCCGCGGTGGTGTCGCTCGTCTTCTCCCAGGGGTTGAAGGGGGAGTTCAGGCAACTCCTCACGAGCCTTTCCCACCCCGGGCTCCTCTTCCGGTCGGTCTTGGCAGTCCTCGTGCTCGTCCCCTTGGCGGCGCTCCTCGTTGCGCTGGCCACGGGAGTGGAGCGTCGCGCCGTGGTCGGGATCGTGCTCATGGGGGTCTCGCCCGCGGCCCCTCTGGTCCTCTGGCGAGCCGGTCAGGCCGGAGGAGACGAGAGCTTTGCGCAAAGCCTCGACGCCGTTCTCGCCTTACTGGCGGTGGCCAGTGTCCCGCTCTCCCTGGCCCTTCTCTCGTTGCTGTTCCCGGCCTCTCACGCCGCCGTTTCGCCCTGGGCGATCGCGGGCCAGGTGAGTCGGGTCCAGCTCGTTCCGCTCGTTGCCGGCCTGGGGGTGCGTGCCATCTGGCCGGGGCTGGCAGCGAAACTCGCGCGCCCCCTCGCCCGGTTCGCCGTGATTCTCCTCGTCCTGTTCGTGCTCGTGGCCATCGGGGTGGAGCGGCGGGAGCTCATCCAGCTCGGCCGCCCGCCCTACGCTGCGATGGCGGTTACCGTCGCGGTGAGCATCGTCATCGGCCACGTCCTCGGTGGGCCCCTTCCCCGGAACCGCACGGTACTGGCCGTGGCGAGCGCGCTCAGGAACCCGGGGCTCGCCCTCCTCGTCGTGCAGCTCAACTTCCAGGGGCAGGGCATCAGCCAGGTCGTCCTGGCCTACGCTCTCGTCACCCTCGTCTTCCTGGGGACGTACGCCGCCTGGCGCAAGCGAACGAGCCCGTTCGCGACCCCTTAGTCTTGGCAAAGGGCCGATGGTTTCTTCGAGGGTGGGTGGGAGGGTTCACCCCCCTTGGGTGCGCTCCGAGGCGAGCGATCCGCTCATTCCGAGTGGCGTCCTCGTCTCGACTAGCGCCAGCGGACCGAAGTGGGCTTACCTCCCGGTAGATGGGCCACGTGGTCTCGAGGTGACCGGATAGTCGGTGTCTCATCGAGTTGATCCGAGAAATCTGATCCACGGTTCTCGGAGGTGGCGATGCCTGAGCCGTTGCCCATGGATCTCCGAGAGAGCCTCTTCGCCGCCTACGAGCGCGGCGACCTGACGGGGATGAGGTCGCTGCGCTCTAGCCACGAGCCCACGCTCAAGTAAGATCTCCGTTCATGTCGACCCTATCAGGACGGCCTGAGCCGTTCACCCTGAGTACCGATCTTGGGGCGCTCGAGGACCTGAGGTCACGCCTCGCCGCGACCCGATGGCCGGATTCACCCGAGGACATCGGATGGGCACTCGGGGCCGACGTCGCATACCTTCGCGAGCTCGCCGCGTACTGGGCGGATGGGTTCGACTGGGAGGCCCAGGAGACGGCGCTCTCACGGGTCCCTCACTTCCGTGTCCGGCTCAGCGGCCTGGGCATTCACTTCGTGCATGCACGCGCTGCCTCGCCTGCGAAGGCCCTGCCACTCGTTCTATGCCACGGCTGGCCGGACTCGTTCTGGCGGTACGCCAAGGTCATTCCTCTGCTCGTGGATCCGGCATCTCACGGTGCGGATTCTGGCGACGCATTCGACCTGGTCGTGCCCGACATGCCGGGATTCGGGTACTCCGAACGCCCTGGCGGGATGCCGCTCGACTCGCGCGCCGTGGCGGGCCTGTGGGCCGAGCTGATGGCGACCCTCGGCTACGCGCGGTTCGGCGCAGCGGGAGGAGACATGGGAAGCCACGTCGCCCGCTTCCTGGCACTCGACCACTCCGAACGGGTCGTGGGCGTTCATCGGATGGATGCGGGCCTGCCCGTGTTCAGCGGCGATCGAGCGGTGCTCACCGCCGAGGAGCGTGCCTGGTTCGACGGCGCTGCGGCTTGGGGCGCGGCGGAGGGCGCCTACGGGGCCATGCACCGCACCAAGCCGCAGACCGTTGCGGTGGGGCTCACCGACTCGCCGGCCGGGCTCGCCGCGTGGATCGTCGAGAAGCTTCGCGGCTGGAGCGACTGCCATGGCGACGTCGAGCGGAGCTTCACGAAGGACGAGATCCTCACCAACATCACCGTCTACTGGTTGACCGGCACCATCGCTTCGTCGATGCGCATGTACCACGCGAACGCCGCCATTCCGGTCGCGCAGCACTCCCGCCGCGTTGAGGTGCCGTCCGGCTTCTCCCTCTTCCGAGGCGACGTCGTCCGGCCTCCGCGCGCGTGGCTCGAGCGAACCGCCAACGTCGTTCGCGTAACCGAGCCCGAGCGCGGTGGGCACTTCGCGCCCTTCGAGGAGCCCGAGCTCTATGCCGAGGAGCTGCGCGCATTCTTCCGGCCCTTCCGGAGGTGATGTGGGCCGGGACCGCAATGCCTGGGGCCGCCATCGGCACGGCCGGTGGGGCCACATGCGCCGGCTCGTCTCCTGGCGGTGTCCCACTGCCTCCATCCGGGAAAATCTGATCTACGGTTTCTCGGAGGTGGCGATGCCGGAGCCGCTGTCGACGGCGGGAGGATCGTCGCCGCGTAGGAGCGCGGCGTTCTGGCATCGTGGTGCTCGGCGAGGGAAGTGATGCACTGTGGCCTCGGGGGAAGAGTCTCCTGCTGGGCGGCGGCCGCTCGCTACTGCACGTCGACCTCGGGCGGCTCGGGGGGTGTCTCGGGGGCCGTGGACCGGAAGCGGTGCGAGAACGCGAGGACCGGTCCCCAGAAGACGTCGTAGCGCGTCGCGGGAGCGTTGAGGGACACCTGGCCTACGATTCCCAGGGTGACGAAGGTGCCGCGCCTGGTCGTAAAGGTGTAGCCAGCGAAGGTCCGGAAGAAGCTGAACGGACGGGCCAGGTAGTCGTCGGCCGCGAACTGGAACGCCACCTCCTCGTAGAGGACGAGGGAGTGGATCCGCACGGCGTCCAGGTTGAAGCCCTGTCCGAGGCGAAACCGCGGCCGGAAGACCACGCGGTGCGTCCCTCCCGGATCGTCGAAGCTCCGTACGTCGAGCTGGGTCATCTCGTAGAGGGCCGCCTGGCCGCGAGGTTGCTGCAGCCGGGCCCGGGCCATCGCCCTCTCCTCCTGCGAGTCCTTGATTCCGAGGGATGGCACCGCCCGGATGAGTAACTCCTGGAACCCGAGCGAAAGGCGCAGGTTCTCTACCCCGTCGAAGTGGAGCCATCCCCCCGGCTGGACGAGCGACAGGTAAGCGAACGGGTTCCGGTTGTCGTAGGAACCCTGTCCCAAGAGAGCGAGGTCGAACTCGGCGGCAAAGGGTGGGGAGACCGGGAACTCGACGCCGGCGATGCCGGCTGCGATGGGGATGTTCCCCACGAGGTACGTTCCAGGGTTCTGGGCCCGGGCGGGAAGGGCGGAGAGGAGGAGGGCCGCTGCCGCAAGCGCCGCTCTGCGGGGGTGAGCACTCATGGGGCGAGCGTACCACCCGCCTCGATCGCCTGGGTCGGCCCCGGATGGTGGTCCGCAGGCCCTGGTCTCCCCCTGGGAAAAGGCGGATGGGAGCGGGCGCGATGTCTTCGCCCCCGCCCGACCGGACGCCGGGTCGGGGGAGAATACTCGAGCCACACTTCGGTGGGGGGATCCCTTGCACGTTGCGTCCCGGTCATCCGGGCGTCCCTCTGGCCCAACGAGCGAGAGCCTGAGCGCATTGACGATGGCGCGACCGTACCGCTTGCTCTGAGCGGACCAAGCGCAATCGGGGAAGGGGCGGAGTCTCGGGGGGAGAGTCGTATGGGTGCGGATCTTCTGCGGCGACGGTGTTGCTGTGTGAATACAGCAGGTTGAGCGGGCGGAGAAGATGAACTGGGGGTCATCTCGGGGTACGTATGCGTTGTTCGGACCCATACGTGCCACTCGGGAGGACCCCCAGCGCATGGAAGCACAAGCGATCACCGTTGAGAAGGCTTTCGCGGCGACGGAGGAGAAGTTCGGCGAGTTGGTGGCGCGGTTGAGCGCCAAGGAATCGCGGCGGATGACGCACGGCGAGTTGGAGTCGCTCATCTCCGCAGAGGGACGAGAGATCCACCGCCTACTCCTGCAGGGGCATCTGGCCCTGCGCGCATCCGAGGGGCCCCATCTCCGAGGCCGCCTCTCGCGTCGCGCTTCGGGGAACTGAAACCCTGGAAGAGGGCATGCGATTGCTGGCCGAGGCGGGCACCGACACAGCCACGGTCGTGGACGGCGGTACCACGACGGGGCTCGTGACCGTCGAGGCATCTTGCGCGCCTATCGAGCGGCGGCGACGAGCGGGCGATGGGAGCCCTTCCCGGCGGAAAGCTGACGTGGGACACTGGCACAGACCCAGAGAAGATCCGGGAAGAACAGGACTGCATGCGAACCATGGCGAGGGAGTCCCCCCCCGAGGACATCGGGCCCATCACCGCCGATCGGCCTCTCGGGAACGTGCTCGAGTTCCTGCGCGCGCTCTGGGGAGTGAACCATGCGCTCGAGTCCACCTCGCGGTGGATGAAGGCTCGCCTCGGAGTGACCGGACCCGAACGGATGGTCGTGAGGCTGGTCGGGCGGTACCCGATGATCTCCGCCGGGGAGCTGGCCCGGATCCTGCGCGTCCATCCCAGCACGCTCACGGGTTTGCTGAAGCGCCTCGTCGCCCGAGGGGTCCTCTCCCGAGGCGTCGATTCCGTCGACGGGCGCCGGGCGCTCTTCACCCTTACGAACAAGGGGGCGGCGGTCGACCGGGTGACGGGCGGAACGGTCGAGGCGGCGCTCCGGGTCGCCCTGGGGGCGATCCCGACACGGGACGTTCGTGTGGTGGCAGAGGTGTTGGAGGTGCTCAGGCGGAAGCTCGAGCCCGGGCGCGGCGACGAGCGCCCGACCCCGGCGGCGCGGGTTCGGGGATCGAACCGGAGGAGGGGGGGGGCGCCGCCCAGGAAGTGGTAAGGGAGAGAGGGGAGGGGAAGAGCCGCGCAGGAAGTCCCCCTCCTCGATGCTCTCGCGTCGAATGAGGGGGAAGGTGACCTCCAGCCGATCTTTCAGGGAGCGCCCGGGGGGCCGCCCGGGCAGCGCGCCTGACACTCTCCCCCATCCCATGCCCGGCCGGCGATCGCCATGATCCCTCTCCCCCTCCGCGCCGATGTCCCCCGGCGCCGCTTCCCGGGGATGACCGCCACCCTGATCGCGCTCAACACTGCCGCCTGGGTCTTCGAGCTGCATCACGGGGTCACGCTCGCCACCCTGGACTACGGGCTCATCCCCTCCTGGCTTTTGCACGGGATCCGGGAAGGGCCCATCGTCCTGCCGCACCTCGGCCGGGCGGTGCTCCACCAGGAGGTTCCCTTCCCCTGGACGCTCTTGACCGCGATGTTCATGCATGGCGGCTGGCTGCACATCATCGGCAACATGTGGTTCCTCTGGATCTTCGGGGAGGGGGTGGAGGGGGCGATGGGCGGTTCTCGGTTCCTCCTCTTCTACCTCCTCTCGGGCCTGGTATCGTCCTTGGCGCAGGTTGCGGTGACGCCCGCCTCGGTCGAGCCGATGGTGGGCGCCTCCGGCGCCATCGCCGGCGTCTTGGGCGCCTACCTGCTCCTGTACCCGCGGGCGCATGTCCGCTGCCTGTGGATCCTGATCATCTTCGTCACCTTCGTGAACCTTCCTGCCTGGGCGCTCCTCGGGTTCTGGTTCCTCTCGCAGTTCTTCGTGCCCATGGAGGCGGGGATCGCCTGGATGGCGCACGTCGGAGGCTTCCTCGCGGGGATGGCCCTGGTCGGTCCCTTCGTGAAGCGGAGGCGGTTCGAGCGCGGCGCGGGCCCGGCCCGATGAAGGATCGCGCTCCTCGACTGAAGGGCAGAGCGGGCGGAGGGCCGGGGCGGATCCTCGCCGGTCAGGCGGCGGGAGCACGCGCGCGCATGTAGGCGTGGGCGATCGAGGTCTCGTCGACGAAGCCGACGATGGCGCCCGCCTCGTCGGTGACGGGAAGCTCGCGGACCCCTTGCGAGAGCATCCTCTCGAAGGCGGACCGAACGCTGTCATCGAGGCCGAGGGGGATCGGCGGCCGCATGACGTCGGCGGCGTTGGCCACCCCCTCGAGGTCGGGCTGGCCCGCGACGGAGATGAGGTCCTCGAGGGTGATGATCCCCACGACCCTCTGGCCATGGAGGACGGGAAACACCTCTTGCCGGGTCCGTTCCGAAAGGGCCCGCAATAGCTCAGGGACGCCGGCAGTGCTCTCGAAGGCTTGGTAGCGGCTCCTGTCGAGGGGCACGCCGCGCAGGGTCAGGCCGTCGAGCTTGTCGGCCACGGTCTTCTCGTGGAGAAAGACGCCGTCCTGTTCGAGGAGGGCCTCGTAAATCGGAGTGGGCCGGTAGTACCGGGCGATGCCGTAGGAGAGCGTGTTGGCGATCATAAGCGGGAGGATGAGGGAGTATCCCCCGGTCATCTCGATGATGATGAGGACCGAGGTGATGGGCGCGCGAATGATGCCTGCGAAGACCGCCCCCATGCCCACGAGGGCGAACGCGCCCAGGGAGCTCGCCGAGTGGTGGAACACCGCCATGTCGAGAGCGCCCACGGCGCCCCCCGCCGTGGCTCCGATGAAGAGCGCGGGAGCGAAGATCCCGCCCGCCCCCCCGCTCGAATAGGAGAACACAGTCGCGGCGAGCTTCAGGACGCAGAGAGGGACGAGCATCGCGACGGCGAGCTTCCCCGCCAACGCCTCGGACAAGGTCGCGTATCCGCCGCCCGTCACCCCTTTGGCGCCGAGGAACCCGAGAGCCAGGGCGGCGAGCGCCCCGGTGAGAAGGCCCCCGACGGCGGGGTGAGCGAAGGGGTAGCGAGCCCGCCCGAACACCTTGCGGAGGGAGAGGAGCGACTCGGTGAACGCCAGGGAAAGGCCGGCCGCCGCGAGCCCGAGCAAGGCGTAGAGGGCGATCGAGGAAACGTGCTCCAGCCCGTACGGCTGCGGGATCTCGAAGATGGGGTGGATCCCGAGCACGCTTCGCTCGACGATGGCGGCGAAGGCCGCCGCCACCACCACCCCGGACAGCACGGTCTGGTCGAGTGTTCCGACGATCTCCTCGATGGTGAAGGTGACGGCCGCGATGGGAGCGTTGAACGCAGCCGCGATTCCCGCCGCCGCTCCCACGGGGAGGAGACGTCGCACGTTCGCGGGCGAGATGCCCGAAAGCCGGCCCACCCAGCTCGCGATCCCCGCGCAGATCTGGACCGTGGGACCCTCCCGGCCGAGGGAGGAGCCCGTTCCGATCTGGAGGGCGGAGATGAAGAACTTGCCCACCGAGTCCCGGAGCCGGAGCGGGCCCGACCGTCCCTCGTAGGCCGATTTGACCTGCGGGATCCCGCTGCCTCGGGCGTTGGGCACGAGGTAGTAGAGGAGCACTCCCGAGACCAGGCCGCCCAGGGTCGGCGTGAGGATCGTCCAGGGGACAAAGGCGTAGCCCGGGGCCGCGAGGGCGGCGTCGATGGCGAACCGGCTGACGAGGTTGATGAGCAGATGAAAGGCGACCGCGGCGAGGCCGCACAGGGCCCCGATGACGAGCGTCAAGCCGAAGAGCTTGTGGCGCTCCGTGAAGGCGTCCCGCAGACGCCTGAGCTCGTCGAGGACGCGTCGGGGCGAGGGTCCTTCGGCCCTCTTCGGTTCCCCCGGCGTGATCTCGGTGAGCGCCATGTCCAGGGTTTTCGCGGAGTGGATCGAGAGGGTCCGTCCCGGGTCCCGAGGGAGGATCCGCGCGGATGGGGTTCTAGCCCGTCGTCCCCCCACGGTCCAGCAGGCCGTCCTGCCCGAGTTCCTGCCCATCCGGGGGGCGGAGGGATTCGCGCCGTTCCACTCGACCCCCCCGCGGCCCATGCCCAGCAGGCGAGCGCGACCGCGAGGAAAGGTGAGCACCTCTTTCGAAGCCTCGAGCCGACCCTCGAGCGTGGGGTCCTTTTCGGTCAAGGCCCGTGCCGCCCGGACCATAGTACATCGAACCATCTCTGCGACCGACCCGTCATCGCTGCCACACGGGTGGGAGACTCTCGAGAGGAAGCATCCCTCGGTCGCCGGAAACGACGACCCGGGCCGTGTAGTCGTCTGCCGGCCGGTCGGACCGGACACGGGCGGTGTAGGAGCCAGGCCGTGCCTCGGTTTCCATCATCGGCAGGCGAAGGGATGCCTCGCCGTCCCGGGCCTCGGCGAAGAGCTCCACCCGGATGTCCCCGGGATCGACCCCGCCCAGGTGGAGCTGCACCTCGAAGAGATGGGCGTCCCCCTCCCGCTTCGACCGGGCCGACTCGAAGCGAAGCTCTCCCCAGCTCCTCGAGAGGGAGGCGATCCGTTCCTCGAGCTTCTCGCCCGCGGCACCACGATTCGCGGAGCGCACCCGGCAGTCTTCTCCCGCGGGCAAATGGTACTGAACGGCGTACTCGCGCACCATGCGGTTGGCCGAGAAGAGCGGGGTGAGGCGCGCCATGCTTTCCCGCATGCGCGCGACCCATCGGGAAGGGATCCCGGTCGAGTCGCGATCGTAGAAGGCGGACCGGACCTCCCCTTCCAGGAGGTCATAGAGGAGCCGGGCCTCGGCGGCATCCCAGGAGGGATCCTCTCCGTGTTCCCGGCCGTCGCCGATGGCCCACCCGACGTCGGGGGAGAAGGCTTCCGCCCACCAGCCGTCGATCTCCGAGAGGTTGAGGCCGCCGTTCACGAGCACCTTCATGCCGCTCGTGCCGCTCGCTTCCCAGGAGCGTCTCGGGGTGTTGATCCAGAGGTCCACGCCCTTCACGAGCTCCGCGGCGAGGGCCATGTCGTAATCCTCAAGGAACACCACCCGCCCCAGGATCTCCGGCCGTCGCGCGTACGTCGACCAGTCGTGGACGAGCCACTTGCCGCCCTCGTCCTGGGGGTGAGCCTTGCCGGCGAGGAACTTCAACCGGGCGGCGGGGGCACTGGTAGCGACCGGGTGGGGACGACCCTCGAGGCGCTCACCCGGCCCGAGGTCGTGACCGGCGGCGCGATCGCCTCGAAGCCCCCGGAGCTCGGTGGCGGAGGACCCGCTCCAGGCCGGGAAGCCTCTTTTCCCCACTGGCGACTGTGCGATCCACGCCTTGGTAGAGCCTTCCCCACGACTCGGGGTGGAAGCTTCGCGATCGGGGGTGCGACGAGGTCCTCGACCGGGTGCCCGGGGGTGCCGTCTCGCTCTTCCGCGAGGCGCTCGCCCGGGCGCTGCCGGGCTCGTTGCGCTGGGCCGGTCGCCAGGAGATGGGCCGGGGGACTCAAATCCGGTCCGTCAGGGGGCCCAAGCGTCGGGGCGACTCCCGGAACGACGACCTCTCCGACGGGGGGTAGAGGGCGGAGGCGAAGAACCGAGGGGTGCTCCCCGTTCCCGGGCCGGGGGCTTTGGGGCGGCGCTCTAGGTGGGCGGGCGGGAGGAGAGGGGGCTCGCCTCCTCCCCCGCCCCCTCCACGGAGTTCTGCGGCAAGGGCTCGATGCGCGCACGGGGGAGGTACTTGCCGCCCTCGAGTCGCTGGATGAAGGAGATGAGCTGCTCGCGCACCGCGCAGCGCAAGTCCCAGTTCCGGCTCGCGTCGACCGATGAGACCAGGGCGCGCAGTTGCACGCTTCGCTCGGTGGCGTCCGTCACCTGCAGGACGACCACCTTTCCATCCCACTCCGGCCGGGAGGCCACGTAGCGCTCGAGCTCCCTGCGGACGGGATCGATGGGCAATCGGTAGTCGGCGTGGAGGAACACCGTGCCGATGAGTTCCGAACCGGCGCGGGTCCAGACCTGGAACGGCGTGTCCAGGATCTTGGTGATGGGCACGACGAGCCGCCTCAGGTCCCAGATCTTCACGACCACGTAGCTGAGGGTGATCTCCTCGACGGTGCCCTGCTCGCGCTCGATCACCACGACGTCTCCCACGCGCAAGGGCTGAGTGACCGAGATCTGGATCCCCGCGAGAAGGGCGGCGAGCGACCGCTGGGCGGCGATGCCGATGACGATCCCCGCGACGCCGGCGGAGGCGAGCACGGACGTCCCCAGGGCGCGCACCGGCTCGAACTGGAGCAAGACCAGCGCGATTCCGAGGACGATCACCACGTACTCGGAGACCCTCTTCAGCACCATGACGTGGGTGAGACGAGACCGAGCCGCGGGATCGCCCGGGCGTGTCCCCACCCGCTCGGTGAGGACCCTCGCTCCGAACCCGATCGCCCGGATGCCGATCCAGGAGAACAGCGCCACCGTCCCGATCCGGAGCACGTGCTGCAAGGCTTCCTGCGCCGGTGCGGCGAGCCGGAGCGCGCTGGCCGAGAGCCCGAAGGCGAAGAGCCCGAGCAGGAGACGTGCGGGGCCGGCGAACTGCTCGACCAGGAGCTCGTCCCAGGTGAACGGAGTCCGCCCCGTGAAGCTCAGGACGATCTTCTGAGCCAGGGCGGCGAGCCCGAGCGCCAGGAGGAGCGCCACGCCGAGCCCGGCGAGAAGCCCGATCCACTGCCAGGCCTGGACGCCCAAGAACTCGATCTCGATGAGGATCCGGGGCATTCGCTCCCCGATCCAGCCGGGACCGTACGCCGAATAGAGGGCAGGGATCGAAGCCACCACCCCCGGCCCAAAGCGCCACTCTCGCCCCGAGCGCACCAGGCGGACCGGGACGCCCGATTCGCCCAGCCGAATCGTCCCGAGGACGATCGCCTGCGGCTCGGCGGCGGCACCTCCGTCGGGATCGTCCGGGACGCGTTCCCAGTCCGGCCACAGCTCCCGCTCGAGCACGAAGAGGAGCTGCCGGGCGAGCTTCGGCCCGTCGGCGGCCCGGCGGGCCCCGGGGAGCGAGCCGAGGTCGAGCACGCCCGCGGCCGCTCCGAACTCGCCCGCCCGGGCGAGGTCGAGAAACGAGCGGTAGGCCCTGCGGGGCGTGGAGAGGTCCGGCTCGCTCGCCCCGGCGGGAACGCACAGGGAGAGGAGGGCCCAGGCGACCGCAAACCGGGCTGTCATCTCTCCACGATCTCAGAAGGACCCTTTCGTTGCACGCGCGGGCGAAGGCGCCGGATGGGGCCCAGACCCTTCTCCTCGGGCTCGGGCGCCTCTCGTTGGCGGGGCCGCTGCGGCCGATCTCACCTCTTTGGTGCCCCGAGAATCGAGGTGGATGGTCGCGGGAGAGCTTCGCTTCGACGCTTGGCGCGGTCCGGTCGCGGGAGAGCCCAGCGGTGGCCTGCCGGGGAGGGGCGGGGACGGGAATCGCCCGGCTGGCGGTCCTGCGAGTTTCCTGGTGGGATAGGCTCTCGTGCCCTCGATTCCCGCCGCCACCGTGCGCGCCCTGCTCGCGGCATTTCGGGCGCTCGACCTCGACGCGGAGGCGATCCGGTCGGCGGCGGGCCTCGCCGGGGCCGACCTCGCGGCCGTGGACGGACTCTTGCCGCTCGAATCCTTCGGTCGCCTCTTCGCGGAGGCGGCCCGGCGGATGCCGCACGACGAACTCGCCACCGAGGTGGGCCTTTCGGTTCCCTTCGGCGCGTTCGGAGCCCTCGACTATCTCGCCGGCAGCGCGGCCACGGTGGGGGCGGCGTTTCACGCCCTGGCGGCCCACTTCCGGTACGTGTCGATGAGCGTCGGCCTCGAGATCGAGGAGGGCCCAAAGACCGTGGAGGTCCGGTTCGTGAACGCGCCCTGGGCGCCCGATCCCTCCGTCGGCGACGAGTTCACGGTGGCGGTGTGCGTGGGGCGGTTTCGATCGCGCCCGGGCCTCAGTCGGTTCGCGGTCGAGGCCATCCGGCTCACCGCCCCCCCGCCAAAGCGGCCCACTCGCCACTCGGTCCTGCTTCAGGCCCCGGTCGAGTTCGGGTGCCGCGTGGCCGCCCTGCGGATCGCCCAGGAGGTCTGGAGGGAGCGCCTCCCCTCCGCCGATTCCGCTCTGCAGTCGACGCTGCGTCAGCTGGCCGAGCACATCGGCCTGGGGCGGCCGGAGGAAGAGGACGTGATCCACGAGGTGCGCAGCCGGCTCAGGCTGCTCCTCCCCGACGGGCGCGCCGACGCGGGGCACGTTTCGCGCATGCTCGGGGTCTCGGAGCGGACCCTCCACCGAAGGTTACGAGCGGCGGGGACCGCCTTCCGGGAGGTGCTGGACCGATTCCGCGAGGCCGAGGCCGAGCGCCTCCTCGCCGCCGGGACGCTCTCCCTGGCCGAGGTGGCGCTCCGGCTCGGCTTCTCCGACCAGACCGCCTGGAATCGGGCCTTCAGGCGCTGGAAGGGGATGCCGCCGCGGGAATGGTCGCAATCGCGGGGGGCGAGGTGAGGGTGCCCTTCCTCGCCAGGGTTCTAAGTAGGCAAAAGTCCGGGTCCGCCACGACCGCGAGCGCGTCAGCGCCGGGAAGGGCGAGTTCCCTTCTTCTGACCAGCGGGCCGCTCTCCGGGGCGGCGAAACGGGAAGTTCCGCCTCACTCCCTTGCGACGAACCAGCCGCCCGGGACGAGCGCGTTCGCCTCCGGAGGGCCCCAGGTGCCGGGCTCGTACTCGTGGATGGGCGTGTGAGCGGCGATGGCCGGGTCGACGATGCGCCAGGCCTCCTCCACGTAGTCCTCGCGGGCGAAGCGGGAGGCGTCGCCCCGTATCGCGTCTCCGAGGAGCTCCTCGTAGGGCTCGAGGTCTCTCCCCTGGTCCTGGCTCACATGGATCTCGACCTCCTCGGCCGCGAGCGTGTCCCCGCTCGCCTTGATCGAGGCACCGATCGAGATCGAGAAGTCCGGGCTCAGCCGAAAACGGACGTAGTTGTGGGGGAGGTGCAAGCCCTCGACCAGCGAGGGAGGGGAGCGAAGCTTCACCACCACCTCGGTTCGGGTCACGGGAAGGCATTTCCCCGCGCGCACGAAGAAGGGCACTCCCTGCCAGCGCCAGGTCTCGACCTCGAGCGAGAGCGCGAAGAAGGTCTCGGTGGTCGATTTGGACGCGACGCCGGGCTCGCTGCGATAGCCCCGGAATTGTCCGCGGACGACGTGCCCCGGGGCGATGGCGCGGATCCCCTTCAGGACCTTGGCCTTCTCGGCGCGCGAGAGTTCGGGGTCGTTGGTCCGGGGGGACGGTTCCATCGCCACGTTCGAGATCACCTGCAAGAGGTGGTTCTGGAACACGTCCCGGATCGTGCCTGCCCTGTCGTAGAAGACCCCTCGCCCCTCGACTCCGAACTGCTCGGCCATGGTGATCTGGACGTTCTCCACGTAGTTCCGGTTCCAGATAGGCTCGAGGAAAGCGTTCGCGAAGCGGAAGAACACGAGGTTCTGCACCGTGCGCTTGCCGAGGTAGTGGTCGATCCGGAAGACGAAGGGCTCGGGGAAGTGCTGGTGGAGCGTGGCGTTCAGCCTTCTCGCCGATGGAAGGTCGCTCCCGAAGGGCTTCTCGATGACGAGCCGGGCCCCGCTTGTGAGCCCTGCCCGGGCGAGCTGATCGCCCACCAGCCCGAAGAGCCCCTGGGGGATGGCCATGTAGTGGACCGGCCGCGTCGCTCCGCCGAGCTCCCTCTTCAGGGCCGCGAACGTCGCCTCGTCCGCGTAGTCGCCGTCCACGTATCGGAGCAAGGAGAGGAGCCTCGGGAAGGCGTCGGGGTCCGCTCCGCCGCCGTACTGCTCGACGCTGTCCCTGGCCCGGGCCTTCAGATCCTCGAGGGTGTAGCCCTGCTTCGCGACGCCGATGACCGGGAACTTGAGGACTCCGCGCCGGACCATCCGCTGCAGCGCGGGGAAGATCTTCTTGAAGGCGAGGTCGCCCGTCGCCCCGTAGAAGACGAGGGCATCGGCCGGCCCGGGGCTCGTCTCACTCCCGCTCATCGGGTCGCCCGGAGGAAGGTGGAGGGAGGGCGCCGGGGTGCCCACCGCGGCTGCCTCGGTCGTGGCGTGGTCGGGGCGGGTCTCGCGAAGGCCTTCTTGCGAAGGGCCCTTCGGCGGGGCTCGAGTCGGTCTGCGAGGCGGCTCATGGCCCCGACCGGCGCTTCAAGAGGAGGTCCAAGAATCCCTCCTCGCCGAGGAGGCGGCCCGCCTCGCGGAACAGGAAGAACGGGATGAAGGAGAGGATCACCAGGAGTACACGGGCAACGATCACGGACGGCCGGCCGAACGCCTCCGCCAGCTCTTGGCCGATCCCCGCGCTCTTCACGACGGCGTGGAGGGTGTGCTCGAGCACCATGAAGGCCAGAACGAATGCCCCGAAGAGGACCGACTTGTACGAGGCCGAGACGATGAGGGGCTGGGCCTCGAGCCTCTTGCCGATGTGCAATGCATCTCCGATGAGGATGACCTTTCCGAGGACGAGCGCCTCGACCAGGGCAAACCCGTAATGCGCGTAGGCGAGGCCGACCTCCGCGAGGACGATCCGCCGGTAGCTCAAAAGGGCCCCGAAGAACACCCAAAGATAGAACGAGATCGCCAGGTACTCAACGAGTTCGTGCTCCGCCCGTTCCTTGAGGCTCGCCCGCTTCGCGATCTCGGTCGTCATTGCTGTCTCCTCACCGGCTGAACCGGCTTCCGCCCGGCCCGATAGGGCGACGGCTCGCATTGGACATCGTTCTTGTGCGGCCTAAGGAAGGCCAGGCCCGATCGGATGTGCTCCGCGCCTCGTCGACGCCGGGGTGCAGAGAGGGCGTCGGGCGGCACGCGGACTCGGTCGGTGCTCGACAAAAGCACCCGGCTACTGCTGCGTCGGAGTGTTGTTGCGGGCTCCGCCCGCCACGCACCCTGTGCCGGTCTCGGGGCAGATCACGACGTAGGTGGCCTTCTTCCCGCACCCGGAGACGCCGACGGTGTACTCGGCGCGCTCCGTGCCCCTCCAGGCCGCCGGCTCGAGCATCGCGGTCGAGAGGACCACGCCGGTGGCGGTCGGGGAGCCGAGCTCGAATTGCCCGCGGCGCACCGCGACCGTGGTGGCCTCGTTCTCGTGCGCCTGCAGCTCCTGCGTCTGCGAGGCGCAGCCCAGCGTCAAAGCGACCGCGCCCGTCCCGATGAGAGTTTTGGGCTTCGACATGGTGCACCCCGCGTAGAGAGAAGACAGTCTCGCCACTTCCTCAACTCCTTAGCGAACCCGGGCTGGGCTGGGCATGGGTTTTTGCCCGACACCGAGGGTTCCCGGTTCGCGCCGGGCGGCGAAAATGCGAATCGCGGGAGGAACGGGAGGGTCGGCCCTTCGCATCGGGCGGGTCGCGAAGGCCGAGTCCACAGCTCTCGTCCTCTCGCCTTGGAGAGGCGGTAGGACACTCGTTCAAGGGGAAACGGGGAGATGAAGAGCGGGCTAGGGCTCAGGTGCAGCGCCCTTGGCGAGGCGGTACGCGAATGAGGGTTCAAGCCGGCGAAGTCGCGGGAGGCTACGCGCCGAAGCATGCCACGGGATAGACCCGGCTGGGCCGCCCGCTGGGCCGGGCTGCATCGCGCGAGCTGTACTCCGCGTTCCAAAGAGTGAGCCGGGTCGTCGAAACGCCGGGTCTGGCCGCGCAGAGTTACTGGGCGCAACGCGCCGATGCCGAGAGCCCGACTGGGGGCCACGAGCGCCACCGCCCGGCCGCCAGGTCAGACAACATCCAGTCGCCTCTTCCGCCTCCGGTGAACTTCCTGGAGGGGAATCGACCCTCATGGGGATGTGCGAGCCAGCTTCGTTGCCGCGAGCAAGACCTGCGCTTTGGGTCGTGCCGACCCAGGCCCGCCGTACCGCCGGACGCTCACGGCCCAGGGACACGGGGTCGGGGGTAGCGGGAACTAAGAGAGCGAGCAGAGCGGCAGAGACCTGAAGAGATGAATCGCCTCGGCCGGGCCCCCACGCGAGGTTGAAGGCAGCTCGTGGGGTAGCATGGCGGCACCCAAGGCCCGCACCTTCAGGCCCTTTGCGGCCTGCGTCGGGAAAGTGCTCTCCTTGAAGGGCAGGCCTAGACGCTCTTCCGCTCGGTCGCGCCCGCTAGAGTGTTGATGTGTCATCGGTCCGTGGGACGGGTGCTTCCTTGCGGGGACCCCGCCAGGCGCGTAGCGTCGGTTGTCGAGGAGGTTCGGCCCATCGCTGCCGCACCGCGAAGAAGGCGCGCGCTCGTCGTGGACGACGATGCCGTCGTTCTGCACGTGCTCTCGGCCGCGCTCGACGAGATCGGCGTCGAGTGTGTCCACGCCCGGGACGGGCGGACCGCGCTGAGGCTCTTGGCGGAGGAGCTCCTCTCCCTGGACCTGCTCGTCACGGACCTCATGATGCCCGGCCTGGGCGGCGAGGCGCTGGTGATGGCGGTGCGAGAGCTCGGCGGCGAGCGCGATCTGCCCATCCTGGTGACGAGCGCCTACGTCGAGCCGGAACGGGTCGAGGCGCTCCGGGTGGCGGGGGTCGATGCGGTGGTGGACAAGGGGCAGGGGCTCGCCCCCGTGGTCGCGGCGGTGCGCGAGCTGCTCGCGGCGCGCGAAGAGGACGAGGCCGTCCCTGACGCGCCCACGCCCGTCCCGCTGTTCCGGATCGGGCTCTCCCGGGTGCGAACCTAGCGGCGGCGGGCCAGGGTTCCCGTTACTCTTCGTGCAGTGGCGTCCGAGGTCTGTCAGTACTGCGGGGTGAGCCTCGACGAGGCTCCTCCCTCCCACGAGCGCGGGTATCTCTACGGCATCGAGTGCCGGTCCTGTCCCCCCGGCCGGCGCCGCTCGCTCTTCTTGGCCCGGCGCGAGCGCGTCTCGGCGCTCGCCTGTCCCGACTGCGGCGCCGCCCTCGACCCGGCGGAGGCGCATCCCGACGTGCTCGTGGTGAAGGAGATGACCTACGAGGTGTGCTCGGCGTGCGGGGAGAGGTGCGGGGTGGCCGCGGTGCGGGTGCTCAGGCAGGCGTCCCCGCTCGGCTAGAGCTCGGCCACCGTCTTCGGCCGGTCGCGTTCGAGGTGCTGGCGCAGGTAGCGGACCGTCTCGGCCAAGGTCTCCTGCGGGTCGCGCGGGGAGAACCCGAGCTCCTCCACCGCCTTGCGGGAGTCGCAGTACCAGAAGCACTCCCCCATCTCCACCGAGGCGGCATGGATGGGGGCCTCCACGCCGCGCCAGGAGGAGAGCCTCTCGAGGAGCCGCACCCCGGCGACGTTCAGGCTCTTGGGGAGGGACACCCGTGGCGCGGCCACGCCCGAGAGCCGCTCCAGTCGCCCGAAGAGCTCGCGGAAGGCCATGTTGGCGCCGCCCAAGAGGTATCGCTCACCCGGGCGTCCGCGCTCGAGCGCGGAGGCGAAGGCGTCGGCCGCGTCCCGGACATCCACGAAGGAGAGGCCCCCCCCCGGCATGGCCGGGATCCGGCGCTTCAAGAACTTCCACACGACGTCGGTCGAGGAGAGGCGTGCGTCGCCGGGGCCGAGGATCAAGGACGGGTTCAGGACCACGATCGAAAGCCCGGTGTCCCGGGCGATCTGGAGCGCGGCCTTCTCCTCGAAGATCTTGGAAAGGTAGTAGGGCCAGCTTGCCACCTCGCGGAGCGGATAGGGGTCGGCCTCGGTGCCGAGGCGTTCCTCCCGGAACACGGCGATCGTGCCCGAAGTCGAGGCGAGAAGGACCCTCTTCGCACCGGACGCGGCCGCCGCCTCGAGCACGGTCCGGGCGCCCTGCACGTGGAGGGCGTAGAGCGCGGCCGGGTCTTTCGGACCGAAGTCGACGCGGCCGGCGAGGTGGTACACGGCCTCGATCCCGTCGAGCGCGCCGCGGACGGCGGCGGGGTCGAGGACCGACCCGCGCTGGACCTCCGCCCCGAGCCCCTCCGCCTCCGGCGCGGGCGACCGTTGCAGGAGCCGCACGCGGTGGCCCAGGCGGATGAGGCGGGGTACGAGGGCCGACCCGAGGAACCCGCCGCCCCCGGTCAGGAGCAGGTTCATGGCTCCTCTCGGGCGGCGCCGAGCAGGGTCGTTCCCTCGGCGTCCTGCGTTCGCGGTCCGGGGGCGCGGGCCTCTTCGGGAACCGCGGGGCCGATCTCGCCCTCGGCGTGCCGGGGCTCCTTGCTCGCCCCTTGGGCCGGCGGGTGGGGTTCCCCCTCGCCGTGGGCCTGCCGCCTGAGCTCCCGGACCGCGTCCTCCACGACCTGCGTGGCGAGGCGGTAGGCGTCCCCCCGGGTCGTCCCGGCCGCCCCGGCGCGGCGGAGTCGCTCGACCGGGATGACCGGGCCGAATCTTACCTCGAGTTGCGCGCGGCGCGGCAGCCGCCCACCGGGGGGGAGGGCGAGGTAGGTCCCGGAGAGGTAGACGGGAAGGACGTCGACCCCGGCGGAGAGCGAGAGGTACCCGGCGGTGGGGAAGAAGGGATGCAGCTCGCCGTCGCGGCTGCGCGTCCCCTCCGGGAAGATGAGGAGGTGGAAGCCTCGCCTGAGGGTCTCGAGGGCCGCTCGCAGGCTCTTCTTGAGCGAGCCCTCGCGGTCCATGGGGATGAGGTTCGTGAAGTTCTCGAAGTAGGCGCGCTTCAGGGGAGTGTCGAAGAAGTAGTCGCGGGCGGCCAGGGCGGCGAGTCGCTCGCCCTCCTCGCCGAGGGCGATCTTGACGAGCCCCATGTCGAGGTGACTGGCGTGGTTCGAGACGACGAGCACGTTTCGGTCCCGGGGGATGAAGACCTCTCCCCTGACCCGGGTGTCGTAGATCTTCCGGTAGAGAGCTCGCTGCCCGGCCGAGAGGAGCCTGCGGCCCAGCCGGGCGAGCGGCGCGGGGACCCGGAGCTCGCCCTCTTGAGCCCCGGGCTTGGGCCGGGGCTTGGCCGCCGCTCGTCCCTCACCGCGCCGGACCGCCCCGGCCACGAGCCTGAGCAGGTCCGCCACCGTCTGGGCCGCGTGGAGGTCTTCGGCCGCGTGCGTCGGGACTCCCGCTTCCTCCAGCGCGGCGCTGAGCTCGGTGAGCATGAGCGAGTCGAACCCGAGATCGGCGCTGAGCCGGGTGAAGCGGGTGACGGAGGAGCGGGGGTGGCGAGACACCTCGGCGAGGAGGTCCAGCACCCAGCCCTCGTCGCCCCGCTCCTCGCGGAGGCGGCGGGCACTCGCTCCGCGGGCCGCGGCCGTCTCGAGCCGCTCGAGCTCCTCCCTCACCGCCTCGCGTTTCACCTTGCGGGTGGCGGTGCGGGGGAGCTCCCCGTCGATGAGGTGCCAGACCCGGGCCCGGGCGTGGAAGGGGAGGGAGGCGGACACCGCCTTGAGGTGCTCCTCCACTTCGGCGTGGACCTCTCCGTGCGGCCGTTCCCCGTACTCCGGCACGACCAGCATCCCGACCTTCTCCGCGGCGCCGTCCGAGAGGCCCACCACGCACAGCTCGCGGATGAGGCCGCTCTTGCGGTATCGCTCCTCCACCTCCTCCGGGTAAATGTTCTTCCCGCTCGCCTCGATGATGACGTCCTTGCTGCGCCCGACCAGGGTGAGGTTGCCGTTCC
>Ga0335069_10002240_pt1 | contig 30011 bp, 26 predicted proteins | sample Lox_Sample_11_FD_206714 | JGI IMG/M metagenome (GOLD analysis project Ga0335069, IMG submission 206714) | Soil microbial communities from Loxahatchee National Wildlife Refuge, Florida, United States - Lox_Sample_1.1 | ecosystem: Environmental > Terrestrial > Soil > Wetlands | place: USA...
CGCCTACAATCACCACGCCGACCACGACCGCAACTACCACGACGCCCGGACCGCCACCACCCGAAACCAGCGAACCCGCGCGCCCGCTGCCAACCCCCGGAGAAGTGGCCACCAACGTTCCTCCGGAACAACCCGCGCCCAAGCCGGAAAGAAGACCGCGTCGAACCCCGCCGAAGAAAACCGTCGTCGAGAACACGCCCCCCGAGCAGCCTCCGGCTCAGCCTGCGCCACCGCAGCAACAACAGGACACGTTGACCGCTTCGGTCTCGCACGCCGACGCGCTGCACGATAAGCTCAACACCCAGCAACTGCTCGACACCACGGAAAACAATCTCCGCAGCGTGACGCGCTCGCTTTCGAGCGATGAGCAGGTGATGGTGGCGCACATCCGGTCGTACATGCAGCAATCAAAGAACGCCACCACCGACGGCGATATCGAACGCGCCTATAACTTGGCGCTCAAGGCAAGGCTGCTATCGGATGAGTTGGTAAAGAGGTAAATCGGTGCGAGTTCACTTCGGATTCCCACAACCCTCGTAGTAGGCCCCGTTGTTTACCGTGATGATCTTGAAAGACGAGCCCGGTGAAGGGCTTCGTTCCCACCACGCTACTCCATTGGACACGGTAAAGCCTTGCCAATTTCCCCAAACGTCGGCGGGTTTCGCGTGTGCGACCGCGCACCGTACGGCACTGTCAAAAACCAGATCGTATTCACTCATCAATTGAGCTTTGTTCTTGATCAGGGCCTTCTTGCCTCGCAGCATCACTCTCAATGGAAAGTGCATCATCGACTCGATGGCGGCACGATCGTTATGGGACAGGGCTTTTTGAAATTTTTCGAAAAAGGTCACTGCCTGACCGCAGTCGGGGCGCGATTGGTTGTTACAGATGTCAGCACCAGCATTGTCCGCAGCCGCCGATGACGTTCCCGTGGCTACTACTAAAAGGAGAAGGATTGAAGCTACCAGCTTCACGGCAGCAATTTACACCAAAACGAACCGACAAGGGCCCAGTCGCAGCTCAACATTTATAATCTCTGTTTGGTCCCCATGCCCCAAACCTCACAATCAGCCACCGCTCTACACGACCGGCTACTCGCCTCCGGAGCCGAGATGGCCGAATACTGCGGAGCCGAGACCGCCCGCTCGTTCGGCGATCCCAAAGCCGAGTACCGCGATCTGATCTCCGGATGCGCCCTCTACGACCTCGGCTGGCGCGCGAAAATCGTCCTTACGGGCGGCGACCGCACTCGTTGGGCGAATGGCATGGTCACCAACAATATTCGTGACCTTGCCGAGGGTCGCGGCAATTACAACTTCGTGCTCAGCGCGCAGGGACGCATCCAGGGCGACCTCTACATCTACAACCTGGGCGACCACCTGCTGGTCGACACCGAGCTGTGGCAAAAGCCGCGCCTGCTCGAGATTTTCGATAAGTACATCATCATGGACGACGTCGAGGTCACCGACATCAGCGACAAGCTGACCGCCCTCGCCGTCCAGGGGCCGAAGTCCCTCGAGGTCCTGCGGAAGCTCGGCCTAACCATCGCCGACGATGTCGAGCCGCTGAAGGTCGCGCAGATGGTTTGGGACGGCATCGGCATTTCGGTCACGCGCATGGCCAGCGATATCGCGATGACCTTCGAAATCTGGCTCGCACCGCAGAACGTCGCCAAGCTCTGGGACGCCCTCGTTGCCGCCGGCGCCAAACCCGCCGGAACCGACGCGCTAGAGATGTTCCGCCTCGCTGCTGGCGTACCGAAATACGGTCAGGACATCACCGAGAAGCACATCCCACAGGAAACCGAGCAGTTCCACGCGCTAAACTTCGCCAAGGGTTGCTATCTCGGGCAGGAAATCGTCGAGCGCGTGCGCTCGCGCGGCGCCGTTCATCGCCATTTCGCAGGATTCTCGATCAGTGGTCCCGCTCCGCAGCCCGGAGCCGAGCTCCAGCAGGACGGCAATCGAGTCGGCGAAATTACCAGCGCGCGCGCGGTCCCGACGAAACAAGGCGACCAGACACTCGCCCTCGGCTACGTCCGCAATGAATCGGGCGAGCCCGGAACCGTGCTTCAACTCGACGGCCACGAGGCGCGTGTCATCTCCATTCCGCATAAAGAAGCTTTGCAGTCGTAACTCGCAGAACAGCATCGGATAAAAAACATGGCAGACAAGAACAAAGACGAGTTCGTAGTCCAGGATCGCCGCCGATTTTCCATCGAGGACGGCGAAGTGCACGACAACCCCGAGCGGCCGGAAGAGCCCAAAGAGGAAACGAAGGCCGAAGCCGCCGTCCCTCCCCCTCCTGAGAAGAAGGCCGAAGTGCGTGAGTTCCCCAAACGCCCCGCTGCTGAGGAACCCGCCGAAGTTCCCCAGGACGTGCTCGACCGCGAGCAGCAGGCGCCGCCGCTCACCGCCGCTGAGCGCAAGGCCGGCGACGACGCCTTCGCGCAATCTTCGAAAAAGATCGACGAGCAGGTGCGCGCCCAACTCGGGCGCAACACCGAAGAGTTCCAGATGAGCTTCGACAAGTTCATCGCCTCGCTCTACATGACCGCGCTGATGCAAATGGGCCTGCTGCACGAGCAGGGCGGCCAGCCGCGGGTCGACATCATCGGCGCGCGCCAGAGCATCGATACGCTGGCGCTGCTGCGCGACAAGACCAAGGGCAACCTGACGCCGCAGGAAGACACCCTGCTCGCCAATTCTCTCTACGAAGTGCAGATGGCCTATGTCGAGGTAACCAACGCGTTGACCCGCAAGGTGCAACCGGCGCCGCCGGGCGCAGTCCCGAATCCGTTCGTCAAAAAATGACGCAATGAAAGCTACCCTCACCGTGCTGGGAAGCGGTACGTCGATGGGTGTCCCGACCCTGGGATGCCCGTGTGCCGTTTGCCAGTCCACCGATCCGAGGGACCGCCGCACGCGGCCCTCCATCATGCTCACCTATGAGGGCAAGAACATCGTCATCGACACCACGCCCGACTTCCGCCAGCAGGCCATGCGCGAGTGCGTCAGTCGCGTGGACGCCGTCATCTATACCCATCCGCACGCCGACCACATCCTCGGCCTCGACGACCTCCGCCCGCTCACCTTCTGGGGACCGGACATTCCCCTCTACGCCGATGCGACCACCACGCAGCGCATCCTCGAAATCTTCGGATACATTTTCTCGGGCACGTACCAGTTTGGTAGCTCAGCGAAAATCGTGCTGCATCCGCTCAATGGCGACCTTGAGTTGTGGGGCGCCAAGTTCGAGCAGGTCAAGGTGAAGCACGGCAAAGCCGACATTCTGGCTTTTCGTTTCGGCAGCGCCGCCTACGTTACCGATTTCAGCGAGATTCCCGGGGAATCGATGGCGCAGTTGCGTGATCTCGACATCCTCTTTCTCGACGCGCTGCGACATCGCCCGCACCCAACTCACTCGACGCTCTCGAACTCGTTACGCATTGTCGAGGAACTGAAACCGCGGCGCGCATTTTTCACGCACATCTCGCACGACCTGCCGCACGAGCGGACCAACGCCGCGCTGCCCGAAAACGTTCGCCTCTCGCACGACGGCTTGAAAGTGGAATTCGAAATCTGAGCATGCAAGTCTTTCAACATCTCGAAGAAGTTCCCCCAAATTTTGGACCGACCGTCGTCAGCGTCGGCAACTTCGACGGAGTCCATCGCGCCCACCAGGCAGTGCTGCGCGAAATCGTTTCGCGCGCGCGGCAACTCGGCGGCCGCGCCATGGCCCTCACCTTCGACCCGCATCCCACACGCATCCTCCGTCCCGACAAAGGCCTCAAGCTGATCAGCCCCACGCCGATCAAGCTCAAGCTTCTGGAGCAGGCGGGCGTCGATGCCGTGCTGCTGCTTCCCTTCTCACGCGACCTCTCGGTGATGACGCCGCGCGAGTTCGCGCAGGAAATCCTCGTCAACAAGCTGCACGCGAAAGAAGCGCACGAAGGTTACAATTTTCATTTCGGACACAAAGCCTCCGGCGACACCACGGTCCTCACCGAACTCGGTCGCGAACTCGGATTCGAAGTCTTCACCTATCCCGAGATGACCTTGCGCAAAGAGAAAGTTTCGAGCAGCGAAGTGCGCCGACTGATCGCGGAAGGCAACGTCAGCAAGGCACGTCACCTGCTCGGACGCGTGTTCTCGGTTTTCTCAACTCCCGGACGCGGCCGCGGCTACGGCCACAAATACACCGTGCCCACCATCAACCTTAGCCGTTACGATGAGTTGGTGCCTAGGAACGGCGTCTACATCACGCGCTCGCGCATCGGCAACGAATGCTTCGACTCGGTGACCAACGTTGGCGTTCGTCCGACGTTCGGCCCCGATTCCTTCGCGATCGAAAGCCACCTCCTGAACTTCCATCCCATCGAGTTGCAGGCCGATACACCTGTAGAGTTACAGTTCCTGAAGTGGCTGCGGCCCGAAATGAAGTTTCCTTCCGTTGACGACCTGCGCACGCAGATCGCGCACGACGTGCAGAAGGCGCGCCGCTTCTTTCATCTGACGGAGAAACACGGAAAATGAGCCAGCGCGAAAAGTTGATCATCGCCATTGACGGCCCTGCGGGCTCGGGCAAGAGCACCATCGCGCAGCATCTCGCCCGCAAGCTCGGCTACGTGAATCTCGAATCCGGAGCCATGTATCGCGCCCTCGGATTGAAAGCGCTCGAATCGGGCGTTCCGCTCGACGACGAAGCGCGCCTCACCGAACTCGCCCAGCGCTCCACCATCGCCCTCGATCCCACCCCGCTCGGCAATCGCGTATTGCTCGACGGACGCGACGTTTCGCTGCGAATCAGAGACTCCGATGTCACCGACGCTGCGTCACGTAGTTCCGTCTACCCGCGCGTTCGCGAATGGATGGTCGCTCACCAACGCGAGATGGGCAAACTTGGCGGCGTGATCATGGAAGGCCGCGACATCGGAACCAAGGTCTTCCCCGACGCGGAAGTGAAGATCTTTCTCGACGCCAAGCTCGATGTTCGTGTGCAGCGCCGTACCACGCAGGTATGCGCCACCGACGACCGCTCCTGCGCCCAGCAGGTTGCCGAGCAGATGGTGCAGCGCGATCAGCGCGACACCACCCGCACCGAGTCACCATTGGTGCCAGCGCCCGACGCGGTGATCGTCGACTCGTCCAATATGTCCATCGAGCAGGTCGTCCAACGCATCGAACAGGTGGTCGAAGAGCGACTGAGCCGCCGTTCCGCCGGAGCCAATCAGCACTGATGAGTACAGCGCAATCCACGGCAGTGGTCATGCTCGGCAAACCCGTTGCCGACGAAATCAACGCGCGCCTGCTGCGCCAGGTTCCCGAATTCACCGCGAAGCACAAAATCGTGCCCAACCTCGCCATCGTGCAGGTCGGCTACAACGCCGCTTCTGAACGCTACATCGCCAAGAAAATTGAAGCCTGCGCCAAGCTGAAAATGCACGCGGAGCTCAAGGCCTTTCCCGAAGCCATCTCCGCCGACGACCTGAAGGAAGAAGTCGCGCGCCTCAGTCGATCGAGCGAGTTTCATGGCGTGCTGGTGCAATTGCCGCTGCCGCGCGAGATTGAAGAGCACCACACCGCCGGCACGAACAAGTTCGATATCTTCGACGTGATTCCCCCCGAAAAAGACGTCGACGGCGTCGGCCACGACGCCATCGCCTCGCTCTACCGCGCGCAGCCCGATCGCATGATCATGCTGCCCGGAACCGCCCTAGCCGTCCGGCGCATCATGGCTCACTACAAGGTTCAGACCGAAGGTAAAGTTGCCGTTATCGTCGGCCGTAACGACATCACCTCCAAACCGATGATGCTGATGCTCGGTGGCCGTATGTGTAACGCTGCCGCGATCTGGGTCCATCGCCACGTTGACATGGAAGAGCAGAAGACGCTCATCCGGCAGGCTGACATCATCGTTACCGCTGTCGGCAACGCCGCCTACCAGATCACCTCGGACATGGTGAAACCCGGAGCGGCCATCTTCGATGTCGCCACCCGCGTCGACTCGCATGGCAAACTGCACGGAGACGTCGATTTCCCCGCCGTGCAGCACGTCGCGTCGGCGATCACTCCCGTCCCGCGTGGAGTCGGACCTGTCACCGTTGCTGCCTTAACGGAAAACTTACTGCGCGCGGCGAAGTTCGCCGCTGGCGTCGGCGAGTACGGATATTCGTTCTGAGCGCCGGCGTCTCGCCAGCTAGCCGTCCGCAACCTGCGGACTAGTTCAGCGACCCTCAACCAGCCTTGAACGCCGCCACATCTTCTCCGGCGTGGATCACCTCAATCCGCGCCGTTCGCGTCTCTTCGCCGATCTTCCTGGCGATCTGCTCGATGTCGGCCTTCGACCACCCCACCGACGACACTTCAATCTCGTGATCGCGCGCAATATAAAAGACGCTCGGCACGTTCGTAATTCCGTACGCATTCGACGTCGGGTATTTCCGCGGATCATCCAGCGCCATCGGGAACGTCACCCCGTACTGCCGCGCAAACGCCGCCGTGTCTTCTTTCGTGTTCTGCGAAACGCCAACGATGCTGACGTTTTTGCCCTTCACCGCTTTGTGAATTCGCTCCAGGTACGGAAACGCGAATTGGCACACCGGACACGAGATCTTGAAGAATGCGAGCACCACCGGCCCTTGCTTCAAGGCGTCGGATAACGAAAACGTCCCGCCCGACATCAGCGGCAAGGAAAATGAAGGTGCTGACTTTCCGGCTTCTATGGCAGCCACGATTCAACCTCCCGCACGCATTTGATTTTATAGGAATCGGAAGTGTCGCAAAACCTTGCGCGCCAACCCGGTCAGTGCCAGCCGAGGCAACCGCGAAGTGCTGACCCACTGCCCGTTTTCACTCGCCGAGTCGCTCCCATACACCAGCACATCGTAGTTCGTATCGAGGATGGCGTGGCGGAACCGTGCCGCGGGCTCTTCTTCGCGCACGTTGCATTGCGGTAACTCCCACATTCCCGCCATCAGACTCGCGTGGGAACTACGCTGCACCATCCGAACTTTGTCGTTATGAACCGCCAGCACATACGCCACCTGAACCGACTCGCGTCTCTGCCGTTTCGCCCGCGGCTGTGCTCCCCGCGATCCGCAGAAATCGATCACCGGACACACCAGGCACTTCGGCTCTCGCGGCGTGCACACCGTTGCACCCAACTCCATCATCGCCTGGTTGAAATCCCCCGGCCTCTTCGGCGCGATCAAGTCGTCAGCGAGTTCCCACGTTGCAGCATTACTCAGATCAAGTTTTCCGGTCACCCGCTGCAGCACGCGCTCGACATTCCCATCGACAACGGCTTCGGGCTCACCAAATGCGATACTGGCAATGGCTGCCGAGGTATAACGCCCGATTCCCGGCAACTCGCGCAATCCTTCTGCTGCTTGGGGAAACCGTCCTCCGCGTTCAATCACTACCACCTTCGCCGCCGCATGCAGGTTTCGCGCTCGCCGGTAGTATCCCAACCCGCTCCAGGCGGCCAGCACCGATTGCTCCCGCGCTCGCGCCAGGGTTTCCACGGTCGGAAACCGCTCGAACCATCGCCGGTAATGATCGAGCACCGCGCCCACACGAGTCTGCTGCAACATGATCTCCGACACCCAGATTCGGTAGGGATCGCTCGTCTTCCGCCACGGCAGGTCGCGCCGGTTGCGGTCATACCACCGCAGCAGCTTCGCGCGAAACGCGCTGCGAGTGCGAGGTTCAGATAATTGTTTCGGAGTCATGCAGAATCAAATGTAGCGCGGACACCCTCGTCCGCGCCAAGCATTCGAACCCGCATCACTTCTTGAGATACGAATCCACCCACCCATTCACCGTCTTCCACCAGAGCTCGCTGTTCTGCGGCTTCAGCACCCAGTGGCCCTCGTCCGGGAAGTACAGCATCTTCGACGGAACCTCCAGCCGCTGCAAATACGTGAACAGTTCCAATCCCTGTGACACGTCCAGCCGGTAATCGAGCTGGCCGTGAACGACTAACGTTGGCGTTCTGAACTTCGTCGCGAAATTATTGGGAGACCACCGCTCGTACATCGCGCGATTCGTCCACGGTGTCCCTTCGAACTCCCATTCCGGGAACCACAACTCTTCCGTGGCGCCGTAAGCCGCGATCGTGTCGAACATTCCGTCATGCGAAACCAGGCACTTGAACCGGTCCGTGTGCCCAAGGATCCAATCGATCATGTACCCGCCATAACTCGCTCCCAGCGCGCATTCCCGGCTCTTGTCGATAAACGGATACCTCTTCTCGGCATAGTCAAGCCCGATCATCAGGTCGTCAAACGCCTTGCCGCCCCAGTCCCCGCGAATTGACTCCGTGAACGCCTGCCCGTATCCCGTCGACCCATGCGGATTGATCATCACCACCACGTATCCATCCGCCGCAAACAACTCCGGATTCCAGCGGTAACTCCAGTCGTCTCCCCACGCGCCCTCAGGCCCGCCGTGAATGAGGAACTTTACCGGATACTTCTTCTTCGCATCGAAATCCGGCGGTTTCACCAGAAAGCCCTGGATCTTCGCTCTCCCGCCACCCGTGAACCAGAACGGCTCCAGCGGCTGCATGGCTACCCGCGACAGCACCGGCGTGTTGATCTGCGTCAACTGCGTCTTCATCGCGCCGCCCTTGCCGTTCACGTGGATGACCGAAACTTCGCTTGGCATCGCGATCGTCATTTCTGTAACGTAAATGTTATCACCGTCCGGCGAGACCTGCGGCGAATCGAAGAAACCGTCCGCCACCTTCTTCACCGCGCCGCTGGGGACGGGAATGCCGCCATACATGGGAACGGTGTACAGCGGCGCTTCCCCGTGATACTCCGCCGTGAAGTACAAACGCGACGAATCCGGCGCCCACGCGAACGCCTCCACCCACTGGTCGAAGGCCTCCGTCAGATTCGTGATCGCGCCCGTCTGCCGGTTATAGATCACCAGCCGGAACCGGTCGCTTTCATATCCGCCGACCTTCTGCATCCGCCACGCGATCCACTTCCCGTCCGGCGAATACAGCGGTGTCGAATCGCTCCCCGGACTGGTGCTGATCTTCTTCGCCGTCCCGCCCGTAATCGGCACAATAAAGATGTCGTTATTCGTGCTGGTCGCGCCGACCTCATCGATGTTGCTGGTATATGCCACTTCCTGCCCGTCCGGCGAAATCGCATAGAGCGTCTGCCCGCCCAGGCTGAACGGCGGCACATCATGATCTCCCGGCGTCAGGTCCTTCGCCGTCCCACCCTCAGCTGGAACAACGAACAAGTGCGTACGCTTGCCATACTTGTACGTGGACCAATGCCTGTACAGCAGGTGCGTAAACGTCTGCGCTTTCACCTTCGACTGCGCCCGCTCTTCATTGCGCTGCTGGTTGCACGCATCGTCCTGGCAATCCGGATACACCTCCGACGTGAAGATGATGTTCTTCCCGTCCGGCGACCACAGCGCGCCATCCGCGCCCGTCGAGATCGACGTCACTTTGCGCGGCTCGCCCGTGAACGCGGCAGTCGCGGCATCGAAATCCGACACCCACACCTGCGACTCGCCATCCCGCGCCGCCGTGTACAGCACCTGTTTGGAATCCGGCGACCACCTCGGGCCATCTTCCCCAGGGCCACTGGTCAACGGCTTCGCCTCCCCACCACTCGCGGGAATCAGCCACAGGTGCGGCGTTTTCGTGTTCACCGCCAGATCGACATCCACCACCGCAAACACGATCCACTTCCCGTCAGGCGACAGGATCGGGTCACCGACGCGCTTCAGCGCCATCATGTCCTGGAATGTGAACGGATGCTTGGCCTGCGAAAAACCAAAGGAAGACAACAGCAGAAGAAGGCAGATAATTCGGCGGAACATAATCCCTCCGGGCAAACGGATGAGTGTAACTCACTCGTGAGGGCCCGGGGCGACCGACATCACAAGGTGGAAAACGACCGTCACAGCAGCCGCGAAAGAAGAATGCTATTCGCCCGCCACCAGCGCTAGTTCCTGCTGCACCACCGGCAACTCGATCACGATGCACCCGCCCCGCGGGCTCACATTGCAAGCGCGGATCTCGCCCCCGTGCTGCTTCACAATGCCATAGCAGACGCTCAGCCCCAGCCCGGGTCCTTTGCCCACCTTGGCGCTGAAGAACGGGTCGAAAACGCGATCCGGGTCCTGGAAGCCTTCTCCCGAATCGCGGACCGAAAACGTAACGGAGCCGTTATGCTGCTTGCATTGGACCGTGACCTGGCGGTCGTCCGACCCTTCCACCGCCTCGAAAGCATTACCCATCAGGTTCAGAAAGACCTGCTTGAGTTGGTTTTCGTCGAAGCGAACCATCGGCAGGTCCTTTTCGATCTCCACTTCCAGTTGCACGCCTCGGCTGCGCGCCTGGTACGTCCATATCTTTAGCGTTTCCTGCAAGGCCGAGTTGATCGACAACAGCCTGCTTTCGGCGCGATCACGCTTGGCGAAACGCACCAGGTTCTCGATAATGCGCTTCATTCTCAGGCTCTCGCGCTGGATCACCGTCGCCTGGTTCCGCACCTCCGCATCGGGAGCGGTCTCGATCAGGATTTCCGCGTATCCCAGCACAGCGGTCAGCGGATTGTTCAGCTCGTGCGCCACCCCGGCCACCAGTTGCCCCATGCCCGCGAGTTTCTCGCTTCGCACCAGTTCCCGTTGCAAGTAGGCGCGCTCGATCGCTACGCCTAGATCGTTGGCCAATAACTCTAATTTCGATGTTTCCGGGCTGGTCACCCGCTTCACATCGCGCGGCTCATCCAGCACAAAGAAACCTACCGACGCCCCTCGTGGCGAGCGGATCGGCACCAGCAACTCATCGCCACTCTGCCAAAACTCGTTCGCTTCGTAATTGTTCACACCGGGGACCACTCCAAACTGCTCCATCTGTTTTCGCGAACAGATGAACGACCGGCTGATTCTGCGCCCTTGCGGTTCCAGCGCCGCAAACTCTTCTGGCTTAATCCGCGCCACGGTCTTCGTAATTTTCGTCAGGTCCTGTGCCGGAATGCCCGACGATCCCGCGACGTGCAGTTTCTGCTGCTCGTCGGCCAGCATGATCGCGATCCGCGAAAAGGTGGTCACGTGCGTCACCATTTGCGCGATGTGATCGCAAAGCGTCGCCACGCTCTCCCCGGCCAGCAGCCGCGAAGTCACCTCGGCAAAACTCTCCATCTGCTGGTTCAGGGCGATCTCCCGCGACCGCGAGGCCTCTACCGTGTATTTCTCGTCTTCCAGCAGCAGCAGCACCATCCCAAACGCCAGGACGTACTTGGGCACATTCCAAAATTCGCTGAACTGTCCCACTCGATCGACCACGCTGGGCAGGAAGGCAGCAATCCCCCAGACCGTTGCCCATCCCGCAAAGCCAAGCGTCGTGGTGATGACGGCGATGGTTGGTCGCGAGTAGACTCGCGCCACCAGGATCGCCGCCAGCAGGAACAACCAAAGCAACACGAGCTCGACCGGCCGTTCCAGGCTTCCCCGCTGCCCCTGCCAAATGGACCAAATCGCCGAGACTGCCAGCCCGGCATAAAGCGCCCAGACCTTAATTGACGACCGCCAGCCCAAACGCACGAATAGTGCAATCGATCCGAAGTACATCACGGCGAAAGCCAGCGCAGCCAGCCAAACCAGCCGCCCGCCTCCCGCCAGCACGAAACTAAGAGCCGCTATGGGGGTTCCTAAAATCAGACTGAGTTTCTTCCGCTCGTGGGGAACTTCCGCCACTGGCGAAACGGAGATCGCAAACGCAATACCGGAAAATCCCAGCAGAGTGAGGTCAATGCCGGTGCTGACGGCGAGAGAAACCCCTCCCACCTCCGCCAGTAACCTGATCGCGAAATGAGCCAGGATGTAGCCCCAACCCCACATCCAGAGTCGCACCCGGGCAGAAGAGTGCTTTCGGCAGGTCACCAGGAAGACGGTGGCCAGCACTCCCAGTACAATGGTGGCTGGAAGTTTCTGGAGCAGGCTCGTCATGCTTTTCGCCAGAGCCCCAATCGGGTCCCTGACCTCGAAAACCTCTTGGACGGGCGCACGTTACCTTGTGCTCGCGTCCAGCAGTTCAGCATCTAAAAAGTAGCTTGAGTGTTGCTTTATGACAATCAGAATGTCGGTTCGCAGGCTTACCTTTGTTGCACTCTCTTTCGTTCTGCTATTGACAATTTCTCCCGCTCTCCACGCGGACGATCGTGGCGAAGGCCCGCTTGTCAAGGACCAGCCCAAGAGCATCACTCCCGAGGAGATTATTCAGCGCTTCGCGGCCAAGGAGAAGCAGTTCAAGGAAGCGCGTGAGCAGTACACGTGGCGGCAAGACGTCACCGTCGAAACCCCCGAGGACGGTGGTCGATACCGCATGGTCACCGACATTCTCTTCGACGACCGCGGCAAGCGCGTTGAGCAAGTCGTCTTCGCCCCGCAATCGAGCTTGCAACTGGTGCAACTCACGCGCGAGGATCTCGACGACATCGAGAAACGCCTGCCCTTCGTTCTCACCAGCGACGAAATCGGCGAATACGACATTCTCTACGTCGGCCAGCAGCAGGAAGACGAACTCCATACCTACGTCTTCGACGTCGCACCTAAGCACATCGACAAAGGTAAACGCTATTTCCAGGGCAGAATCTGGGTCGACAACCAGGATTTCCAGATCGTGAAATCCCACGGCAAGAATGTGCCCGACATCATTTCCAAGGGCGGCGAGAATCTCTTCCCGCCGTTCACCACCTGGCGGCAGATCGTCGATTCGCAGGACGGAACCGGTCAGACCTACTGGTTCCCGGCGTTCACCAAGACCGACGCCGACCTGCACTTCAAGACCGGAGACGTTCACATCGTCCAGATCGTGAAGTACACCAACTACAAGCGGTTCGGATCGAGGATCAAGATCACCTACGACGGACAGGAGGTTTCCGGCGCTCCCAACGGTTCTCCCAGCAGCAACCCGCAGCCCCCGCCTGCCCCTAAGAACCCTTAACGCCGCTTTGGTTTGACCGAGCCGGGGTGCGCCCCGGCTCTTGCTGTTTATCTACGACGTTACCGCCGTGTCGGACCCGCGACATTCCGTACAACACCCGCGTTACATTTGGTATCGAATCGCGCAACGACCATGAACGAATTAACTAAGGAGAATCCGGAGTATATGGCCGTACTCACGGAGGTCGTCTCCTGCCTTTTTCGCGAACTGCACCATCCCCAACTGCATGTGGATGCCAGGCAGATCACCGACTGGTTCCACCACATCAGCGAAGAGCAAGTGCAGAAAGTGCTGCGGAAACTCCAGGCGGGAGCTCAGCCCAGCGGTACAGCCTAACCCTTGTCAACTAACCGCTCCGGGAAAGCCGCGCATCGGGGCAAACGAAAAGGCAGGCTCTTCACAGCCTGCCTTTTCCTCTTTTGATTTGGGATCTCGGAACTTGCTGGGTGCCCCACACAACCTTCTTTTGGTTGTGTGGGAACAAAGACGACTTGGTGCCCCACATCTCCCATCTTTTGGGAAATTCGGGGACTCGAAACTCGACACTCGTACTTACGCCGCTGGCGCCAGCGACCGGTTTGCCGCCTGCTGGATGAACCGTTTCATCACCGTCGCCCACATCACCTTCTTGCGGACGGCCGTTTCCTTCACGTTCCGTCCCTGGGCAAACATCCCCAGCAGCGCCTTCATCTTGAACACCCTGAGCACGTCGGCTTCTTCTTCCGTCACGCCATACGCATCCAGGAATTCGTCCTGTACCTGCGTCGTGATGCTGCGGTTGCAGAACGGATACTTCTCCAGCGCTTCCACCGACGCCAGGAACTGCGCCACGTCGAGGAACGAGTTCCCCTGCAGCGACATCTTGGCGTAATCGCAGATCCCGACTCCCTGCTCGCCAACGACAACGTTAAGCGGAGTAAAGTCATTCAACACCGCGGAACAAGGCAGCAGTTTGCTACAGCGGCTCAAAATCGCGCGGGTCCCCGACAGGATCACCCCGATCGCATGGTCATCGAGTCCCGAGCCCTTGCAATTCTCGCAGAGCTTCACCAGGTCCTTGGTCAGCCCGTCCGGCTCGAATGACATTTCCCGCTCCGCTGTGGCATTGTGGAAATTCCGCAGCCAAATCCCGGTTTGTCGCGCCGCTTCCGCCAGGCTGCCGTGATCGGCATAGCCCGGCAGCAAGGCTGCCTTCATGATGATCGATTGCAGCGGCAAGCCGTTTAGCTTTTCCGCCACCACCGCGCCAAACTCGGTGAAGTCCCCCACCGGACGCGGTACTCCCGCCAACCCGCGCACCCGGAACGCTTCGTACACTCGCGCCAGGTTCCCGGCTTCCGTCTGCGCCATCGAGCGCGCGCCCTGCTGGCCGCACTTGCTGGCGCGATACACCTTCGCCGCCAGCCTCTCGCTGTCATCGGCGAAATCAATCACGATGTCGTAGATGTAATGATCGTTCTTGGGCGTGTGCCCCACAACGCGAACGTTACGCAGTTCCCGGTGCTCCGGATAATACCGGCTTCCGTCCCGCTTCAGCTCAGAAACGATCTGGTCCATTACAGTTTCCGGCATTCGTACTCCCATCAATCTTTAGGTTTTCTTCGAAATTGCTCTTCGAGTGGTTGGCCCGACTGCGGCTGCACCGGCTGGGACCTCTAGCTATCCCAAGGCTGGTTGGCCTCGTACTGCGTCCTGTTTTGGCGTTCTTGGTGCAGCCGGTATAAGGCGCTCGAATGTAGCAACCTCTCCCAGTGCAGTTGAAGTTCCAGCCTGTGGCCAAAAATCAGCGCCCGTAAGTCATTGAAAATTAGGAGCTGCTGCAGACCGTTCTCGCTCATCCAATAACCATATGGAATTCCGATTCCCACTGTTAGCAACCGGACGCCAGCAAAAGAAACATGACAGAACCCCGCCCTGGCTGGTAAAAAGTTCCCAACCTGGTGGGGGACCCGTGCCGCTGCACCGCAACTCTTCGGGAAACTGGGTGAAAATAATTCTATGAGTGGTCAGACCATCTACACCGCACGGTTGCGGCAATCCACATCCTTGTCCGACGGAACCAAGCACCTGGAATTCGAAGTTGAGGACATGTCGCACTTCAAGTTCATCGCCGGCCAGTTCGTCTCCATGAAGGCCCTCAAAGACGACGGCCGCGAGATCACCCGCGCCTATTCCATCGTCTCTCAGCCACGTAACGACAACACCTTCGACGTCTGCCTCAACCGCGTCCAGTTCGGATTCTTCTCGAACTACCTCTGCGACATAGACGGCGGCGCCCGCGTAAAGTTCCACGGCCCGCACGGCTACTTCGTCCCGCGCAATCCGATCCGCGACTCGGTCTTCGTCGGCACCGGAACCGGTGTCGCCCCGCTCCGCTCCATGCTGCTGTGGCTATTCGAAGAACTCGGCCGCAACCAGGGACACGACTTCTGGCTCGTCTTCGGCACGCGCTACGCTCCCGATCTCTACTATCACCAGGAATTCCTGCGCATGCAGCAAGAGCACCCGAACTTTCACTATGTGCCTACGTTGAGCCGGGAAAACCCCGGCTGGACGGGATGTTCCGGGTACGTGCAGGAGCACGTCCGCAAACTCGCCGAGGGCCGCACCGACATGGACTGCTACATCTGCGGACTCAAAGACATGGTCATCGCCAACCGCGACATGCTGAAAGAACTCGGCTGGGACAAGAAGTCCATCATGTTCGAGCGCTTCGACTAGAGGTTTCTTTATTTTCGAACGGACGTCAGTTCGCGAGGAACCTTTGACTTTGTCATCACGAAAGGCAGCGAAAATCCGCTTCGACTTTGTCATCACGAGCGCAGCGAGGGACCTGCTTTTGACTTTGTCATCACGAGCGCAGCGAGGGATCTGCTTTTGACTTTATCGTCCGACCAAACTTCTCCCACTCGGAGACTCCACCGCTTCCGTTAGATCTTTTCAGATGCCCTGATCACCAGATGACCAGATATTCAGATATTCAGATGACCTGATGGTTTACCCCGGCAACAACATCCCCTTCTCCAGATGCCTTATCACATGTGCGAATCCCGCAGCGTGCGGATCGTGTGTCACCATCACGATCGTCTTGTTGAACTCCTCGTTCAACATCTTCAGGATCTCGAGCACTTCCGTCGCCGAGCGCGAATCCAAATCGCCCGTCGGTTCGTCGGCAAGCAGAATCGCCGGATCGGTCACGATCGCCCGCGCAATCGCCACGCGCTGCTCCTGTCCGCCGGAGAGCTGCTTCGGCAGATGCCCCACGCGATCCTCTAGCCCGACCAGCTTCAGCGCCGTCATCACGTGATCCTTCCGCTGCTGCTTGTTGAGCTTCGTCAAAAGCAGCGGCAGTTCGACGTTTTCGAAAGCCGTCAGCACCGGGATCAGGTTGAACGTTTGGAAGACGTAGCCGATCTTGCGGTTGCGCCACTGCGCCGCCTGCTGATCGTTGAACTGGAAGATGTTCTCGCCCATGACGGTCATCTGCCCCGACGTCGGACGATCGATCGCCGCAATCATGTTCAACAGGCTAGTCTTGCCGGAACCCGACGGACCCATCAGCGCGACAAAATCGCCCTCGTTGATGTCCACTGACACGTCGTCGAGAGCCTTCACCTCAAAGCTGTCGCGCTTAAAGATCTTGCTGATATTCCGCGCCGCCACCACGTTCTTCGTCGTCGTTACCGTCTGTGCGATTCCCATCTCAGTTCTCCAAACTTTTTGTCATTCCGAGCGGGCGTCAGTCCGCAAGGAATCCCTACTCCATCCTGAACTGTACCGATCCGTCACCTGATCACCAGATCATCTGATCATCGGATTCTTCTCACCTTACTTCGCGCCCTTCAACTTCACTCTGTCCCCATCTTTCAGGTCCTGCGGCCCACTCACGATCACGTCCTCGCCGCCCGTCAGGCCTGTAACCAGGTATCCCGTCGTGCGCGTCGCCACCACCTGCACTTCGCGCGCGACCGCATGGTCCTTGTAGTCGATGAGCACAATCCTCTTGCCGTCCTTGTCGCGAACCGCCGCCGTCGGGACTACCACTCCCGTTACCGCCTGCTGCGACGGCTTTTCGTCGGACAGGAACTCCACCGTCGCGTTCATATCCGGACGCAGGAACGAATCCGGCTTCTCGATCTGCACCTTCACCTGCACCGTCGCCTTCTGCCGGTTCGCTTCAGGCGAGATCTGCGCGATGTAACCGTCGTACTTCTTGTCCGGATACGCATCCGTATGGATCTTCGCCTTCTGCGACGGGCTCAGCTTCGCAAAATCGTCCTGGCTGATGTCGAGTTCCACCTGCAAGTCGTTCAAGTCTGCCAGCGACACCACCGACCCCTGCGGACCGCCCTCCGCCGCACTCGCAAACTGCGCCGTGATCAGTTCGCCCTTTTCCGCCGTGCGATCCAATATCGTTCCCGTTACAGGCGCCCGAATCTCCGTCGCATCCAGTTGCGACTTGGCATAATCCATCGCGCCTTGCGCCTGTACCATCTGCCCCCGCGCCATTTCAATCTCTTCCGGACGCTGGCCAATCTTCGCCAGGTCGTACGTTCGTTGCAGCGAACTCACCTTCTGCTGCGAACCGTCGTAGCGCGCAATCGCGTCATCGAGTTGCTGCCGCGAGAACACGCCCTCCTGCACCAGCGGACGAATCCGGTCCAGGTTCGCCTTGTCGTCCACCAACTGCGCCTTCGCCTGGTCCAAATCGTGCTGCGCGCGCTGAATCTCCTGCGGACGCGACCCGTTCTTCGCCTCTTCATACCGCGCTTTCGCCGCTTCGTAAGCGCCCTTCGCCTGCAGGTATTGCGCGCGGAACTCGTCGTCTTCCAGCCGCACCAGCACCTGGCCTTCCTTGACCTTGTCGCCCTTCTCCACGCCGATCCACTTCACGCGGCCTGTAACTTTAGAGTTAACATTGATCTTGTGGTGCGCCACGATGTACCCGGTCGCATTCAACACCACGCCGCCGATCGAGCCGCCACTTTCTGCCGTCGCTCGCGCCGTCTCCACTTCGGCCACCGAACCTTCTGCGATCCGGTACCCCAGAGCCAGCAACGACGCCACCACCAACGCCGCGAAGCCCACCACGATGTACCGCTTCGACCACTTGGGCTCGTTCCCGTTGTCGCCCCGGTGCTCGTCCTCAATCCGTAAACTCTTCAGATCTTCAAATTTCGTCGCCATTTTTTGTCATTCCGAGCGGCTTCAGCCGCGAGGAATCCCTACCCTCAACCACGAACTCCTGGGTGCCCCATTCAAGCCTTCTGTTGGCTTGAGTGGGATATTTCAACTCGAAATTCGTAACTCGAAACTCTTTTAGCCTCTCGACGCAGTGCCAAGCCTCATTACCGCGTACGTTACAAACTTCTCTACACTATCCGCCATCCACTACCCACTTCTTTTAATCTCTCAACGCATTCAGTATGTTCTGTCTCGACGCGTGCCATGCCGGCGCGATGCCGCCAATCAACCCCATGAACGCGGCGAATCCCACCGCGGTCGCAATGATCTCGGGCGTCATCCGCATGTGGAATACCACCTCGCTGAACGTCATCATGTTGTTCGTGCCGGTAGTCAGCCCGTTGAACGGCAGCATCAACAGCACTGCCGCCGCGCCACCCAGCAGCGATAGCAGCAACGACTCGAGTACGAACGATGTCAGGATGCTTGGCCGGTTGAATCCCATAATGCGCAGCGTCGCAATCTCGCGCCCGCGATATGCCACTGCCGCGTACATCGTGTTCATCGCAGCAAAGCTCGACCCAACGGCCATGATGATCGCCACAATCGTGCCGATCCACTGGATGAACATCCCGCTGCGCGTCTGCTTCGCGTAGTATTCGGTCTCCAGCACGCCGTCCAGCTTGATACGCTGGTCGTCCACTAACCTCTTCGTTAAGGCATCGGCCGCAATCGGATCGGTCGCCCGCAGGATCGCCGACGAATATCCCGGCCGGTCGAAGTCGTTCTTCATCTGGTTGATGTCGCCCCAGATCTCCGAATCGTAGGCCGTCCCTTCTCCATCGAAGATGCCGACCACCGTCCACGGGCTCTTCCCGAACAGCACCTTGTCGCCGAGACTCGCGTGTTCGAACCGCTTGGCCACAGACTTGCTCACCGCGATCTCATGTTGCCCCTCGTTGAACCACCGTCCCTGCGCAATCTTGATCCCCGGACGCATCTTCAACCCAATCGGAGAAAGCCCGCGAATCACCACGTTGGTTTCGCCGCTCCCATTCCGTCGCGGCAGCACCACAGCCACCACCATCTCGCCCGAAACCAGCGGACCGTCTTTGTCGCTAGCCACTCCCGGCAACGTCTTCAGCGCCAGGAAGGTGTCGTTCGACATGAAGCTCGTCAGTTCCGAATCCGACCCCTTGCGCAGCGCCATCACGTTCAGCGGATTTCCCGTCGAGTGGAACGCCTGGTCCAGTCCGCTCAGCAGCATCATGATGAAGATCGCGATCGCCACCGTTAGCGCCACGCCCAGCGCCGTCATTACCGTTGCGCCGGCGCGTACCCGCAAATTGCGAACGTTATAGATAAGAGGAATCGCCATAATCTCTCCTCGCGGGATGCCCCATTCAACCTTCTTTTGGTTGAGTGGGTATTAACTCGAAACTACCCCAGATGTCTCAGCCCTTCGGCAATGTTCAAGTTCGACGCACGATACGAAGGAATGAATGCGCTGAGAAATCCCACCAGCGCCGCCACTCCCAGCGCCACCAGCGCCGTCGGCCCATTGACCGTCGCCGTCCGGAACATCCCGCCCATCGGCGATTGCGCGAGGCCTCGAATCATTCCACCGGCGAAGAACACTCCCAGCAAACCGCCGACCAGCGACACCGCCACTGCCTCCCCGACGAACAACACCAGCACGCGATTGCGCGTAAAGCCCATCGTCTTTAGCACGGCAACTTCCCGAATCCGCTCGCGGATCGACATCGCCATCGTGTTCCCCGATACCAGCAGGATCGCGAACACCACCGCGCCCGAAATGCCGAGGATGAACGCTTTCACGTTCCCCATCATGGCAATAAAACCAAGCTGGAATGCTTTCTCTGTCTCCGTCTTGGTTGGTTCCGGTGCGTTGTGGAACATGTCGTCAATCGTGTGCGAGACATTGGCGACCTCGCCTGCTGACGCCACGCGAATCGCATACATTCCCGACTGCGATCCGACCCACTGCGTCGATTCGTCCACGTACTTGCGGTTGAACCACATCGCGTCGTTCACTTCCGGCCCGCTGATGATCGCCCGCACTGTCAAATCGACATCGGGCAGGTACGACCCTTGCAGGTGCACCTTGTCGCCGACCTTGAAGTGCAGCCGATCGGCCAGTTGCTTCCCCACGGCAACACCCGCTCGGTCCCTGAACCACGCCTGCTTCTGGTCTTCCGGAATTTCCCAGTCGCTATACACCTGCGTGATGTTCTCGGGCTCCACGTAGAACTGGGCGAAGAAGTTCTCCGGCTTGTCGTCCTTATATTTGCCGCCATACCAGTTCATCGACGCCACCGCCACCACGCCCGGTACCGCGCGAATCTTGCTCTCATACGCGAGCGGCATCATGTTGGTGAGGGAAACCTTGTGGCGGGTGACCAGACGCAGCGCCGACTCCGGAGCGCCTTTGTCGATGTAGAACGCGCGCCAGACCGTCATCATCAAGGTGAGCAGGATCAGCGAAAACATGATGCTGATCACGGTCAGGACTGTGCGGCGCTTGTTGCGGAAGGCATTCTTGGTTACGAACTGGCTCAGGGTCATCTCTTCCTCCGCTCTCCCGGTGCTACGCAACCTTCGCAGACATAGTTCACCCCAATCTCTCGGTTTTCGGTGAACACCCGTTCTGCACCGGCGAATGACTGGTTAGGCTTTTGGACCTGGCATCCGCCAGAATCCAACTCTAAGGGTCCCTGTGAATTGTAAAACTGGTGTGAACATTGGCAGCCGCCGCAAACGGCCGCTAGAAAAAGAATCTTAGCACGTAATTATCTTAGATGGTAAAATAATTTCCATGAAGCGGGATACCGCCACCAAAGAGAAGGCCCCGCCTTCCTCGAACGGCAGGACCAAGCAGGGCCACCGCCTCGAATCCCTCGGCCGCGACATGGGAGTCCACGTCATCATGTTTCACCAGGCCGTTGCCGAGCGGCTCGGCCTCAGCATCACCGACCACAAATGCCTCGATTTCATCCTGCGTGAAGGTTCTGTCACCGCTGGCGAACTCTCCCGCTTTACCGGACTCACCACCGGCGCCATTACCGGCGTCATCGATCGTCTCGAGAAAGCCGGCTTCGCCCGCCGCCAGAGCGATCCCGACGATCGCCGTCGCGTTATCATTACGGCCCTACCGCAGCGTCTGCCTGAAATGGGCAAGCTGTTCGAGTCCCTCGGCCGCAACATGGGCCGCGTCATGTTGCATTACACACCGCGCGAAGCTGAGGTGATCGTTGACTTCATGCAGCGCGCCGTCGATGTCATGCGCGAAGAAAATCTCAAGCTCCGCAACGCCAAGTAGAGCGTCTTAGGAACTCTCGCAGACCCAGCCTAATTCCTACCGGCGCTTCGCCCGCTTCCGCTGCGGCTTCCACTCGTGCGCCTTCATGTCGATCCGGGATCCCGCGAACTTCACGTCTTCCATCTCCAGCCGCATCCGCTGTTCCATGCCCGAATGGTCCGGCAGCCGAATCTTCCCTCCAGCCCCGACCACCCGATGCCACGGCAATCCCCGTGCGTCTGCTCCCTGTAGCGCCCATACCACCTGCCGCGCTGCGCCCGGAAATCCCGCAATTCGAGCTACTCCGCCGTAAGTAGCTACCTTTCCCTTCGGGATTTTTGCTATGGTTCGACGTATCTTCTCTAACATAGGCAAAAACTATCGCGCTACGAGTGAAATTCCAGACACACCGTTTATCATCGAAGAGTCAGATGGTAAGCGAGTCCCAGTCCATACCAGCCGCTCCCTGGTGGCGTAACGACGCGGTCATCTTTGCCGCGCTTGTCGCCATCGCCATAGTCGCCTTTGCCACTACGTATGGCATCACCCGATCCTACCAACGCCGTCAGGATGCCCTCTCCCGCCGCTGGTTCCAGCGCGGCCAGGATGACCTCGCGTCCGGCAAAGCCAAGTCCGCCGTCGGAGATTTTCGCACCGCCCTGCTCTTCGCGCCCGACAATCCGCAATACCGCCTTCGCCTGGCGCAGGCTCTATCGGCCGATAACGAGATCCCGCAGGCCATCGCCTACTTTCTTAACCTTTGGGAGCAACAACCCGGCAGCGGTCCCATCAACCTCGAACTGGCGCGCCTCTACGCCCGCGACCGCCAACCCCAGCAAGCTTCGCATTACTTCAACAACGCCATCTACGGCATCTGGACTGACGATCCCGTCTCCCACCGCCGCCAGGCTCGGACCGAATATATTAGGTTCCTCCTCGATCAGCAGCAAACTACCCAGGCACAGGCGGAAGCTATCTCGCTCGCCGGCGCCGTCCCGCCCGGCGATACCGAGGGAGAGTTGCAGGCCGCAGGCCTCCTTCTGGCGACCGGTGACGCCGACCACGCCTTCACGGCCTATGATTCTGTCCTGAAATACGCTCCCGCCCAGGCCGCCTTGGGTGCCGCAAAAGCAGCCTTTCAGTTGGGATATTTCCGGACAGCAGCCGAGCGCCTGCGCACCGCCATCGAACACGGCGTGAACGACCCCGCTGCCAAGAGCATGCTCAGCCGCGCTGAGGCGGTGCTGGCTCTCGACCCTTCGCAGCGGCACCTCACGAATGCCGATCGCGCCAAGCGAGTCACCACCGTTTATGTCCAGTCTGGCTCACGCCTGCAACAGTGCGCCGCCCAGAAGCAGATCGAGTTGCAGGCTGTCCCGCCCACCTCCGACTTGCAGTTACTCTACAGCGACTGGACCCGCAACGGCCCGCAACTCTCGCAACTCGCACGCGACCCGGATATCCGCGACTTTATGATGGATCTTGCTTTCCGCATTGAGGCGACTACCGCCGCTGAATGTGGTCCACCGACCAGCGACAACGACTGGGCCATCCAGATGCTCTCGCGCTACGGAGAAGGAGTCGAGCGATGAGCGTCACTCCTGAAACCATGCCGCCTTCGCTTCCTGCCACAACCGGGCCCGCGGTGCCTCTGGCGCCACAACGCACCGCTCGCGGCGAAGAACGTTTCTTCCTGCTGCTCTCGATCTTCATCGGCATCTACGCCGGACTTGCGGTCGTCTGCTTCCGCCTCGCCATCGAATGGACCCGCACCTTCTCGCTCGGGCAGACGCTCGCCATGAAGGGTCCGCGCCTCATCATCGCTCCCGCCGTCGCCGGGCTCATCGTCGCCTTCCTCGTCATGAAGATCTTCCCCGCCGTTCGCGGTAGCGGCGTCAACCAGACCAAGTCCGCGCTCTACATCTCCAACGGCTACATCCCCCTCCGCACCGCCATCGGCAAGTTCATCTGTTCCGCGCTCGCCATCGGTGCCGGACACTCCCTCGGTCCCGAAGACCCGTCTCTCCAGATCGGCGCCACCCTGGCTTCGGCACTCGGCCGCCGCTTGCGTCTCTCCCGCGAAAAGACTCGCCTCATCGCTCCCATCGGCGCCGCTGCCGGGTTGGCTGCCGCTTTCAACGCGCCCATCTCCGCGGTGCTGTTCGTCATCGAGGAAGTCGTCGGCCGCTGGAGCGCCGGCATCCTTGGCTCCATCGTTCTCTCCGCCGTCTCCAGCGTCGTCGTCGCTCGCTTCTTCCTCGGCGCGGAACCGATGTTCCGCATCCCCACCGTCTCCATCATCAGCACCGAGGAACTGCTCGCTTACGGCCTGCTCGGCGTCGCCGGTGGCATCGCCGCGCTCGTCTTCTCGAAGTTGGTCGGATGGTTGCGCCCGATCCTCAAAGGGCTCCCCCGCTGGACCCAATACTTCCAGCCCGCCATCGCGGGCGCGCTGATCGGCACCATAGGCTACTTCGGATTTCCGCAGATCATGGGCGCCGGCTACGACTACATGGACCAGGCGATGCACAACCAGTTCGCCTGGCAAATGCTGCTGGCCCTCGCCTTCCTTAAGATCATCGCCACCACGCTTTCCTTCACCAGCGGCACTCCCGGCGGCATGTTCGCACCGACGCTCTTTGTCGGAGCCATGCTCGGAGCCGCCACCGGCGGCATCGAACGCATTGCCCTCCCGCACCTCAGCGGCTCTGTCGGCACTTACGCGCTGGTCGGCATGGGCGTCCTCTTCGCCGCCTTCTTGCGCGCGCCGCTAACATCCGTGTTCATGGTGCTCGAGGTCAGCGGCAACTACTCCATCATCATTCCCGTCATCCTCGCCAACACGCTCGCCTACCTCATCTCCCGCAGCCTGCAACCGACGCCGATCTTCGAAGTCCTCACCCGCCAGGACGGACTCGAATTGCCCTCGATGGAAGAACAGCGCGAAGCCGAACCCCTGCGCGTGGAAGACGCCATGCGTGCTTACGCCGGACCAACCCTCGAGTCCGACGAACTCGCCGAGATCGCCGCCGAACGCGCTGCCTCATCGCCCGAACCTGTGTTGCTCGTTCGCCGTCGCAGCGATCACGGTTGGGGGCTCACTCGCCGCGAAACCCTGCGCTCCGCGCCGCCTCATTCGCTCATCGCCCAGATTCTGCCCCCCGAACCTCTCCCGGTTCTCTTTCCCGACGTTCCACTGGAAGCCGCCATCCAAAAACTCCAGGGACGCGAACTCGTCCCCGTCATCAATCGCGCCGATCCCGCGAAACTGGAAGGCGTCCTCAGCCTCGACCTCGTCCTCCGCGCCTTCAGCCAGGCCCGCCAGGAACACTTCGAATAAGCGGCGACTTGGGTTAAACTTCCGCCATGGACCTGACGCTAACTGCAATTTTCGAGGAAGTTCCCGCCTCCGATGGTGGAGGCTATACGGCCTATGTTGAGGAACTGCCTGGAGCCATCAGCGAAGGCGACACGCTCGAACAGGCCCGCGAAAACCTCCGCGACGCGATCGAATTGCTCCTCGAAACCAACCAGAGTTGATCATCAATCCTGAACCCCGAACGACCCAACAACTAACAACTAACGACCGTCCACTGTCCACCGTCCACTGTTTACTGTTCACCGTTCACTTCGGAAAGTACCACCACTACTTTTGTCCCCACTCCTCTCCACCATTTATCATTCCCGCAAGCGTGAACGACTAAGCACTAACGGCTAATAACTAAATGCTGATCTTCCGCAAACCTCTCGAAGGCATTGATCGCCCCTCGATGGACGCCGACGTCGTCATCGTCGGCGGAGGCCCCGCTGGACTCGCCTGCGCCCTGCGCCTCTCCCAACTCATCGACGCCCACAACGCGAAGAACCCCGACGCGCCGCTCTCAAAAGAAAGCATCTATGTCCTCGAGAAGGCCCGCGAACTCGGCCAGCACTGCCTTTCCGGCGCGCTGCTCGATCCGCGCTCCATGCGTGAGTTGCTTCCCGGCTTTGAAGACGAAGCCCCGCTCGACGCCGAGGTGCACAAGGAAGGCGTTCACTTCCTCACCGAGAAGAAGAGCTACAAGCTGCCGATCACGCCGCCGCCCCTGCGCGACCACGGCAATTACGTCATTTCGATTAACCGCTTCGTTAAGTGGCTGGGCGAAAAAGTCGAACCGACCGGCATCACCATCTTCACCGGGTTTGCCGCCTCCGAGCTGCTGTTTGAAGACAACAAGGTCATCGGCGTCCGCACCGACGACAAGGGAGTCGATAAGAACAACCAGCCCAAGGCCAACTTCGAACCCGGATACGACCTCAAGTCGAAGATCGTCGTCCTCGCCGAAGGCACTCGCGGATCGTGCACCAAGCAACTCGTCTCGCGCTTCCAACTCGACAAGGATCGCAATCCCCAGACCTACGGCGTCGGAGTCAAAGAACTCTGGGAAGTGCAGCCCGGCAAGATCGAACCCGGCGAAGTCATCTACACCATGGGCTGGCCGCTCACGACGAAAGAGTACGGTGGCGGCTGGATTTACGGCTCGAAAGACAATGTCGTCTCGCTCGGCTTCGTCACCGGGCTCGACTATCCCGATCCGCGCCTCGATCCGCAGCATGTGCTGCAGAGCTTCAAGCGACATCCATTTGTCGCCCGTCTGCTCGAAGGCGGCAAACTTATTCGTTACGGCGCCAAATCTCTTCCCTACGGCGGGTGGTGGGCCATTCCCCCGGTCGGTGGCCAAGGCTGGATGATCATCGGCGACTCAGCCGGCTTCCTCAATTCGCAGCGGCTGAAGGGCATTCACCTCGCCATCAAGTCCGGCATGCTCGCCGCCGAAACCGCGTTCGAAGCCCTGCTAAACGGTCGCAACGATTGCGTTAACCTGCAGAAGAAGGTTGAGACTTCCTGGATCGAACACGAACTCTATCCCGTCCGCAACTTCCACCAGGGATTCGAAAAAGGATTCCTCCCCGGCATGATCCACGCGGGACTACAGCAGTTCACCGGAGGCATGGGCGTCGGCGGCCGCTATCCCTCGCATCCCGGCCACGAGCGCATGAAGCATCTCGACCAGGTTCCCGCCGACGGCGACGGACGCCGCCAGTTGATCGACGCTGCCAAGGGCGACGGCAAACTCACCTTCGACAAGCTCACCGACCTCTATCACTCGGGCACGAAGCACGAAGAAGATCAGCCCGCGCACCTCGTCATTCACGACACCAATATCTGCAACACGCGTTGCATCAAGGAATACGGCAGCCCCTGCCAGCGCTTCTGCCCGGCCAACGTTTACGAGATGGTCGATGCGCCCGACGCCGCCAACGGCAAACAAATCCACCTCAATCCGTCCAACTGCGTCCACTGCAAGACCTGCGACATCATGGACCCGTACCAGATCATCACCTGGGTCCCACCCGAAGGCGGCGGCGGGCCAAACTACGACGGCATGTAAGAAGCAGTCTCGCGTTTCGAGATCAAGCCCCGGGGGGAACGGAGACGGCTAGCCTTCGCGTTCTTTGCTCCTCTGCGAACTTCGCGAGTGACGAAGAGTCGCTCCGACGATCTATTTCAAATGCTGCTCCGTATCCCTTCCTACTAATTCCTAACCCCTAACTCCCAACCCCTAACCCCTCGTCTCCAGCTTTTCCCCTTTTGGGAAAGTTTTGTCAAGACGTTACGAAAGTCCAATTTCACCCCTAACTCACTCGTTAGAAAGGAAATAGAGTTCCTGCCAATTTGGCACTCGATTCGCCTGAATTTGGTATTCTGAAAGTAATGAAGCTGGTTAAGACGCATTTCCGCGTCCTGACCAGCTTTTCGTGTCTGGACCGGCAATGGGATGCTTTTCGCTTATTTATAGCGCGGTCGCGCTCGTCCGCGCGTTTTGTCATGTCGAGCGCCGCGCGTAGCGCGACGCGAGATATCTCTACCCTTGCCGACAGCGTTTCAGCGCTGAAGATCGAAGCTCTTGAGCCGATACGACTTGCAACGCACTAAAGGAGACTGATCGACTGAGACAGCTGAAAGCTGACCGCTGACAGCTAACTCCTTTGTTTTCTTATACAGCGCCCGTAAGTCGTTGATTCGACTATATGGGCGTTTCTTTTTGAGCAGCGTTTTGTCATCACGAGCGGACGTCAGTCCGCGAGGGATCTGCTTTTACTGACGAACTGACGAACCTGGTTTTACCGAAAACCGACAACCGATAACCGACAGCCTGAAAGGAAAACATGTCTCAAATCAAGCTTTGCGCTCATACCAAACACGACGGCTCGCCCTGCCAGGCGATCGCCATTACCGATTCGGACTTCTGCTACTTCCACCGCAGCTACTACAAAGCTCCAGCCCTACCCGGCGAGGCCAAGTATTCGGCGCCGCTGCTCGAATCGCACCACTCCATCCAGCTCGCGCTCACCGACCTCTACCAATCCTTCCTCACGGGCAAGATCGGCTTCAAGGAAGCCCAGTTTGCACTCCGACTCCTCCGCCTGGCCTCGAAAACCATCACCGAAATCGAACGCCGATCCAAAGAAGACCCTCAGGGTGCCCCATTCAAGCCCGCGGTTGGCTTGAGTGGGGTAGTTCCGCAAGAAGCTCCGGAAGGGGTGCCCGGTCCTTTCCCTCCTTTGGAAAGGGCCGGTTCCGTCGCCCAGGATCGGCCCAAGCCCGACCCGGCCGCTATGCCCAAGCCTCCCGCTCCTAACCCCTTCGTGAACGCCAAACCACCCCAACCGGCCAAGTCCTACAAGGACGTGGACCTCATGCCCCTCATCCAGAAAAGCAAGGAGGCCGCCGCAAAGTAACGCGAAAGTTACACGCGCATTCCCCCGCAGGTCATCCTGAGAAGCACGTCAGTGCGACGAAGGATCTCTGCATTTTCCGGCTCACACGAAACCTCTGCCCGATCGGGCTCACCCCATGGCGTTCGCGACGTAGGTTGCCACTAGGTACATGGCGCCCGCCGTCAGCAGCAGGAACCCGACGATGCCAAAGAAGAACGGCACCTCGTACTTCTCAGCCGGCGGCGTGATCCCGATGACCACGGCACACAGTCCGTAAATCAGGGTATGGATCCAGCGCCGGAGAAAGTTCTGCTGCCCGCTCATGCCTGTCGATGATAGACCACGCAAGCAGGCACAAAAAAGCGCAGCCCTTCGGCTGCGCTGTAGCACAGACATTCTTCTCTGTGGACTTCCGGCTTGTCCTCTACGGCTGGCTGCTCTTGGCCTTCGACGGGCAAGAATCGGCGACGGTGTCGATCTTGGTCACCATGAAGTCTGGCGCCGTGTAGTCGGACGAAGCGGCGGTGCCGGTGGCATTCGAGCTACCCGCGTTGCCGGCGATAGAACCCGCGGCATTGTTCTGGGTCTCGCTGCTGGCCGAACCAGAGGTCGAGGTGCGGTTGTTGCTGGCATTCTCGCCGTTGCCATTCGTGACCTTGTGGCCTTCGGCCATGTCCTTGCCCTGCACCTTCACTTCCTTGCCCTCGGACGACTCGAAATCCTGCTCGCCAACCAGGTGACGGCGTTCGCCGGTTTCGGACTTCAGGAAGTACTCGGAGTTGACCTTTACTACGCACCCTTCCAAGTCCCGTTTGACAGGGAGATTGTCGTTATTGGTGCGGCCATTATTGTCAGCCTGGATGCCAGGATCGGCGGGGGCGCTACTCTTGCTTGCGTCGGGGTTGCTCTGGGCGCTCGGTTTGGCGGTGCCCATGTCACTGCCGTTTTGGGCCGTGGCCGCAACCGTGAACACTGACAGCGCCGCCCCTGTAATCAGAACCAGTAATTGTTTGCGCATTCGTTTTCTCCTGTTCGAAGTGGCAATCACTCGGATGCAGTCACCTAACCCGTGAGTTCTCTCGCATTCGCGATGTAACGAAAGGTGACGCTTGCGCTCTCCGACGCGACTGGAACTATCGATGCCAGCAACTCTGCCGGAAGCGTCACCGCCGAGGAACTGCATTGCGCCATCCTGGTGACGCAGCAGATGCGGTTCAGTGAAGCCTGTTGCGTCCCTTGATTACCAAGGTGTAGTTCAGGTCGTGAAACGATATAGATCGGCGCGGTTTGTCTGGTATGCTTCCGGGACTTCATAGTTGTGGAGGACTCTTGCCAGAAGTGCAGACTCTCGATGCCCCAGCTCCGTCTATTCCAACCAACGGAAACGGAAGTCAAGCGACGCCGCCCAAGATCATCATCAACACGGCCGCGCTGGTCACGGCGATGGTCAGCGTCAAGGGAGCTAGCGACCTGGTGTTCTCGCCCGGACGCCCGCCACAGGTCGAACTTCATGGCCGCCTGACTCCGGTGAAGATCGAGGGCTTGCCGATTCTGCTGCCGGAACACACGGCGCAGATCGCCAAGGACCTCGTCGCCGGGGATGAACACACGCAGGGCATCCTCAAGCGCAGCGGGTCGTGCGACCTGTCGTATTCGCTGCCCCAGCGCGCGCGCTTCCGCGTCAACGTCTTTCGGCAGCGCAATACGTACGCCATCGTGATGCGCGTCATCCCGCACAACATCCCCACGTTCGAGCAGCTCAACC
>Ga0335069_10002241_pt1 | contig 30000 bp, 24 predicted proteins | sample Lox_Sample_11_FD_206714 | JGI IMG/M metagenome (GOLD analysis project Ga0335069, IMG submission 206714) | Soil microbial communities from Loxahatchee National Wildlife Refuge, Florida, United States - Lox_Sample_1.1 | ecosystem: Environmental > Terrestrial > Soil > Wetlands | place: USA...
CGTAGGGACGTTTTTCTGTTTTTCCTGCTCTGTTTTCTGGAGTAAGTTCGTGCCCTCTTCGGCAATGCGTTTGGAGTGGTCGAGTTTTCATATCTAAAAGATTTGCTTCTCCAGTGTACCACAGTTTTTCGAAAAGTCAATACCTATCTTTGAAGCATTCCAAGGGTCTGTTTTTGATCCAGATGAATGTCGGATAGCGTGGTAGACATCTTTTCCAATACCTCGATTTGTCGTTCGCCCTGTGCTTGTAGTGTAGCGAGGCAATTGCTTCGCTGCGTTACAAGCTCAGAATGGACCATATCGAGGGATGCCTTCGCGTCCTCAATCATCTTCTTTGCTCGTTTAAAGGGCCACATGAGCACTGTGCCTCCTATGGTTAGAATCACGGTGATAATCAACTCGTGTCCGAACTCCGTTAACAAACTGCCAGTCATTTTAGTCTCCAAACATAAAGTGGTAGCACAGCCACCCTAATATCATGGCTCGTGCCCACTTCGGAACATATGCACGCACAAGTGCTGTGATTGTGACGTACCTCTCGGTGAAGACACCGAGCATTTCAAAACCAAAAACTACGCTTAAAGCCGCGAGCATAGCCAGCACATCCCAGCGCACATATTTACTGAGGACTGTCATTTGCTGCGGCTTTGCCGTCCACCAACCCGGCTGCTAGAATGAAGTTGTCAAATGTAGAGGCAAGCTGGGCAACTAAAGAACTTGCTGTCGGACCCAAGCTTCCTTGCCATTTTCCGTCGCTGGAGATAAACGATCCATCTGGGTTAACTACAATATCGACCGAGGGGTAATTCTCTGCGAACACGCCATCGACTATCGTTCCACGAGAAATAGTCGCGTAGAGTGCTCCGGTTGAAAAATCAATACGGACACTCTTGACGTACAGGGTGTCCGTAACTACAGAACCGACGATGGTTCCACCATAAAGATACTGAATTGTGGTGATGTTTTGAGACGAGAGTTTAATCATACAAATTTACAAAGCCTCTACAACGAAGTGTGCCTCATACTGCATTGGGGTTACCCCCGAACTTGTGTAGTCCACTCCTAGGGTTACGCCTGTGGCGTTAGCTACGTTCATAACCACACTTCCAGATAGCACGCCCAGTGTAGTCGAGTTAGAACTGTTGGTTGACCCTATAACGCCTGTAGTTTTAAACATGCCTGCTGTCACGGTAACAATCACCATGTCCGTAGCGTCTGTGTACGTAAATGTTGTACCTGTGCTTCCGCCTAGCGTAGAAGACGAAGAAGCAGCTTGGGTAACCTTCTCATATACGTTTATCCTGTAAAGGCCAGATTTAGGCGCAGTGAACAGATTAACCCCCGATATGGCCGCTGACTGTGCAGTGTAGTCAGCTACTGCTACAATCGAAGGAAGACCGTCCCCAGCAGTGGCTATTGCTTGGTAATTAGTCACCTTTCCGGAATTATCGATGGTGAATTTTGAAGTGCCCCCGCTTAAGCCTCCTTGCAAGTCTAAGAATTTATTGCTAGACCCTTTCAAAGATGTTTCAACGACATTCAGCAGTATGCCTGTGTAGCTTCCCGAGGCAGTGCTTGTTTGGTTGATAACGGGCTGCACACCAAGAGCAACGAAGTTTGCCGAACCAGACGCTGGGCTAAACTGTACCGCAGCGGCTGTGTTCGTTGGCGCGGCCCCGCTGCCTATTCCTACGGCGACCTGTGTGCCCGAGGTGGCAGCAAAGCTCGTATTGCCTTGTCCTATCTGGATTCCCAAAGCCCCGGTAGTTACCGTGCTACGCATGTAAAGGGGGCCGTTCCACGAATGCAATGTAGTTGCAGAGGATGGAGCGCTGTTTACCGACCATCCAAGAGACGTTTCCAGAGTAGTATTGGCATAGCACCGAAACTCTGCGTTAGTGCTGCTGGTGACGAAATTCAAAATGCCAGAAGTTACGCCAGCTAATCCCACTGTACTGCCTACTTGCACGCCTGCGGTGGCGTACGATGTTCCTGTTCCTCCCGAGGGCAATTTTACAGCCGCATTTCCTGTACTGCCTGTGTGCGCGATGGTTAGCGTGCTCGCGCCATTCGTGCCTGCCGCAAGCGAGGTGCCTATCGTCCATGCATCTTCTGCGGACGCCGCTCCTGTCCAGTAATTTGCGCTCAGGTCCAAAACCGGACTAGCATTGGTGGTCCCAGAGGTTGCCGTCGTGGTGTTGTACCATTTCCACGTTACGTTGCTTGTCTGGTCAAACTCGGTCGTGTTTGCTCCGTTTGCTAAGGTAAGATTTCCTGTAGCATTCTGAAGGTTATTCCATATAGGCGTAATGCCTGAGGGAATATCCGCCACAACCAGTGCTCGAAACGTTGGAGTGGCCGCACTGCCTGTCGTAGGCCCTGCCAGTACTGTGTTAGCTGTCTGCGTTAACAAAGAAGGCGTTAGTGTTCCTGCCGCACTTGCGGTTTGCAGACTGGATGTGAAAAGTATTCCGTCCCCGGCAAATTGCCCTGCCAATACGTTACTTGTCGTAGGCAGCGTCAGCGTTGGAGTTGCAGCATTCGCTGGGGCAGTGATCGTGTACTTGCCGCTCGCCGTGGAACTAGCCAGAGCAATTGAACCTGTGGACGTTCCGGGTATACCAAGAACAGGTGCCGTCGTGTACGCTGGAGCGGCAGAAGAAGCTGTGTTGTTTCCTAATACCGTTCCTCCTCCTGCGTTCGACAATGCAAAGCTCAAAGCAGGAGTAGTTGTAGCGGTTGCCACTGATGTGGTGAACAGAGGACTGAGGTTACCTGCACTGAAGCTGGTTACCGTTCCTGTTTTATACCCTTGGTTTTTTACGAAAGCAGTAGTGGCTACCTTCTGGGAATTATCAGAGGTAGTTGGAGTAGGAGCCACTACCGAGGTGGAACCTGTAAAATCCAAAAGAGTCCCAGCGGTCAGGCTAATGTTTGACGTGGCAGAAGCTACAATAGCATGTCCTACTAAATTCAGGTTGGTATTTGCGTTCACCGTAACGGTGTTGCTTGATGTGGTGACGGTCATGCCGTTGGTACCATCTCCCACAGTTACGTTGTTGACTGCCGCATAGTCGTTTGCTGCGGCTACCACCGCTCCTGTTCTTCCAAATACGGAGGTTACCCCAGATACCCTATCGACGTAGGCAGTTGTGGCTACCTTTGTCGAGTTATCGCTCGCTGCTTGCGTAGTAGCGGTGGTACCGTTCACTAACGCAGTAGAGATTGACCATACACCCGAGGAAACCTGTGCTATACCTGTAGAAGAACTTGAATCTATTCCTGTTCCACCCTTTGCAGCAGATATAGTGGGAATATCGGCAATCACTAAAGCACGAAACGTCGGCGTAGCTGACCCGCCTGAAGTGGGTCCTGCTAAAATGGCATTTGCCGTTTGATTGCCTAAGGTGGCAGTCACTGCTCCGGTAGAACCAGAGTTTGTGAAAAGACTGCCATCACCTGACCAAGAAGTAACTCCCCCAGCAGCTACGTAGGCGGATACGCTGCTTCCTGAAACTTGCCACGTAACGTTGGTAGCGCCTCCGGGAGCCGCAGGCGTCGTGTTGTTAAAGTTAGGGTTCGAAATCGTGGAACCATTTACTTTGACCGATGTTCCTCCGCTTCCGATAGCGGTGTCGGCAAGGACAAAGTTTTCGGCAACAATTGGGTCCATGCCTTTCAGAGAAAAACCAACATTGGGCGTTACAGGGTCTGAACTCTGAACATAGTAATTGGGTAAGCCGTTATATCCTTGCGATGACATCGAATCTCCTTAGTACGAGCGTACAGCTTGGCGAAGAATCTGCTTCAAGTGATCAGACATCAAGGGGTGATCCGGGGTATCACCCTCGGTACCTTGTACGGCTTCGCCTTTGTTGTCGGGAGCGATAGGATTCTCCACATCAACTTTTAACGTGCTCTCGGGCACCGTTTCTGCTGCTTTAGCATTCTCTAATCGTTTACGGTGCTGCTCTTCAATGAATTCTTGTTTTGAAATCTCGTTGCGAAGCCATTCTAGTTTCTCTTCCTGCAACCGCTTGGCTTCCTGTGCGGCGTTGCTCGCTAACTCTGCTTCGCGCTGTTTACGCTGAATCTCACGCTGCTGCTCTTCGTACTCTTTGCGTTGCTGTTCTCGCTTCTCTCGAATCTCTCGCTCTTTGCGCTCGTACTCTTCAATGCGCTGCCTGCGCTCCAGTTCAACCAGTCGGGTTCTCTCGGCCACTTCAGCTTCAAACTTCAGGGCCTCTGCTCTGCGCTGCTCTTCAAGAGCTTTGATCTTTTCTTGTAGCTCAACTTGCAACTGCTCGATTGTACCTGTACTCATTCTGAGTCCTCAATGAAGGGGCCACAATCGCGGCCCCCGTATTTTGACAATTTGACATATTCCTTAGAATTCGATCTTGCCTACGACCTTGCCGCTTCCGGTCACAGAAGAGATAGCAAAGCGATAAAAGCGATAATTCATAAGGTTTGCCCCGCCGGGGTTATTGGTAATCGTTCCCGGAGTTGCGCTTGGTGCCAGTACGTCTGTTCCTGACTGGAAGGTATAGATCGTAGAAGCCGACCCCGAAGCAGTGAACGTATGAACGGTCTGATATTCACTGTCCAGATCGATGTCTGCTCCTTGCAGGATAGCTGTGTAGCCAGAAATACCTGAGCCGAAATTCAGTGTGGCCGTGAACGACTGGCCTTCCTGTACGTTCGGGTTGTTGAACGGACGGCATACTGGGACGCTGTTGTACGAAGCTGCGATTGTTTCTCCAACTTCTGACTGAGGAATGATTACCTGCCCAAAGTCCTGCGTCTGCTGCGTCGGGCTAGCGGTGCTGGAAATCGTGTATGTGACAGTACAAACTCCCTGCTCTGTCACGGCGACGGATGCGATTGCTGCGTTTGTTACGTTGAAGTTTCCGCCACCATTGGCTGTACCCACGACGGTCAAAAGTGCGCCAACTGCTGGTACGTTACCGCTGGTGATCTGGAAAATCAAAGTTGCGGTGGTAGTACCGTTGGACGCATCGCTAATTACGTATCCTTGTGTTGGACCTGTTTTGTCGTTGTACGAACCGATCAGGTACACTGGGAAACCAGCGGTAGCGAGTGTCGGAGACTGTTTAAACGGCGTAGTTTGATACTGAGACATTTGTTTCCTTCCCCGGTAGCATTTAGCCCCGGTCCTTCAGGTATTGGCAAAGCAGGGCCACGGTTCAGTCGCGGCCTTTTTGTTATTTGATCTTTCCCAGCTTGTTACTCTTTTTCTTCTTCAGGGGTTCTAGTCCTGAATCGGTTTGAGTCCTGAACTTTTCCGGGTTGAATTCAGTGGCCTCATCTGGCTCTTCGTCGTAGAAGAGGTATCCTGATTTTGGCTTTGGGATTGCCCCTTTTCCCCTTGCGCCTTCAATGCGCTTGGTAAGTTTCCCAAGACTGTTTTCAAAAGTAGGGCTAGTTCTTGGGGAGACTTCGGGTTTTTTCCCAATTGCTCGGAGTTTCGAATCGAGTTTGTCAAGGTTGACTCCTAGGTTCTGCATCAATTGACGAGACTCCGAATCATGCGCCATGATGTCAGCGAAATCCTCAGAGTACTTGCGTACGATAACCGGGTCCGTCTCACCCTTTTCTGTGAACACTTTCGTGAATGCCCAGATTGCTGCCTGAGCCTCGGCAGTTTCCCACCCTAGCTCTTTAGCTGCTGCACGCGTGACTGCGCTGACTGCGTGGTACACGCTCGCTTTGGACATGTGCTTAGCGTCGAGGCCGTTGAACAAAGCCATCCAGCCGTCGTTAGTAGCACGATCCAGATCACCATTAAGGTTGTCTCCGAAGCTCGGAACTTTGAAGTTCTGGTTCTTTGACAGATCAGGCCACAGTTCGGTTCCGGCAAGCGACTTCATTGCGTTCGGTATCTTCGTTTCCGGCAGTGTAAGGTTATCTCGCAGAAGCTTCTCCAGAGCCTTACCCTCGGGGCGTCCTGCGTCTACGTATTCTTTCCACGTATGCAGAGCTTCCCGCAGGTTCATAGCTACGGATTGCTGCGGAGACAACGAGGCGAGGAAGTTGATGAACTTCGACTTGTCTTCTGGTTTGAAGTAGTCGGGAGCTTCTTCGTGCATGGCATCGAACGCCTTGCTGCTGCGCTGATACCACTTTCTTCCGCCTGCGCCTGCTTGCGCTATGTCCATCTGCTCTCTTACCTTGGGCAGATCGGTCAGGTTCTTTACGAACGCTTTCGTGCCTAGGTCAGACTTAGTGACTCCAGCTTTCTCTTCTGGGCGAAGGTTCTCTTCGGCCAGCTTTGGAAGCTTAGAGGCTTTGGCTGCGCCTGCGCTCTGTGATCCTCCGCTTACGGTTGGGTTTCCAAACTCATCAATCGGTGCGCCCTTATCGTTCAGGACTGGCACCAATTCCCGCAGAGACTTCTCAAAGCGCTGATCGAACTCCTTGGCAGGAACATCGACGATTTTGTATCCGCCCTCGGGCTTCGCCACTTCCATGTATACGCGTGCAGTCTTAAACTGAGGGATGAAGCTCTTTAACTTCTCAAGCTGCCCTTCGCTGATGCCGCTCTCGGGCAATGACAAGTGGAAGTTTCTCCCACCGTACGTGCCGGAAGCTCTCATGCGAATTGCGCCCTCGTTATTCACAAACTGCTCACGAAGATTGTCTGTGGCTTTTCCTCCAAGCAACGAATCGTGAATCTTCCCTTCGGGGAACGCCACGCCTCGTCCGTCTTTCAACAGGAACGAGATGTGTCCCGGATCGTCAGATTCTCCGTACTTCTTAATCAGATCGTCGCCTGTAGGAAGCTTGGCCCTCTTAGCGCCTGCTTCGGGTGCTCCTCCGCTTACTGCCGGGAGATGCTTGCCCTCTTCTAGGTCCTCTTTGGTCCATCCTTGCTTCAAAAGCTCTTCGTCGCTCAACCGAGCATTAGCGGCAGAGGGCTTCTTGCGAAGTTCCTCAACTCGCTTCTCGATCTGCTCCGAAGTTGCGTCTTCTCCAAGCTCTTTACGTGCCTGTGCGAACAGCTTGTCGGCCTCTGCTTGCTTTTCTCTCTGTACGCTACGACGGTCCTCTCCGCTGCGGCGTTCTACCTCTCCGCGTTTCAAGGGACCACCTGTGCGCCGTTCAGCCTCGGAACGAGCTTTGGCTCCTACGTCCTTGCCTTCGTCAGTTACGCCCAACTCAGGTGGAGCTTTCCACTCTTTCAGATTCTTCGCAAGCCACGGACCTTCTTTAGCTGGGACTTCTTTGTTGAAATCCAACGGTACACTAAAAGGCTCGCCGCCGATTGTGCTGTAGTACTTTTGGTTCTGCGCTTCTTTCCCTGTGATAACCTTTTCGTTATCCGAAGGGGTGATGAAGTTGGATTGCAGATCGTGCAACCCTTCTTTGGTTAGAACCGAGGATTGACCATGCTTACGTGCAAGCTCTGCGGCATCTTTGGGCGTGATGTCCGGAACAAAGTAAGAGTTCTCTTTTTGTCCAACTACATCAGCGTTGTGCCCTTCGACGGCCACAGGCTCGTAACCCTTCTTACGAAGGTCGGCCAACAACTCTTGGTTGCGCTTTACGTTCTCTGCCTCGCTAATGCGAGTGTTCTTGGGATTCTCTGCGGTGATAACTGCAAAGTCTTTTCCGCTCTTGATGTGATCAAGGGCTTGCTTTGCGTCAGCGGCAGAGGTTGTGTACTTATCGGGAAGGAGTCCAGCTTTCTGCTCGGCAAACTTACCCGGCTCTTCTCCGTGGTTAAAGAACCACGAGGTCTGCCCTTTTGTCTCCGTTGTCATGGCTGGAACGGCTTCTTTGCTCATCATTTGACGATGAGTATTCCACGCGTTCTCTTCTCCCGCTTCACTGAAGTCATTTCCCGGCATTGCATGGCCGAACGCATCGTGTACAGCACGGAACATAGTGTTGTACGATTCTCCGGTCTTGGGGTCAATCTTAGCTAACGGGTGGTCCTCAGGAAGAGGGTTACCTCCTCGGAAAACCTTCAACGTCTTGTTCTTCTCAAGATCGTTTACCATTTCTTCATGAGACTTGTAAGGGTCTTCGTCTGTAGGCTGGATTTTGATTCCGGCTTTCTCCAGAGCATTCCATTGCTTCTCTGTGTCTTTAATCAGAGCGTCGTAACTCTTTTTCACCTCTGGATTAGTAGGTTCGTGCTTCATTTCCGCATAGGCTTTAGCTATGTCGGACCCACGCGAATCCTTTTCTACTTTGGAGTCATCGATTTTTCCTAGACCCTCGGCCTTGTTGTGTTCTTCTCCCACTTTTCTTAGGTCAACGGGCTTTGCCTGATATTTTAGCTCCTGCGCTCTTTTCATCACGTCAGAGAGCTTGGCATCAGGTCCCAGTTCTTTCATTGCGGCCTGAATGTGATCGGTGTCCTTGGACGAGGTATTGGCAACGTGCTCCTTTAGCTTTTCAGCTTCTTTATCGAACGCAGGAGACGCGCCTTGGCTTCCTCCCGACACAGCAGGGTTACCAAACTCGTCAACAGGTCCACGTAGACGCGGGAACAGCGCTTCGGCTTTGTCGGCTACCGATTTGCCGGAAGCTTCTGGTCCTGTGCGCTCGGCGTTGCGTGCAATGTTCTGCACTTCGTCGTCGCCCATCTTGGCTACAATGTCGTTCACCATGCGCGTACGATCCGTGCGATGGCGTTTCTCGTCTCGCAGCTTTAGATCGTAATCGTCCGGGTTTAGACCGTGTGCTTTTGCCAGTTCTTTCAGCTTCGCGTCACGAAGGTTACTGACTTGCTCTGATACCTTGCCTTCAGCTTCTTGAGCTTCCTCGGAACGTACAGGCTTTTCTTCAGTTGCTGCCTTCTTCTCTGGGAGAACTTCTCGGGCTTTTCCACCTTCCGAAGGTCCTACAACTCCTTCTTCCTCCATACGGTCAATCAGTTCGACCGCTTTGGCGTACGAAATGCCCAAATTGCGTTGTAATGCAATCACCGAGCCACGATTCAACTTGCGAACGGTGTCTACGGCGTTCTTGTACAGAGCATCTTCTCCCTTAGGAGCCTTCTTCGTGAGTTCGCCCTTCTCGTTCACTGCGCCTGTCGTTGGTTTCTCTTCTGGTGCAGCTTCACGAGGACGCTCTTCTGTTAGGCCAGTCGCTGTGCGGTCTACTGGAGCTTTCGCCTCGGGCAGACCCTTCAGGGACTCTTCGAACGTTGGTTCTTTCTTTTCCTGTGGAACTTCCTCCACCTTGGCTTCTGGAAACCCAGAGGTCTTGCTAGGCTTCATTGTTTCTTGAAGGCTAGGCTTCTCTGGAGGCAGAACTTCGCCACGCACTTCTTGTCCACCGATTCGCCCCAGTACAGTTGGACGCTCTGGGGTTCTCTCGGGCAGAAGGATCGGGCTAGCTTTTTGTGGTATCTGTGCTCCCTCTTCCTTAGCGCCTAATTGCTTTGGCCGTCCTACGCGTACGCCACCCTCTTCGGCTAGCGGGATAGTCGCGCTGGCTGAAGGTACTTGTGGGCGCTCTGTAGGAGCTTGAGGAAATACTTCGGGCTGAACCTCGCCGGGACCCTTAACGTTGATTGGACGAAGTGGACCTTGTCCTTTCGCTTCGGGTTCAGCAGGGTTGACACGAGGGGCTTCTTTGTCTAAATCCCCGGCGATACCTGCGGCCCAATTTGGAGTCTCTTCTGGTCGGTTCTTTGCTTCTCGTTCTTGTGCACGCTGCTCTTCAAGAGCTTCGCGTGCTTGGTCAGCGTGGAAGCGATCTTCGTCAGCTATGCGCTTTGTCTTCTCGTACTTCTTAACCACATCCTCTGGCGGCTCTACTCCTCGCGCTTTGGAGTTGTGGTAACGGCTGTATTCGTCTGCGGCTTTTTCATGCGCCTTTGCAGACTCTGCTGCTCTGTCTTCTAGTAATCGTAGGTCGGCCTCGGCTTTAGGCAACCCAAACGTCTCGCCTTTTTCTAGAAGGTTTGTAATCGCTTCACGCGAGATAAGCATCTTGCCTGCAATGCCGCCTAGGAATGGGCGACCCGCAACTTCGCTGCCAGCTAGCGCACCTGCTCCGTATGGAATCGTTGGCGCAATCACTTTCAAGCCTCGGGACACTGCGCGTACAGGGGCTGTGAGGTTAGGAAAAGCAGCTTCGCTTGGAAGCGGTGCACCGGGGAGTGACCCACCGGGACTAGCTTCTTTCACCACTTTCTCTGGTAACCCAGACATCAGCGCCACATCGCCTGCGATGTCCGTAAGAGCACCTGTGGGATCATGCTGCGGTCCTAAACCTCTCTCGGCCACTTGTAATGCGCGGGGACCAAACAGAGGAATAGAAGCAATCGCCTCTCCCCCGTATTCAGCCAGCTTATCTCCTAGGGTTACAGGAGGAAGACCCTTAGCTGCACGTCGATCCTGCTTGGCTTGCGCCATTTCCATGACGTGCTGTGCCGCTTGCTTGCCGGGGTCGAGAAGCACTCGCTTCACAAACCGCTGCATAGGATCAAGCGGCAGGACCGTTTCCTGCTCTTCTTCTTTGGTAGCCGGGTTTACCGCTGCGTGATACAAATCCTCAGCCATACCCGGAATCATCAAGGCAAAACGGCCAAGGCCAGCCCCCAGACCTTTGCCCTGCTCATAATGCTGCCGAGCGTAGTCTAGAGGCTCTAGTGCCTTGTCCACATGTTGAAGTCCAGCTTTGTACGTACGGCTCAGAATTGAGTCGCCCTTAGGCTCCTCTGTCTTAGGCTGGGCAGCAGTAGTCGTCTGGTTCTCTTTCCCTTGGACCGGAGTAGCGTCTTCGTATCCTGCGGGTAATTGAACGTCACCTTGTGCGGATTTTACGGGCTTAGCGTCTTTGTACCCTTCGGGCAATTGAACCTGATCGTCTGCCATTTTACTTTACCTTTTTCCCTTTATCGTCGTACCACGTCTTGCCGTCGTTGGAGAAAATCTCTCCGTTTTTGCTCTGATAGTGGAACTTGGCGTTCCCTCTTGTCGGGATGACAACAGGCTCACTGGCCTTCGTCGAGGTCGCGGTCCCACCCTTGTTGACCTTGGGCTGAATTCCGCCCTGTCTAATTGTTTCGTCGATAGACTTAAGGTTGCTGTTGTACTGTACGTCTTCGTCTTTAGCCATGTTGTTAAGCATGGTACGAACTTCGTTCGAATACTCGGGTGGAATTTCTCCAGCCAAGAACTTATCAGCATGAGACTCAGCCCAGCGATAGAAGCTTCCGTTCGCAGGAGTAAACCGTGAAAGTTCGTTCGCATTCAACCGCTTAATGCCTTGCTCGTTCGACGTGGTCATGGTTGCAATTACTGGAACCATTGACGCAGCAACTTCGTTGCCGTCAGCCGCTTCATCCAGTGCCTTCTCTGCTCCGTCAATCTGTCCCAAACGGAGGTTATGTCTTTCGTTCTCTTTAAGCGTGAACTCGTCGGCTTTCTCGCCGCGCTGTAATGCGTTGGCTCGAATGTTGTTGAGTTCGTTGTTAGCTTCGGACAACTGAGATTGCAACCTGATCTTGTGCTCAGCCGCTGGCAACACTGCTTCAGACTTTGTCTTGGCATCTTCGGCTATGATTTCGTTGCGTGCCGCTTCTCTGTTAGCAGGGCTATCCGGCAGACCTTTTGCTTTCAGCCTGTCAGACATTCGTCGCTCTAGCTCATTCGTTGGCGGCTTAGCCCCGGCTTTCGCTGCGTAGTATGCTTCGGTTGCCTTAATACGCGCTTCTTCTTGGGTTGCGCCGTCCCGCATGTACTCTTTGGCCTTGGCTGCGATGTATCCTTCTTTTTCCTTCGCATCAGCCTCAGAGCTTTTTACTTGCTGTAGAGCTTCATCGTTGGTGTACAACTTGCCTGTTGCAGGGTTAATCGTCTTCAGTAAACTGTTGAAGTCTTTCTGCTCAGGAGTCTTCCCGGCTTCTAGGGCTTCCCGTTTGTATTGCTCTTCTTCTTGCTTGAGACGATTCTCTACGTCTGTGCCAATTGCTTGGCCTAAACGGCCTCTCTCTACTTCTCCGTGCAGTTGTGTGCCGGGAATAAGTTCCATAGTCGAAGGGGCAACAATGTCTCCTGCTATGTTTCCAATACCAGCCGCGATATGCCCCAGCTTGCCTAGGATTCCCGGATGATTCTCTGGGGTACCCAAGTGCGTGCTCTTCGCGTACTCAAGCTTTGCCAACTTCAATCTGTCAGCTTGCTCTTGGTACGCAGGGTCGTTAGTCTTTGCCGCCTTGTCTAGCGCATCTTGAATCTGCTTGTCGTAGTCGGCTAACTTGTCCTTGCGCGACATGGGGGCAGGTGTCGCCGCTGGAGTAGCTGGCATCGTACCTGTGTCGCCTGCTGTTGCGATGGCCCCGCCTAGCGCGGCAGGGGATGGGGCGGCAGGCTTAGCTCCGAACGGGTTTTGTAAATTGGAAACTACGGACCCCTCTTGCTGTCCTCTTCCAAACGGATTAGCTAAGTGATGCTCGCTCAGTACTGCTTTGCCTAGGCCAACAAGGTCGCCCTTCTGCGCGGCCTCTTCTTTATCCTGTTGAAGCATTTTGCCGAGAGGAGACTCAGGGTTCATACGCGGCTTCTTGCCGCTCATATCGCCTGTGGGCTGTTCCGACGCAGACTGCATAGCGTCCTGCGCCTGTGCCTGCTCTGGTGTCAGTACTCGTTCCCCATTCTCCAGAACTGCCAATTGGTGCTGACCGTCATCCACTTTTACGTCCCCGCCTTGGTCGTACAAAGGCACGGCAACTTGCCCCAATGGATGGGTCATTTCTTTTAGCTGCTCTTCACTGAACCTGATTTCTCCGGGACCACTTCCGTACTTTGCCTTAGGATTAACGCGTTCCGCAGGAGAAGCCGTAGCAGGCTTCGCCTCTTCCTTCTTGGGAGAAGACTTTCCAGTCGCCGCATCGATGTTCTCGTTTGCAGCTTCTAGGCCACGGTATTCATTCTCGTCTGGGGCAATGCTTTTGATCTTGCCTGCAAAATCAGAAGCTTTGTCTCCCAGCTTTCTTAAAATTGTCGGTGATGACATCGTCTCTCCCTTAGCCCTTAATTGCGCTTCGTGCGTCTTTCGCCCCGCCTGTCAAAGCTGTGATCGTGTCGAGCGTATTCTGTACCCAGCCTGTCTTGTCAGCGTTGATTGCAGTGTTGAGGTCTTCGTTCTGTTGACCCATGGCTTTTAACTGTGCGCCTGTATTGATTCCGTACATTCCTTGCAAGCCCGATAGTCCTTCTTGGTTCAACTGCTTTGCGCCCATTACGTCTTGGGAGGCTACGCCCTCAGAGGTGCCTGCTGCGGCTTTCATCCTGTCGCGTGCTACCTCGTCTAGGGCTTTTGTGAAGCCACCAGCGTTATGCGTACGGGCTGCTTCTCGGTTCGCTGCCCCTTCTGCTGCGCCTGTGGCGGCTCCTGTGCCTGCTCCTGCGTACGTCAGCAGTTCGTTGATCTGTGTGGGATCATACAGGTGACGTGCCCTTGCTTCTTGGCTGTAAATAGGGTTAAGCTCTGCGCCTTCTTGCGTAGCTTGTGATCCGTACCCCGAGGCTACTGCGCCTGCCTGATTGGCGTTTGAGGTCGCCATGTCGTGGAGCTTTCTGTCACACAAGGCAAGTGGGCCTTCGTACTCAAAAAACTCATGCTCCAGAACTTCCCCAGTGAGCATGTTGATCGTCAATTTCGTTGTAATTTTCATTTTAACTAAGCCGTCCTTGCCGAATATGTCATCCATCCATCTGAGGATGTACATATGAATCCAAAATCTCTTTCTAACCTTCTCCCGAAGCGCTTAAACTGCGGAGGCAACCAGAGCACTGCGTGGTCGATCCCTTTTAGGTACAACTCTTCAAACACAGATCGCTTCAGTGCGTTCACGCAGAGATGCTTCGCTAGCGGAGTGGCCCAGTCGCTCTTGTCTATCCAGAGATAAAGCTCGACTTGTATCCACGATCCCAAAGCCATGCGTACTACTCCGTTGTCGTCTTCTATCACCTTCGTGACGATCCACAGCGGAGCTTTCTTTTCTTCCATTGTGTCTGGATCGATAGTGTTTATCTCAGGTAACGGATACGGCAAGTCCCGTTCTTCGTGTATCCGCTTGATGTCTTTGAAGTCCGATGGTCTGTAGTCTCGTAAGCGCATTAGCTGGCCTCTGGATTGTTCTCTCTGTCTTCGTCTGAGCGTAGCCCTTTAATTTCTTTTGCGGTCCATTTGCCTTTGCCGTCTTTGTACATCACAAATAGGCCAGATTCGTCCATGTCGAGGACGTTTCGATCATCGAACATACGTTCACTGAGGCGTCGGCAATTTGAACCCGACAGCACTAAGAGGAAAGGTCCGTCCTTTTCTGCCTGCTTCTCCAACTTGTCCATCTGTGCGTCGAAGCGGTCTTTGAATTCGTTATAGGATTCTCCATCGGGAGCAGCCTTGGTGTGGTTTGCCAGAAGCTCTTTCACTACTTTCTTGTTGGGCTTCTTCGGCCCTCCAGCGAGGCTTCCTAGGTTCCACGTTTTCAGCGCCGGGAGAATCTTTACTTCAGGCTCATCAGGTAAACCAGACTGTATAATGTGAGCCGTCTCTTCCGTACGACGCAGTGGTGACGTAAAAATCTTTTTAATGTTTGCATCTTTTAAACTCGAATCTAGTGTGATCACTACGTTTTTGCGTCCCTCGTCATTGAGAGGTAAGTCTAGCCACCCGTCTGAACGGTGTAGATCGTCCAAGGCTGTCTGTCCATGCCGCAAACAGAATATCTGTGCTTTTGCCTTGGAGTCGTCCTTGTGTTCGCTGTCGTATCGTCGCTGAACAAAAATTGATCCAAAGCGTTTATCTGGGTTCGTCTTCGATTGAAAAGCCATTGGTTCTCCTAAGATACATTACGCTTTGGTTGAGGAGCAGGACGCGTGACATTGGTTCCTAAGCCCTGTCCACCTTGCTGTCCTGTCGTTGCTGCGGTTCCCGATCCAGTAGAAGATAAAAGATCAGTCTTGCTGCTGCCTGTCATTTGAATCTTGATTGCCCCGTTGTTGCCTCCGTACACTGTGGGCACTTGGGGATCGCTGCCGTGGTACTGAGGATAACTACGCAGGTAATAGGTCTGCGTGGCGTTGTTGCCGTCCTTCGCTGGCAAGCTCAGGAAGCCGCTGCGCGAAGTGCCGTGATCGATGACGTGCGGCTGAGAGAAGTTGGGGTCTGTGTCTATCTCTGTAAAGTACCGTACGCCTTTTGATACCTCTTGATTGTGGTTGATCGTCCAGTGCAAAATCTCTGAAGGACACGTTAGAGTTCCATCCGACAATGCTCCCTGCACGTTTACCGAGTCTATGGGATTCGGTGGAGTAAGCTTTCCTACTGCCGACACACTAGCGTTATGGGCAGTCGTATTTATCGAACTGATCATTCTCCGAAGCAGTTGTCCCAAGCGTGGGTCCTTCATTTCTAGATAGGCTAGACTCTGCCCACCTTCTAGCTGGGAATTCTCGCTGTGCATGTGTGTCTCCGTTTAGTACGAAAGAGGTGCCGAAGCACCTCCCTCGTCATTTCTTTTACCCGTTTCCTTGTACCGTGCTGATGCCTACGTTTCCGCCGCCTACGGGGTTTAGGCTGCTCCATGGGTCAGCTTTTCCTGTCAACAAAACTTTGCTCATTTTGAAGTAAGCCCCGACAGCGTCTGTAGAAATCTCAAGGAATGCTCGATTTCCTTTGACGTTGACTGGCCTGAAATAATCATCTTGAGCCGGGTCAGTGAGAGGCAATCCCACAGGTACCGTGTACGGGAACTGCGGGTTGATGACGTTCGGCAGGATTCTAATGCCTGCTGTTCCTGCGCCGCTTGCCGTCACTTGAAGCACCGTGTAGCGTTTTGCATGGAAGCCGAAGATCGGCAGCGTAGCCGCCTTGGTTGCGTTAACGAAGCCATACGTGGTGTACAGGCTGTTAATCGCAACTCCATCGTCGGACAACTGACCGTTCAAAAACTGATAAATCTTCGAACTACCAATGCCGTTGCAAACGTACAGCGGAGCATTCTCTCCGTTTTGCTGTAAAATGAAATCCATATACGGCGTTGCTACCTGCCAGATGGACCACTTTCTCTTCATGTCTACTGCGGCCAACGTGCCGAACATCGTGGTGTGAACTTCTGGGGAAGCAACCAACTCGTTAAAGTCAGACATGCCCTGATAGTTCAACATCAGGATTACGTTGGGAGACGTTGGGTTCGGGTTGTACGACGCGTAAGGCAGCCACTGTGTTGACGGCAGGCCCACGCCTGTGAACGGGTTCGTTCCTGTCGGCAAAGGTACCGCGCACAGGATACGCTTATTCACGATGTCGTTTCTAAGGACAATCGTATTGCCTGCATCCCAGTTGATCAGTTCCCATAGGTTCCAAAGCTCCAAGCTGATCTTCTGAGGCTGACCTCCGTTGAATCCATAGATTCCCTGTCGGCAAGCAGTGACCATCCACTCTTCTCCGGAATCGTATGAATGGATTCCAATCGTTCCCACCTTGTTCGATACTTCTCGTAGACTCCATCCTCCGGGTTCAGTGTTAGGGTTATCCTCCACCGAATACATGCTGTTCGTTTTCAGGAAATAAAAAACGTCTCTCATGACGAAAGCGCCCATACACGCCTGCGAGTTTTCCGAAGAGGTGTCGATGATTCCTCCGGTACCCGATGCGTCTATGGATTCAAGATCGTTGATGTAAGAGCCGTAAACCTGAGCTAACAGATAAGGCTGAAGAGTTGGGTAGACTTCGATGCGGTCAATTTCGCAATCAGCACCGTTGCCCATGTTCTTTATCCACACTCGGAGGTTAAGATTTGGCGATACCCCCGTTGTGAACACGTCCGTTAAAAGGGTTCCACTGAACACCGATGTCGTTGTGCCAATCGAAGAGAAAGGCACGGTAAACGATCCGTACACAGTTCCAAAACCGATTCCAGCGTTGTAGTCCACTAGATCAATCACCAGCGTGCCTGTGGTTTTGCCAGAAGGACACGACGCGGCTACTCGTACGGAGTATGCCGTGTTGTTTCTGATGATCGGTACCTGAAACGCGTCTTGGTACGCAGTCTGGGAAATCATCCCCATCTGCGCCTGCGTAGAGCCTGTGGTGTTGCTGACGTAGTAAGCCATGCCTGTGACTTGGCTTGTAATCAGACTGATTTCGTTGGCAGTTGGAAACTGACTCCACCCAAGAGGCGTAACATTGCCTCCTTGGTTTGGAAGATACCCACTGTCGAACGTCAATCCCCCACCTGTTGTCCAGTTGTTGATTTTGTTTAGCTGCAAACCGTAGAACATCCGGTTCGCGTACGGCACACACCATGCGCTGCTTCCCAGTTCAATGAGGTTGAAAAGGTCTTGTCCCTGAATGTCTATCTCAGTAGAATTCAGCAGCACCGAATCTACGAAGGTAAACTTTGCGCTTGTGCTGACGTTATCGTTGATAATCGTCGAGGTGTACGTCGTGGTCGAGGTTCCAGATGACTGCACTACGGGATTCTCAATCACGTAGAAGTTTGCGCCGGGAACTCCGTTTTGTCCTGCCTCTGTAAAGGCAATTCCTCTCCCTACCACGTTGGGTGGGCCAAGGGGAATGTTTGATGCAAGGATGTAATTTGCATCGGACGACACGGTGAAGGTCACCGGAGTGGAAGGCTGTGTCCAGTATCCGCTCTCAGTGATGAAGAAAACTACGCCTTGTCTCGTTCCGGCCCCGATGGGCTGCACACTTCCTCCTACGACGGCAATAGTGCCGGGAGTAGAAGATGTGTTCCCGTATATCGGGCTTGTTGCTGTTGTCCCGGCTAATGTTGCTCCGGGATCGAATGTGAACTGTGTTCCGTACGTAATCGCCTGCGCTGTAGCTTCGAACGCCTGTGCAATAGCGGTGCCTGCGGGGAACCCGGAAATAGTAAAGGTCCCTCCACCGGATACCGCAGAGATGACACCAGTGGTGTTGAACACCGCTGCGTTTGTGCAGTTCGATACCGCTACGATCTGACCCACCACCGGGCCAACACCGCTCTGTACGTTGTAGCCATACGTGGCGTTACCGCTTGAATCCATCTGTGACGAAGTGATGTTGAGCACTCCGCTTTTCAGAGAATCCAGAATGGTCCACGAATTGTTCCACGCCGAGGGCATTGCGCCAGTGATCGTAATCTGGTCGCCTGTGGTCAAATCCGGAATAGGCAATGTGGTCGTTACAGTAGCTTTTGTTAGCTGCCAATCTCCAGCGTTTCCGGGTCCGTTGGGTCCTGTGCCTCCCGGTCCACCGTATCTTTGATAAGAAGACGACGTGTACCCTACCGTAAAGTAGGGGACCTTCAGCGTCTCGCTTGGAGGGATGCCTATGCCATGACTTGTTACTTGCCATGTGCCGTTTCCGATGGGCGCTTTGCTGATGTACACGTACACCGCGTCACCCGAAGCAAACGCGCTTATCAGCGCTGCGTTCTCGGCAGCGTTGGCTGCCCCATAGTAAAACGTGAGTACCGTTCCCGGCGTAGTTTGTCCGGGTCCTGAACTCCACAGCAAAATCTGACCATTAAACCCTGTTGCAGGAGAGCCGTAAGCGGCCTTTGCAGGTTGCGTGATGGAAGTGATCGGATATGAATAAGTGGGGTAAGCTGTTCCGCTTAGTCCCGAGCCTGATCCTACCACGTTTAATGCTGGTGCTGAAAACTGTGTCGTACTTGGCGCAGGTGTACCCAAAACCACGAACGTGTACCCGTCGATGGTAGATACGCCTGTTCCTTTGATCGTGTACAGCGCTCCAACAACTGGAGTAGTCGCTGTGGTAAAGGTGAACGTTACAACTCCTCCCGATACGGAGTAGTCCGTGATCGTGAGGTTATCCGTTCCGCCTCCGCTGCCCAGAGATGCTTGGAAGATAGGAGGTGCGCCGGGGCCGATCTGAGACAAAGGCAAAAATTGCAACTGCCCTTGTGAGTCAGGTCCGAGCACGCGTGGACGATCCGTGCCTACAGACAGGTCGCTAAAACAAATGTACTCTTGGTCGTCTTGCGTGGCGCTCTTTGCGTACGATCCGGGGATGATGCCCGAGAGCGACAGCGATAAAGTTCCGGGACTATTGGTAACGTCCTCTTCCCAGATCAATCCAGAAGCGTCTAGCGCAATGGTAGTGATCTGTCCGTCGTCTTGTTTGTACGTCTTTACGTAGTTGAAATTTACCAGTGCCGGGGTCACATAAACCAAAGCATCTAGGTCGTTGATTCCGGTTGTGCCGTTTCCTGTGGCGGTTACCTGTACACCCCACTCAGTGTTGTTTACGTCGGAGTACAGCCACGTCGAGTCCCACAGATCATTCGCCCCGCCGACAGAGTAAACCGTCGGAGTAGTAGTCAAGGCTTGTGTTTTCGGGGTCCCAACGGCTATGCCGTTTTTCAACAATTGCAGCACGACACTGGAGGAATCTGTAGTGTACGCTTGGAACGCTACTCCAAACCCGGAGATGCCCGAAGTTGACGGTATCGAAAAATTGAATACAAAGGTTTGTAGCTCTTCCGAGCCTTCTGCCGTCGAATACGAAACGCTGACCGATGCGCTGTTCAAGCTGACGGTGCAGCTTCCTGCTGTGCAGGCCGCGCCAATGATCACATTAAAAGCGTTACCGTTGACTACGTCAGGGGTTAGTGTTGTTCCCCACTGATACTGAGAGGAGCCTGCCGTATACGGCGAAGCTGATGTGCTCAGCGGAATGTGCACGCCTGAGCCAATCCCGTCCCCGTTGTCGGCTAGCTGTAGGTTGATCGATCCTACGCCTACGACACTGGCAAACGCCTTGACCGTTACGGCGACTCCTGTAATCTCCGCATTGGACGGAATATTGAAGGTCATGCCGGAAAGTACCAGCGCAGGGCTAGCGCTCCCGTTCGTTGCTGTGACAGTGGCGTAGCTTGATCCAGTCGTCAGAGCGTTTAAGGGATTTGCCCACCCGTTGGTTGTAGCCGTTCCGGGTACCTGCGTCGTTGTTCCGGAAGACGAGGTAGAAACCGTGGCGTACCCAGTGTCTCCTAAGATGTTGTTTGGAGAGTTCCAAGCATTTCCACCTACGTCCACTACGGTCGCTTGTGTCGGAGCATTCGGCCCAACAAACTGCCCTACGGTTGAAACGGCGGTTGCTGTCAAACCTGTGAACGTTCCTGTTACGCTCGTGTTGATGTTGGCTGTGAACGTAGAGATGGTCGCGCTCGTAACGTACACTGTGGTGCCGTTAAGAAACGCCAATTGCCCAGAGAAACCGCCAAGCGTAAAGCCTTCGTTGACGGTTGGCTCTTTTCCAGTGTAGGTGAAAGTGCCAATGTCATTGTAGAGAGTCAACGCAGTGATGTCGGGAGTTGTGGCGTACGTATATACGCTCGATAATCCCGGTCTAGTAAACACGGAACCCACAATAAAGTCAACATCGAAGCAACGCGGGGATGCGCCTTCCGGCAGGTCTTGTGGGTCACAGAACGTTATGAGTCCCCCCATCGTATCAAGTGTCGCAGTGCCCAGTTGCTCTAAGTTATGGCCCATCGAGTTCTCTACCTTATAATAAATTTTAGGGCGATTCTCACGCCCATTCTCGGAAAGCCGAGTCTACCTACAATTAGGCTGCTAGCCTGTTGTAAGTCACACGCATGATGATCGTGTCGTTCAGGACTCCAGCGGGAATGACCTGAGAAGCTGTCAACTCGCCTGCGGGTGATCCGTCGAAAATCTGGAACGTGTCGTTGGTCGGGTTGTAGCGGTAGGTAAAACCACCGATACCAAGGGAAGTGCTGTACGGATTTTCGCTCTTCACTTCCGCCCACAGGAACTGTGTGTCGTTGACGCTGAAGGTTCCAACGTAAGCGGCCAGTCCTGCTGGTACTCCACCGACTGTGTAGTATCCAGCGCCGAAAGCGACCTGCAAATACAGAGTGATCGTCTTCTGGTCAATGGTGGTTGCTCCCGGAATAAGCGGAGCATAAGTTACTGCTGGGTCCAACTGAGGTGATGCCATTTATTTCTCTTTTCCCCGAGCTATGTCGGATGCGTATTTATTGGTTTTTTGCTAGGCTCATCACCCAGCAAACTCTTCTACATAGTTCGCTGCTTCTCTCAAGAACTGAGGATTATCTTTGAAATTTCCCAGACCTAAGTTGCAATCCCTGCAAAGAAGTTTTCGAGGGATTGGCGGCTCACAATGTTTATGATCTGCGTTAGGACTTCCAGTAGTCCCTGTAGTGAACTCCTTTTTGCAGATGGCGCATTTGTTTTCTTGGCTTATCAGCGCTTTTTCTACTGCTTCTGGAGTCCAACCACATTTCTTTAGTCTTCTTCTGGCTTTGCCGTCTGCTTTGTGTTTCTCGGGATCAGATGCATACTTCTTTTTGCTTCTTTCTATAGCCTTGTCCCGATGCTTAAGGTAGGACAGAGAAGCCCTTCTTTTAACTTCATCTTTGTTATTCTCGTACCATTGTCTTTGGTACTCTACGTTGTCGAACAAGTCTGTCCGCCTCCGAATTTCCTGAACACTTTATGAAATTCTTCGATCTTACGCTCCACAGGAATACGTTGTGGACCAAACCCTACCTCCATAAACACGCACCAAGCAAAGCCGTTACGCATCTGCTCGGTATCTTGAAGTGCTGCCCCTATTCTCAAGGGACGGTTTATCCGTGGAGGTATGTCTTGCAGACCCCCTGTGTAGAGGTGGTACCGCTTTTCGTCGGATAACTCTATGCCGTGTTTGTATAGGTTCTCGGCTACCCACCGTTCATCGTCGTTGTTTGGGGGCAACTCCGCATTGAGGATGTGTTTGTATGCGTCTCTTCTCATCCAATAAGCAAAGCCCATCGGTACCCAAAAAGGATCACGCTCGTTCGGCCTGCGATTTGCTCGTCCGCTGTACGGAAAATTGTCGTACCCCGAAGAAAGCAAAGCTCTCGGCCTTGTCACCACATCGTCGTCAATCTTTAAAACGTATTCGTATTCCCTTTGATCTGCCCAGCGTGCTATGGCACGAATCTTTTCCGGCAAACCTTGATACGCGTCCTCGCAGTCTAGCGCCACCGTGTCGTTGGGCAGCGTCCCTTCTCCTCGTCCTACAAAGAATTTAACGTCTGCTTTGTCTGCGGGAACCTGAGCTAGCCACGTCTGTCGCACTGCGTCGGCCCAAGTGCTCTGTCTCGATCTGGCGTTCACAATCGCTATAAGGGATTTCTGAGTCATGCCTTACCTTTTGTTTAAGGGCCTATGTAGAGGCCGATTCACGCGCACAACTGGAGGAGGGGGCTGCACAAAAGGCACAACCGGGTACTCCGGAGTCGTATTTATCAGTTTTTCATTCTCCACTCTCTGGTAGTCATTCGTGAACATCTTGAACCTATCCAGATTTTGCAGAAAGTACGACGGCAACCGAGGATCGGTGGTTTGCCAGCACTGTGCACTCGCTATCCCCTGCCGATGGTATAGGTCCCTGCCGTGAAATATGTCGTCGGCCAATTCTCGGTTCGTGCGAGAGTGGATAAAAGGAGAAAGATCATCGTGCGATATGGAATCAACCTTCCGCCTGATCTTGGGCAATAACCCAAAATATGAACCGTGCCATCCTCCGTTTTCTATCGAGGGAAACGTGGGATCGAGGTCCCGAGGGCCTTGTCGAAACTCATAAGCGCCCCACTCGTAGAAGTCCCTCACGCGCCCTATGCGTGCTCGGGACCAAGACCTGTCACCGTAATTAAACAGGTGATTGAAGTTGTAGTAGAATGTCCACTGCTTCAAATTACGCAGGCCCAAACTCGGCGTATAATTTCGTATCGCATCCGGATTTGGAATCTCGTCACAATCAGAAAACACAATCGTGTCATCTTCTCCGGGATTTAGACTTCGCACAACATCCTTCAGCACGTTGCGCTGGGCTATCTCAAAGTACCATGCGCCCTGCCGAGGCGTGTTCGCATCTACTGCTACGATCTTGTGGTTCCAGCGCTGAAACAGGTGCTTGTTCTGCTGGTAATAAAGAGGCTTCTCCGCGCCTCGATACGTGAGGTTGGTTTCGACCAGTATAAACTTGTCTACCACTGAGTCTAGTTGACCTAGACGCAATTCCAGCATGTCCAACTCGTCGTTGAAGGGAAACGCGTCAATAACCATTTATCCGTTCCATTTCTTTACAACGTCAGCGATGTAGCCTATGACCTCGTCGTTGTAGTGAGGAGGACATCCGACAAAGAACACTGTGCTTGCGACTTTGTTCGCGTTAGGGAACTTGTCTGCCTGTCCTAGATGTTTGTATCCGGGGTGATTAAGGATGTTCCCGGCGAAGTAGGGTCGGGTCTGAATCTTGTTGCTTTCCAAGTGATTCACTAGGCTTCTCTTCTTCTCTGCTGAATCACAGATCAGAGGTACACCGAACCAGCACGGATCAGCCTTCGGCAGCGTATGCGCTACCCTAACTTTTGAACTAAATATCTCTGAGATTTTCTTGTAATTCTCTCTGCGTAGAGATTCAATCTTGCTGAGTTTTTCAAGCTGAGCCAACCCTATGGCTCCTTGCAAGTCCAGTGGCTTGAGGTTGTATCCTATATTGGTGAAGAGGTATTTGTGGTCCATCTCTTCTTGGTCTTCGATCCACTTCGAGAATCTTTGTCCGCAGGTGCCGCACGACAACAGATTGGCTTGCCCAACACAGTAACAGTCTCTGCCCCACCACGACATGCTTCTCGCGGTCTTGATCAATTCGTCGTCGTTTGAGCAGACCATTCCACCCTCTCCGGTGCAGATATGGTGCGCTGGGTAAAACGAAGTGCTCCACGCCTCATAGTACTCGTTCAAGTACCTGCTTCCCCACTTTGACCCGAGGCTATCGCAGTTGTCTCCGATAAGCATGTTGGAGAAACGCCTTAATTGGTCCATGTCTGGGGGATTTCCCAGTACTGGGGAAACGAAAATTCCTACGCACTCGTCTCGGCACGCTGCTGAGTGAACATCGTCTAGCTCAAAATTTAGCGTGTCCATCTCGATGTCCACAAAGCGTGGGACGAGGCCGATCTGGACGATGGGGGCGATTGTGGTAGGAAAACCGACAGGGGAAACCACTATCTCTTCTCCGTCCTTCCATCCGTGTCTCTTCTTTAGGGCAGACAACATGATTAGGTTGGCCGAACTTCCAGAGTTCACCATGTGCGCGTGCTTCACGTTGAAACGCTGGGCAAACCTGCCTTGGAATCGCGCTACGTACTCACCCGAAGTGATCCACTTCCCTGTGAGCAGCGCTTCCAACGCTAGTTCCATCTCTCGGTTGTCCCAGTAAGGCCCTGAGTACAACACCTGCGTAATACCGGGAATAAACTCCCGCATTGCGTAGTTGTACGTCGGAGATTCCTGAGCCAGCTCCTTGATCATCTCGTGCCTGTTCATGTTTATTCCTGAGTCATTGATTTTTTCCACTCGTTGTGCAACCTATACATGCGCCCCGATTTTGCCCACTCTTCCTTTGCTGGCGGAAGTGTAGACAGGTGGCAACTTACAATCTCGTTATCTTTTCTTGGTCCGGGATCGTGCTCTTCCCAATGGGTTGTGAATCTGCGCCAACTTCCGTCGCCTATAAGCAATTCGGAACGTGCTCGGCAAACCTCTCCCACTAACGGGTCGAAATCGGTCTGCCCCTGTGCGAATCTGGCGGGTAGATCGTCGATGCAAGCTTTCATTGCCCTTCGGCTTATAAAATAGCCGGGACCTTCTTGGCAAAAACAGCCATAGCTGGCGTGAGGGTAAGGCTGCCTCGGCTCTTCATGAAGAAAGTCTCCAAAGTAGTCGAACTTCTCATAACCGCACCACAGTAGCCGCGCCACGCTCGCGTACGTGTCGGCATCGGCGTTGAACATGTGGTCGTAGCCCTGCTCGTATGCCCAACAAAACTTTTGGTAGTTCTTGTAGGCCAGAGACGCGTAATCATCTCCTGCATTCACAGTAACGACATCTGCTCGGTTCATCTTTCCTATGCCGATAAAGAAGCGACAGTCAATCTCCATGCTGCGTGCGTCTTCCAACCACGTATTCCGGCTATGATCGTTGTACCCTTTGTCCTCGTAATACTGGCAACTGGTGATCCCTATCAAAAGTCTCATCTGAGTCGTCTCTCTATCTTGTTCAGGGCTGATCCCACTGCTTGGTCCATGTTCAGATACTGGTACTGAGCCAGCCTGCCAATAGGTAAAAGCTTCGGAATGCCTGCGGCCATTGCAGCGTATTGTGCGTACAAGGCCCTGTTTCTCTCGTGCGGCACTGGGTAATAGGGGTCGCCCACCGCTGACGGGTACTCAATCGACACCGTGGTGCCTTTGCAGTTCTGTCCGGTCAAATGCTTGTGCTCGGTGATGCGCGTGTACGGCACGTCTAAACTGGGATGCACTACTGACCCTACTGATTGGCAAGTAGTTTCTCTGTGATGCTCGTGCCTAAACACTAGCGACCTGTACGGGAGCTTTCCTAGCGAATACCCAAAGTACTCGTCCAGCGCTCCTGTGTACACCAGCAGATCATATCGATCTTCCATGCCTCTTCGAAATGTTGCCCCAAGCTCTACTCGTATGCGAGGGCTATGCAGCATGTTTGTGAACAACTCAACGTACCCGTTTTTAGGAACTCCCTGAAAAACGTCAGTGAAGTAACGGCTATCGTTCGTTGTGCGTATCGGTATACGAGATACGACGCTTGCGCTTAGCTCAGAAAGCTCAACTCCCCACTGCTTCTTCACGTAGCCAGAATAAAAGATGTCCGTCAGTTCTCTTCCTATAAGGTTCAACAGGTAGTCTTCGCTGCTGACAATCTTATCTCTTCGCTCTCGTACCTTGTCGAAGAACTCTCGCAATCCTTTTTCATCAAAGTCAGTGCCGTAGAGCAGGTTGATCGTCGTCAAGTTTATTGGCATCGGAAGAAGCTTGCCGCGTACATTGGACAATGTTTTGTGCTCGTAGGGATACCACGATGTAAAGCGGGATATGTACTCTTCTATCGGCGCGTGATTTGTGTGGAAAACGTGGGGGCCATATTCGTGAATTAAAATTCCGTGGAAATCGTACCTGTCGAATGCGTTGCCTGCTATGTGTTCTCTCTTGTCCAGCACCAAAACCTCGTGACCGTGTGCGGCTAATCTCTCCGCTGCTACGCACCCGCTGAATCCTGCCCCCACCACCAAAGCTTTCATCCGTTTTCCCTTGTAAAGCCCCCGATCATGTCTTTCAGCCCTTCTTCCAGTATGTAATTCTCAATCGTGGCTTTCAATCCTTCTTCCAGCGTAGTCGTAGCTTTAAATCCAAATAGGTCCTCAGCACGAGATGTGTCTAAACATCTACGAGGCTGACCGTCAGGCTTGCTAGGGTCATAATTGATCTTTCCTTCATACCCCACCAGCCGCGCAATCACTGTCGCTAAATCCCGGATGGTGATTTCTTCCCCAACTCCGAGATTAACTGGCTCTATGCCGTCGTATCGTTCCGCTGCCTGTATTAGCCCTCGTGCACAGTCGTCTACGTAAAGAAACTCTCTCGACGCTGCTCCTGTGCCCCATAGGGTGATGTCAGTTCCGCTTTTCTTTGCACTCACCATCTGCCTGATCAGCGCCGGGATTACGTGCGACGTGTTGAGATGGAAATTATCTCCTCCGGGGCCGTATAGGTTGACCGGAATGAGGTAGATTGAGTTGAAACCGTATTGCTGCCTGTACGCCTGCGACATAGTCAGCAGCGCTTTCTTAGCAATTCCGTATGGGGCATTGGTTTCTTCTGGGTATCCATTCCACAGGTCGCTTTCTTTGAAAGGGACCGGGGTGTATTTTGGATACGAGCACACCGAGCCTACTTGCACGAATTTTTCTACCCCAGTCTCGTACGCCTCGTCCATTACTTCCATGCCCATTTTCAGGTTGTCGTAAAAAAACTTTGCAGGCTGCTCTCTGTTGGCCCCTATGCCTCCGCAGATAGCGGCTAAGTGAAAAACTACTTGAGGTCTGAACTGCAAGAAAAGAGCTTTTACGCTTCTTCTCAGTCTCAGATCGTAGATTTGTCGGGGAGGAGCGATAATGTCTTCGACTCCGTGCTTGTCGAGGGCTTGCATCAAGTGCTGTCCTACAAAGCCCCTTGCTCCCGTAACCAATACTCTCTTATTTTTGAGGTCCATTCTGAGTCCACTGTAAGTGTTTTTCGTACATGAGTTCTGGGCGGTATCCGCCTTCCGCGTTTGAAAGGTGTGCGCTGATGTGCGTATTGCTTTTACTCGGACCCATTCCCGGTAAATGACCTAACCACACAAAATCTTTTGAGTCTTTCGTCTTTATGTCTTTGCCTGCCAGCATATCTCCTACCCAGCAGTCTTCGTTGGGATAGCTGCACGTCGCTTTGTTTAGGATGTCGAAAGCTTTGCGGCTCAGGAAGTATCCCGGCCCACCTTGGCAGTATGGCGTACCGTTGGGGTGGCAAAATACGTCTCCAAAGTAATCGTAGTTCTCGTAGCCACTCGCAAGCAAGCGCTCAACGGAGGCGTAGGTGTCAGCGAAGCACGAAAACATATATTCGTATCCTTGCAGTGTGGCCCATTTGATCTTCTCTTTTTGCTTGTTGGTCAGATCAAAGTAGGCATCATCGCTGTTCACTATTACCACGTCGTCTTTCTCACGAGCGGTTCTTCCAAAGAAGAATTTGTAGTCTACTCCCAAACGTTTTGCTTCGGCCAACCACGTCTCTCGCATGGCTGCGTGCCAGCCTTTGTCTTCGTACAGTTGGCAGCTAGAAATGGCAATCAACAGCTTGGACATGATAGGTGTTCTCTCCCATATTAGTTTTGGGTGCTCATTGCTTCGTCTCACTGGCCTAGTCATGTTCTGCGTCTACCATTAGCTGGATCAATTCCTTGAACCTAGTCTTTGGTTCCCAGCCCAGCACCTTCTTTGCCTTGCTTGCGTCTCCCAGAAGAATGTCTACTTCGGTGGGACGATAGTACTTTGGGTCGTTCACCACGTAGTCTTTCCAGTTCAGTCCCACGCGCTCGAAGGCCACATCAAGAAGCTCTCGTATTGTATGCGTCTCCCCGGTAGCAATGACGAAATCGGCTGGAGAAGGCTGTTGAAGCATCAACCACATAGCTTCTACGTACTCTTTTGCGTATCCCCAGTCTCTTTGTGCGTCAAGATTCCCAAGGGGCAACTCCGATTGTATTCCTCTAGCAATATTGTGCGCGGCGTTTGTGATCTTTCGCGTAACGAAGGTCCTGCCTCGTCGAGGACTCTCATGATTAAACAGAATGCCATTACAAGCAAAAAGACCACACTCCCGAGCGTGGACCGTGGCCCAGTATGCGAATAGCTTCGAAACACCATAGGGACTACGAGGGTAAAAAGGTGTGGATTCATTTTGTGGAACCTCTGCTACCTTTCCGTATAGCTCGCTGGAGCTAGCTTGATAAAACTTGGCCTCGGGGCATTGCGCCTTTACCGCTTCCAATAAGCGCAAGGTGCCCATAGCGTCTACGTCTGCTGTGTACTCGGGGCAGTCAAAGCTCACGCGTACGTGACTCTGTGCTCCTAAATTGTAAATCTCGTCGGGCCTCACTTTGCTCAGCAGTGCACTCAAAGCGCTGCCGTCTGTAAGGTCCCCGTAGTGCAAGTTCAGCCTGTCAAAGATGTGATCAATGCGCCCGGTGTTAATCGAACTGGATCGCCGTACTACGCCGTGCACTTCGTACCCTTTTTCCAAGAGAAGTTCCGATAGGTAAGAGCCGTCCTGTCCGCTGATTCCTGTGATTAAAGCTTTCTTCTGAGTCATCTTTTGTTGTCGCCCCACTTTTTTATGTAGGCACGCTCATTCTCATCGCACTGCGCTTGGATGTCTTCGTAGTATCCCCCCACGTTACGCATGAAGGTTTCGGTTCCCTGCCGCGTGAATCCGTGGTGTACTTTTACAAGGGGTGTGACAGCCAGCTTGTACCCGGCGTTTTGTACGCGTCGATTGTAATCTGCATCTTCCCAGCCGTACCCTTTAAAAGTTTCTTCGTCCAAATAGCCGACAGACTGTATGACCTCCTGTTTGATGAACGTACAGACAAGAGCTAGGTACTTTTCTGAATACTGAATCGGTGTGCTTGGGTCTGGATTCTTTTGCAGAGGATTATCTGCTCCCCCAATAATGTGTGGAGAAAGCATTCCAATTGCCGGATCAGAGTGTGCCAACTCAGACAGTTTTTCCAACGTATCAGGAGAGGTGAAAGTAACGTCGTCTCCTACGTAGAGTATGTCCGTTCCTCTTGCGACCTGTCTCCATCCCATGTTGGCATTGCCTGCCATCGAGAACTTTTTGGGGCCGTATACGCACAGCCAGTTTTTGGGTTCTGGAACCAGCTTACCATCTAGGACTACGACGCGATAGAAAGAGTTCAAGTCAAACAGCGTTTCTACGTTGCTTTTAAATCGTTCCCAGATTTCTGGGTACTTCGTCAGCACTATTAGCGTTACGGGGCGAATCATCCAACTCTCCTGAGTGGTCTGTGCAAAGGGCGCACTAGACGAGGTTGTTCTATTCTACTTGGTACTACTGCTTCTTCTCTCTTACTGCCTTCTTGCTTCTTTCTTTGGATGCCTTCTGATATGGCGTTGTTAATCAGGTCCCACTGATGCACGCTTTGCAGAGCCACATTAAAGTTGTGCTCCACCGCTGGCAATCTGGACTCGTAAAATTCAGGAGTCAACTGCGTCAACGTTCGCATCAGGTGCTCTACCGACAGGAAACACAGGTACCCTTTGGGGTCAAAGTACCTGTCCAAAGTGGTGCACCCCCAATACAAGGGAAAAGTCTTGGCTATGAAACAGTCCACCAGCTTTTCTGAGTAGTACCCGGCGTTCTGCGAATTCTCCACCGCAACGCTGTACTGCACTGGTTCTAACGTCACTCTCTTATCATCTATGCGAGGAGGCGAGCGATGCTTCCATACCTTTAATGCGCCAAAAGATTCCGGCAACGCTGCGTATATCTGCTGACGCAAT
>Ga0335069_10002242_pt1 | contig 29996 bp, 23 predicted proteins | sample Lox_Sample_11_FD_206714 | JGI IMG/M metagenome (GOLD analysis project Ga0335069, IMG submission 206714) | Soil microbial communities from Loxahatchee National Wildlife Refuge, Florida, United States - Lox_Sample_1.1 | ecosystem: Environmental > Terrestrial > Soil > Wetlands | place: USA...
TGCGGCCGCTTTCTCATCGCTGGCGTCCAGCGCGACGGCTCGAACCTTCTTATCGCCAGTCATTCGATTCACGTTAGCCGCAACTTCCCGGGCCCGCTTTATGTCGGTGTCAGCTAATGTCACCGCGTCCACTTGCGGCGTGCGCGCCATGTCGAAGGCAGCCGCCGAGCCCATCATGCCCGAACCAATCACTAGTAGTTTCATAAAGATCTCTCCGTAGGTATTCGTCGCCTGTGGCGAGCGGAGCAATTGCGCGCAGGTCGAGCCCGGGCAGCGCAATGCAGATTAGGAGGTGAGCAGAATTATCGGCTCAACTTGAAATAGGAGAGTGGGGAAAGTTAGAGCCCGGCAGGAGCGATGCGCTCGCAGACGTAGTGCCGTAGATCAAGGCGCAGGTAATTCACTCATGATCATAACACTGCGCTGGCTCAACAATAGAAGCGTTTTTGTCATCCAGCGAAGCAAAGACCTGTGTATTCCCTGACCGCACCGATGCTGCGAGCGAGTACACAGGTTCCTTCGCTTCGCTCAGAATGACAAGTCTTTTTTAGATGTATATTCGCTTATTCTTCGCTACCATGTAGAGCATGAACTTCGCTGCCCCGCTGCGTCGGGAGCTCTCCGTGCGGGCCCTGCAATACGCCCAGCAGCGCAGGCTCCCGCACAGCCTGAGCTACGGCGAAGCGCCAGCCGTCTGCTTCCCCACAGTCCGTGACGACCATGGCAACTTCTTCCCAGCCAGCTATCGAGCCATCCTCGCCGATCCAGCTTGGAAGCGCCGTTTAAAAAAAGTTCATACGCAGGGACGCCGCAATCTTCCATCTTCGGATCACGGAGGCTGGAGGGAGCTCGACTCCTGCAATAGTTCCGACGCGTTGTTGATGAATATCTTCTGCCACCCGACCGCGATTCGGAGCGGCGCCGCTTCCCTTCTCGGATGTGAGGGCTGCGCTCGTCCATTGTTCGGTTATCGCGCCCGCGTTCCCTTAATCACGGGGCATTCAGACCGCACCGAAATCGACATGCGCCTGGGCAATTTGCTGGTGGAAGCGAAGTTGACCGAATCGGATTTTCAGTCAGCGAGTCACCAGGTGATGGAGAACTATCGCGACTTCTCAGACGTTTTTGACAGCGCGCAACTGCCGCGCACTGAGAAGAAGTTTCTCTGCTACCAGCTTCTGCGCAACGTGCTTGCGGCTCACGCGCTCGGTTGCTCGTTTTGCGTGCTGCTCGATGCTCGCCGTCCTGATTTGCTTGAGGCCTGGTACGCGGTCATGCGTGCGGTACAGCCTATCGATCTGCGGACGCGGCTCAGGGTGCTGACGTGGCAGGAATTGGCGAGCGCGTTGCCACGAACGCTTCAGGCATTCCTGGCCCTGAAATATGGGATCGATCCGTCTATGTAACCGGATCGCCGTGAATCTCAAGTTCCATGGGCTCCACGCCGGCAGGCTTCGCCTGCGGCAAGCGCCCCGACCAGTTGGCCAGTCCCCAGAAGATTGCCGTGGAAGAACTCAGGAATCCCGCCACCGTGCCAATCACACGGGGGCTGTAGCGCGTGGACCCAATCCCGGCGCCCATCATCGAGATCATCATCATCGTCCAGGTCAGCGTTTCCATGGTGGCGAAGACGCGGCCGCGGTACTGGTTCTCCACCGTGCGCAGCAGATAGGAATAGTTCAAAATCGAATTGATCGCGATAGCGCAACGCGAAATGCTCATGAACACCAGCGCCAGCGCGAAACTGGGCGCCTGCGCGAACAACACGTAGGCCCCGCCGTGCACGAGGTAGTTGAAAAAGACCGTCCGCTTGTAGGCCTCAAACGACAGGCGCGGGCCGATCCAGTTGCCCAGCACTCCACCCACGAGCAGGCCCACGCCCGCACATCCCCAGAGCGCGCCAATCCCCACCGCGCCCGCCTTGAAGACGCCATCGCCAAAAAGTGCAAACAAGATCTGCGCCGCTCCCCCGCCCGTGGCCCATCCCACAGCCAGCAGGACGATAGCCATCACCAGCGGCACCGACCGGATGTAGCGCAGCCCCTCGCGATATTCATGCCACGGACGCACGACTTCCGTCTCGGTCAGGTCCTTCCGCTCCACCCGGAACGCCTTGCCTTTCGGCGCGCGCAGGTGCCAGATGGCCCACGCCGAAAACACAAACGAAAGCGCATTGCACACGAAGGCCAGCGTGTAGCCGACCGTCACCACCGTCGCGCCCAGAAACGCGCCGATGGTCAGGGTCATCCACTGCGTGGTTTGCGTCAGCGAATTCGCGGTGTGAATCTCGTCCTTATCGGCGATGGTGGGCAGGATCGACGATCGCCCCGCGGTAAAGAAGGGCGACGCTACCATCAGAAGCGCACTGAACACATACATCACCCAGGTGCGCTGGTGATGAACGGTCAAAATGAATCCCAGCGCAAAAACTGCGCGTAACACATCGCTCGCGATCATGATGCGCTTGCGATCGAAGCGGTCGAGCACCACGCCGGCGAGCGGACCCACGGTGACGGCCGGAACGGCGCGCGCCAGCATGATGCCGGTTACGACGATTCCCGAGTGGGTCAGCGCCATCCCCAGCGCAAACACCGCGATGTTATTGAAGTGATCGCCAATCTCGCTGACGACCTGCCCCATCCACATGTAGCGGTAGTTGCGGTTGCGGCGCAGAAGTTGGAGAAAATGGCGCATAGGGATGAACAGGGCCCGGCTGCCACATGAATGAGAAAGCAACGCGGGGCAGACGTCCGCGCCTCCGAAATCTGGGGGAATTTCTAATTTATCAGCTATGCGGGTGTGAAGAATCGGTAGGGGTTACGGGTTGGAGTCATGGTGGACCTGGCCGGGATCGAACCGGCGACCTCATCGTTGCGAATTATGAATCCTTTCTCATTTCCTGTGACACTGAAGCGTACGGAATAGTCACGAAGTGCAGTATCCATGAGGGTTTGACAGCGTCTTCTTCCTCTCCTTGTAGCATACAGCCGGATCGAGTGGGATAGCGTCGCAGGGATTGGAGAGCAGGGTTGCGACACAAACGCTGGCACAAAATCCCCAACCGAAGAAGTTTAAGCTAAGACCAAGGGGGGTGGGGGGATTGCGGAAAAGGGGACCCAGCCGTCCGACAGAGTTGAAAATTCGGAAATTCCGCTTCTACCTAACCCCTTTACGAAAAGCGAATCTCTAAGGCCGTTGGGCTTCGATCTTACAGGCCAGAGAAACATGGGACAAACGGCTGCCGGGGTGAGAACAGGAAGGGATGGAATATGCACCCCCTGGTCAAGTTCTGACCGCGCTCCCTTATGACGCAGTTATTTTCTTAAGCTCGGCCTTTATCAGATTCACGAAAACAGCCTCGTTTGACACTTCGAGAGGTGTTAAACGGAAGTGTGGGTAAGGTCTCCGTTGGGGCTCAAAATAGTCCCTTAATTGTGGATGCGCGGAATTGGAACACAACCCGCTCAGACGAAGGTTGGCCCCCATGTCATCAACCAAACCAACGAACGTTCTACCAAGATCTTTATCTAGGGTTCCAGCATAAAACTTACATTCCCATCCTCCAATCAAGCTCGCGGAAGGTGGGTCATCTGGTTGCTGGCGACAGCGGTTCGCGTCCGCCGCCCGCATGATACAGACATCCAGTTCGTGAGTCATCCTGCCGCCTTGAAACTCGACTCCCGCATGAATCTCGAAGTCCTGCCCATTGATGGCAAATTCTGCATACCCGTAGTTCCTCGCCCTGGAATAGATTTGTCCGGGGGCGCCGCGAAAGATGAACGGATTTGGCGGAGCTGAGATGCCACGCAGAACTGGCATGGTGTTTAACTCGCGTACTGCACGCAAGCAGAGTCCAAAAATGTATGCCTCGTATGCTTTTGGTTCTGCTCTTCGGACCAACTGGAACTGTCCCACACCGAGAGGATGGTCCAACAGAGCATCGATAGCATTTTCGAGTTCATTCAATGTTGCCATTAAGAGTTCTCGGAAAAATCGGTGAGACTCCGCAAATGGCTAAAGTTGGCTTCTTCTTGTCTAATGGAGTCTTCAGATATCCTATTCATGGTCAGTGTTCCTGGGTATTGCAGGGCCGGTCGGCCACCTGTCGAGACGATCTCCGTCTCGGATTGAACTTCAATTTCAAAGATTTTTTCATCGCCGCTAGACGTGTGGACAATCTGCTTCTTTTTTTCCCATGGAAACGCGTCTGTAGCGTTTGCTCCGATTGCAGCTTGGGCCATGTTGCCGTGACAGGAATTCGCAAACAATGGCTGCTCCACAAAATGCGCTCTGAGCACATCCAGCGCGACTTTAAGAGCTTCCTCCGGCGAATACGGAACGGTACGACGGTAGAATCGTAAGCTCTTTTTGCCGCGTCGCTCCTTCTCTTGGATGTCCTTTCCAGAATTAACCGCCACTGTCACTTCTGAGGCTAATTCTTGGTCACGTGCCGTGAGCTTCTCGATCAACCGCCTAAGAGCTTCCTCCGCAGTGTATTCGTGTTTCATTTCGATGAAATTTTAAAGCGCCTGTTGAGTTTTGTTTATGAGGTAAATCGTCCGCGAGAACCCCGAATGTAATCTCGATTTGCTTCTACTGAGATCCACTTGCGTCCCAATGACTCTGCCATTGCTCCCGTCGTGTTACTACCTGCAAATGGATCAAATACCAGATCATCGGGGCGTGTCAGAAACTTTATAAAAAATTCCACCAGACCTGACTGCATTCTGGCTGGATGGGCCTTCAACCCTTTGCGACGACAGTAGACCTGATACTGGTCAATCGATGAGGTATTTGAAAAGCTAAGGACATTCGAGGGAATTGAGCCCCCATTGTTCTTTAGAAAGGATTCTTTCCCAACCTTGTGCCCAGAAGGGCGTTTCCCAGAGTTGTATCGTCGCGATCTCAGCAACTCCTTCATTGAGTCACTATAGGATTGAAGAACACGACGATTGTCGGCGTATGGTCTGTCGGATGGGGCAAACCACCAAAGGTGAGTAAATGAATCCTTCACGCGAATTCGCTCAACGTTGACCCATTGTGCAGGGCTTGGCAGACGAGCTGGATTATGAGCAACGAATTGCTGTATTAGTCGGAGATTGCCTTTCGTTTTGAACGCAAGCAACGCTTCCATCGCGAGCGTCGACATTATCGGCCTTCCTGGCTCCCACGCGTTCCCGAGTTCTAGAACGATAGAACCACCGGGAGCCAGCATTTTCTGAAATGCTGGCGCAAACTCAGCCAGCCATTCGCGATACTGCGAGCCTGTCAGATTGCCATATTTTTTCTTTCTATTGAGGGGAAATGGCGGAGATGTAAAAAGAAGCTGAACCTTCCCTCGATACTTGTTGGCGATTTTTGAGCAGAGGAATCCTTCCGCCAAAGCGCGATACATCTTGCCACGTTGGGTAGAATACGCGCACGCGATGTTCTGTTTTTGTGCTGATTTCATTACGTCGTGCCCACGACAGTTTGCTTCGCAAATTTCTGGAGAATTCTTGAACTCGGGTGGTTCGCCAGTGAAACAAGCTTGTTCACCAGTGCGACAGGAACGAGCGAGTCGTCGTACATATCACACTTTAGCTTCGCCACATTGTGCAAAATCATATGCAGATTTGGAAAATCTTTTTCTTTAGGATCAGACAATGCATTTCGAGTAGGCAACGTTGCTACATGGACGTGTTCTGTCGCCGATTTGAAAATCACCTTGTTTCCGTAATAGGTCGTTACTCCATACGGACTTGAGGCATCGGCTTTGCCCGGTATTATGTACTTGTAGATGTAATCATCGTTCAGCAGCAACACTGTACCGGGTTTCAGAAGCTGTGAAATCTCATGAGCGTGTTCGACAAAAGCGCCACTTTTTTCCAAACCAGCCAGATAGCAGTTGTGTTGAGTGAATAGGAAATTCATCAATGCACGGAATGGTTTGTGCAGATTTGCTGTCTGTCCAAAGAATCCGAGGGGACCATCCTTAATGAAAAGGATTTCTTCCAAGAGCGATGGCTTCGTGGACAAGATGGTTCGAATGAGATGAGCAAGTATGATTTGCTCAACCGATGTCACAACGTAGGCGAGAATTCCACCCGCTCCCAGTTCATCGTCGACCACTTCGTGTAGTCTTAGCACATCGGTAAGATAGATATCGTTGTTGCACGAAGGACATGCGAAAGTGAACTCTTTCGTCATGGACTTCTTCTTTAGCTCTATCTTTGGCTCGCTGCAAACAGGGCAGCTAGCTAAACTCCAGGAATCAAGCCGAGCATCGAAGTCCTCAAAAATGACCCATTTTAAGGTTTCAATCAGACAACCTTCGTCGAGCTCATCCATGAAGAACCGGTAAAGAGTCTTTCTAACGGACGATTTGAGGGTCTTTTCGGGCTTTATCGTGACATTCCGAACAGGAAGCGTCAGTTTGATGCGTTGTATCTTTTTCAATTTTTGAATGTCGTCCGGATCGATAAACGGTTGGGATCCTAGATGTTCCAAATCTTCAAGAGCGAAAATTAGCGCACCAAATTGATAAAAACAGATTGTGGCGGACGGGAATTCCGATCGAACCGCGACTTCATTGAATCCCCCGTCTATAGCGATTATGTGTTTGATCGGATTTGAACCTGTGCAGGATACAGGTGAGCAGAGGCTAGCCGGAATCGAAACCGATTGCGCTGCTTTCGGAAGCTCACACGTATTCAAGAACGCCTGAACGGAGGGGTCTTTGATTACATGCCCGTGGGCAGACTTGCTGGCGTATTCGAACGGCCGCTTTCCGTACCGCGCAGAATATCCCATCGCTATTATTTACCTGTAAAACGGTCAATTTGTACTGGGACCACAAAAGGATTTGAGTATGTCTTCATTCTCGCGAAGCCCTTATCATTATTGGCGCTGAAACGGACTAGGGCGTCGGTAAAGTCCCCGAAGTCGTAGTACTTCTTGATTTCCTTGGTTTCGTCCTCGTTGTTCAAATGAGCGATGAACCAGTTTTGGGTGTTCTTGAGAATATTGGAGCTGATTGATGAAACCTCTTGTGTCGCGTAGATCAACCCAAGATTGAGCTTTGCGCCTTCCTTTGCGAGGCGATTGTAGATTTGGCTGAGATCCTTGTCTTCCTTCTTCGGAAATAGATTGTGGGCTTCCTCGAAGTAGAACTGCACGAAATTGTTGGGTGTGTTGGATATGAACCTTGCCATGGCATCTGAGAAAATATGCCGACAGATGCGTTCTGAATACAGGGTCTGGATTTCAGGGTTCCCCTGAGACAAATCAATTATCACAATGCGACCCGCGCGTAGCTGTTCAACAATCTCAACCTCGAAGGGTTTATCGACTGTCTCGGTATGTAGTTCAACGATGCCGCGGAGCTTGATGTATCCATCGACGTCTGCATTGCCGCCCGGCTTCCGTTTACGAGTCAGAAAGACCATGATGGCTTTGAGATCCTCATCAGCCCATTCATGCCCATTTTTCTTTTTGTAATCGCTAAAGAAGTCATGGTCCTCGTAGTTGTCCCAGATGGTCACGAACCAATTGACCGCTTGATCTAACGAAATGCTCTTGGAGGGATCGATTCCACCACCTTCTTGCACAAGTTCATTGAGTTTAGCGTTACCCGAGAATTTGACTTTAAAATTGGGTGGCGCTTTGAACCCTGCTCGATATAGACAGCATTGATAGGCTGCGACTTTCCGATCGTACCGAGTCTTGGCCGATATATTTGTGTCGTAGTCTTCAGGCTTTTGAACATCAACAACCTTGAAGCTGTCTATGTAATTCCCAATGCTTTGTGACAAGTGTGTACGCACGAGCTCGAACCCAGCTGGTACGTCCCTGTAAAAATTAACTTTCATGACTTTGAATCCGACCTTTGGGATAGTGCTATATCGGATTGTTAGTTCCTTAAAAAGCTCAAAAATAGCGGTCCCTTCGTCCTGCATGTTAGCGTTCGCATATTCGCCGTTGATGTCGAAAATGATCTGACCCACGGGATATTTTGGAATGCCGGATTTATTAAATGGCTCTAAAGTATCCTCGGGATGCTCTTTCACAGGTTTGCCCAGCGTGTAGGGTGCGCCTGCGCCCATTTGCACGCTGGATTGAATGATCTTTTTCACCGTGTTTGACTTACCTGTCCGAGTCATTCCGAATAGAGCTGTCCTCTTGCCTAAAAAGTCGCGGGGCGCAACGTAAACCGGAACCTCAGGGTCGTCCTCTTGGAATCTTCTGCTTGAGCTGTAACGGACCTTGCCTATCTTGATGTCCGTCGGGTTACCGGTAATGCCGCCCTCTCGAAAATTCACAATTGCCTCAAGAATCTCTGGCGCGGGCTTTATCACGCGGTAATTGTGGGCACTGTAGAAGTTTTCAACGTCAGCTCCGAAATTGAGTCTCCCGTCGATATCTTTGTAGAATGTTCCGAGAGCGCGGCACTGAACGCCTGAGAAGCCGAATTCGTACTTCGTAAATGTATCGAGCTGAGACTCCTTGCCGCTTGTTTTGAGGTTATCTTTGTAGTACTCCACCATGGCTCCAATAACGTCAGCGTCGGTGGGAAGTTTTGCCGGAGCGATCACCCTCAACAGGAGGGCTTCAGCGATCTCTTCCTCATTCTCGTAATAGGCGAGTAGAAAGCAACCTTGTGGAAGGCCGTGAGCTTTTTGTTTCCAGGCGTCTGCGACTAGCAGCAACGCGGACGAGTAGTCCAGATGGAAAGGGCGACCGACAAACATTCCGGTTCCATGTTGCCCTGTTTTGGGATCTTTCTCGAATAGATCGGCTGTCGCGAGTTTGACTATCTCAGTGGCGAGGGACATCTGGAACCTCCGTTGCGCCTAATTTCACAACAGCAAGGCTAATTCCAGCAAGGTGATTTTAGTACTGGCCACTTACTGGATAACAAGCGCTTGCTGAAGTCATCTCACTAAATGGTCTCCGACTCGATGCGACTTCGAAAGAAGTGCTCCGTTGCTGCGTCAAGAAACGTGACATAGCAACCCTTCATGCCTCGACTCAAAAGCACCCGGTACGTATTCTTCACATTTCGTAAGAACTCGCTCTTTGAGCGACGGACTACTGCGTCGGCGGACTGCGACGGGTCTCCAATCCACGTCGCGCTGGAGGAATCAAAGACTAGGTCCTTCCCGAAAATGACGCCCACGTAGTCAAATTCAAAACCTTGAGTGGTATAGATACAGCCGACCTGATCAATCCCTCCGGCTTGGTAGGCCCATAAACTTTCACGTGGAATGCCGGGGGCAAGATGGCCAGCATCCGATTTGGCATTCCACGGACGCGCATAATCGCCGATTACAACATCGTTAGGCAATCTTCCACTGGGGAGCGGATCAGACCATTTCCAGCAGAACCCAGCTGTGATTCTTGCAGTGAGTCCCTGTCTCACTTTTTCGCGAATAGCCTGATCAAGTGCCGATGGCGACTCCAGGATTTTGAAGTCGAACTTCGGCTCATCCATGTTCCAAATGACATTGGCTGTTCTCTTGATCTGGAGCGTGTTGTTAATCCAATTCACGAATGCCGCCGAACCTGCACATCTGAACTGCGCTTCTAGTTCGTAGTCTAGGATCGTACAGTTATCTGCCTTTGCATACTGACGAATGTAATCAGAAGATCCGATTTCGCCTGGCCTTACTACTTGGTCGTCATCAATGAAGAAGACCGTCGTCTTGCTGGCGTTAATCAATTCGCCGATCTGTGGCCCTTTGCTTCGCTTGGCACGTGGAGTAAATCGAGAATTGCTGGTTTCACGGATTCGGTGTGCTTCATCGCACACCATTACATCAACGTCACCGTATCCAGCGGCTGCGTACCCATTGAAATACTTAATCTGCTGTGAGGCGCGAGTACCGACGATCTCGCGTACAGTGGTGGTGAACGCTCTTGATCCTGTTACATAGTGTGTGTTGAGACCCTTGCCGGAAAGATCCCCGAGCAGATTCATGGCGATTACGGACTTTCCAGTACCAGGCCCACCTTTGACGATGATTACGCACTTCTTCTTCCCTCTGACCCCGTCGTCTGCTGCCTGCATCACTCGGTCATATACCACCAACTGCTCATCTAGAAGGGTGTATTGGGAATTTCCCTTGATGATGGCACTAACGTGGTCGAGCAGCTTTCGCGAGGCTCGATAACGACTTTGCTCAATGGTCTTGAGGATCTCGCCGTCATCTCCATTAGCTACGTGCGGCCGCAAGTATGCGATTAGCTTTTCAACGTCGTCCCCTGTGAACAATGGAAACCTGTCGACCAGATCCCTGAACTTCTTGGCGAATAGAACGTCGGTGGCATCGCAGGAGTAGTTATGAAGGTACGAACAAGCATTGAGTTGTATCCCTGAATCCGGGTCGAATGCGGTGTGTGCGTCTTCTAGATATGTCTTGTACTGTCCAACCTGAGCTGACGGGTGGAGAACGTCACGCATATTGCCCCCGACCCATGTACTCAGCTCATTTCGCCCATTTCCATCTTCGCACTTATCCCATTGTTTGAGTTCGACGATGACAGCGCTTTCACGACTCCAGTTATTTCGGCCAGTCACCAGGCAGTCGAGACGCCTAGATGTCAGCGGGAGTTGAAACTCAAGAATGACTCCATTGTTCAGCAGATTCCCTTCTTGAAACACTTGTGATACCGCGCGAAGGGAATTGCGCCATGAATTTACTTCACTAGGCGCAGGTTGAAAGCGGAATTCGTGAAAGAAAGCGTCCGTTAGCTTGGTCGCTATTCGGTTCTTTGTTGTGTCATCGATCAGGCTTGCTGTGGTTCCTGAATACAGTCGCATCGACAAGTTGTCCGAATTGTAGCCAGATGGGAACGCACTAGGCTACTTCATACTCTTGCGGATGGGAAGGGCTCTTACGTGCTAGATTTCACCTGAACGAGATCCGCTAGAGTCTGCCAATGTCTCGGATGCGGACGATACCCTTGTCGAATCTTGCTTGCGTACCACTTTGAAACCCCAAGTGCCAATCGAATGGCTGACATAGAAACGCCAGACAGAAAAGGCTGGATTTGTTCCTTGAACAATGCAGGTGTTAGCCAAGCCGGTTGATCGGACTCCTTCCAAGAATGCTGTGCTAGTGCGTTCTTCCGAGCTTTGGTTGCTCGCTTTAGCTTGAGCTTCAGGGCCATTTGCCGTTAGGCGACCGATTCGGCGCAGCAGCTAGCATGTTCCTGGTCGCATCCGTATATTTTGAAAGAACGGCTAATCACACGGGCAATAGCGATTGGATAGTGTGACAAGTCGGTCAGAGCCGCGAGAATAGCTGCGAAAGGGTGGCCTTCAATCCCTTCGCGATCAAGTCAAGATTCAAAATCGAAATATTCCGTTTTCCGCGCTCCACGTCCGCGAGGAAGCTCCGATCAATGCCGACCCGCTCGGCAAATTCCACCTGAGTCCAGCCGTGCTTCTTTCGAAGCTTCCGAATTCGATCTCCGAGGCGAGTCAGCAGGTCATCGGGCATGACCCCGGATGATCGCGTGTTGCGCTATTACGACAAATCGTGTTTACGCAACAGTCTGGTGATCGGGGTCACTGCTATTCGTAGTGATCGCTGCTAGATTTCTGTTTGTGAATAGAGAAACCCCCAAACCGCCGTCACGAAGAGTAGTCCGATGGCTTTCGGTGGTCCTATCAGTCGTAGCATCGATCTTCACTGTTGGACCCGTGATGTGGCTTTGTTATGTGCTCCTCATTCGCGGCGTTGATGGCACACGGCCCTTTTGGCTTCAATGGGCCCTTTATGTGTACCTTTATGAAGCCCATGCCGAGGACCTCCTATTGCTCGGAATGTCCGGCTTGGCGCTGTATGCGCTAGTCCTTAATATGGATCACGAACGACTTCAACATGGATCGTTTCGAAGGATATGGGGATGGGGGTTGGCGTTTACTATTGTTGGCGGACTCTTCGCGCTCATCCATCTAGCGAGCGATTGACCCAACGCTGACTTTCGGTACTATCCGTAGCCTGGTGACGACAGCACTGGGTCACTCCTTGGAACGCCCCGTGAGGGGGACGCTATCTGCTCAGTCAAAAGGGGTTAAGGTAGAAGACAGTACTTCAAGTCGAGAGCCTGAGGAAAAACGCCCTAAAAGCCTTCGCATTCCACTGCTTCGCTTCGATGTCAACGTCTAGGTAACGGGTGAGGACTCGAATTGTTGAGAATCCGGCGAAGAGCGACAACCTCACCCCTTAGAGCGTGTCTTCTACCCTAACCCCTTTACTTTAGCCATTGCCTACGTAGATTTGAGTCCCTTCCATATAGCGCGACACGGGGGTAACACAACCGGTCCAGGACGGTAATCAGAGAAGAGTGAAATGATCCTTTCGCCTGTCTTGCCTTCTCGCGGAGGCTTTAGCGGTTCTCGTTACGAAATCCGGAATTTCGCACAATCTGGCCGTGCTGTTCTTACCTGATACCGAGAAGACTTGCGCCCATCTTTCCTGATCACGTTTCGATTTCGTAACAGGAAACCTTCGCTCGTTGTTTCCACATGGCAATCCAAGTAGTGTTCCGCCCCATCAGCGAACAGGATCGGCCCGTTAGAGCGGCGGATTTGCAGTTCCGTTAATCTTTCCTCGCTGCTTCCCTTTGAAGTGCAGATGGATAAACGTCAGTGCGATCTGGCGGCGAGTAGACGTGTGGCTTGACATCGCGCCACCTCACATTTACGGATCGAGCTGGAGGTTTCTATTAGCTTCAGGAGGATGTACGTGACTTTATTTGGAGATAGTAGACTGTCCGCCCTCGCGAAGAGGTCTCTCGTTTGCAGCCCGTTCGGGCCAAAGCGAGCTTCGGAAGCCGTAAGCTCTTTCAAGAATGTTATGCCCGGGAGAGTCGTTGGTCTTTTTGCAACCCTAGTGTTTGTCTTTACGGCGGTCGCATTCACACAGGTGACTCAACTCAGCGATGGTACGGCGCCTCCGGTTCACGGAGTAGGTCACAACTACGAGGGAATGCTCAACGAGACTGTGAATCCGTCCACAGGTGGATTGACCGTCCACATTGACATACCCGTGGCTCCAGGTCGAAAGCTGACAGTACCGCTTGGGTTCGAATACAACTCGGGACAAGCATGGTTCTTGGCAAGAAGGTCTCAGTACGCGCCATCCTGCGTTGACATCAACGGGCAGTGTCCTCACCCGCAAGGTTATGCAGTCAATAGCGCGGCGACCGGTATCCTCACATGGGGCGGGTGGTCCACAACGTTTCCGCAGTCGACCTACCAAAGCTACCAGCAATATGAGTATGCTCAGGTCAACAATTACAGTTATCCGTGTCAGGTTGATACGGCCTTTATGTTCAAGGATCCCTCCGGTGCTTCCCATCAACTGAATCTTTCCCATCTAAACCCTAGCTATACCGGTGCTTGCAATGGTACTTCCCCGAAGCTGGTCGAGGCGGATACGGCAAATGACGCCTATTACCAAGCTTCACTCCTGGGGTTCGGATACCCTAGCGTTGTCGGCCCGGATGGTACGGTATATGACTTTTTCAGCGGCGTGCCTGACGGGGGCGGAGGTTCAGGTCTCGCAGCGCTACCATATAAAATCGAAGACCGCAACGGCAATGTCGTGTACGTATCCACGCGGTCAGGCTTATCCGTCACTGATTCCGTTGGCAGGAATGAAATCACAATCTCGCCCGGATGGGGCAGCGTAGGGACCACTGCGGTTAGCGCAGCAGGTGAGAGTTACTCGCTTACTTGGCAACAGGTCAATCCAAGCGGCATGCCGATTTCGGTAGTTCCGGATAGCTGGTCTGGAGCGTATGGGTGCATTTCGATACCCAACGTTGCCGGCATGGACAATCCAGGTGTAGTGCTGGGTAGCCTAGGAACATACGGAGTAACGGCGATTACACTACCCAATCACCAGCAATACAAATTCTCGTACGACCCAGTGACCGGATTCATTTCGAAGATCACATACCCTTCCGGCGGATGGGTCAGCTATACATGGGGCAAGAACCCTCGTTCCTCTGGAATCGGCTTCAACGATCAAAATGGGCAAGTTGCCGCGTGTGCTTATCTCTACGATACTCCAGCGATCACGCAGCGAAAGGTGAGTTTCGATGGTTCCACGATTGCTCTCCAGCAAACTTTCACTTATGCCACCACGTGGGGCACCACCAACGGCGGACTTCCAGCCGGTGGAACATGGAGCAATAAGAGTACGACGGTCATCACATCAGACCTTGTCGCGGGTACGACTTCAAAAACTGTCTATAACTACGGGTGGGTTCCCGGACCTGCACCGATCTCTTACCTCGCCGATAATCAGAGCGGATTTACGAACCAAGTAGCAGTCGAAAGTACTGTACAGCACTATGGTTATTCACCATCGTATCCGTTGCTCAAGACTGAGACGAAGGGGTGGTTTAGTGCCTCGAATCCTCCTCTTCTTGAGTGCGCCTTTGAGACCCTGGATAACGGGCTCGCTTCGGGTAAGTTTTATCAGTATCGCCCAAACTACGTTTTCAACGGTGGCCAGATCACCGACGTTAAGGAGTTCGCCTTCGGGCAAGTAGCGGCTTCCGCGTGCGCTTCCAGCGTTGGACTCCCTACGCTGCCTACCCCGGTTCGTGAAACGGTAACAACGTATCAAACGTTCGCCAACACACCAATCTATCCGTCCAACCCCTCCATTCTTGATCGCCCGGCCAGCATACAAATCTTCGATGGCAGTTCCGGCAGTTCTGTTCTGGTAGCGGAGACCGATACTACGTATGACGAAACATCGATTGGTTCCGTATCCAGTTTGGTCGCGGGGACTCATGACGAAACCAACTATCCATCTACAGTGGCCAGTCCTAGGGGCAATGCCACTACGGTCACACGCAAGTGTCCGCAGACCACATGTCCGGGAGACTCGGTCACGAAGTACACCTATGATGAAACGGGGCAGATCACCAGTTTGAAGGATCCGTGTGGGAGCGGAACGTGTAGTGATGTGACCGGAACGAATCACACAACAACGTTTTCGTACACCGACAATTTTACCGTCTTTTCAGGCGGGCAGAACGTGGCATGCACGACCAGTTGTCCGGGATCCGCTAATGCTTTCGTTACGACAATCACCGATCCACTTGGGCACTCAACAAGTTTTTCCTATGATTACAACAACGGGCAGTTGACAAATTCCACGGATGCCAATTCTCAGACAACCAGCTACATCTATAACGACCTGTTAGCTCGGCCTACTCAAACGAACTTCCCCGATGGCGGCCAGACCCAGATTAGCTACAACGATAGCGCCCCCAGCGTCACAACTTGCCAACTCATCAGTGGCACAGCGGGTGCGTCCTGTGACGCGACCCACCCTCCACCTGGATGGAAGACGATTCTTTCCTCGCTTGATGGCCTCGGGCACGTAGTACAAACAGAACTTGTCTCAGATCCGGATACAGCCACATACACGGCCACCCAGTTCGATGGTCTCGGGAGGACCTACAAGTCGTGGAACGCAACACGGTGCTTGCCGCCTACAACAAATTGTTCAACTGAACCGACTTGGGGATATACGACGTATGCATATGACGCCTTGGGGCGCAGCACGACGGTCACCGAACCCGATGGCTCCCAATTTACGACAACATATTCGGGCAATCAGACGACGATCAGCGATGGGGCGGGTAACCAGCGGATCTCGCAGAGCGACGCTCTCGGTCGACTTATGTCAGTTTGGGAGGCTCCCAACGCCACAGGCTACAATTACGAATCTGACTACCAATACGACGCGCTCAACAATCTGATTTGTGCGGTCCAGAAGGGAACGGACACGACTGCGTTCACAAACTGCGCCTCGGCGCCGGCGATCTGGAGGCCCCGCAACTTTCAATATGATTCCCTGTCGCGCCTGACCAGCGCCGGAAACCCAGAGTCGGGGACCATTACCTACAATTACGATCTCAACAGCAATCTTGCCTTCAAGACATCTCCTCTCCCTAACGCGAGCGCCGGCACATCGACCGTGACCGTGAACTACACCTACGATGCCGTGAACCGACTGACGAAAAAGAGCTATACCGGAATGACAACACCTCCGAATCCGACGGTTCAGTACGGATACGACGCAGTTCCCCTGTCCGGGTGCTCTCCCGCGCCACCGACGCTGACTGACAGCAAACCGATTGGACGGCGCACATCTATGTGCGATGCCTCTGGGGCCACTTCGTGGGCACACGATTCGATGGGGAGAGTTCTCAGCGAGAAGCGAAAACTTGGCCCGACGGGCGTGCCGACGACCAGCTATTCCTACAACTTCGATGGATCCCTCGCCAACCTGACTGATCCGCTGACCGGGAAGGTGATCACGTATACAATCGGCGGAGCAGGCCGACCGCTGTCAGCCGTCAACGGCACACTAAACTATGTGACCAACGCCACATATGCTCCGTTCGGCGGACTTGCCAGCTTGGTTAACGGCCAAGCCACAGGGTTCGCCGGCATCAACACGGCGGACACTTACAACAGTCAACTGCAGCCCATTCAGCACTACGTCACGACGGGCACAATATCCTCTGCGACTCTGAGTCAATTGCAGTCGCTGCCATGTCCCACAACCACGGCGACGATCATGAGTCGCAGCTACAACTTCGCAGCCGGATCAAGCGATAATGGCAACGTTCAATCCATCACCAACTGCCGCGATACGACCCGCTCTCAGAACTTTCAATACGATCCCCTGAACCGCATCAAGCAAGGAAATTCCACTGGCCCGCAATGGGGAGAGGCTTACACTATTGATCCTTGGGGCAATCTGAAGAATCGTGGACAGGTGAGCGGCAAGACGAACTACGAGCCGCTGAACTGTGCGCCCAATGGCAAGAATCAGCTCACTACTTGCTATTCCTACGACATCGCTGGAAACCTGATTACGAATAGTCCGGCCAACTACACCTACGACGCCGAGAACCGCATCGTTTGGACTGGAGGCTACAGTTACCTTTATGACGGTGACGGCAATCGCGTTGAAAAATGTACGGCGACCCAAGCTCAGGCAGGAATGTGCCCCAGTGGGGCGACTGGGACGCTATACTGGCGAGCAACGAGCGGAGAGACGCTGGTGGAAAGCGATATCTCACCCACCAATCTTCAGAACGAATACATCTTTTTCAATGGCAAACGTGTGGCGCGGCGCGACTCCGCAAGCCATGTACATTACTATTTCTCAGATCATCTGGGCTCAAACGCGGTCGTCGAGAACGCAACAGGAGCAGTCTGCGAGCAGGATATCGACTATTATCCGTATGGCGGGGTTCAAAACGACTACTGCAGCGGAACGTCAGTACCTCAGAACTACCGGTTCATCGGCAAAGAACGGGATGCGGAGAGCAGCTTAGATAACTTTGGAGCTAGGTACTACGCCAGCAGCATGGGCCGCTTCATGACCCCGGATTTCGGAGGGCCGATGCCTACTTCTGATCCTGTGCCGTGGGCTGATTTGAACGACCCTCAGACCCTGAATCTCTATGCCTCCGTGCGGAATAATCCGACTTCGTATTCAGACGAGGACGGGCATACCTATCACGTCTGCGATGAGCACCACCAGAACTGTAGTAATGTAAGCGACGAACAGTTTGCACAAATGAAGAAGAGCGCGCAGCAATCGGGAGAGACTTGGAATAACGGGAATATCTACCTGCAGGGCGAGTTGAAGGGGACGTATAACCAAACCGATGTTGACCTGAACCCGAACGCGCAGGCCGTTCTCTCGCAGCCCGTGCTCCGATACGCGCAGGGTACGGTCGATCATTATGTTGCTCCCATCCTGTTCGGGGAAATGGCACTAGCAACTGCCGGCGCGATAGCTTTGGAGGGTGGGCTTACGACTTTGGAGTTGGGAGCTGAGGCGGAAGCTGAAGTAACTCCGTCCGCAGGTCAGTTAGCACAAGCAGAACGGGTAGTACAACAGAATGGCCGTAAATCTGCCGAAAAAGCCCTTCGTACTTTAGAAAAACGGCTTGCAGAGCACGAAGAAAAAATCAGAAATGCGACCGGGCACACTAGTTCAATGGAACGAGAGGTTCAGAACTTCAAACAACTCATCCAGGCCTACAAGAGTGCCATTGGAAAAATGTGAAATGAGTGGACTGTTACAAACGAAAGAGGCTTTCCAAGACCTATTGGGGCGACTTCGCACTGCTCCGGTGATCGCGAACTATGGCGCCGAAGAAGCGGCGACGTTAGCACATGCGTTCTCTGATATCGAGGAATCGGTGCGAAAGTTCTTAGACGAGCAACTTCCCAAACTGGCGGATTCGTCAGTGCAGGGTGAAGCGCTAGAGGACTTGCTTCTGGATATCCGAGAGGATTTTCGCCACGTTCTCTACCATCTCCACGACCCGGAGTTTTTTCGAGTCCTAGAACCCACGCACGAATGGCTGACGCTCACATCGGAGAAGAAGTAGTGCGGCAGCTCTGTCTCATGATCATGCTGCTATTCCTGCTGGGAATGTCGGCAGCTCAGGATGCGATTGTTGGGGTACCATCGGCAACCGCAAATGAGCACATCCTGAAAAAGATCGATCCTGAATATCCGCCACTCGCGAAAACCGCGCGGATACAAGGCAAGGTTCTGCTCAAAGTGACTATCGCCAAGGGTGGTGATGTCACTTCCGTAAAAGTTCTGAGCGGTCATCCCATGCTGGCTCCGTCCGCGATTCAAGCGGTCAAAAAATGGCAGTACAAACCGTTCCTCGTTGACGGCCAGCCCGCCGAGGTGAAAACCGAAATCGAGGTCCCATTCTCGTTGGGAATATCCGAAGCGGATTACAAGAAGGAACAGGACGCCTCTAACGCTTACTTCAAGCAGGAGGACAAATGCCGATCGCTCATAAAGGCCCAGCAGTTCGCAGAGGCCGAAGCAGCTTGTAAAACGGGGGTGGACCTAGCCGAGAAACTACCAGCGAGGCGTCAAATGGAGAGACTCTCGGCGTACCGGAATACTGGAGTGGCGCTCTTTTACCAGCGAAAGTTTAGTGATGCGCTGGGCCTCTATCAGCACGAGCTTTCGATCGCGCAGGCGACGCTTAAGCCGGATGAAGCTGAGCTGGGGTACGCCTACCACGATGTGGCTTTGGGGCTGCACGGTACCGGTGATCTGCAGCAGGCGAGGTCGTACTATGAGCGAGCCGAAACTACGTTGGAGCAAGCGCGTGAGCACATCGATTCAGCCTTTCTAAAGAACCAGTACTCGGGATCGATCAAATCGGTTTTGCTGGACTATGTCGTGCTCCTGCGACAATCGGGTGACAGTTCCGGGGCAGATGCGGCTGAGCGGAAGGCAAAATCAATCGTGGTTAGAACCGACCTAAAGGACAACTAGCATCAGTCCGATCCGACCGACGACCAGAGCAGCTTCCTTGACATCAGGACGGGCAGGGCGAGCGATCCGGGAGCGGGGGAGAGGGGAGGTGTAGTGCACCCCGCCAAACTAGACACACGGGGCCGTGTTTGAAGTAAGGGTTTGGGCGAACCTGGCACGAGCATCGTGCGGGGTTCGTCCGTGGAGTCCGCGATGCGGACGATCGTGATTGTACTCCTCGATCCAGCGTGAGATGCTCAGCACGGCCTGGTCGAAGTTCTGGTATTCGTTGAGCCACACCTCCTCTTCTTTCAAGCTGCGATGGAACCGCTCGATGTAACTGTTGCCCTCGGGATGGTTGTAGGCCGTCCGTCGATGCGTGATGCCCAGTCGGTTCAGGGTTTCCACATACCGTGCTGAAGTAAATTGCGTGCCGTTATCTGTCGTCAGAGTCAAACCCGTTCCACGAGAACCGAAAGGCAACAGCTCCAACACGGCGCGATTGAGCGCTGCTAGAGCCTCTTCGGTGCGGCAGCGCAAACTCAAGTCCCAGCCGACGATCTCGCGCGTGCAGCAGTCGATCACCGACACCAGATAGGCCCAGCCCACACTCGGTCCCGCCCAGACCTTGGTCATGTCCGACTGCCAGACGTGATTAGGATGCAGTGCTTCCACCTTGCCCCAGTCCTTTCTCCGCGAGACCCGGAAGCGGCGCTGGCGCACCAGCAACCCGCGTTCCCGCATGACACGTAACACCCGCTTGCCGTTGACCACCAGTCCTTGCTTGCGCCCCAGCCACCAGACCACGCGGCGATAGCCGTAGGCGGGCTTTTCACCACAGGCCAGGACGATTTCCGCATCCTGCGAGCGATCCGCACGACTGCCGCGCGGTTTCGCCTGGTAGTAGAGGCTCGACCGGCTGATTGCCAATGTCTCGGCTACTAACTTCACTTCTTTGCCTTGGGCCACCAGTTCCCGTGCCGACGAATGCGCCTGCCCGCAGCTCACTCGCCCAGCACGTTTTTTAAGATCTCGATCTGCAGATGCGATCGGCCCAGCGCCCGCTCCAGTTGCTTGATCCGTCTCTCTTGCTCGGCATCGGGCGGCGCGGCTGCGCTTCTCCCCCCAAGCGCAGCCTTGGCTCCCGCTTCCACTTCATCTTTCCAACGGTAATAGAGATTAGGCGCAATCTCGTACTTGCGGCACGTCTCGGCGACGTTGCCACTCTTCAGACCTTCGAGCACGATCTGCCATTTCTCTTCGGGAGTTCTCTGGACTCTCGGCTTTCTCGACATTCTCGCCTCCTGGCGGAGGCCCCAAGCCTACTCAACTTCCGTGTCCAGTTCTACAGGGGTGCACTAAACTTCTCTCTACTTGATATGACACGCCAAACGCCAAGAAACTAACACTAAATGTTCATGAAGTTTGTCATCCTTTCACGCGCTTGAAAAAGTCCCTCATAGTATTAGACCCTCAGAATCGCTAAAACCTAACACGGTTTTTGTCGCGGACAGGCAAGCCTTCGTTTCCTTAGTCTTCGAGGTCTTCCTAGCTCTCCCCTTCCCATGGACATGACAGGTGTTCAGCACAAACCCCTCTGTTTTAGGCAAGTTGGCGACTTGGTCGCTGAATTTCCCCCTTAGACATGTAGGAGGGCGGAAAAGTGTCCTTACACAAGCGAAACCGAATTTGGCACACGGCATTCACGGTAGACGGGCAAAGATTTCGGCAGAGCCTGGAAACTACTGACTGGCGTGTGGCTCAGGCAAAAGAAAAGGAACTCATCGCTGAAGCAAAGGGCGGCAAACTCGCACCGAAGAGACTGCCGATCGCGAGACTCACATTCCGAGACGCGGCAGAACGGTTCATTCAAGATCGAGTTGAACGACTTGCCGCGCTCAGTGTCCGAACCGAAAGAGAACGGGCCAGGATGATCAATGCGACCTTCGGCAACATCCCAGTTTTCCGGATCACCCCAGACTCGATCCTAGCCTACATTCGGGCACGCAAGGCGGAGGGCAGATCCAACGCGACGGTAAATCGGGAGTTGGACATCATTCGAGGTGTATTGAAGAAGGCGAAGCGTTGGCATCTTTTTGCTGACGAGATTCATCCCCTGCCAGTACGCCAAACCGTTGGACGAGCCCTCACAGTTGAACAAAAGTCACACTTGCTGATGGTGGCGTCATCTCGCCCAGACTGGCAGAATGCAGCGTTCGCAGCTATCTTAGCGCTTAACACTACGATGCGCGGATGCGAGATCAAACAGCTTCGGTGGCGAGATGTGAATTTCGAAGAAAAAATACTTCTGATTGGGAAGAGCAAGACTGAAGCCGGAGAGCGTGTTATTCCACTGAACATGGACGCCTGGGATGCCATTCTTTCGCTTTACAGACGCGCACAGCGCATCGGAGATGTCCTCCCCGACGAATATGTCTTCCCTGCTTGCGAAGCAGGCCATTTCGACCCCAAGCGGCCCATCACCGGGTGGCGCACTGCTTGGCGCAACCTCACAAGAGCCATTCACTGCCCGAAATGCGGCAAATTTCAACCTCCTGGAGGCGTCTGTTCCGCTCCGAATTGCCAAGCCGATATCAAGGGAATCAAGAGCCCCCTGTCGGGACTTCGATTCCATGACCTTCGACATCACGCGATCACAGAGCTTGCAGAATCGCAAGCAAGCGATGGCACGATAATGGCAATCGCGGGGCACGTCTCTACGAAGATGCTGCAGCACTATTCCCACGTCCGGCTACAAGCAAAAAGAGAGGCTCTCGATGCACTTGCAACCAAGCCTGCAAAGATGGCGGTTTGGGTTGGAGAGGCTAGGAGTTCTGACACAAAAGCTGACACAAATGGCGTTGCGCGGCACGAGCAGTTCCCGCAAGTGATTGAAAATATGGTGGACCTGGCCGGGATCGAACCGGCGACCTCATCGTTGCGAACGATGCGCTCTCCCAGCTGAGCTACAGGCCCTTGGAAGGATGGATTGTGAAGTGCCCGTTTATTTTAGCAGCCATCTTTGCTTGGAACCAAACAGGGCGCGAATTTCACCACGGAGGGCACAGAGTTTCACAGAGGCCCTCTGTAATTTCTGTGGTCCCTTCTTAATTTGTACATGCTTAGTTTCGAATTTTTAGCCATTCGACTACGTTACCCCGGAGTCTCGGCTCGGGCCGTAGCTGCAAATTTCACCTTGACGAAGCTTCGCCGCCTACGTCTAACTAGGAGTATCTGGCTTCTGGGGCCGCAGATTTCTGCATGTTCACGCAACTCAATCCCGCCAATAGCCGCCGCACTGTCTGGCTACGCTGGGGATCGGTGTTGCTCCACGGTCTCGTCCTGGCGTGGTTACTGCATGCGCCCGAACCGATGTTGCTGAATCCTCAGTCGGTGGCGCTCGGACAGAATGGAACTTCGGTCACGCGCCTGTACTGGTCCAGCAAGAATCCCGACGACAGCTCATCCAGTTCCTCCGACGAAGCTACGCAGCGTTACCGCCACCAGCGGCTCGGCCACGAAAAGCTGACCTGGAAAGCCCAAGCGCAGGTGGCCAAGAACGCAGCACAAAAAGCGCTAGCTCGCGCTAACGCCGAGGATACTTCCACTACCCAGACTCTGTCCGCAAGCGGTCACGGAGCGCAGGCAGGGCTCCCATACGGCACTCTGGCCAGCGGCTCGTTCTACGGCGATGAAGTACGTCCCGCGCTGCCCATCGCAACTTCCGATCCGGTGGTCTGGCCGTGGCAGCTGCCGACCTCTCCGGGCAACGAGGTCATCGAAATCACCATCGATGAGCGCGGCGAAATTGTTCACAAGGTCGTGCTGCAGAGTCTCGGTCCCGATATCGACAACAAGTGCCTGGCCGCTCTTGAGAATTGGCATTTCCATCCCGCCACGCGCAATGGCTCGCCCATCGCATCCAAGCAGGATGCGGTCTTTCCCTTCAAAGCGCGCGGTTAGTCCCGAGCCGCGCAGCCGCCCGCTCAGCCGCTATAATGAATGTGTGACCGACAATGCAGTTGAGCAAGTGGCTTCGGCGGATTTCCCGACCCGCTGGGGCAAGTTTCGCATTTACGGGTTCCGGGGCCATTGTGGCAGCGATGGGGACCGCCGTGTGGAAGAGGCTGTGGCCCTGGTCATGGGCGACGTGACCTCGCGCCCGCCCCTGGTTCGGATTCACTCCCAGTGCCTCACCGGGGATGTTTTTCATTCCCTTCGCTGCGACTGCCGGCAGCAGCTTGAACTCTCCCTAGAACTGATCACCGAATCAGGCGCCGGCATCCTGATCTATGAGCAGCAGGAAGGCCGCGGCATTGGGCTGATGGCCAAGCTTCAGGCATACCAGTTGCAAGATGCCGGACTCGACACGGTTGAAGCCAACGAGCGCCTGGGCTTTAAGAACGACTATCGCGATTTCACCCTACCGGCAGAGATCCTGAAGAAACTCGGCGTCACATCCGTACGCCTGCTCTCGAACAATCCCGACAAAGTGGAAGCCCTTGAACGCGCCGGAGTTCACGTCGCCGAGCGCGTGCCCTGCGAGGTCACCCCGAGTCCCCACGCCGAAGAATATCTGCGGACAAAGAAAGAAAAGATGGGACACCTGTTCAGTTCTACCTAGATCGCTTCGTTTTGCGACTTCCCGGGCGCCATGGTCTAATTCGCTGACCTCAACCTATTCATGCCCGGTTCGCGATCGCATCACTCGAAACGTCTTGCCCTGGTATATCTCGCCCTGGCATCGGTTGGCGCGGCTTGTATGGTCTACTACCACACCGCGCTGTTCTTGCCGCGGGTGCAACAGGCGAGCGCTGCGAAAAACCTGGATGGCGGCTACTCCTTCGGACGCGATTTCTATCCCATCTGGCTGACGGCAAGGGTCGCGATTCACTCGCATCGCGACCTGTACAGCCCGGAAATGACCCGCGAGATTCAGATTGGGCTTTTTGGGCGCCCTCTTGACGCCGGTATTCCCACGGATCCACTCACCGACTACCGTACGTTCGCCTACCCTGCGTTCACTGATCTCCTGTTCTGGCCGACAGCATCGCTTCCGTTTCCGACGGTCCGAGTTCTGATGGCGGCATTGTTGGCGGCCTTGACCGTGACAAGCATCTTGTTCTGGATTTCCGCATTGGAGTGGCACATCGGCGCAATCTGGATTGGGGTCGTCGCGGTCCTGACCCTTGGCAGCTATCCGGTACTCGAAGGCCTGCACGCCAACCAACTTGGGCTGGCGGTCGGATTTTTGCTCGCGGCAGCGTTGCTCGCAATCAGAAGAGAGCGATATCTTTTCGCAGGATTTCTGATGGCATTGACGACCATCAAGCCGCAGATGTCACTGCTGGTGCTGCTCTATCTGCTTCTCTGGTGCTCCTCGGGAGACCGAAAGCGGCGGCTCTTTTATGCCGGGCTGGTTTCGACAATCGCGCTGCTTTCGGGGGCGGCTTTGCTCGTATGGCCGCAATGGGTCGCTTCCTGGTTGCTGGTTCTATTCGCCTATCATCGCTATGCGCGCCCGCCGCTGGTAGGGGAGGTGCTCGCGGCGCCCCTCGGTCTATGGGCAGGCAGCGCTGCTGTCTTGCTCCTGGTGAGTTTCCTTCTTCTCGCACTGATGGTGATCTGGCGCGGACGGAGCAACGGCTCTGACTCCCGCGAGTTCTGGATGATCATCAGCGCTCTCCTCGGCATTACATCAATCACACTGTTGCCCGGACAGGCGGTCCACGATCACGTCATCCTTCTGCCGGCAATCTTTCTAGTCGCAATGCAATGGGGTGCCATGGGAACGGATTGGCTGTCTCGCTTGCTGCGTCGAATTGGTCTCGCGGTCCTCGTGTGGCCTTACCTTGCAGCTTGTGTCCTTCTAGCGGCGCGGCCTTTGCTAACCGCGGACGTGTTCTATTCCAAGGCCGTGTTCGCGCTGCCACTACGAACGGCCGCAGTGTTTCCCTTTGTTGTGTTGGGATTGCTAATGCTAGTCTGGCGGGGATCAACCGGCATGGCGAAAGAAAAGTCCGCCGCTATTTAGCGGTCAATGCCCGCCGCAGCGCAGCCTTGTTCTTACTCGGCAGGTACTTCACGGCGGCGAGCGCGAGCGCCTGGTAAGCCCGATGCGCTTCCGGGCTTCCGCGCAGCACTCGCAGATGCCGCTTTACTGTGTCCACATCTCCTCGGACGATCGGTCCACTGAACGCGCCTGCGGGGCCAAAGGACGCGTAGTTGGCCAGGGTTTGCAGCAGGATGGGAATCATCCTCTGCCGCGCAGATTTATTCTTCACGCCCGCCATGGAAGCGACTTGCTCGGACACCGCCAACAGCGAAGTAAACAGCGGCGAGGCGAATGTGCCCCACGCATGATAAGCGGCCTTCTCCTTTTTGCTGATGCTATGAACTCGGCCGCCCAGGTCCGCTATCACTTGCCGCGCGAGTTTCACTGCCGCTGCGTCGCCCTCCACCGCAAAGGGCACCCCTGCGAGCGAGGGCCGAGAGCCGCGCACGAAGGTCATCAGCGGATGCACCGACGCGACCATGGCTCCACGCTTCCGCAATATCGCGAGTTCGTCACTTGTGAGCGCACCGCTGGAATGGAAGGCAAATTTTCTTGTCCACGGAATTGCTCGAGAGAATGATTTTGCAGCCGCCGCGATCTGGCTGTCAGGTACACAAAACCAGATCAACTCGGAATCGATCTGCTGGGGCACGCCCGTACTGGCACGAGCATTGACCTTTTTCCCCAGCGCCTGAGCCCGTTGCAGGGATTTCGTTCCGTGCCCAACCACCCACTCGATGCCGTACCCCGCTCCCCGGAGGGCAACGGCCAGTGCGCTTCCGAGATTGCCTGCTCCCACAATTGTGATGCGAGGCTTGGAGGCCATGCCGGGCAGCATAGCAGATGACGTTACGGCTCTCTGTGACATGCGGCACACGGCGATTGCACCGATGCCTGCTTTATATTGTGAGCATGGCCAAACCTCGATTCGCCCGTACGCGTAAGAAGAGCAAACGTACTCGAGTCCGCCTGATTTCTTCCAAAACCGTATATCGCGGGCCGGTGTTCTCGGTGACCACCGATCACGTGCAGGAGCCCGGTGGTGTTAAGGCGCGTCGTGATCTCATACATCACTCGGGCTCGGTCGTCGTGCTGGCAGTGGATGACCCCACGGGCAAGCCTCGTGTCCTGCTGGAGCGGCAATATCGTCATGCAGCGGGCGACTACCTGTGGGAATTGCCCGCGGGACGAGTCGATCCGGGCGAGGCCGAAATGGAAGCTGCCAAACGGGAACTACTCGAGGAAACCGGGTATACGGCGAAAAAGTGGCGTCGCATTCTCAAGTTTTGGGCGAGTCCGGGTTTCCTGGCCGAAACCATGGCCGTTTACCTGGCAACCGGGCTGCGTCGCGGTACCGCGCAACCGGAAGAGGATGAAGTCATCTTCAAAAGGCTGGTGCCGATCGCCTCTGCAGTGCGCATGGTGATGCGGGGAACGATCCGGGACGCGAAAACAATTTCCTCCGTGCTCTGGCTCGACCATACTTTGCGCAGCAGGTCTTAGGTACGGCGGTAACTTTCACCGCTCCTTCCCCTTGACTAACCTATGCGGGAGCCATGAGGGAGAGGACCTGAATTATGGGTAAAAGCTTTTGGATTGTCGCGATCCTGGTTGCCGCCCTGTTCTTTTGGGGCGTCGGGTACGTTGTCAGCCCGGCCAGCGGCGATGCTGAATTTCAGAAAATGATGGAAGCCACGACGCATGTAAAGAGCTTCCGCGGCGTTTATGTGGGCAGCACGCAGAACAGCCAACACGCGGAGAAGCTCTGGGAACTTGATTGCAATCGGGGCATTCTTCACCGGCAAATCCAGGAGCTGCAATCGGCCACCAATACCCTGGAATTGAAAGACGATGAGTTCATTCTGGGAGGCGACCAGAAGTACACGCGCAACAGCGACGGGTCGTGGCAGCAATCGAAATATACGGCCGTTCAGTACTCGGCCAGTTGGTACTGCGACAATCTCTCGCAAGGCACAATTCGTGATCTGCTGCCGGATTTCAGGGGGATGCTCAGAAGTGCCACGTTTGGTGAGGGCGACAAAAAGACGGTCAATGGCCTCCGCTGCAAGGATTGGAAGTTCACCATGCACTCCAAGAACTCAGGCGTGCGGGGTACGGTTTGCATCGGCCTTGAGGATCATCTGCCCTATGAAATGACGACGGATGACGGCGGTCATTACTCATACACCGACTTCAACCGACCGCTGCAATTCGACGGACCAGATGCCGTACAACAGGCTGCGGCGGCGAACTAGGCAGCGAATTAGCGTCTCCTATTCCTGCCTGAAGCTTCACAATCCAGAATTTGCTGGATCGATTCAGCAGTCGTCGCGACGGCGCGTTTCCCTTCTAGTGACATCCAAGTTCAACCGAAGTGCCATAATGTCGGGCACCGAATCGCTCTTAGGGGGATAGGTGACCACGCACGATGAACGAGTCCGGCGGAGCTTTGCCAAACAAGCCTTCATGTCTACTCTAGGAGCCGAGTTGACCGTTGTGGAACAGGGCTCGGTTGAAATTCAAATGCCATTCTCAGCCAGCCTCACGCAGCAGGACGGCTTTCTCCACGCGGGTGCCGTCACGGCTGTTCTGGATTCTGCGTGCGGTTACGCCGCGTTAAGTGTCGCGCCCACCGGCTGTGAGGTGCTCTCCGTCGAGTTTAAGGTGAACCTTCTGGCGCCCGCCGTGGGCAAACTTTTCGTAGCCCAAGCGCACGTCAAGCGCGCAGGCAAGAAACTGACGGTCTGCTCGGCCGATGCATTTGCCCGCACCGGGGATAAGCAGAAGATCATTGCGACGATGCTGGCCACCATCATCAATCTGCCGAACCCGGCGGCAAGGTAGGGCGACGCGTTTCGGTTCGTTACAGCTTGGCGTGTCTCAGGCGTAAGGCATTCGTGATCACGGAGACAGAGCTGAAGCTCATGGCGGCAGCGGCAAAGATCGGACTTAGCAGGATGCCGAAGAACGGATAAAGGACACCCGCGGCGATGGGAACTCCAATCGCGTTGTAGACGAAGGCGAAGAAAAGATTCTGGCGTATGTTGCGCATCGTGGCCTGGCTAAGGCGGCGGGCGCGAAGGATGCCGCTGAGGTCCCCTTTTACCAGCGTGATGCCGCCGGACTCCATGGCGACATCAGTCCCGGTACCCATGGCGATACCGACATCGGCCTGGGCAAGCGCCGGGGCGTCGTTGATGCCGTCCCCGGCCATCGCGACGACTCTTCCCTGCTCTTGCAGTTTCTTGATGACCTCGGATTTGCGCTCGGGGAGGACTTCAGCCTCGAACTCGGTAATGCCCAGCTTCTGCGCGATGGCGGCAGCGACAGGTTTGCTGTCTCCGGTGAGCATGACCACGCGTAGCCGCTCGTCTTGGAGTGCGCGCAAGGCGTCCGGAGCAGACTGGCGCGGTTCATCCGCCACGCGGATGTTGCCTACATATTTTCCGTCCACCGCGAGGCTAAGCCTTCCGTCGTCAAAGCGCGGTGTCGAGTCGATTCCCGGCGCTTGGATCGCTCCTATCTGCACCATCAACGCAGGGTTGCCGACGGCAACATTGTGAGCGTCAACTACGCCGAGAATGCCTTTCCCAGTCACGGATTGAATCTGCTGCGGAGTCGAGAGCTTGAGATTTCGGCTGACCGCTTCCTGCACAACCGCGTTGGCTAACGGGTGCTCACTGGCGCGCTCGAGGCTGGCGGCAAGCCGCAAGAGTTCGGGATCCTTTGCGAGCGCGTCGGAAAGGCCGACTACGCGCGGCTTTCCTTCGGTCAACGTTCCAGTTTTGTCCACGACCAGCGTGTCGACTTTTTCGAGCGTCTCGAGTGCTTCAGCGTTTTTGATGAGGACCCCGGCGTGGGCGCCTCGTCCCGTCCCGACCATAATCGCCATCGGTGTGGCCAGGCCCAGAGCACACGGGCAGGCGATGATGAGGACCGCGACCGCGTTGACAATCGCATTCGCAAGTCGCGGCTGAGGTCCTAGAGCCAACCATGCAACGAAGGTGATGATCGCTATCCCAACGACCGTAGGCACGAACCAAGCGGAAACGCGGTCGGCGAGCCGCTGGATGGGAGCACGGCTGCGCTGCGCTTGCCCGACAAGTTGCACGATGCGGGCGAGCAGCGTTTCGGAGCCGACCTTTTCGGCACGCATGAGAAACGATCCCGTGCCGTTGATGGTCGCGCCAATCACTTTGTCGTTGGTCGATTTCTCAACCGGAATGGATTCACCGGTGATCATCGACTCGTCGATGGAACTGCGGCCTTCAAGCACCACACCGTCGACGGGGATTTTTTCTCCCGGCCGGACGCGAAGGCGATCGCCCGGATGCACTTGATCGAGTGGAACGTCTTTTTCATCCCCGCCAGGGGTGATGAGGCGTGCCGTCTTCGGGCTCAGGTCGAGCAGAGCGCGGATGGCTGCGCTGGTGCGACTGCGGGCTCGAAGTTCCATCACCTGCCCCAGCAGGACGAGTGTGGTGATGGCCGCTGCGGCCTCGAAATAGACGTCTGGATATCCGCCCATTTTGCGCAATGCTTCTGGAAAGATTGCCGGGGCGCAGGTGGCGATGACGCTGTAAATGTAAGCGACGCCTGTGCCGAGCCCTATC